>Ga0316217_10005883_pt1 | contig 12451 bp, 15 predicted proteins | sample 1anoAmetaG_FD_203633 | JGI IMG/M metagenome (GOLD analysis project Ga0316217, IMG submission 203633) | Freshwater microbial communities from Trout Bog Lake, Wisconsin, USA - 1anoA | ecosystem: Environmental > Aquatic > Freshwater > Lake > Hypolimnion/Profundal zone | place: USA: Wisconsin... | reverse complement strand
CACCGACCACAAGCTGGCAACCGGGAGACCGTTCCGCTATCACCGTTCGCAGCAGGAAGCCATCGAGACGCTGGTCTTTGTGTGGGAGTTCGAGAAGGTGCGTACTCGCAAGGGGCTCTTGCAGAGGTATGCGACCGACCTGCACGATGTCGCCTTGCCACCCTACGACGACTTTGCCCGGTACTGCATCAAGATGGCTACGGGCTCTGGCAAGACCAAGGTGATGTCGCTAGCGATTGCATGGCAGTTCCTGAACGCCGTGCGAGAAGCCGACGAGATTGCCAAGGACTACGCCAAGACCTTCCTCCTCATCGCTCCCAACGTCATTGTGCTGGAGCGCCTCAAGCTGGACTTTGCCGGTGGACGCATCTTCCGTGCCGACCCGGTGATACCCCGCGAACTCGGGATTTTTTGGGACTTCGATTGCGTGATGAGGGGTGAGGCTGAGAAGGCACCCGCCGAGGGGATGCTCTTCCTGACCAACATCCAACAGTTCTACGACCGCCCGGACAGGAATGGAGAAGCAGAGCCGGATGTGATGACGGCAGTGCTGGGGCAGAAGCCGCCTACCAAGAAACTCGACCTGACCGACTTCGATGACCGCATCGCTCTACGCGCCGGTCACCTGTTGGTGCTGAACGACGAGGCGCATCACACCCATGACGAGACCAACGAGTGGAACCAGAAGATACGAGGGCTCCACTCCAAGACCCCGCTCACAGCACAGTTGGACTTCTCTGCGACTCCTCGCTTCACCAAGGGTGCCATCTTCCCGTGGACGATTTCTGACTACCCGCTGAAACAGGCAATCCTTGACGGAATCGTCAAGAGACCGATGAAGGGCATCGCCCGTATCACAGAGGCGAAGTCGGACTTTGCCAGCGTACGGTATCAGGGGTACCTCGCTGCTGCGGTGGAGCGTTGGCGAGAGTACCGTACCCAGTTGACGCCGCTCAAGCAGAAGCCGGTGCTCTTCATCATGATGAACGACACCGAGGAAGCCGACGACGTAGCAGTCTGGCTGAAGGAGAAATACCCGGCAGAGTTCGGCGGCAACAAGACCGAGGTCATCCACACAGACAAGTCGGGCGAAGTAAGCAAGAAGGACTTGGATGAAGCCAGAGAAGCCGTCCGCAATGTGGACTCGCAGGACAGTCCCATCAATGCCATCGTGTCAGTGTTGATGCTGCGTGAAGGCTGGGACGTGCGAAACGTCACCGTCGTGGTCGGGCTGAGACCGTATACAGCCAAGGCGAACATTCTGCCGGAACAGGCTATCGGTCGTGGACTGCGATTGATGTTCCGCGACCTCGGAGCCGACTACACCGAGCGTGTGGACATCATCGGCAACCAGAAGTTCCTCGACTTCGTTGACGACCTTGAGAAGCTGGAAGAACTGCATCTGGACACCTTCGAGGTCGGCAAGGACAAGCTGAAGATTGTCACGATTCTTCCGCTCGAAGACCGGAAGAAGTACGACATCGGTTTGCCCCTGCTCTCACCATCGCTGGTTCGCAAAAAGAGTTTGGCTGAGGAGATTGCCGGTCTTGAAGTGCAGTCATTCCAGACCATTCTCTTGCCGCTCTCTGGCGACGACCCACGGAACAAGACCTTCCGCTACGAAGGCTACGACATCATCACCCTGCAAAAGGAAGTTGAGCGTGACTACACAATACCGGAGCCGCAGACGGCTCAGGAGGTCATTGGCTACTACTCCCGGCGCATAGCCGAGGCGGTGAAGCTGCCCTCACAGTTTGCGGCTCTCGCCCCCAAGGTCCGCGAGTTCTTTGAGAACAAGGCGTTCGGGCAGTGGGTTGACCTCTCGACTCCTGATGCTGTGAAGGCGATGAGCACGCCGGTAGCTCATTACGTATGCGTCGATGTTTTCTCAAAGGCACTGAAGAAACTGACCATCGCCGAGCAGGAGCCTACACTGCTGGAGCCGGAACGGATGCTCTCAACCTGCCAACCGTTCCCGTGGTCTCGGCAAGTTTGGGAGGGTGCCCATACGGTCTTCAATCTTGTGCCATGTGATAACGGGTTTGAGCGGGACTTCGCGAAGTTCTTGGACAACGCCAACGATGTAGAGGCGTTCGCCAAGCTGCCACAGGCGTTCGGGTTCTCGATTGAGTACACCGATGGGGCGATGAACCTGCGGTCGTACTACCCGGACTTCGTTGCCGTCGATGACAAGGACGTCCGCTGGCTGCTGGAAACGAAGGGTGCTGAGACTGACGACGTTGCCTACAAGGACGCGGCGGCTACGCAATGGTGCGAGAATGCCACCCAACTAACGAAGACGCAGTGGCAGTACCTGAAGGTGCCGCAGAAGGCATTTGAGTTGTTGCAGCCAAGCAGGTTGGCTGACCTGAAGGCGCTGCAACCGATGAAGCTGTTCTAGCTGGACAAGGTGCGGAGATGCCGATTCCTGATTACCAAACACTGATGCTGCCGCTGCTCAAGCTTGCCGGTGATGGTACCGTTCATTCCAAGCGGGATGTCGTGCCGGAACTGGCTTTACAGTTTGGTCTCTCTGAGGCTGAACAAAAGGAACTGCTCCCCAGTGGCAAGCAAGAGGTATTCGATAACCGCGTCGGATGGGCTCGGAGCTACCTCAAGATGGCTCTACTCATTGAGTACGTTCAACGAGGACAGTTTCGCATCACCGACCGTGGCAAGCAGGTCTTGGCGGAGAATCCCAAGCGCATCGACAATGCGCTACTGGGCAGGTTTCCCGAGTTCCTAGAGTTCAAGAAACGCGCACGACCGGCAGCAGCGGAGGAGAGCAACACCGCAGCCGTTGCAGCCGAAACGGATACTCCCGATGACCTGATGGCTGCGGGATACCTGAACAGCCGGAGACAGGTTGAGGATGCCGTGCTGGAACGGGTCAAGTCGTGCTCCCCTGAGTTCTTCGAGCGGCTCGTGGTTAAGCTGCTGACGGCAATGGGCTACGGTGGCACTCTGGCGGATGCTGGCAAGGCAATTGGAAAATCCGGTGACGGTGGCGTGGACGGCGTAATCAAGGAAGACCGGCTTGGTCTCGAACAGATTTACATACAGGCGAAGCGATGGGACAGCACGACTGTAGGGCGTCCCGAGATACAGAAGTTCGTAGGTGCCCTCCACGGCAGACGCGCTCGGAAGGGCATCTTCCTGACAACATCTTCGTTCACCAAAGATGCCCACGAATACGCCAGCAGTCTTGAGACGAAGGTCATTCTTATTGATGGTCAAGAACTCGCCAAGTTCATGTTTGACTTTGGAGTCGGTGTCTCTACGGAGAGCACCTACGTGGTCAAGCGTATCGACAATGATTTCTTCGAAGATGATGCCGGTGGCGACGACGCCTCGGGCGGGTGTCCCGCATGAACATCAAGACCAAGCTGCGTTTCTTTAACTTCCTTCAGCGGTATTTCCCAATTTGGTCGCTAAGGAAGCAGTCGAGAATTGTGTCGCGTGCATTCGAGGCAGACCTAAGAATTGCGAAAACCTCCGGGGACAGGGAGCGGCTCGAATACGAGCAGTATTCCGAACTGAGCGAGTACGACGAGGCAATTCAGGCAATACATACTAAAAGACTGCTGACCGATGCACGGGAACTGTTTGTCTTTGTCCCCGACCTCAAATGGGAAACTGGGCAGTGGGGCAATCGGTACCTGAATGAGGAATCGTTGTCGAGACTCCACCAAGCGGTAAAGGCACAGAAAGACAGCATCCGCGACTACCGCATTAGATTTGCATCCGCCCTCACTGGCATCATCGGTGCTTTGATTGGGCTTCTCGCAATTCTCAAAAAGTAGGCTCCGCCACAAGGGTAGATGGTGTGGCACCCTTAAACCCAAAGACCAGAAAGCTTTTGTAGAACCTCATTGAATAGACACGCCCTCCGATGATGTCCGCTACCGCATACTGGAAAACCTCGGGCGAATGCACGGGTCGGGGTTGGAATTGCATTTGACCAAAAAGCGATAAAAACTGACCCCAAACAGCGACCTGCTCCTGTGTTGTATCGCTGCTTGAGAATCCCATGTTGGGGAGCACGATTTCCCAATGTTGAACTTTCTCACCCGCCTCGCGGAAATTCAATGCTGTGAAACAGGCACTCATCACCGCTTTGACTCGTTCGACATCCGTTGTAAATGCACCTACCTGCACGCCGCGAACATTGACGGGGCGAATATCCGCAAAGGTCGTTTGGAGCAAAGCAGGAGTATGTTCAAACGACCTCATCCCTTTGCTGAGGAAGTGCTGTTGCCCCACTTCATTGACCCCGAAGAATGTGCTGATGACGTTTCGCGTGTACTCTACATCCTTCGAATTCGCATTGTTGTGAAGCGCACACGAAGGCACAGTGATGAGGTTCTTGCGGTGCCCCTCAGGGAAGAAGGACTGTGGCGGGACGTGCTCTCTGCTCGTGGCAGGTTGGTCACAGGCGTAGCAGGTTACAGCGACCTCAGTTGTTGTCACGGCTCCTCCAACGTGATTGATAGGGCTCGGAAATTTACGTCTTGCTGAACACGAACAGCGGCTCGGTCTTCACTGCGCTCCCTCCATTGTGAACCCTCGTCCCCACCATCCGACTCATTTCGATTTGGAACGTGGCACGTAGCCGCCATCCCCCCCGCTTAGCCAGCTTGATGAAGTCGTCCTCCAGCCGAGGATACGACGGCACGCTGGCGATGTTCACGGCAAGGAGTCCACCCGGTCTTAACCCACGTCTGCAATTCGCCAAGGTACCGCCCATGTATCCTTCTAGCCATTCGTGCCGAGTCGGGAATCTGATGTATGACTGGCTTGGCTCGTTGGCATAGAGTTCATTCGCGAAATACGGGCCGGACGAACAAATCAAATCACACGAATTCCTGTCAGGCTGAAAGTCCTCGCTGCCCACGCAATGGAGTTCAACAGCGAGTCGGCGACCGGACATTGGGACAAGTTCCGCAACCATCTCCTCCAGTCCTTCCATGGTCATTGTGCTCGGCTCCGTGGCGATGTACTTCTTAACGCGGCGACAGGCAAGGGCACCTAGTAGGCGACCGCCGAAGCCACCCGAGAAGTCCCATGTGACGCCGCCTTTGGCGGGGAGAAGTTCGCGGTAGATGGCGGCGGCGGCGGATGGTCGAAACGTGCTCACCCGTTGGGTGCCGGAGTAGTTGGCAAGGGTTTTTCGAACTCCGCCGTCTGTCACATAGCCGCCCATCTCTAGCCGTTTGGCGAGGGCTTGTTTGAACAGGCGGTCATTCAGGAAGACCTCCATCGGTGTCTTCTTGCCGCCGCAACGGATGTCCCACATGTGCGGGTGGTAGTGCCAGCACAGGCTCATCCCATGCATGGTCTGACGGATGACGCCATTCTTCAGAATAGTGGTGTGGTCGAAGTTCATCAGGGACGCGAGTCTCTCTGTCCGTTCCCGTGGGCTCAGGTCGTAGACGGGGAAGCCGCTGGCGCGGTAGTGAGCAAAGAGAGCCTCAACACAGGCGTACTGCTCATCGGCAATAGTGCCTTTGCGTCGTGCTGTTGAGGTCATGCTCCATCACCCCTGTATGACCGGCTTGCAGTAGATGAGACCGGGGATGCCTCCACCAGACCATGAAACTGTGCCAACCTTCTCCATCCCGTGCCGCCTGTAGAACTGGCACGCTGCGCTGTTGTCAACCCGGACGGTGAGGTAAAGGTCGCCGCCGCTGGACACCACGGTTTCTTGGAAGAATCGGTCGAAGACCCGCCCCCCGGTTCCGTTGCCCTGTTGGCTGTTTATGATTTGATGAAGCATGATTGACCCGGCAGGGATGTCGAGGTCGCCGACACGGGTGCGTTTCCGATACTGCTGAAACGTGATGACCACGCCGTCCTCAAAGATGCACTGACCAGCCTCGATGCGACGGCGAAGAGCATCCTGCCGTACGTGCGGGAAGATGTCACGGCGTCTGGCGAAGAGGTCGTAGATGGTCTTCAGGTCAGCTAATTCAGCGTGACGCATCGTTGAATCTCTCACAGCCGCAGGAAGGTCGCTTGCATTCGAATGCATCACCCGTTTCGTTGTTGATGAAGTGGACACGCTTCAGGTGTCCACACTTGCAGACCGGCTCGGTGTGAACGTCGCTGTCCCCCACCGTGTTGAGAAGCACTTGACGAAGCATGTCGATGGAGATGCCAACCGGAACTCGCCGAAGTTGAAGCCGCTTGGCAATCTTTTTCAACTCAGCCATCGTTGTGGCACTCTCGATTTCCTGTCGTATGGTCATCATCTGGATAACCGCTCCCTGTGTTTGGTCGCCACGCGGCGGACATCCACTGTCGAGACACCCAGCCGCTGTGCGATAGAGGCTGGGCTGGCTCCCGGACTCCCGATGAGAGCCCTGAGGACTGCCTTCTCTGGCACCGCACGCTCTTCGGGAACCTGACGCACTGGTCGCTTCAAGATGCGTCCGTTCGAGACTTCGATGACCTGACCCAACTCCTCAACTCGGGCATCATCATCGGTCAGACCGTCGATGCATTTGTGCAGGATTGCAGTCGCCTGTTTCGCTGAGGTCGCGGCGACGATGAGAACCCTGTCTGCTCCTGTGACTTGATAGAGGTGGGGTTCGGTGCTGGCAGTTGACGCAGGTTGCCGGTTGGGTTTTCGGGGTGCGGTAGCGCCTACAAGCAAGCCGAGGGTTTTCACCGCCGCGTGCCGTTGGAACCAACCTCTCACCGTATCTGGCTTCAATCCGCGTGACCGCAGGTAGTCCTCCCATCCGGCACGTACGGGGAGACCAAGGCGGCGATTCAAATCATTGCGGACGCCCTGCTTGCTGTGACGGTCGCGCATCTCTGCCAATGCAGGGAGAAGCCGGAGTATAAGCACCCGGCGAAGACCATCATGATGGCTTTGTGCCGCGTTGACGCTGGCGACGATTTCGCCATCCAGAGCCTCGTCGGTGTAGTCCGTATATTCCTTCGGGGCAACTTCCGGGGAGGTACCCGAAAGTTCGGGAATTAGGGCGAGTGCGGTTGAGCCGTTGGTCGTCGCAGCCATGGTTGGCGTAATCGTAACGCCGAGTGCGGTCAGCGGTCCAGTAGAAAATGAAGTGCCGACCTGACGGTGAAGCGGCGTCAGAAACAAGCAGTAGGAACGCCCCCAAAATCAATTGCGACGATTCATCCTTTGGTCACGGCACTCTTATCTTGGCAAACGACGCGAAGCTTGGTTGTGTCCCGGCGCTGTCGCTCTTGCAGGGGTCGGTCAGTGAGATGGTTGTCGGTAGTGTTCTTCTCTCTAGCGGGCATGATGGTGGAGGGCGTGGTGGGTTTCTTTGTTAGGAACTTCGCTCGGAACTGGAACATGTTTTTGGTCTCCTACGTAAGCGTGCGGTAGCGGGGAATAGCACGAGGGAAAAAAAGTTCGGGATTCTAAGCACAGGTTTCTCTGCCTTGGGCTTAAACGAGGTCGTCATCGTCGTCTTCTACATGGTTCGGGTCATAAGGCATCCAGTTGGAGCCATCCCAGCTTTTCTCAAGCCGGAGCCAGAGACCATGGTCGGTACGGAGATGGGCGGCGTACTGCTCAACGCCGGTGCTGATGAAGTCACAGGTATTGTCTATGCACTCGTACCGGCAGGTGCATTTGACGGCAGATTGGTTGCAACGGAAGCAGCCGTGCTTTGCCTCATCGAAGATGAGAGGTTCTTTGGTAGAGAAGGAAGACACAACAACACAATCTCGATGTGAATGTGTGTCTCCGTCTCCATTTCCATCTACGTCTCCCTCTCCGTCTATGTCTGTCCCGAGCCCAATTCCCGGAACTCCCTTAGACAGAGCAAGATGCCGAAGATACCCGTTGACACAGACGTTACATCCAATCCGCGACTTTGCAGCGTGAGGGCGACGTTTGCGCTGCGTCGATGCGACATCCTTGCCACGTTCATGCTGCGACCATGCAGCATCCATGTCACAACCATGTCGCATCCGTGCTTCAGGTGTGCTCCACGGATGCTTCACGCATGTGAAGATGGACGAGCCCCACAGGTTAAGGAAGGACGCTGCCGTCCGTCTATCACATCCAACCTGATAGGCGAACAGAGTCGGGTCTGCCATCAGGTCACCGTCCCGCCACTGGATTGCCAGAGCCTTGATGTAGAGACCCTGTTCTGCCAGACTCATCGTCTTGACCGTGGTGGATGTTAGCCAGTTGGTCACGTCGAACTGGAACCATGAATACCCAGCGTTCTCCGTGGGCTTGAAGGCATCCCACGGCCCGTAGGAGACGGACGGCTTGCCCGTCTCCTTGTCGATTATGACCGTCTGCGGTTTGGGCTGTTTCTTAGGCGGCATGGTTGGTTTCCTCATCAGTGAGTACAGGTGGGTCAGGAAATGTTTCAATGACCTGCTGAATCGACATCCTCTTTTGGACAAAAAGCTTCGCTCCGAACTTCCTGATGCGGTGAAGCACTGGGTCGCCAGCCCTCGTGGCGGCATACCAGCGAAGCCGCCTTCCGTCCTTCATTTGGTCAACCTCAAAAACGTTGTCTTCATCGGGCAAGTGATAAATGACCTCAACAGTACCGTCTTCCCGCCGTTCAGCACCAATCCGATATATGTCAAAGGCGCGTTCGAATCCGTACCGGGGGCACACTGCCAACAGCAATGCGACATAAGGTAAGCCACGAAGAGGCAGACGCAATTCGATGTATCTCTCGTCGTCATTCATGACCGACCTCCGTCGAGTTCAACCCCTTTGGAGCAGTGCGGCACAGCCCCCGCAGCCGAGCCACTTGGTACACAAGCTGTTCGCTGCAACCCAGTTCAGCACCAATCTCGGCATAGGACTTGGTCGTTTGTTGAACCCTCTCAGCAATGGCGTCGTGGTAGACCTTCCTCAACTCACGGACGGCATCTTTCAGTTTTTTCTTGTTCATCTCTTCCTCCCGAAGCGTCTTATGAGAAACGACGCTTCACTAAAGGGAAGCCATAGTCGATTCTTTGCTGACAAGTGACCTGCGACGCAGTATCGGGGGCTGTGAACCACGGCCCCGTTCACCATCTGTTGACAACGATGTCGTAGTCCTCGCTGAACTGGTCACCTTGAACCACGGGCACAACCATGTCCCAGCCGTGGTTGTGAAACATGTTCCGGTATGCGGTGGCGGCATCATGGTCGGGGACGATGAGCCCAATCTTCTCGACGTATGGGAACAGGACAGTGAGCGCCCCAAAGTCCTCCTCGGTTGGGAAGTAGCAATCCACGCAAATCTTCAGTGGGCGCGTGGAGGTGGTGAGGGCTTGCAGGGCGTGTACAAACGCCAGCCATTGTTTTTCGCGGGTCATTCTTCATCTCCTCGTCCTCGGTGGGCACCTACACGCTGCCTGTAGCGTCTTGAGGGCACACGTTTGGTCTCCGCCTCAGAGGACACGGCTGGTCGGCGGTGCTTGCACACCGGAAACAGTATTTGAATTTTTGGGAAGAAGAGCCGCTGAGGTACTTGTTGCGTGCCATCAATGGCGGACGTTAGAGGACGTGCCAGCGTTGTCCGGTTACTGTTCGGCTCCCGAGGGTCTACTCTTCGCCGGACCTTGCTCAATCTCAATTACACAATACAACACTTCGATGGTGATTGTAAATGACTGATTACAAAGAAATTATTTCCTGAAATGTCGCCAAAAGCGTGTATGGTTCCGTATACCGTGGCTTCACAGGCTGGGAAGGACAAAAAACCGGCTCTCAGACAAACCAAAATTGTGACGTAAATGTGACGTAGCCACCGAAAAAACACCCCAAAATGCGACAAATTCGTATCTGTATCTCATTGATAATAAACAGCTTTTACTCCTTAGGTTCGCTTGGGGTGCGAGGGGTCGGGAGTTCAAATCTCCCCGTCCCGACCATTTAAGACCCCATTTTGTTTTGGTATGGCGGCGCGAATCTGCTCCGCCTTTTCCTTTTGTTTCGACAATTTCGAGAATACAGACAGGTTTGCGCAGCGCTGCGAGGCGGCGACGGCGTTTCTTATGGAAAAATCGCGGTGATTCGGGGATTTGAGGCCAGTCCGTCGATGCTGCGCTATGATTGTGCTGTCTTTTTGAAGGAAGGGCGGCACGTTATGCAGGCTTCTCGCGGAACGGCAGTGATGTTTGGTGTGGTCTTGAGCGTCACACTCTGTATGGGGCACGGCGCAGCAGGTCAATCAAAGGCGCGGCCTTCCGCCGCCGCCAAGCCCAATTGCCAACTGCTGCTGGTAACGCAGCCCACCGCGACCGCACCAGGCGAGCCAGTGCCCGGGGCAGAGATTCTGGTGGAGCAGGGATCGGCCGAGAGAAAGGTGCAAACCACTGTTACCACCGACAGCCGGGGCGCGGCGGCCTTTAGGCTGAGTGAGATTGTGGGAACCGTAAAGCTCACGGTGAAGTTAGGGGCGGGGCCAATTGGCCAGTTGAAGAAACGATCGCCCAAGGCTGAGAAGGCGCGGGTGGTTTTGCAGGTGACCGCAGGCAAGACGGTTCTCGAGCATCCCGCCGAGGTAAGCCTTACCTCAACCTCAGAGGTGACCGCGGGGCCCTTTAGCCAATCTCTCTCAAACATTGAGGACAACTGATTCGGGGGTTACCAGGAAGTGGGGGACGGGGTGGATTGTGTATACCGGCACCCATACCTAACGGCGCGCGATGCCGGCAGGCGGGAGGCTTCAGCGATGCCCGGCCTTTGACCTAGCTTCGCCACTGCTATGAACATGCTTTTGCTGGTGGCGCAGTTTATTGGCCCGGTGCAGCTCCAGAACCTTCAAGAAGCTTTCATAAACCCGCGAGTTGCAGATGCGGCATCTTACCGGGTAGCGGAACAGGAAAAGTTGAAAACAATCAGACAATCTCAATCTCGATACACGGAACTTTAGAGATCCGCAGCTTGTGCATTGCATGTCAGTCAGGCTCCTGGCAGAATTTGTGTGGGGTTGGCATCCGGTGTAGGGGGGAGATATTTGGCCTGCCCTGCTGGGGATGAGTTGCGGGAAATTAGAAAATCTAAAAATAGCACAACAGTATGACACCTGGTTGGAACGCGGCTGCACACAAGGGCGCGGCGATTTGCTGTGCCTGATATTTGATTCAACCGGGTGAAGAGTAAGCCCTTGCAATCAGGAGGGGAACAGCGATCCAGACATAGAGGAGACGGTGGCCAGCCGGGCACGACGGCGAACAGGCTGGGGCACCGGAGCTGCCAGCAGTCCAACTATCTCACGCAGCTCAGCGCGGGCGTGGCCAATTGCGGCGGCGATGGTATCGCGGCTTTGTCCAGGGTCGTTACTGGGCAGCGGAAGCACAGGCTGCGGCTCACGGCGATGGTGGCTATGCTCGAGTGTCTGCCGTGCGCCGGCGATGGTGTAACCCTCGGCGTGCACCAGGCGCTTGATCTCAAGCGCCAGCTCCACATCGCGGCGGCGATAGAGGCGCTGCCCGGTTCCACTCTTGTTGGGTTTCAGTTGGGGAAACTGTGTCTCCCAAAAACGAAGGACATAGGTCTCCACCTCGCAAATCCGAGCTACGTCTCCAATCTTGAAATAGAGACGATCAGGGATCGAAGGTGATTCAAAGGCGCGCTTCCGGGAGAGTTGCGTTGCCATGGCGGTTGCGAGCAGGGCACCGAGCATCCGGTGGAAACCTCACTCTTACCGAAGTATAGGCCAGATTTTGCACAATTTGTGAAGCAAAATCAGCATCTGGACCGAACATTTTCTTGAAGGATATGGCGGGGCGGAGCGAAATCCGCCCCGCCTGGAGGAAGCTTAGCCCTTCTCAGGGCGGGAGAGAGGCTGACGCGCGGTGGAGTGGCGTGGCGCGGCGCGGAGATACTGGACCGGCCAACTGGTTGGCTCGCCCAGCACAGCCGCGGCATGCATGGGCCAGTAGGGGTCCAGAAGCAGTTCCCGGCCCATCAGCACCATATCCGCGTCGTCCTCAGCGATGACTTTGTTGGCTTGAACCGCGCCGGTAATGAGGCCGACGGCGGCGGTGGGAATCCCCGCTTCGCGGCGGATGCGCGCGGCAAACTGAACCTGGAAACCAGGCCCGACCGGAATATGCGCATTGGCAACCTGTCCGCCCGATGAGACATCCACGAGGTCCACGCCGTGCTGCTTGAACAGGCGCGACAGCTCAACCGATTCGTCCACGGTCCAGCCGCCCTCGGCCCAGTCTGTGGCCGAGATGCGGACGAGGAGGGGCAGGTGGGCCGGCCACTCGCCGCGTACTGCGTCGACAATCTCGAGCGCCAGCCGGGTGCGGTTCTCAAAACTGCCGCCGTATTGATCCGTCCGCTGGTTGGACAGAGGAGAGAGAAACTGATGGATCAGGTAGCCGTGCGCGGCATGAATCTCAACCGCGTCAAAGCCGGCGGTAAACGCCCGCAGTGTGGCCTGGCGAAAGGCTTCAACAACGGCCTTGATGCCCGACTCATCGAGCGCCAGCGGGACCG
>Ga0316217_10005882_pt1 | contig 12452 bp, 12 predicted proteins | sample 1anoAmetaG_FD_203633 | JGI IMG/M metagenome (GOLD analysis project Ga0316217, IMG submission 203633) | Freshwater microbial communities from Trout Bog Lake, Wisconsin, USA - 1anoA | ecosystem: Environmental > Aquatic > Freshwater > Lake > Hypolimnion/Profundal zone | place: USA: Wisconsin... | reverse complement strand
AAATAATTACTATAAACTCACAAAGTAATATTAAGGACATAAAATTATTTAATGAAAATTGGTAATAAGTTATTGATATTAAAAGTAAAGAGATATAAAATTTTAACCAAAATAACAACTTTTTTTATAAAAATTTAAATAATTTTTTTTTTTTTTTTAAATTTTTAAATTTTAAATTTTTTATATAAGTACTATTGTTATTAATTTTTTTTATAGTTTTTTTTACACTTTTAAATTTAAATCTTTTTGGTACTGCCAATTATTATATAGACATATCATTTACAATAGTACTGTAATGATTGTAATTGTTTTTTTTATTATAATTATAATTAGATAATAATTTTCTACTATCTTTTAAATTTAAAAAATTAACTTTATTAAATTCTTTATTTTCTCTCTCCCCCCAAGCAATACTTCCATAAATAGGTGTTAAAGACATAATATTTTTTTTAAATTTACTTTTTATTAATATTTTAAAATCAAAAAAATAAGATTGATAAGATATATAATAAGTATTTTTTACAATAACATTATCCATTATATATAAAAAAATATTATTTAAGTTATATCTACTTATTATAAAAAATACAAAATTTGTATTATTAAATATATTTAAAAAAAAAATATTATTTCGTTTTGAACGATTAAATGCAATACCTCTATTTATTATACAATAGTCTAGTCATCATGTTGAACTTGTAGAAAATTTTGTTTTTTTATTCATTTAAGTGCATATATAAGAATCATTAATGAGGTTATCATTATAATAAGAAAATTTAATAAGTATGTTTCGTGTCTCTGAACATCTAGAAATTCTAAATTTTTTCCATCTTTAGGTACTCCGTATAAAATTACTAATAAATGTTTTATAAATAAAATTGCTCCTAAAAAATTTACAAAAAAACAAAAAATAAATAAATAAGTTTCACTTGTTTGAACAAAAAAATTTATTAAATTTCATTCTATTACAAATTTTGCTGAAAAAGGAAATCCGCCGAATAATAAAATTAAAAATCAAATATATTTTGTTAATTTAGGCATAAAAATACTAGCTCCATTTATATTTTGTAAACTTCTAGTATTATAACGTCTTTGAATTATATCAACTATATAAAACATATAAATTGACATTAAACCGTGTAATAATATAAAAATAACACAACTACCGCTAAAATAACTTTGTTTAAAAAAGACAAAAAATAACATAAAAGTCATTTCTTGTACTGTAGCTCAAGCTATAAGCTTTTTAATATCAATAACTGTGGCTAAACCATTACATGCGATTAATAAACTAAAAAAAACTATAATAGTAATAAAAAAAAAAAATTGATCGTCTTTAAAAATATTTAAAAACATAAACAGACAATATAGTGCTGATTTAACTAAAAATCCGCTTAAATACATTGAAAAACCTGTAGGAGATTCAACATGTACTTTTAGTAATCAAAAATGAAAAGGTATAATAGGTATTTTTACACCAAACCCTACCAATAAACAAACTAATAAAATAACTACCTCTTTATCAGAAAATTTTGACTTATTTAAACTCATATAATTTAGAGTATTATGTTGAAGATAAATATAACAAAGTGTTGTTAAAACTAAAAAAGAACCACATAGTGTTCAAAAAAACAAAGAAGATCCAGCTTTTTCAGTTTTTTTCATATAACCTAAATCAAATACAAAATAAATAGTTGGTAAAAATAGTAACTCAAAACTTATAAACATTACTAATAAATTATTACTAGTAGTCATTATAATAACTATTAAAGTAAATATATAAAAAATATTAGTATTATTTATTTTTTTATAAAAGTCTTTATTACCTAACAAATCTAAACATATTATTCCTGTTGTTATACACAATAAACAGATAGCATCCCCTAAAGTTGTAGAAAAAATACAAAAAAAATCAAAAACTACATTTTTATTATTTTCATAAAATTTTATTTTATCGTCTAATAAGGAAGGTCCATATAATTTTTCTAATACTAAAGAAAAATAAAATTTTAGAAAAGCAAAAAAAAACATTAAACTATTAAATAAAACATTTAAAAATTTATTAAGAGTATCAGAATATTTTTTTGTTTTTTTAAAAATTAAGTAAATTATATTGTATATTATAGCTATAAAAATTAAACTAGATAATAATATTATTAAAGAAATTTGCACATTTGCATAAAAATTTAATTTGTCTGAGCATTGTTTAAACCTTGTATGGTTAGTAAATGAAAAGTAACCTTTAATAAATGAACGTTCAAGAAAATTTTGGACATCGTTTAGAAATGAAGAAGAATTTTTATTATTCATTTAATTAATATTATTAATTTTATTTTATTTTTGATACACCCGTATTGAGTTTCCTAAAAAAAAAGAACTAATAAAAAAAAAATAAAATCATCAATTATAAGTCAATAAAGGTATAATATTATAAAACAAACTAAATACTAAATAAATAACTAAAATATTAATATAGAGACCAAAATAAAAAATTACTCTTACATTTTGTCTATTTCTAGAATATCTACTTTTATTAAAAATTCTGTTTTTTCGTGAATAATTTATAAGTAAATTTAATAATTTCAGTTATATTTTTAAAAAAAATCATTTTTGATTAAATATTGTTATTATATTAAATTTGTTTGTATTTTTTGAACTATAAAAACTAATAAGATCATAAGCAGAGGCAACAGCTCAACCAAAACTATTTTTTGCAAAAACATTATAGTAATTTTTTAAAGTTGAAAAGAATTTTTTGTTATAGTTTTTTTTTTTTTTAAAATATTTTTTTAAATTGTAAAAGTAAATAATTTTTATAATTTTTAACACTTATAAAAATACCAAAAAAGTTATAATTAATTGTATAAATAAATTTAATATTATAAAATATACTAATGATATAAAGTAAATAGAATATTTAAATTTAAAAATTTTAATAATAAATAATTTTTTTATTTTTATATAAATATTAATAAAGTTTAAATTAAACATTAAAAAATAATAATTGTTTTTTAACATAAAAATATTGGTTTTAAATTTTATAGAAGGTCTGTTTATATAAGTATCATATACACTTAAAAAATATTTCATTTATATTAAAAAATACATCTATAAGCTACTCTAAATTTTTTTATTTTTAAAAATTTACTAGTAGGGCCAAATAACTCCCTTCCTCTAGAATTCATTCTTTTTTTTAATAAAACTAAAGCGTTATCCATAAAATGATAATATTTACCTTTTTTTGTTTGTAAAAAGTGTTTAGTTCTTACTGTAATAGCCCGGCTTTTTTTTTTTTTTATTTTGTTAAATTTTTTTTTTTTTTTTTTTATTAAAACTTTTAAAAATTTACAAATTTTAGCGTGTCTTCTAGAACTACACCTTCTAGTTTGTATTACTTTTACTAAAAATATTCCGCTTGAGTCACTTGGTACTGAAAAACTATTTTTTTGAAACATATTAACAAAATTATTTATTTTGAAAACCTTTTATTGTTGTTTTATAATTACTTTGATGCATAATATTCTGTTTTCTTAAAACATTTTTTATATTACTTTTTCTTGTTTCTATTTTTTGAAGTTTTTTAAAATTAAAATATAAAAGTATAAAAAATAAACTATATAAAGTTAAAAGAATACTTATTATAATTGTAGAAAGGATTTGTTTTTCAAAATAACAATTATATATATAGTAAAAATCATTAATATTAATAGAGTATGTTGAGTAAAAATTCTTAAAATTAACAATTTTACAACTATAAAAATTAAAATCTAATAAAAATATAAATAAATAAATAAAAATAAAATTTTTTTTATTAAATGTAGTTTTTTTGTCATAACAATATAGCTGAGAGTAAGTAACAATAAAAATTAAAATTACCCCCAATTCACAAACTGCAAACATCATAACCATACCATCTAAGTTATAATATAAGCCTATACTACTAAAAAAAAAAAATAACAATATAAAAAGAAAAAACTTTTCTCTAATTTTTGAATTTATTAAAAATTCAGAAAACACAAAAATTAAAATAAATAAGCCAGAAAAAATAAATAAATTAAAAAAGTTAATAAAATTTTTTAATATCACTTAGTTTCATCCATTAAAAAACAATAATACATATAATACAGAAAAACAATACAAATGAAAATATTCACCTAGATAAAATAAAGCAAAAAAAAAACCTCCAAGTTCTGTTGTATGACCAGCTATTAATTCAGATTCTGATTCTGCTAGATCAAAAGGTATTCTACCTGTTTCTAATAAAAAAACTGTTATAATAAGGGGGGTAACAGGTAAACATAAAAAAAAACCATTTATAAAAAAACTTTGAAAATTTACACATTGATAAAACGAAAAGGATTCAAAAAAAAAAATTAAAAAAATAAATAAAAAATTTAAAAAAATTTCTAAGTTAAAACTTATTATTATTATTCTATTCGAAGATAATATAGAATATTTATTTTTACTACTTCAACCAACTAGAAATAGTAAAAAAGTAAAGATCATAGATAAAATAGAACTAAATAATATATTATATTCAATTTCAAATAAACTTAAATTTGGTCCTCAAATTAAATTAATTCAAAATAAATAACACATAATTAAAACTAAACAGGGGAAAATTAAAAACAAAAATTTATTTAATTTATTTAAAATATTAATATGTTTCATTAATAATTTTAAAGCATCTGCTATAAACTGAAATCTCCCCTTATAACCAATATAATTAGGGCCTACTCTTCTTTGTACTAAAGCTAATATTTTTCTTTCTATTAATGTTATAATAGCTATAATTATTGTTAAAATTAAAAAAAGTATTATATTAAACAAAAATATCATTTTTTTTTTTTTAAAAATATTTATTTATGTTATTTTTATTTATTAATTTATTTATTATAATATTTTGTTTTTTTTTTAAAAAAAAATTTGTATTTTTTAAAGTTAAATAGCTACTATCTACATATAATCTAGGAACAATAAAAGAAGTGTTTACAGTTAGTTTTCTATCAAAAAATGATTCAAATAAAACTGCATAAAAAAAAAATACACCTAACATAGTAACAAAGTGACCTGAAGTTGATAAAGATTGTCAACCTAAGTACATTAAAGGGAAATCGTGTAATCTTCTTGGTAATCCTGAAAAAGCAACCCAAAACATAGGAATAAATGTTACTCATTGACCTATTGTATAATAAATAATATGTGCAAATGCAAAAAATTTAGAAAATTTGCTCATTAAAATAGAATAATAATAAAAATAAAATCCAATAAAAATAGCTACAACTACAGCACCAGATAACATTAAGTGGAAATGAGCTACAACATATAAACTATCATGCATAGAAATATTTAAGCTAACATGTGATAATCACATTCCAGTAAATCCTGCTACTAAAAAAAAAAAAATAAAAGATATAACTCCATATAAAATTAAATTATTTTTAATCATACCGTTTAACAAAGTAAATGTTCAATTAACTACTTTGATAGTAGCTGGTAAAGAAATCATAATAGTAATAGTACTATATAAAGATCTACTTCTATGATCTAAACCGATTAAATACATATGGTGACCTCAAACTAAAAAACCCATATAGTTCATTATATATATAGCTCAAATTAAATGATGTTTAGAAGCGATTCTTCTATTAGAAATATGAGGTAGTATTGAATTTATAATACCAAATGCTGGAATAATTAATACATAAACTTCAGGGTGCCCAAAAAATCAAAATAGGTGTTGAAAAAATATAGGATCCCCCCCATAAGAAAAATCAAAAAATGATGTTTTTCAATGACGATCAGATAATAACATTAACATAGCTGAACCTAAAACAGGAGTTATTACAGATAAAGCTCTTAACATTAATAGTATAGTTGTACTAAGAAATGGTATTAAAATTCTTCTTCCCCTTAAACCCGGCATAGATAAAACTCTTCTAGTAATTAATAAATTAACCACACTTATAGTTGTACTAATTCCAGCAAAATAAACACCTAAGATTAACATATCTTGAATACCGAATCCAGTATATTCTGGATTTGATGAAAATGGAGTTATAAAAGTTCATCCAGATACAGTTTGATTTTGCCCTACACATTTCATTAAGAAACGTTTTTGTCTTTTTTTTTTTAAAGTATTTTTTGTTAAAAATCAAAAACTATCCACAGAGTTATAAATATCTTTTCAAAAAAATAACTTATAACTATAACTTTTATCATCTTCTCTATCATTATCTCATTTTAAAATTTTATATAACTTTAATGATTCTACTATTCTGTGTAATTCTCTTCTATAAGCAGAATAACTAGGAAAATCTTTTCTTTTTACATGTTTTGTTGCTTTATCGACTATAATATCAAGTCTTGTATAATCATAATTTTCTAAACTTTTTTGTATTTGATTACTGTTTTCGTACATTTCATAATTTTTACAAAAATTATCTACTTTTGTTAATTCTGAATAAAAAGAAGTTTTTAAATCTACACTTCAAAATTCTAATCTCATACCCCCCATTCTTCCAATTAGAATAAAACCACAAGGTTGGATTCAAAAACCTAAATTATTTAATCTAGGATAAGCTACATCTTTACTTCCAACGTGGTATGGTAAAAAATAATTAGCAAATCCTCCAAAAAAAATAGGAACAACAACAAAAAAAATCATAATAAGTGCATGCGCTGTGATAACTTGTAAATATTTTAAAGAATCTCCATTAAAAAAAGGGCTTCCAGGAGAAGACATTTCTAATCTAATACAAGTAGCAAAATAAGAACCTAACATAGCGGTTACTAAAGAATAATAAAAATACTGAATACCTATTTTTTTATGGTTAGACGTATATAATCATTTTTTTAATTTTTGTTTATAATTAATTATTTCAGTTTTATAATTATTTAAATGTAAAATATAATACTTTAAAAATAAATTTAAAGATAAAATTTTTTTTATAAAGTTATTAAATAATTTATAATTCATTTATATGTATTTTCATAAATTTACAGAATTAACCGAATAATTCATGTTAGACAATAACTTTAAATTATTATAGTTAAAAATAAAATTTTTAGTATAAAAAAAACTTTTAAGAGTTAAAAATATTTCGTTTAAAATAGTAGTAAAAAATTTTTCATCAAATTCAATAAAAAATCAGTAGTATATAACTTCTAAAAATTTTTTAAATAAAAATTTAACTCATTGTATTAAACAAAACAAGTTTAAAATATATAAAATAATTAAATTTTGTACATTATAACCCAATAAATTATAATTTATTTTACCGTTTTCTAAAGATTTTACTATAAAAAAAAACCAACTAATAAAAATAAAAATAAAATGTCAATATTTTGCAATTAAACATAAAATAAAATAATGTTGTTTTACTCTTACATTATTTTGTTCAAACTCTAAAACTCAATAATTTTCTTCATCATCAAACAATCATTGTTTTTCGGCAAATAATGAGATTATGTAAACAAATTGATATGTTTCTATATAAAGCATATAAAAAACATTTATTGATATAAGTAACAATAAGATATAATTCTGGTAAAAGTTTAAAAAATTATTATTTAATATTAAAATAAAGCTTATATAAATAGATAAAGAAATTATAATTAAATTTTTATATGAAACTTTTAATTGTAACAAAAGTTCTTGATTTAATGAAGAATAATCAAACATATAGATTGGTTCTTGACTACTATTTAAAAAATAATAAAAAAATAATAAAAATAAAAAACCTTCTATTAATCAAAAAATAATTCCTGTTCGTCGTCAAAATCTTTGTATAGCACTTGTAAATTTACTAAATTTATATTTTATTAAAAAGTTATTAAAAGTAATTATTAATAAATAAAATAAAATAGATACCAAAAATCATAAACTAATTTGTTTAGTCGCTTCTATTTCAATATAAAATAAAGATATATAAAAATATAATAATGTAAAAACAAAAGGTATTAAAATATAGATTAAAAGCTTTAATATTTGATTTAAATATTTAAATAGTTTTTTTAATAAAATAAAATCATAAGCTTTTTTATCAAAAGAATTAAAATTGTTTGCCGTTACAGCAGACTTAAATACAGTTTGTCTAGTTAGTATTTGTTCTGCGGTTTTAATTGGGTAAAACAATCTTATAATATATTCAATATCGTAAACGCATAGTAAAAATCAACGTCAAAAAATTTTATTATAATCTGAAAAATAATTTATTTTAAATATATTACTAATTTTATTTTTATTATTTTTTATAAACTGTTTTTTTATATAATCCATTTAAATAATTTTTTGTAAATATGTTTATTATAAAAGGGAGATCAAAAAAAAATATTAAAAGGTTTATAATAAATTTTTTTTTTTATACTTACTATAAAATATGTCACTTTGATTGTTAATTCTATTATACGAAGAAAATTGGAATTGAACCAATAACGACAGTTTTGAAGACTGTAGTTTTACATTAAACTATTCCTTCTATATTACAAGTATTTAAAAATTATACTTAATAGTTTTTTGTTTTTTGTTGTTTTATTAAAATTTTTATAATTAAAGAGAAAAATGTTTTTTAAAGCTATTTCTGAATTATTAATTATTAACATATTTAAATAATAACTTATATTTAAAAGAATTATATATTTTATATTAAGTTAATCAACTATATAAATTTCTAAATTATAAAAAGCGGGTATAACTATATATTTATCTAAAAAATTAATACCTAATGAGGTTAATTTATGTGTAAAAAAATAAAATAAGAAGAATTGCACTACACAAGTTATTCCTTGATGATTTTCTAGATAAAAATAATTTGTTCTTCACCCTCAACATAATAGTATATAAATAGTTAATAAGTATAAAGAATAATAAATTTTTATTAAATGTTTATGGTTCATAATAGCTTCAGTTAAATAGTTATAATTATTAACAGAAGTTTCTGGAGTATAATAATAAAATAAATAATTCTCTAAAATAAAAACTTTAACTATAAAGTAAAATATTATAGAAAATAAATACAGTACATAAAAAGAAATTACTTTGGCATAATTTGTATTATTATATTTTATTTTTTCAGGATTTTTGTTATTTTGTACTAAATAAGGAAATCAGTCTAGATGTCCTTTTCTATAATCAAAACAACTATAATATATTAATTTAAAAACATATATAATACTAGTTAACATACCAATAATTAAAAAACCATAAGAAATTAAATAAAAATAATTTATAACCAAATAATTTAAAAATAGTTCTTTATATAAATAACCAAAAGTAAAAGGTAAACCTCCTAAATTGCTAGCACTAATAATTAAAAAAATACAATCTAATCTTTGATTAGTAATACCACCCATACCCCTCATATCTTGAGTACTATTATATTTAATAATAGATCCTGCTGCAAAAAATGTTAAAGCTTTAAATATACCGTGAAGATATAAATAAATTATAGTAATTACAAAATTATTAAAAGCTATAGAAGCAAATAAAAAACCACAATGACTTATAGTTGAATAAGCTAATAATTTTTTCATATCAGATTGAGCTGATGCAACTACCCCCCCATAACAAGCTGTGATACTTCCTATAAAAAAAATAACAGGTAATAAATTAGTATATAAAAATAAACTGTGAAATTTTAATAAAATAAAAATACCAGCTGATACTAAAGTAGCAGAATGAATTAAAGCAGAAGCAGGTACAGGAGCTTCCATGGAATCAGGTAATCATAGATGTCCAATAATTTGAGCAGATTTAATACTAGCACATAATATTAAACAAATACAAGTAGAAAATAAAGCTCTTTGATTTGTATTAGGGTTAAAAGAAATATAAGTTAATAAAACATCAATATTATTAATTTTGTAAGTATTTCACAAAATACAAAAAGCTACTATCAAAAAAACATCACTTATTTTATTAAAAATAAAAGCTTTAAAACTACAACTTAAAGTTGTTAATTTAAATTTTCAAAAATTTATTAATAAAAATGAAGTTAAACCTATTAATTCTCACCCTAATATTAAAGTAAAAAAATTATTCGCAACTACTAGAAATAACATAGATACTATAAATCAATTAATTAATAGTATAAAATCTTCTCCTCTCTCTTCAAATCTAAAATAATTAAAAGAATAAATATTAGTACTGAAACCAATAGCAGAAACTAATAAAATAAACAAATAACTTAAAGAACTTATTTTAAAATCTAATTCATAATTTATATTTTGTCAAGTATTCGCATTTAATTTTACATTTACAAAATCTTGTTGATAATTTACGATATAAACAGTTCAAGAAAAACTAAAAAAAAAAAAACTAATAAATTATTAAATATTAAAACTATTTGTAAACCTTTGTAAGTTAGTTTTTTTCTGTTAAAAGTGGATATTATTAATATAATTGTGTAGAAAACTAGAATTAAAAAATTATAATTTTTTATAAAATTCATTTATTTTTTATATACAAAGTATTTTTCATACTTTAGTAAAAATTTTGTAGAGTATAAAAAAAAAAATAATCAAGAAGAAATTCCAATATAAATAATTATTTGTACTAATAATAAAAATAATAAATGTAATACATAATAAAAATAATAAATTACAGTTAAAATAGTATTTATTATTAATAAATTAAAGTTTTTAGATACATGTAAAGAATTGTTTGAGATAGTAGTAAATAAATTATTTGACAAATAATAATTAGTAATAAAAACTGAGTTTGAGGAAAAACTTCATTCTAATAACTCAAATATTCCTAAAAATATAAACAAAAATCTAATATTTTGAATTAAAAATCTAATAAATATAATAGTAACGGATATTATATCAAAAATTAATTCTTTTAACAAGCTACTAGAAATTGAAGATCCTTTTACATAAGAAAAATAAGATATCCCAAAATCTACCAATAAATTTAAAGGTACAGTTAATATTAAAATAGATAATAAAAATAAACTAGTTAAACTTCATAAAAAAAATGATGTATTTAACATAATAGTTGTTATAGAAACAAAAACAAAAGAAAATAATACTAATATAAAAATAATAACAAAAAAAAAAAATCATCTAAAGAACCAATTTCTTTTTCATTTTCATTTAATATAAATAGTTTTAAGTAGCTATTAGAAATAATTAATTGTTTTATGTAATTTTGTAAATAACTAATAAAAAGGATATAATATATTATAAATAAAATTAAATTTATTTTAAAAATTTGATTTATTAATCAAAATAGGTTAAAATAATTATATAATAAACTTGTATTAGAAATACTTAATTGAAGTAACCCTAAATTTTGTTTAAATAAAAAATTGTAGTATATATTTAAATAATTATTTACATAATAAATTCAATCATTTACTAAACAAGTATATGGGTTAAAGGGTAATAAATTTTTAAAATGAATTGAATTAAATAAATTTATTAAGTAATGTAAATCTATTTGATAATTTATGTTTATAATTTGTTGTTTTTTTAAATAAGTAAATAAATTATTTTCTAACATAAAATTTAAATAATCCATATTTTTTAAATTAATTTTTAAATTTAGTTACTAAAATACTTTTATTTTTTAAAAAACTACGAGATCTATACATTCTAGGTAATCCTCGAGTATGTCATCATAATAAAAATTGATTATAATTTAAAGCACAAATTCTAATAGGCATGTGGTGGTGATATCTACCACAAATTTCAGCACATTGTCCATAATAAAATCCAATATTATCAATATACAAACTATGGTGAGTAGATCTACCAGGAACACAATCCATTTTTAAACCTAATCCAGGTATAAATCAAGAATGAACAACATCATAAGAACCTGTTATAATAGTAATATTTATATGAGCAGGTAAAACTAAAGTTCTTTTAGTTCTTAATAATCTTTTAGCTAAAGTTGAGGAAATTAATTCACTTTTACCTCTAGTGGTTTTAAAGCTATTATATAAATTATATTTTTTTATTTCAGAATTATTTAAAAAATTTTCAACATGTTTATAGGTTTTATTATTATACTTATTCATATTAACGAAAGAATATGATCTTAATTTTTTATATCTTTTTTGTCTAAAACCTCAAAATTGTTCACAGTGGTTAACTTTAAAACCTATATTTTGTTTTAAAATTTTATAATTAAAAAAAATATTATTTTTTAAATTATTATAATTAATAGTTAAGTTCTTTACATTTTGTTTATTTAAAATACCTTTAACAATTTTTACAGGAAAATTAGTATTTTTAATTCTAACTACATAATCTGATTCATCAATAGCGTTTATTTGATTTGTTTCAAAATATGATTTATGGTAAATTTTTTTTTCAAATAAATTATTTACTAATGTAGAAGGTTTAAAATTTTCTCTAAGTTTTCTTATAAAATCATAATCAAATTTATCAAAATCTTTATCTCCTTCAAAATCTTCAATTTTATTAATTTTTAGAAATCCGTC
>Ga0316217_10005881_pt1 | contig 12453 bp, 2 predicted proteins | sample 1anoAmetaG_FD_203633 | JGI IMG/M metagenome (GOLD analysis project Ga0316217, IMG submission 203633) | Freshwater microbial communities from Trout Bog Lake, Wisconsin, USA - 1anoA | ecosystem: Environmental > Aquatic > Freshwater > Lake > Hypolimnion/Profundal zone | place: USA: Wisconsin... | reverse complement strand
TAAACCAGCCGCTAAAGAAAACTCAAAAGAGATAGACGAGATCTTTGAACATTTCGCACAACTAATATTATAGTTTATCAAAGGCAGTCAGTGATTTGCCTGAGATCAATAGAAGGCAAGGGGAATCAATTGAATTGGAGAGAGATCATGAGATATATTTTAATCGTAACAAAAAATACAACTATATGAAGAGCATCATTGATAAGTACTTTTAATAGACCAAAGGAGAAAAGTTTCACAGCAGACCCAAAAACAATCTTGAAGATCCGAATCGGAATCATATTTATAAAACTATTACTGCGATTGAATCTGTCAAAATTGGTAATCCAAAGTCAAATGGGGAATAGAAGAGAATAAATCCTAGAAAATTAGCCGATTTGGTACGAAAAAATAAGACAAAAATGTAAAAAGAAGAGGAAGAAGATTTAAATAGTACATTATCCCAAAGTAGACTTCTTTAGAACAAAAACTAAAGCCTGTAGTAAACCTAAGCAGGGAGGAATCTATCATTCAGTAAATCTAACTTACATGAGCTTCCAACCATTGACGAAATGCATGAGGATAAAGATTAGAATAATGTAACTTTGATGAGATACTAAAGCATATCTTACATCAATGAAACTCAGATTGAAGAAGTCAAATAAAACAGGATAAGGTTGCTAGAAAACTAAATCTACTTTGTTGAGCTTGTCTTCAAGAATAACAAACCTAGTCACAAGATCAAAACTTATAAAGAAAAAGGGCAGGCATTACTCGGTAGGTAGTTACGTGCTCAATCTATGGGAGTGGAATCTGTTTGGATTGAGTATAAATATGATCCTCGATGCCTTATTTCAAGTCTTAATCCTTCGCTTAAATAGCTGCTCTACAAGGCAAAAAAAGTAGATGTTGATGCCAAATTTTTTACTTTGAAATAAAAAAGATATTACAAAAAGCTCACCTACAATAATTGTTAGGAACTAAAGCGTGTTTTGAGAGAATTTTGCCACTTCATGAAAAAGAATGAAGCCAAAATAGTGAATAATAAAATCAACACTGGCAACATCTTCCTTTCGAAGAATTAAAACTTTAGGCTGGGGGAATGGGGCTTTTCTTCTTTCAAGGAAACACATATTATTCAAAACATGGAGTTCTAGAATCGAATTGAGCCAATAATAAAAAGCTAGAAGGAGTGGTTCATACCTCCCTAGTATATTGCTCCTGAAATCATAAAGGCTATTGTTTTTGATTAAGCAACTGACCCATTGAATCTAGGATCTGCCCCAGATAGATGGTAAGATTGCTTTTATTTAGGGCTTTGGGGGTTACAATGTTTTAAATTTTGACATTGATACCTATTTGGATTCCCCAGAAATGCGTAATCTACGGTAAGTCAATGGTTGCAAGAAGTGGGATACTAGCTGTGGCTGATCGCGATTTGAAGAAGCTTCTAAAAAGAATGTAAAAACTACCTTATTTGATGAAAAAAACTTTTGAGTAGTAATTTTCGGAATAGGGTTTTGACAATGCTCTTATATAGATAATGATTAAATGCGTGTAATATAGGCCTTAGAATCGGATCAGCTACGACTAAATGATTGAGAAGTTGAAATGAAATCGATGATTTGTAAGATTATAGAAGGTATATTTAAAAACGTAAAAATGGCTAAAATTATAAGAGATTTGCTCGTAATGCTTTAAATCTTGTTGAGGATTAAGTTGACTTTTTTTGGCTCGCTTCATCACTTCTGAAGTCTAGCTGAAATGGTTTTCACCAATATTACAAGTAAATTCAAGCCCACTAAGTCTCTGCTGATAAGCCCTAAAAAAGTAGATAATCCATATTGAATCTTTTCGTTATTTAATATCAATAACACCAAAATAAACTTTCCCAGTAAAAGTCGCTATGCGATAAAGATGGGCCGATAAAGCCATGCTTTACATGTTTGTAACTTGAGTCTAACGGAAAGTGTCTTATACTCATGCTACTTGAGGACTAGAGATTTTTATATATTTTGTGAAGCTTATAATAATTTTAAAGATTAATGAGCTTCTTTACGTTAGTACCTAACTATGGATCCAATATCGTCAGGATCAACAATCCTTTCCAGTTGCAGCCCCAACACACCCTCCAGACCAGAATAATATGTAAATGTGTGAAAAACTTAGTACTTTCAACAGCTCTTCGCACAAGCATCCTCAATTACTAAAAACTCTTGGTCGTACCCGATTCTTCCTAAAATGTCAAAAAAATTCAAAACTCGTAAACTAGCGTCAATATAACCAAAAAGGAGAGAATTGATGTCGAATTCAAGGAATAAGACAAACAAACCCAATTATCGCCTGTACTATAAAAATCAATTATTGAGTAAAAAAACACCTCTTCTTCAGTCACAAACAGTAAGTTATCTCCTGTTCTGTCCCCAAAGATCATAAACTAATGCAGTCTCGAGAAATTATAAGTAGTTATTGACGCTAAAAAAGCTCAAAACATAAAACAACCCAAATAGTCTGCTAAACAGGTCTTGAAGGAAATGGACTAAAAAGGTGTACCTATGGTGGATCTGAATGATTGTGCTTATATTCCTGCTTTGGGGCTAACTAAGGAGAAACTTACGCATATGCGGTAAAAGCTGCGCAAGAGAAGAGTTGCAGAATGGAATAATAGCGATAAAGGTCGCAAAGATCGTAGATAACTAAGAATGCTCAGTTATTGATTTTTATTTTACCTCATTATTAATTAACGTCTAAATGATTATATCTAATAACCCATGTTAGCCTTAAGCATAGCTATAATTCCTCCATCTACTTGCTTTGAATCAAAACGCATCCGAGGCAAAATAAGCAATAAGAAGGTATAAAATGACAAAATTTCTTCTAAAATAATGATAAAATTATCTTCTATAGTATGTTTGTGGCAATGTAATTTCAGTTTACTGACAAAAATAGGCAAAATCACTTTAAAGTATTGAGTAGGAAAGTTTAGCCGAAAAGCTAAATAACCTGCCTAATAAACTATTAAAAGGCTTCAAGGTAGTCGTTTCTGCGATAAACCGTCATTTATCCAAGAATCTTCTCACTCTTTATCCTGCTCAAAATTTCCCCCATATTACTCACATAATTTTGCAGGATAGTCATGAAATTTCCTGCACTTATCACGTTTTTAAAATACAACACTGCACTTCTAAAGCCTTGTTCGGTGTAGGGCTACTCCTCTACTGTCAAATAATCACAGAAATCAATGAGATAATCTCTAAAGAGTTCTATGTCTTCTTTCTTGATCCTATTCAAATAGGTTTCAAAGACGATTTTCAGCATTCTGATGAATTGAAGATCGCTGCAGACTTCAAATTATAGCTACATGCTCAATGCTCTTTATAAAAGCTCAACGATGTGCTAAGAAATCTTTATTTCTTTTGGGATAAATGAGATTTTCGGACCTGTAAACTTTATTTGGCATCGAGTTAACAGCTAATAAAGATCCACAATCTACGTCCAATTGCTGTATATATTACTATTTTAGTATATGCGTAATGCATGAGTAAATAGTTAGTAGCTGTCATTGTCTTTGTTTAAATGAAGAGTAACCATGCCTATTTTGTAGAGAATATGGGCATATTCGGGTAGCTCTTGATATTTATTCATCTCTAAAATGTTCATTGCTTTTCTGTAGCTCAGTAGACTCTCTTCGACCCGATGGCATTTCAATAGGCACTAAGCCATTTGGTAGTAGTTGTTGGATATTTTGATATGTTTGATGTTGTTTCCGCAGCATTTGATCATATTTGCCAAGGACTCCTTATTAACAGCTATTGCTTCTTCTCTTTCTTGCAGTTCTAAGTGATACAATGACTGGAGTTAGTAAATTTATGAGATGAAAGGATGATGTTTTCCATAGAAATTCTGTATTGTTTCTTTGAGTTTTCCAACTAGGGTCAAAATGTGCTCTTTTGGGCTTTACTATTTAATAAACCACCTGATTTCCGTGAGTTTTCTTCTCAAATAATGGATATTAAGCTCCTGTATCTTAATTTGTTCATTCGGCGCAATCATCTAGTACAGTTTTAAGTGGAGATACTTCTGATCATTCGGTTTAATGTAATAAGAGCAGAGGTACAGTAACTTGCTATGAAGATTTGGGTGATCTTGCACATACTTCGCAAATGGCTTTTACTGAAGCCAATAAATGTCTACTAACCATTTGAATGTATCATAGCTCATTGAAACTTCTAACTCATCGTTTATTTATCTCATAAAGCTTGGCAAAATGTTAGTTGGTATGACTGTTGGGTAAAATTTGACTCCATCGACAAAAGCATTTATTTTAAATATGTTGTCAACATTTGATGTACTGGGATAGATCTAAGCCGATAAATGATAGCTCAGCCCTAGTAATAAGTAGCCTTTATTGATCTCTGCCACCTACACATGCAAGTTAAAGTACTTTTGGGTATGCAACGAAATTACCTTCCAAAGTTGGCGAGTTTCTTCATTACTGCCCAAAAGTAGGTTGAGAAATTATTTTGTTGTATACTATATTGGAGGACAATTTTGTTAAGTTAAGTTGTCTTGGATCTTTTTGCTGAATATTATCTTAAAAACCCGAAGAACTGCCTCAGTCTTTAAGATGCCTAAAATGTAGCTTTGAGAAATTTGTTTACAAATTTTAGCTAAGTGCCTAAAATTTACTCCAAAGTTGTGAAAGATGTGTCCAGTTTATTCGGGGCTAATAGGGTATATTTAAAGTTTGTCCAAAAGGTTGGCCAATTGCTTCTATTTAAGGATTAAATGCTCATCGATCTTTGCGATTTGCTGCTAGATTTGATTCTTATTGCCCATTTTAGAGTACATTTATCTATTGAATGTGTTGAAAACAGCAGAAAAAGCTTATTTTCTCATAACGATGCCCTCTTAGAATTCCGGAAGAAAGCAGTTCGCAGAAATTATTGCAAATTTGTCTCTTTTTACACTCCTAGGGATCAGTTTTATATTTTTCTAGTCTTAAAAAAGCTATAAATCAATTCTTGTAGCTTGAGACAAGTAATTGAAAAGGGTAGAAGCTGCCAGGTTGTTAGATTAAGCGTAGTGCTGATATTCATCATCTATAGTGGGGTCTATTTTTGAATAGACTACGCACTAATATCCTTTATAGTTGATCACACAACCCATAGGAACAAAAAAACTAGATTTGAGTATAGTTTAGTTCGAAATCACTTCAAAAATATACTAAAGGTTCTTAAAACTTTTGAGTAGGTTCTTATTGAGAATATCGTCACAAATGAACGAATTACTGCCAATTTTTTTCAGTTCAACGAACCCAAACTATATGATAATGTCTTCGATCTCAGTATAGCGAATTATTCCAGGGCTTTCATTATTGGTATGATGAGCGATTCTTTTCTTTTAGAGCTAAATAGTTTTCTAAAGCTGAAAATCAATCAGATTAATCACATTCTGTTGTGCGTATTCTATGAATTAACTATACTTTCGGTCTAGTTCTTCGAGCTGACTGGTCCTCAAGAACGAGTTTTAAATGTTAACTATATCATCTATGCAAGGTCTGTAGTAGTTGGTGAAGTTATAGATTTTGGTATTTTGACCTCCATACTTTGAAAAATAGTCTTTTCTGGACTTAAGCTTGGATAGCTAGAAATTATGTGTTTGAGGTGGTTGATGATGTGAGTTATAGTCTTTCGTCGGAGAAGGTGCTATTAATTCAATATTGTCGTAATAATTTCTATCTTCGTTTAGCAAAAACTAAGACTATACCATTTCCTTTTCTAAAGTGCTTTGGCTTATGGGGTTAAGCTGGGCTACGAACTTTTTTTCTTGGTTGCCTTATGGTTAATTTCCAGCAAGATTTATATTATTACCATTTTAGGGTTGATTTGGGTTTTCCAGAGCGGTTCCTCTGCGGCTACGATTCGAATAATCATCAAAAGTATCTTGCCAACTATTCAACAACGCTGTTGTATCTAGTTCTAGTTCCCAATTTTTCTTTCGGGTTTCCCCATCCTACTTGATCAGATATTGAATGTAAATCATATTCTTTTGTGGCTTGCAGGTAATTTTCTTTATTTGCTTTAGAGGGACTGTCAGCTTCGCATTTTTAGTAATGTACTCTTTGGTGAGAGGAAAGTCAGTTTTGGGTGAGCTGAGATAGCATATAAAGCTGTCTTTTAACATGAGTAAAAGTCGCTTATTGAAGGTAAATATTCGCTAAGATTTCTTATTCACTAAGCTATAGTAAACAGTCTATCCGTTATCCAGCTATCTTATGTAAAATTATGACATTATCGTTACTTTAATATTATTACAAAGCTTAGGTCGTTAATCTTCGATTCTTGTCAAAAATAATTCGTATTAATATTTTAATTGCCTTTTTCTCGATCTTTGATTTATTTAACAGTTCACTCAAGTAGCAGTTTGTTTGATTAAATGTGAGATGATTTGATACGAAAAAATAATACTATTTGACGCTATGCAAGTGATCAATACAAACCTTTACCCTTGCTGTCGGCCACTGAGCTTGGAACAACGAGAAGCCATCCATCACCATTATAGGGCAAGTTATACCACTTGATTAAGTAAATAGAAAACTTCTAATTCGATTCCATCCTAAAGTACTTTAAAAGTCAATTAGGCCAATTAGCTGTTGAAGTCTCATGGCTGCTGCACTTAAGTATGGATCGCAATTTAAGCCAAATCTTGAGCAGATACAATGAAAATGATAGCTCTTTTTGATTTTTGTCTATTAAGGCAATATAAACAATCGACGATCAATTAATTTTTTGGGAGAATCCTACTTATCTTTGTAGGTCGCTATCAACTGCATTTTAGCGAAGCTGAGGTTAGGTTGAAGGTGAAACTAGTGCGACTTAACTTTAGCTTTTCTAGCGGAACTATTAAATCATTAGGTTGGATAAAAGTTGATGTTCAGATTAATATTTTTTCTGCAAATAATCTTTGTACTATTTCTCTCTTTGCTATTCTCTTTTTCTTTGAATTTGCGATAAACTGTTTTATCTTTCCATAATTAGTTTCTATTGCTCATCTTTACGGGATTTTATCGCATCAACAGCTTTACCTAGATTTCCATTCAGCTATTTCAAATCTTTTTGCATTGCAGCAATATTTTATTTGAGATTTTTTTCTTTCTTTTAAGCAGATAGAGCACTGGTATAGAGTTCATACATAGGGAGGCCTATAACGATTGAGTAAAATAAAATCTCATAGGTTGCTTAAATACCTTTTTCCAACAAAATCTAATCTTTCAATTCATTCATCTGTTTCTTATGCGTGGTTTTGAGTATTTTATGGTTGAGCCAATGCTAGAAAATTTGATAACTGCGTCCAACTTTAATAAAGAACCATCGAAGAGCCACAAGTTTGTTTTACTGCTGTCTTTGCTTCAAATAGCTTAGAACTGGTTTCGAAAAAGTCCTGATTACAAGTGTGAAAATCTTTTGAAATGGAATCATATTTAACTTTAATAAAACAAACTTAAATCTTATAATTGCGTTAAAGCGTGGTATTTCCCAATGATATTACTTAGGCTTTTCAAGCTTGATATTGAAAGTTTCTTATCAGATACAGCCAATAATCAATCAAGTTATTAATCATTTATTACGAGAACTGCTAAGCGAACTATAAGAAGAACTTTGATACAGGCCAGGTTCTAGAGATCTTCCAGCGGTGGGTTTAGGCCTATTGTAGATTTGTTCCTAGTGCTACAACTGTTGAGTAATCAAGTGATCAAGCCTTTGCTTAATTTACAATAATTCTCTAGCCTTTGCTCTCAGCTATCTTTTGTACTCTTAGATGGCATTATTTTGGAGGATGTGGATAGTGTACTCCTACAAAACTGTAAAGAAGTAACCTCCTGTGTACTTTTGAGCAATATTTTAGAGCTCACTGCGGATTTTCAGAGCCTAGGTAGAATTGAGTGCGACTTCGGAAAAGAAAGATAAAATCCTAAGAACATACTACATTAAGTTTTCGAGTGAAGGAAGAGATCCTATCATCTGTTGTAGATTTATTTGCTCTTGATTTATTGCACCTATTATCTTGCTTGTGCTCAAAAATAGAGTTCTTAGATCCTCAATTTACTGGCAAACAAGTGAAGGAACTCCCCATTTGCTTAAGGATTCAGAAAATTATATATTCTACCATCTTCTTTTTCCTTCAAGTATCTTCTATACTCTGATCAGCTATATTTTATTTGTCATTCCTCCCTCAGAATAGGTGTTATTCGCTGGCATACCTCCTTGCGGCAAAGAAGTAACTATTGGCCTATCAGATCTTTCGGTTTTAATCGCCTATCTAAGACTGTATATCTATCTGCTCATTCCCTATAATTCCTCTAAGTAAACTTTTTCTTTCCTAGCCCAATTATGCTCAAGCTCTTTAAGTCTTTGGAGCTCGGAAGATTCAATATTATGAGTAATTATTTGAGATCGGACCATCGTTTTTCCTTACAAAACAGTTGTATTATTCAAAACCTTACAGTCACTCAATTATTATCCAACAGCTTAAAGTGCCTATTCAAGGGCTCTTATTTTGGCTAGAAGATACTATTCTTTCAAATTTTTGTTTTTTTCCTCAACGAGATTACTTTTATAGCTTTCATTTTGACTTTTCAAAAGGTTTTAAACCTGAATTCTGCCCTTACGTTCATATTATAGATCACCTGCTAGCCGATTTATTTGTGTTTATAAGTAAATTGCTCTTTTTGTTTCTTCCTATAGATGTTTTTTGACAGAGTCATGCTGATTACGAATGGCGTCTCGTTACTTCAGCAAGTTGGAAATCTGTAGATTCAAATCCTCAATCTTTCTGCGATTTTCATCAAACGGGATACTCAACTTTGCTTTTTCTTCGAAAGCTTTTATTATATGACTTTGCGAACTAGTCTTCTCTTTCAACTGAGTAAGCTATTTTATAGTCTATAGTCTTTGCTTGTCGTTTGTTGACTTTTAATTTTGTAGCCTCGTAATCTAGGCTATCAGTTTATTTTTTTAGCTCAAGAGCTGCTAAATAGAACGTTTCAATTCATTAAATGTTTATTCCCTTTCTTTCTACAATTTGGATGGGTTCTGCTGAATCTGCAACTGGTTGTTTAGAAAATCAACTTTTGACGCCAGTTTTTAATTAGTCCTATCTCTTTCCTCAATAACTCTTTTCATTTAAGATTCATAATGATTGAACATGTTTCTTGTTTATTTTGTTTATTGTTACAATTCTTTCTTGAGTCTATAATTGTCTTCATTGAGCGTTTTGTTTGATTCTTCCAGTGATTTCACTTGAAGCTCAAGGTTCTTGACCTTCTAGCCGGTTTCTGCTTCTCTGGCATTTGTTAATTTCAGCTTTTCATTCTCCAACAATTGATAGGACAATTTGTCACTGATTTCTTTTTTTTACTTTCTCATACTTTAAACCAATTAGGATTGCTAAGATAGTCTTTGGCTACTTCTTTGCAACTAAAGTGCCAAATTTTGAGTTTGGGCGCTAAGTGAATTTATTTTTTCTTGCTGGATTCCATTTTTTTCTAATTGTATCTTGATCTAAAGCATTAATTGCTCAAATTTTTCTTTTGAAAACTAATTTTTATCACTGGATTCTCTTTATCTTGAATTGGAAATTGATAATTAAGCTTTTATCTTGGCCTTTTCTTTCAAAGCTTATTATAAGCTAGCTTAAAGAGCTTATAACTTCTGTGAAGCATGCTTTTTGAAATCGCTGTACTCTTTTGAGAGGCGATCATATTATTTCGCATTAAAGTAGTTATCATATCTGTGGTTGGATCTAGATAAAGGATCTTCAAAGTGTGTTGGCGTTGAGATATTTTCATCCTCACGAGAAGGTTTGTCATGATGCGGAGTATTCATTTGCTATTCTCTTATTTTATCTTTTATCTAATATTACCTAAGTTGCTTGAGTTGTTAGTCCATTTTTTGCCTCTAGATCTTTATAATCAACTCTTTTTAAGTTAACTCTCTGAGATATTTCTATAGTTCTGCTTTCATTCGATCAATTTCTTTGCTTAATCGGTCAATTTAGCTGCTCAGTTTAAACTCAATCTCTATCTTTTCTTCAAGTTATTTTTGTAGTCCTCTAGCCTTTTATTCTAGCTTGAGTTAAATCAATTTATGGGTTTCAATAGTCGTTTCATACTGCTTGACTTTAGTTTAAACAAGTTATTGAGTTACTTTATCTGAGTGATTGCTTTTTTGAGAGAGCTGCTCTTCTAACATTCTGATTTTGAGCTAAAGAGAGCTCAAAGAAGTCATTTTTTCTAAAAGCTAGAGCTATTTCTTCGATATCATTTAGCGAGCTGTCCTAGCTTACTTTTCATTCCAATGGCGTAAATCGTCAAGCTGCCTTTGCAGATCTTGAGATCTCCTTTCCGCTTACTAACCAATTTTTGTCAGCCTTGCTTTATCACTTTCGTGGTCTCTTTACCTCATCTCAAGCTATCTGATCTTTTTGGATGATAATTTCAGCTTTTCTTCCAGTTACTACTCTTTAGTCTTAGTCTCATCAAGAGAACGTGTAAGAGCATTATTTTTACTTTGTAGCTTTTAGATTTTACTTTTCATCTACGATAATGCTTGCTATGATTAGACTTGACTTTCCTTGTTAAGTTAATTTTATTTCAATTTATATTTAATGCTATTAAGTTCATCTCTTAGTCCTTTATTTTGTATTTACAGTTATTTTGAATCCTTCTGATAGTTTTCAGCTTCTTTTTTGTATCTTTATAATTATCTTTCAAGCCGAAGCGATGAATTATCATCTTTCTCATCAAGCCTAGCCATCATTAATTTGTTGTATTAAGCTAGTTTCTTATCATTAATATCGAGCCTTTCCATGAGTCTTAGATTGTTTCTCTAAGCTGTATCCAATTGCATTTACAATAAACCTTTTTCATTTGTAAGATCTGTTATAGTCTTATTCAATCTATTATTTTGTCTTAGTTGCTCATTTTTAAGGGCTTAGATTCGGCTTTGCAGTTCTTCACATTAGATTTAAAGTCTCTCCTTTTATGGCTTTAATCGATTAATTGATTAAAAGGCCTTTAAATACTGCGACTTATCATTTTACAATTGCTAAATCAATTTTTATCTTTCCGCCTCTGAAACTTTCAATTGCTATTTTAGCAGCAAAGAGCTTTCAAGATACTTTTGAACTTCATGTTAGAGTTTCCTAAATTAACCATCTTTGACTTTACTTGAAGCAATTGATTCTCCATCTTGTTTGTTTAATTTTTTCTATAATGCCAGTTTCTTTGCCGATAGATTTTTAATCATCTTGTCTCTTTCGTCTACTTAAATTAAGAGTTCTTCTCTTAATCTCCTCTCCATTTAAAGGGTGTTGACTAGCTGAGAATTATCACCTTTAAGTCTTTCATAATCTTCAATAAGCTTGTTTACTTAGATCTCTAATTCTTCGTTTGTACGATTTACTTGAGTACTCTACGCCTGTTGTAGCTGCTCAATCCGTGATTGTTACAGAGCTAAGCATTACTAAAGGAGCATGATGACTCTGTATTCCTCGTTAGAAATTGTTTAACTATCCTTTCTTTGTTGCTAGTTCACAAGTTCCTCCCATTCCTCAGCAAACTATTGCTCTCCTGAAAGCACTTTGCCAAAAAGCTCCACAATTTTAGTCAATCTGTCTACCTTAGCATAGTTCTGAGTATGGATTTGGTCCTGCCTAATGATAATTTCTGATAATTTATGAAGATGAGCTCTGAGATGGATAAGATCTTGGCTTAATTGAGACCTGAATCTTTAATCTAGTCCCTAAAAGTTTATTGGATAAATTTAGTTGGTTTCACTCATCATCTGAGCTAAAAATTCGTCTATTCTTGTGTTCATAAAAACTATTTCGGATTTAGCTTGTTAAAGTTATTTCAGCAGCTGCGGCTTATTCCGTGCTAAGTAAGAGACCTTATGATGTAGACTTATCAATACATCCACGACTTTGAAAAAAGAAACTTTTTGGCCTGACTAAAGTTGAGCGAATTGAAGAGTCCTTTTATAGGTTTCAAGCTGTGGAATCTGCTAGCATATTCCTGACAATTCAATCACCTTATCTTCTACAAATCTTGAAGAATATCTTGGCCAATTGTTTACTTGCTAATAGCTGAGAATTTCCTGCTGGCGCTCTGATCTTGGTGAATCTAGAAAAGAAGCATTCGCACCATATATTATGCTTTATTATGAACGTTCAGCTTCGAACTTTTCAACCATCTAGGGCTGTAGTTTAGAGGTTGCCTCTCTGAGAAAGAATATAATTGTTTGAATTAGCCTTATTCTCGATGAAATGAGCTTTTCTTTGGACATCTTTTTAAGCTTACGAGCGTGGCTTATAAAGAAAAAATAACAGTTTGCGAAGTCAAGCTGTGTTTCATTAGCCTCTCGATCTAAGAAAATTTGAATCTAGGACTAACTTTTTTATATTTCCGCCACA
>Ga0316217_10005880_pt1 | contig 12459 bp, 7 predicted proteins | sample 1anoAmetaG_FD_203633 | JGI IMG/M metagenome (GOLD analysis project Ga0316217, IMG submission 203633) | Freshwater microbial communities from Trout Bog Lake, Wisconsin, USA - 1anoA | ecosystem: Environmental > Aquatic > Freshwater > Lake > Hypolimnion/Profundal zone | place: USA: Wisconsin... | reverse complement strand
ATTCCACGAAGTATCCCGAGTTCTTCGCCACCTACAAGGGGGTCGTCCTCGACAAGGACACCAACACGCCGCTCTACAACCGCGTCTACGACAATGCACTCATCGGCGACAACGAGGGGATGAACAAGAGCCGCTATCCCGATAAGGAGTATCGTCATCACAATGTCGAGATCGACACCGACCCCGGCTTCGTGAACGAGGCCGAGGGGAACTATGCACTGAAAACCAATTCGATCGTCTACAAGCTCATCCCCGCCTTCCAGCCGATTCCCTTCGACAAGATGCAGCGGGCCAAGGCACTCCAACAGACCAATAACTGACGCGTTAGCCCTTGGAGAGAGGGGCGGAATTTGTACCGCTCCTTTCCGGGAGCTTGTCTCGTCCTTTCCCGAATGTACCTCCGCTCCCCCCTCATGCTCTTCGTTGCCTTGGTGGCGGAGTTGTCATCTTTCACCCATGCCGCAGGGGATTCCAAGACGGAGCCCTCCGGTGGAAGACTGGAGATGGATCTTTCGGGGCCTGGCTGGTCCCTCTGGCAAGATAAGGGAGCCACTTGGCAATGAATGCTGGCCGATTCGATCTGAATGAAGAACGACAATATCTTGTCGATCATGATCCAGAAACCTCCCTCCAAGAGCAGTGAACCAATCGTACTGAAGATCCTGGGTTTCGCCGTTGGCAAATGATCGAGCATTCATGAAGCATAACATCATCCCCCTCCCAATCCTTGCCATTCTACTGATCTCGGGTCTTGCACTCGCGGCTCCCCAAGACCCATCTCCCTCTCCCTCCCCCATTGTTTCGCAATCGGCTGGTGTTGAAATCCATGCCGCCAGGGAATTCACTCCCGCGGAGATCGAGGCGGTGCACCGGAGCGGATTGGGCCTCTCTGGCCCTGGGAAGCCTGTGGTCGGCGACGGAGTTCTGGGTGGAAGGGCCTCGGCCATCGGCGGCATCGATGTGACCGCCGAGAACCGAGGGAAGCTTTCCTCGGGCTCGGTGGTGACCAGGGGACTGCTGCCTGCGATCAAGCCGATCTGGGATCTCCACCTCCGGGACACGATCATTATCGTGGGCGGGGACGGGAACTACTACATGACCGGCTCTTCCGGGGACAACATCTGGAAATACAATGACGGCATCGAGCTCTGGAGGTCCGCCGATCTCAAAAGCTGGAACTATCTCGGACAGGTCTGGAACATCGAGAAGGAGGGCGGATGGGAGAAGAAGTGGCGCGACCACAGGGGGCCTGTCCGTTCCATCTGGGCTCCGGAGATCCGTTATATCCATCACAATTACTATATTATCTTCGGCATGCCCCCTGGAGGAATGTCGATTCTAAAGAGCACGACTGGCAAACCGGAGGGCCCCTATGTCCATGCGACCGATCCAGCTAAGCCGCTTCTCGGCGGTATCGGGCCGGAGCCCGCTTCCTTCCTGATCGACCCGACGCTATTCGAGGATGACGACGGTAAGGTCTATTTCACCTACGGCCCCGCAGACAGGATTGCACGGATGAAAGATGATCTCAGCGACTTCGCCGAACCCCTGCGTCCGGTGGTACTCAATGATCCGGATCACGATCCCGATACGCATTTCAGGGGAATCAACTCGCTCGGTTATGAGGGTGCAACGCTCTTCAAGGCTAACGGGAAATACTACCTCGGCTCCACGGATCATTACCACGACCGCTACTCCATGTGCCTAGCAGTTTCCGACACTGTCTACGGCCCCTATATCATGAGGCATGAGAGTGTCCCCTGCAACGGCGGGGGGAATTTCTTCAAGGGAAAGGATGGTCACTGGTACAGTACCTTTTTCGGCGATGACGACAGCGCCCCGTGGCGTGAGAAGCCGGGTATCGTACGGGTAGAGTTCGACAAGAGTGGCAAAGTGGTGGTGGCCAAAGAGCAGCCGGATTTTATCTGTCTGCCTCCTCTTCCCTGACCCGATCTCTCAAAAAACGAAACAATGAAAAACCAAAATGATGAAACATGCCGCCCGTCATTCTCTCACCACTCTGTTGCTTGCATTGTTTGCTTCCGCGGCGGTTCATTCCGCGCCTGCCAACGAGAAGGATAACAAAACGGTCAAAGAGGTAACAGTAGTCAGCCCGGATGTGGATGGAGCGTTAGTTTTATCCCTTAATGCAGTCAATTTCCGCACCGATGCTCCCGAAGGCACTCCTAAAGTCATGTCGAATGGACAACGAACTATCGCGTGGAGCGAACCTCAGGATTGGATTTTCTGGAAAATCAAGATTCCCGCCAAAGGAACTTACAACGTCACGGTTACCCATTGTTCGCCCAGAGACGGACGAGAGATTTTGATCGGGATATCCGGAGAACAAACGATAGCCTTCAATCCGAAAATGTCCGATAGCTGGGGTGATGCGAAAACCTCGGAAGCTGGTAAACTCACCTTTGACAAGGAAGGGGAATTTGAGCTGAGCATACGTCCCAAGGACGTCAAGAACTGGCACGGGTTGGATATTTATAAAGTCGTATTGAAGAAGACTGAATAAGCAGTCATTCGCATTTTTCCACAATCGCTTTGGGCTTTCAGACTAATACAATCACAAGGATATAACCATGAAACCCACTGCCGCCTTGCACGCCTTTTTACTGTTGGCGCCGCTGGCTGGGATGGATGCCCAGATAAGCCCGCCCCCGGCTTCCCCGCCGACGGCTCGTGGACGGTTAAATATGAAGGCCTCAAGAAGGCACCTTAAAAAAACACCTTAAGTGGAATCTAAAATGAAACATTCACATGCAAAAATGAAGGCGAAGATCACAATGAACATAAAGTCCGTCACCATCCTTACCTCCCTACTACTGACACTCATCTCGCCGGCTGCTCTCTATGCTGCGGAGACGAACGACCCCTTCCGCACCGACGACTTCCCGATCAGCACCGCGCCGAAGCCCTCGCCCCAGCCAGGAACAGCGGCACAGGTAGCACCGCTATCTCCGGCTGCTCAGGCGTCACCAGGCTCAGTTCATTCCGCTTCCCTAAAAACAACCAACCAACCATCAACTCCTGCAGTAATTCACCCATGAAAACCTCCCTCCCACTCAAGAACTCCCTGAAGACTCTCTCTGCCGCACTCCTCCTTGCCGTACTCTTTCTGGGCGGCACGGCTTCCCGGCTACCAGCCCAGGAAGCCTTCCCTGTCGAGCCGATCGACTATCCGGCCTTCACCCTGTCAGCCCTTCCCATCATGAAGGATGGCAAGTTGCTCACGAGCGCCCTCGTACTCACTCCTGCAAAGCCCCTGCCTGGCAAGCCATGGGTGATGACCAGCTTCCCCGACGTGAGGAATGCGGCGGTCTTCAACATGGCCCGTACGGATCTGGAACTCGTCCGTCGAGGATTCTATGTTGTCGGCGCCTCGCCCAGCGTTGTTCTGGGAGCACCCGATCCCAAGGGTATCCTTGACGCTGTCTATCAGGAGGCGACCACGAAGTTGGGACTCTCCAAAAAGACCGCCCTGATCGGCCTGAGTCGTGAGGGATTGACTGTCTGCCGCTGGGCCGCCGCCAACCCCGGCAAGGTCTCGGCGATCTATCTCGACCATGCGGTCTGTGACTTCAAGAGCTGGCCCGGAGGCAAGCTCGGTGTCGGTCCGGGTAGTAAGAAGGACTGGGCCGAACTCCAGAAAGTTTATAATTTCAAGGACGAGGCCGAGGCGATGGCCTACAAGGAGAACCCTGTCGATCTCGCCTCCAAGCTCATCGCCGACAAGGTGGCCATCATCTATGTCGCCGGAGAGAAGGATAACTACGTTCCTTACTCGGAAAATGGCGCGCCGATGCAGCATCAATACGACAAGCAGGGAGGCGTCTTCAAGCTGATTACGACCCCCGGCGTCGATCACCACCCTCACGGCCTCTCAGACCCCACGCCTGTTGTCGATTTCCTCCAGCAGTACGCGCAGTAGTCATGGCGCAACGATTCTGTAATAATACTATTTGATAAGACGTCATTTGGCATCTAATTTCTAGAATTTCCCATGAATCCATCCCCCCGTTTCGTCTTCGTAGCCCTGAGGTTTTTTTCCCTGCTTAGCTTTGCCATCATACCGACGGTGACAAGTCACGCTGCGCCTCCGACAACGGTGCCGCTGAATACCTTTATCAAGGTCACGACCGATCATCCCGATGCCCTCTACAAATCAGGCGAGAAGGCTGTCTTTACGGTTACCCTAGCCACCAATATCCCGATCCCGGTCACGACCCTACCCTGGAAGCTCACACTTGACGGGGGGAAGGTCCTGGGCGAGGGGACGCTGACTCTCGGTTCCTCTCCTGACGCCATCGCCACCGTGGAGGGTAAGCTCGACGAACCTGGAGTCCTGCAACTCAAGGTATTGCCTACCAACGCAGTCGACAAGCTCGGCTTCGGCATGGCAGGTGCCGCCTACGATCCTTACAAGATACAGCCGACAGCCAAGTTGCCGGCGGATTTTGAGGAGTTCTGGAATGCCCAGAAAGCCCCGCTCTCCAAGATCCCTCTGGATGCCAAGATCACGCCTGTTCCCCAGGATGATCCGACGCTCGAACTCTACGAGGTGAGCTTTGCCAACATCGACGGCATGCGCTCCCATGGCTACCTCGCCAAGCCAAAGGGAGCGACTTCCCTTCCGATCCTGATTTCCCAACCGGGCATGGGGGTTCATCCCAACGGGATCAAAGAATCCCGCTGGGTTCTCGGCAGTGCGAAGCTAGGCTTCCTGGCACTCGACATGAGTGCTCACGACATGCCGCTCGAGAGAACGCCCGAGGATGAAGCCAAGTGGAAGAAGTACATGGGCTATCCCTACATCGGTAGCAACGACAGAATGACCTATTACTACCGGCATGTCTTCACCGGCATGATCCGTGGGATCGACTACATGACTTCCCGTCCCGATTGGAATCACAAGGCAATCATCAGTTCCGGCGCGAGTCAGGGCGGGGGTCTGGCCATCATCCTTGGCGCCCTCGATCCGCGGGTCACCGCGGTGGTTGTCGTCGCTCCCGCTCTCGGCGAGCACACCGGACCACTTACCGGACGCCCCGACGCCGCCCCGAACAACCTGATCATGGGGCACGACAAGGTGACCCCCGATCCGAAGATCATCGAGGCCACCGCCTACTACGACACCGTGAACTTCGCCCGCTTTGTCAAGGTGCCTGTCCTCATGAGTAGTGGCCTGATCGACACGGCCGTCCCTCCGATGACCGCCCTCTCCATCTACAATACCCTTCCAGGTCCCAAGCAGATCGACCTGGTCCCTCTTCTCGGCCATAACAGTGGTCCCCGATTCAAGGACTTAAAAAACCACTTCCTGGTCGAGCAGGCCGGCATCGCCGATCCCACGGGAAAAACTGCCGCCCCGATGATCATGGGCGCCCCCATCGAGAAGAAATAAAGAGAGTCGAAATGCTGCCCCTACGGTTCATCGCCGTTCTCTTGCTGGTGTTACTGGCGCCGCTGTCTGCGCTGCATGCCGCCGACATTTCCCCGCGCTATTTCGATCTCCAGGGCAATGCCCTGGAGGCGAACGAAGCGGCCAAGACCTATCGTGAGCGGCCAAATATGGCCGTGTATCTGCCGGCTCCTGCAATGAGCACGGGCGCCGCTCTCATCGTCTTTCCCGGTGGCGGCTACGGCGGCCATGACACTCCTCACCACGTTGAGGCGAATGCCAGCTACTTTGTACCGAAGGGCATTGCGGTGATCGGTGTGAGATACCGGGTTGCTCAACCTGGCACCGAAGTGACCGCGGCAACAGTTAGCATCGCCCTCGCGGATGCGCAGCAGGCCGTTCGCCTCGTTCGCAGCCGTGCAGTCGAGTGGCATCTCGATCCGAAGCGCATTGGCGTGCTGGGCTACTCGGCCGGATCCCATCTGGCATTGACGCTTGCCTGTCACTTTGACGAGGGCGATGCGAACTCAGCCGATCCGATTCTGCGGCAGAGTTGCCGGCCGGATTTTATGGTCGTGCTCTGCCCCTGGCCGCGCAAAGAACAGGTTGCAGATTTTCACTTCGGTCCGCTGGCGCCGCCGACATTCCTTGCGACTGCAAAAGACGACAAAGTCGCCCCTAGCGAATTCGCGATTGGCATCGCCGAGTCGCTGCGGAAAGCAGCGGTTCCCGTAGACTTGCATCTCTACCCTGCCGGTGGGCACATGGCGTTTCATTTCGATCAGGTCACCGAAGCGTCCCATTGGCCGGAAGTCTTCCTGCCTTGGCTCGCCAGCCAACAGGCTAACATTCCATCCAGAAAATAACCCTGAAAACGAATATGAAGTATCCCTTCACACTCATCGCAACCCTTCTGCTGACAGCGCTGTTCGCGCCGCATGCCGCAGAAGCATCCAAAACGCAACAGCTCCGGGCAAGGGTGGAGAGGGATCTGACCGGTCCCGGGTGGTACCTCTGGCAGGACAAGGCGGCATCCTGGAAGGATGACGAACTCTTTGCTCCCCCTGTCGATCTCTCGAAGGTTCCGACGAACGTCCCGACCGGCGGTTGGAAGATGCTCGATTCCGCCAAAGCGCTTTCCGTTTCGATTCCCGGAACCGTGGAGGGCTATCTCTTCAAGCACCCCGGTCTTTCTGAAACCGACCCCCAGAAACTCTACTCACCTTACTTTGGCGTGAGTTGGTGGTTCCGAAACCTGACGCCGTCAGAGGTGCCTGTTGTTCCGAAAGGCGGGCGTCTCCTGCTACGCTTTGACTCCGTGAGGCTTCGTGCCGAGGTTTACGTGAACGGGAAACTGGTCGGTTACGACCTCGTGGGGAATACCCCCTTCGAGGCCGATATCACCGATGCGGTCAAGCCAGGTGGTGAATGCCGGATCGCGCTGCGTGTCACCAACCCCGGTGGGAACTTCGATTGGCCCGATTGCGATGGTACACCCTGGGGTAAGAACATGCTTCCGCAGAGCCACGGATTCGGAGGCATTACCGGAGGTGTGAAAATACTGGCCGTCGATCAAGTCCGCATCGACGACCTTACCGTCCAGAACACCCCCGCGATGCACGACGTGAATGTCATCCTTGCCATTAAGAATGTCTCCTCCGAACCAGCCACGCGCGATGTGCGCCTAGGCATCACGGAGAAGGCCGATTCTTCGCTGAAGCTCTTCACCAAGACCCTCAAGGGGGTTGTCTTCCCGCCGGGAGAGAGCGCAAAGGTCATTCCCGTATCGGCTCCCAAGGCGAAGCTCTGGGATCTCGATCATCCTAATCTCTATGTCTGCTCCGTTTCCCTCTCCTCCCCAAAAACGAATAACGAAACACCAACAACTGACACGGATTCCCGGACCTTCGGCTTCCGTTGGTTCGCTCCGGAAGGGGTGGGTGAGAACGCCCTGCTCCGTCTCAACGGCAAGCGTATCGTCCTCCGCACGGCCATCAGCTGGGGCTTCTGGCCGGGCAACGGCATCACCCCCACGTCGGAACTCGCCGAAAAGCAGATCCGCACCGCGAAGGAACTCGGCCTCAACATGCTCAACTTCCACCGTGCCATCGGACAGCCCGTCGTAATGGACAAGGCCGACGAGCTGGGCTTGCTTTATTTCGAGGAGCCGGGTGGCTATGTCTGCACGGGCACCAAGAAGCTCAGCCAGTCCCTCGCTCGTGAGAAGCTCCTCCGTATGGTCAAGCGCGACCGGAGTCATCCCTCCCTGGTGATCTACAACATGATCAACGAGCAGTGGCTCAAGGACCGCCCTGACACGAACTCCGCCCTGCAGTCCATCCGGGAGTCGGACATGAAGGACGCCCACGCCGTCGACCCGAGCCGTCAGATCCTCTACGCCTCCGCCTGGGCGACCAACAACAACGACGAGGAGCTGGTCAAGCTGCACATGCGCCCCTTCGACCAGACCCAGTATCACAGGGGATGGTGGGATGCCCACCGAGCCGACGGCCCCGAGCTCTGGATGCAGGAGTTCTACAAGAGTCCCACCGATCACTACGGCAAGACTGAGGACTCGAAAGAGATCGTCTACTGGGGTGAGGAGGGAGCCGTTTCCGCACCGCCGCGTCTCGACAGCATCAAGGCTGACGTGCTGAAAATGCAGTATCCCGGCTGGGACGGTGAGATCTACCTCGACCAGCACAAGGCCTTCGCCGACTTCCTCGAACGCAAGAGACTCACCCCCTTCTTCCCGAACCTCGACGCCTTCACCACCGCTCTCTCCATCCCGAGCCACGAACACCAGGGGCGCAAGATCGAGGATACCCGTATCTGCGACCTGAACGACGGCTATGCCGTCAATGGCTGGGAGGACGAGCCTTTCGAGAATCACTCGGGGATCGTCGATTGCTGGCGCAACTCAAAGGCTGACCCTTCCATCATGGCCTACTACAACCAGCCGCTCTATGTCGCGGTCAAGGTGCGCTCCCAGGCGCTGCAGGTTCCCGGCGGCGTGGTGACCGATTTCTATGCAATCAACGAGAAAAACCTCAAGGGCCCCTTCACGCTTAGGATCAGGGCGACCGATCCTGCGGGCAACGAACTCTTCAACCAGAAGAGCAAGGTCAACCTCCAGGGAGGGGATGTCTTCGCCCAGTTGCTCGCCGAAGGGGTGACGATCCCGGTGGAGAAGGCGACCGGCATGATTCGGATTCAGGCCGACCTGCTCGATGCCTCTGGGGAGACGAAGGCCTCCGGCCACGACGAGATCCTCGCGGTAGACTGGAAGAGTCAGAAGATCAGCCCCAAGGGGGCGGTCTATGCCTCCGACGATACGATCCGTGACTTCCTCAAGACGCAGAAGGGGATCGATGTTCCCGCCTTCAACGATACTCAAGGCCCGCTCGACTGGATCGTGATCGCTCGCCCACCGACTCCTGAACCGCAGTTGATCGAAGCGGACAGATTCACCGGACCTGATGGCAAGCCGGGGGGACTCGACGTCACCTTCTTCTCGGGGAGGAAGTTCGAGACGGAAATTCACCGCCGCCGAGACCCTCAGATCAACGTCCAGTGGCCCAAGGGGGGGACGCCGGACCCGAAGGTCAACATGACCGGCCGATACAGTGTGCGGTGGGAGGGAACGATCACACCTCCTGTCACGGGACAATATTGGTTCCAACTCAGGAGCGACGGCGGTATCGGCCAACTCTGGATCAACGGTAAGGAACTCTCCTCGACAGGGGTTGCGAAAACCGCCGGTGGGGCCATCGAACTCCAGGCCGGCAAGCCGGTCACCGTGAAGGTCGAATATGCCCGTTGGTGGGATGACGGTGATGTCCGGCTGCTCTGGTCCCCTCCGGGAGGGAAGGGGATCGATCCCGCGCACCTCTTTGAGCGTGCCCACAAGGATGGAACGCGACTTGTCATTCTGGAAAACGCCGGCTCCTGGGCCGATGTCGGCCAGAAGGAACTCGGTATCCGCTACGACGGGGCCTTCCCCGTCGGCAAGAGTTGGGCGGGCGGTCAGTTCTTTGTCCGTGCCCACCCTCTCTTCAAGGACTTGCCGGTCAACCGCGCGATGAACTGGCCCTACCAGCAGGTCGTGCGCGGCACCCACGGACGGTATGGTATGGAGATGGAGGGTGAGGAACTCATCGCCGGCTGTTACAACACCGCCGCGGGGAAGACCATGTTGGGAACGGCCGTCGGCATCGTCCCATGCGGCAAGGGGGCGGTTCTCCTTTCCTCGCTCGAGATTGCCTCCCGGCTTAACGAGCCGAGTGGTCCCGCCGATGTCGCCCGCAAGATTTTCTGCAACGATCTTGAGTGGGCCTCGAGATCAAAGTAGATGAATGTGGTTTGTCAATGACGTCACAAACTCGTGCTTATGTTTCTCCGACTTGAGGTACTAGTTCTTCTGCTGCCCTTTCTGCTCGCTCGAGCGTCACTATGCGCTGCAAACAGTGCGGTCTTGCCGAGACCGATCGCCATCACGAATGCCCAACCCAATACCAAGGCTGAATTCGAATTGGTCGACCGACAACCAGAGGCGGTGGAGTGGTGCCAGATCCAGTGCCCAGACACCTCGCGCGATGATCTCCCACGGGTTCTCATCATCGGGGATTCGATTTCCGGAGGCTATTTTTTTGGAGGGCTCTCCCAGGAACTCAGGGGCAAGGCTACCGTCGTTCGGCTCGGCCATTCCTTATCCCTTGGGCAGCCAGGTGTCATTGGCTACCTCAGGGCGCTACTCGAGGAGCCCGGTTTGCTCGGCGGAGGAAAGTTCGCCGTCATCCACTTCAACAACGGCATGCACGGCTGGCATTACAGCGAGGAGGAGTACAAGCGTGATGTTCCTAAACTGATCGCCCTGTTACGGGAGCATTCGCCTAATGCGAAACTGATTTGGGCCACCACTACTCCCTACCGCAAGGGTGCACCAGCATTCACGGAGTTTCATCCGAAAAACGAGCGGGTGAAGGCCCGTAACGCGATCGTCGCAGAGATCGCGGGCAGAGAGGGGATCCCCACGGACGACCTCTACGCCTTCGAGGAGAACCATCCAGAACATTACGCTGATGGTGTGCACTTTAAGCAGGATGCGAGACCTGCACAGGCCAAGCGGGTGGCCAATTTTATCGCCGATGCCCTGCCGAAGCCCCTCATAAAACCTTCCCCTGAGGCTTCCCCGCTCGATCGGAGAAATAAGGAGACGGGTAAGGAAACAAGCGACTGGCTCGATTGGGGTTTTCAGGATAAGCTCCACGACGAATTACCGCTTGTCCTGCTTCTCGGCGACCAGGTCTCCAACGACTACTCCTTCGACGTTGCGAAGAAGCTCCAAGGAAATGCCGTCATCGTCCGCCTGAGTACGACGCGGGCTCTCGGCGACCCCGCTTATCTGGCTCAGATCTCCGCGCTCCTCTCGCGTCCCGAACTGCTAGGCAACCATAAGTTCGCCGTCGTTCATTTCAACAGTGGCCTTCGCGGAATGAATATCACCGAGGAGGAGTACCAGCGCGATTTTCCGAAGCTGGTCGCCCTGCTTCGGGATAAAACACCCGGCGCGCAGTTGATCTGGGCTAGTACGACGCCATGGAAAGGAGGCAATGATCCAAATCCCAAGCCGGGCAAGTCCTCGGACCTCGAGGAACGGGTAAAGACCCGCAACGCGATCGCTGCCAAGATTGTTGCACAAGAGGGAATCACCACAGATGATCTCTACGCTTTGGAGAAGGATCATCCGGAGCATTGCACAGATGGACAGCACTTCACCCGCGAAGCGATCGTTGCCCAGGCCGAGCATGTAGCTGGTGTGGTTTCCAAGGCTTTGAGCCTCCGGTTGGGAAAAGAGGCCCCGGTTGTCAGATAAGTTCCACTGCTTAATAAGCCAACACATCAAACATACCCCTTACGAAACATGAAACCATACCGCCTCGCATTTCTCTCGGCCCTCCTGATGACGTCAGTTGAGGCCTTTTCCCAGACGAACGCGACCGCTCCTCCTGTAACAGCCACTCCTACTTCATCGGTTTCTCCAGCTGTCCCCGCATCCTCACCTGCTTCACCTGTTTCTCCAGGCCGTGAATACTTCGTGGCGCTGACGGGGAATGATCACAATCCCGGCACGAAGGAACTCCCTTTTGCCACGCTGGAGCGAGCACGCGACGAGATCCGCCGCCTCAACCTCTACAAACAGTATCCAGCCGGAGGAGTGACCGTCTGGTTGAGGGGAGGAGTCTATCTCCGGGATCACACCTTCGATCTGGGTCCTCAGGACTCGGGGCAACCGGGAGCCCCCGTCATCTACGCGGCCTATCCGGGCGAAAGCGTCCGCCTGGTTGGTGGGAAGATCATTCCCGCCACGGCCTTTCAGCCGGTCACCGACCGTGCCTTCCTGGACCGGGTGATTAATCACGCCGCGCGCCGCCATCTCCTGCAGGCCGACCTGAAGAGCCTGGGCATCACCGACTACGGCGAGCTCCACGCGATGCACGCCGTCGATTTCGGATCGAGTACCCATTACCTCCCCGCGCCGATGGAACTCTCGATCGACGGGAAGGCAATGACCCTGGCGCGCTGGCCCAACCGCAATGATGCCGATCCCCTGCTGGCCCTTGTCGAGCATGCCACCCAGAACATGGAAAAGGGAGAGAACGGCATCACCAACCAGTTCTCCTCGATCACGCTCAAGGATGTCCCGCTCAAGCCCTGGGGAAGCATCAACGACGGCGACCGCTTGGCCCTCTTTCCCCAGCAGGCGCTGGAGGCTCACGTGAAGCTATGGGGGCCGCTCGATGATGCTTACGTGGTGGGAGGGTTGATCCGGGCCTATGCTTCCACCACCCAGAAAATCGCTTCTGTCGACAAGGGAAAGGGGATCATTACCTTCACCCAGCCGATCAGGGTCTGGCCGAAGTACACGGATGAGGCGAAATGGTTCTACTTTTCGAATATTCCCGACGAACTCGACGCGCCGGGGGAATACTACCTCGACCGCAAGACCGGCATCCTGACGATCTATCCGCCCAAGGGATGGAGCGACC
>Ga0316217_10005879_pt1 | contig 12459 bp, 6 predicted proteins | sample 1anoAmetaG_FD_203633 | JGI IMG/M metagenome (GOLD analysis project Ga0316217, IMG submission 203633) | Freshwater microbial communities from Trout Bog Lake, Wisconsin, USA - 1anoA | ecosystem: Environmental > Aquatic > Freshwater > Lake > Hypolimnion/Profundal zone | place: USA: Wisconsin... | reverse complement strand
TTTTTTGTTGAAGATTCAAACATAATTTGATGTATTTGTTTGGAGTAATCTTAACTTTTTTTAAAAATTATTTTATCACTTGATCAGAAAAGTCACCTGCATTTTTCGAATCCCTAAAATATGAAGAAAATAGATATACAAGATCGCACATTGAGGGCTGAGAGCTAAAAAAATTTATGGTAAATTCTTAAAAATAGTCGAACCTTTTGTAAAGTTGACGGAGAGACCCCGATAATACTGAGAATATTGATTATCAAATCGGCATATAGAAATGAAGAGATGATACTAAAATCGATCAACTACTCATGATTGAGAAAAGTAATGTAAACCAAGAGAAGTCAGTAAAAATAAAAACAAGAGGAATGTTCCATTTGTTTGACCTTTTTCAAAAAGTTCGTTAGATGCGGAGGACCATGCCACAAGCTGTTCTGCTATAACTGTGCTAAGACTATCAAGGCGACTAGTAATCGCTGTCCGAATCGCTGTTCAGCAACTTTTTCAGTTTAGCTGAGACCTAACGCTCGATTCTATTGTCCCTATCACCCCAACAGATGTCTAAAGGGGATTACCACTGAAAAAGATCTAAAGCTTCATTATAAAGAATGTTCATTTATTACCAAACAATAAAGTAAGCAGGCAAAATACAAGGAGAGTTTTAAATGCCAAAAAGGACATGATTTGACTTTCCTCCCCAAATCCGCTCTCTAAATACTTTATGGAAAGTGGGCTTTTGTAGCTAATGGAGAATGTTCCTCTTGCCAAACCAAAGAAGTATGTAGAGTGATTTGCATCGAATGCAGTGTGAAGTCCAAACTAGAACAATATTGCAGCGAATGTCGTACTCCTCCTTGCACAAAGCAACAATGCCCTTTGGCGCATAAACTTAGTCACAGGAAAAAACCTAGCAAACATAGGCTTTGTGATTTGTGCGATATCTCCTTAATTACTATAGAAAGCAAAGTGCATGGTCTTTGTTCTTGTGACTTTGATATATGTGACAACTGCTTTTAAAAACTGCCTGAAAAGGATTAGAGAATTCCATTGGCATATGATTCTTAAAAAATTTGGCCATTAGTGATGAATGACGATGAAGATTTCGAAGATAGTGATTGGGAAAAATGATTTCTTGGCAGTCCTTTAATATGTGGTAATATGAAAAAAACTACTCTGGTGATTCTATCTCTAGGCAGACTATGTAAATATAGAAGATTGTGTAAGTCAATCAGAACGTTTATCCGCGAAGCTGGCTTTTTCTTTTTCTTCAAAGTGTGCAATATTCCACTATTCGTCAGATAGTTTGCTGTTGTCTATAAACTCATAGACCAATGCCTCAAACTCACCTTTTTATGTCAACACCTCCACCTTCGTCACTTTGTACTCTTCTCCTTAGAAATCATGGAGAATTTTCACATCGCCCTAGGTCACGCCAAAGTATAAAACTCCTTCAACTTTTCCACCTTATTGCAGCTTTATTCCAGGGTAGACTCGATCTTTGACTTGACGACGCACGAAGTTTTTTAAAACGCCTTTACAACTCTCGTACTTTTGATGAGTTAATAGTTTGTAAATGACTTCGGGGTACATTAGGGAGCCGTAGGTAAAAATGTTTGTCATAATTTTATTGCTTGCTAAATATATAAGTTATGAATGGAGGTTAAAAAGACAGATAAATGGGGCTTCATTAAACAAAAATATTTTCTTGTATTTCCGATCCTTTTTCTTGTAAAATCATCTCATTTGATACTCATTCCAAAGAAAAATATTGAATAATCATAGCAAAAATCTATTTCTAAGAAGACAATGTAGATATAGACGGTTTGATGATTTATTGTAGCTGTAAAAAGATTCATCTGAATGCTTCGATCATGATTGGGTAAGTTATTGAGAACGTTTTTCTGCGAAGCTGGCTTTTTCTTTTTCTTCAAAGTGTGCAATATTCCACTCTTCTTCAGATAGCTTGCTGTGGTCTATATACTCATAGACTAATGCCTCAAACTCACCTTTTTATGTAATCACCTACACTTTCGTCGCTTTGTACTCTTCTGTTTAGAAATCGTCGAGAATTTTCACATCGCCCTAGGTCACGCCAAAGTATAAAACTCCTTCAACTTTTCCACCTTATTGCCGCTTTACTCCAGGGTAGACTCTCTCTTTGACTTGACGACGGACAAAATTTTTTAAAACGCCTTTACAACTCTCGTACTTTTGGTGAGTTAGTAGCTTATAAATGACTTCGGGGTACATTAGAGAGCCGTAGGTAAAGATATTGGTCATACTTTTTATTGCTTGCTAAATATAAATAAGTTATGAATGGAGAATAAAAAGACAGATAAATGACCTTTCATCAAACAATAGCCATTTTTTAGATTTTCGATCCTTTTTCTTGTAAAATCATCTCATTTGATACTCATTCCAAAGAAAAATATTGAATATTTATAGCAGAGAATGCATTTAGTGCATTTTATGGAAATAAAATGTCATTTGAAATCAAATGATGTTAGGTGTTGAACTATTTCGAAGATGTAAAATCATGTGCCTTTTTCGATTATTTAGACTTCATCTTCCTCCAGATTTTAATAATCAAAGTCTGCAACCTTGTTTTGTCCATTGCCGTCAAATTAATCAAACTTTTAACGCACTGTGACTGCTTTCTTTGGTGTCACCTACAATTTTCTCCTCTCTCGCTCCTACTCAAGATCTTTTGCCAGCATTTCTTACAACCGCTGGCTGGCTTATCTTTTTAATTGGTTCTGTTCTTTGATGCTTTCTTCAATATCCTTGAGATCGGCGAGATGATTAATTATCCCAAACTCCTAAGTTACTGAAGATTTACAGTTAAAGCTGCCTCAAGATGCTCAGTGCTGATTGTTTTTTTGTGGAAGCTCTCACACATAATGTTTGACTTGTCTGCCACACGGACAACAAATTCTTAATGAGGGTCGTATTACCTTTGGCGATAGCAAGAATCTTGGCTAGGTATTCAGCGCTGAAAGTGGAAGCAGTTTGTCCCTTGAGAAAGGAATTCATGGTGGCTTTAGGTAGCTGTTATCCCTCCATTTTGTTGCTTAAAATAGTACATTTATTGATTATATTTAATGGCTTTATAGTACAAGAGAGCTCCTTCGCCTTTTCAGTTACATTTAAAGACAGTCTGTAGACTTGGAATCGAATCGAAATCTCCCAATCTTCATTGTTTTGCCAATTTTACTTTAAGCATATATCTGCATACGCAATTACAGGTATAGTTAACCACTCAATCTTAAAAGCTGATTGTATTCCGAGGCAAAGCAAACAAATAAGGGGCGCGGAAGACTGGGAATCGCGATTACGGCAAGTATGAGGGTTTAGTTTTAGCCCGATTCATGGTATGTGAGGTTAAATAGATCATTTTTTGGGTTTTGATTGTTGGGCTCTAAGTAGGTTCATTAGGTTTTCTCTTTTTAGTTTGGCTCTTCTGTGAGTTCCCAAAGCTTTCTTGGAAAGCTTCAATGCGCGCTTCGTGTCTTTAAGGGATCCGGCTTTCAAAAACTCAATCACTCGCTTCTCGTAGCTTGAGACTCCGCCGACCTCAGCAATGACTTGGCGGATAAGTTTGACTCTTTTTCCGAGAGCACCCTTGCGGCTGGCAGGTCTAATCTTCTTGGCAGCTTTGTCAGAAACTTTGTATTTGGTAACAACGTGTCCTTTGTTCGGGCCGATGGCAATCACAGAGGGATGTGTTTTCGCCATAATTGATATAATATTTATTAAATTAAGAAAAAAACGTACTAATTATTCTTCTCTCTCATTTAGGAGCCAAACTGATTATTTTTTGCGAATAGAGAGACAAAACAGTTTATTTTTTGATTTTTTGATGGTAAGCCTCTCAAAATCACACAATTTGATAGATAAATCGGCTAAGAGACTATTAATAGGGCCTAAAAAAACAGATAAATAAATTTCTTAAAATAAATAGAAAGCTATTTTAGGTGATTGTTTGATGCTATTTAGGAAGTTTATGTATAGTTTTATATTTTTTTTAAGATGAGCAAAGCTAATTCATTCAAATCCTAACCTTGGACACAGCTTGAAAAAGGATCTTATTCTATTTTTGAAGATGACTTCCTAACTGACAAATTGGTCTTCAAAACAACAAAAAAAGGACTGAACTCAACAGTCTCTCTTAAGGAATCTTTTCACCTCTCAAAAGAAGGGAAGATTAGTAAAAGTGAAGAAGAGATCAAATTCTGGTTCCCATTTAGAGACACTCACACTCTTTACTTTCGGCTCAAAAACGAATCCTATAAGGTCCACTACGATAATGGAGTTCAGTAAAACAATGGCTACAAATACAACTTTTACGCAAGTCTGCAGGGAAAACGCACCTTCACTGGAGAATCCTATAAAGCTGGACTAGAAGTTAGGAATAACAGCGGGTCAAGCAACTTCAGAGTTGCCTTTAAGCCTATTGATTTCGCAGTGACCCTTTACCACAAGGTGCTGTTCACCTAAAACAAACTAAACTTTAGCTTGGCCAATGTATTCCAGCCTATCACCAAAAGTTGGATTCATTCAGCGCTGCAACTCAGCTGGCAAGATATTGACGGCAATGACTACTATCTGAGAGCCAATGCTGGCAAAAAGTACGAAAAGGTCAACCCTGCCAACTATCTTAACAATTTGATAGCTGACTACATTTACAAGTTCGATGCCAATAACAATTTGGGCATACAAGTACTTCTGCCTCCATATAGTTCAAAGCGAATTTGTCGACACCAGAAATCGAAAATACTACTTTTATATGGGAACACAAATGTGAGTCGGCACTTGACACTGGAATCAAAATCAAGGCTGATTTGAACAGAAATTTCGCAGCTTCGATCAAAAACGCTATTATAGGTTTCGGGAACTATACCTTCGGCGTGAATATTCAAGATTTCGGAGGAGCCAACAGATTTACCTATGGAGTTCAGCTTGACCTCAACATTTGATGTTAATAGACCGAAGAAAACTACCTTAATTCAGATATCAATTTACATTATTAATTGAAGTTAGCTGGAGTTAAAAGAATATAGTTTAGGACCTAGACAACTTTACGGTTGATAACTTGCTGATAGACATTAGATTGGCTTTGTCCAAGTGCTGCTATGAACGCAACAAAAGTCAATTAGTTCATTTATCCTCATGAATTTTTTCAATTTTGAATAAAACGGCCTTTGGATTTTTTTGTATTTTTATTAAATTTAATCGAGATTGATTATAAATCTATCATTGTCATGGGAAAAACCTAGCTGGCTATATTAGCAGTTCTGGCCATTGCTGCATTCTCTCTTTACTCGCTCCAAGCAGATAACAAATCTGTCTAAAACCACTCTTTTGATGCTTGGAAGCTCAAATACAATAAAAACTACTCTCCCAAGGAGGAATCATATAGAATCAGCATATGGCTTGAAAACTTTGCCTACGTACAAACTCACAACAAACGATTTGAGGCTGGACTTGAAAGCTATGATCTCGAAATGAACGCCTTTGCTGACATGAACTCTGAGGAATTTGGAGCTAAATATCTTATGAAAGTCTCGCCAAGTGCCACAACTAAATGCACTGGATCTCAAGCCCCCACTGCTAACTTACCAAGTGAAGCAGATTGGACTACCAAAGGAGGAGTCACTGCCGTCAAAAACCAAGGCCAATGCGGATCATGCTGGGCGTTTTCCTCAACTGGCTCTTTGGAAGGTGCTTACTACAATCAAAATGGAAAGCTCTTATCTTTCTCAGAACAGCAACTTGTTGACTGCTCAAGATCCTACGGAAATGAAGGTTGCAATGGAGGCTGGATGAACCAAACCTTCTTCTACGTTAGAGACCATGGAATTACTACTGAAGATAAGTATCCTTATCGTGGAGTTGATTCAACATGCAAATACGCTGATACTGATAAAGTTTGGTCTGTCAGTGATTGCACTGAAGTTACTGTTGACAGTGAAACTGCTCTTGTTGCCGCTATCGCCCTTAACCCTGTTTCAGTTGCTATCCAAGCCAACCACCTCTCCTTCCAGCTTTACAAGAGTGGAGTTTACTCAGGCAACTGTGGAACTAAACTTGACCACGGAGTTTTGGCTGTTGGTTATGGAGCTATTAACGGAAAGAACCACTACAAAGTCAAGAACTCATGGGGAAACACTTGGGGAGAAAAAGGATATATTTTCATCGCAAGAGAATAGAAGGACGGAAAAGGAAAGTGCGGTATCCAAATGGCTGCATCATACCCCATTGCATGATTCATCCCACAAACAATCCTCTATATTCATTAGTAAAGATTAACACTTATTACTCATAAAACTTTCGTAAACCATCGATCAATATGTGATTTTGTTTAGATAATGAAAAAAGTCAAAGAAAGGCATGTTGCAAGAATAGTAAGATAAGATGTAGATTGAAGTAAAAAACAGGCTGGTTTGTTATAATCTTTAAAAGATTTGATGGCTAAAATATGCAAAAATAATGTAGACAAATGCTGATTTCTAATTATTCGTTTCTTTGAATATTTTCATCCTGAAGGTTTTTAATGATTGAGAATAGAAACAACATATAAGTGAACTATTTTTGAGAGATTTTAGCATCCATAGGTTTGATTTACTTCTGGCTCCATTCCTTTTTTAGTAGAAAGTCGTCGATTTCTCTTTTTATAAGATCTTAGTAAGCTTATTGCCCTTTTACTATCATATTTTGTAACATTAGTTGCTATTGGTAGAATAACAATTAATCGTCATAAGATCATGAAGTTGAGAACAATTTTCGATGATCTTTCCAACCCAACCAAAACCAAAACCACAACTTACTGTATAAACCACAGTATAACTAATCTTTATTTCTATCTCAATTATTTAATATTTCTGAATATAAATTTTCTTAATTGGGTCTTGATCTAGATGAAATATCAACTTGTTATTCTAGTCTTTCTCTTCGTCACAGGTTTGGGGCAGAATCCACTAACAGCTACTGAGGAAACTAGGCCGAAATTGTCGGAAGAGTTTAGTCTCAACCATACTTCAAACATTGTTTAAGATCTCTTGGCTCAAATACCCAATAATAATAAACCTGTCTCACTTTTAGATCCAGCAAAATACTCAAATAATACTACGCTTTTAGCAGCAGAGGACCCAGCTTAACGTCCAACGGAAAAGAATTAAAATAGAAAGGAAGCATTTGCAAATTCAACTGAAAAAGTCTAGTTTAAAAACAGTTAAATACGCAGCAGACAGTCTAAATAAGAGGGAGAATCTGGGCTAACTTTGAAACAAACAGAAAAGCAACAGGAAAAAGGTAATAAATCATTTTTAAAATAAGAACTCTAGGGTGTGCAGTCAATAAAAAACATTAATGATATTGATCACGAAGTCATTTCATAGCAGAAAGTGGCTTAAAAAGTGAAGAATTAAAATTAAGTTAAGAAGGAAGAAATACTTTTTGGCAAAACCTCTGCAAAGGAATCACAAAACTAAAAAGTCTAAAGCTCTGAAGCAAAATAATTAACGAATTAGATTAAAAATGAAGGAGAAGTGTAAAAATAGAAGAAAGAAACCCAATACAGTGATTAAAGTAAAATTAGTCCTAAAATAGCTGTAAACGGAAGTACTTAAGCAAATAAAGGTCAAATTATAGCTAAAACAGAGGAAGAAACATACTAAACTTAATCTTTAACGTCTAAAAAAGGATAAAAAATGACAAAATAAGAAAAATCAAGCAATAAAAAAGGAGATAATAAAGAATCTAATGACAAAAGTTCATAAAAGCACAGTTAACCTAAACCTGAAAAATTATAAAGCATGAGAAACGCTGAAAATGATATCAAAATAATACCTCTTTCTGCTGAATATGGAAAGGATAAGTCCAAATAAGAACAAAAAAGTCAAGAAAAGTTCAATACGACTATTTCAAAAGGAGAAAATAAGCCTCAAAAGTCCAATGGGAAGAATGAAACTTAGCTAAATCTTTATTAATAGAGGCGCTAACGTTAATCAAAGTCGAAAGTCAAAAATATTCAAAAATAACATTAAAAGTAAACGAAGCAATCAAAAAATGAATCCCAAAATCTCTAAAAGCTTATCTAGGAAGTAAAGAATACAAAGAATGAACTTCCCTACGGCTCAAAACAGTAAATAATTAAATACCTTTAAACCAAAAAGTTCGAACATTCCCAGAAAGATGATCAAAAGCCTGATCCAATAATCATGAGTTCTCAAAAATCGAACCTGGCTGAATAGAAACCTTAGGCTAGAGAGTCCTAGTAATACGCCATAGTGGTAGACGACGTGATCTAAATCAACCAGAAATCCAAATCAAACCAGCAAATGAATAATAGCACGATTTTTGTGATCATGATACTAACTGTGCTCATTAGCATTCCCATATTCAGGGAGATCAGGTCCCGAAACGATAACTCTTAGGATAGCTCTTAGGATTTGAAACTCAATAAAGAGGCTGATGGCATCATGTCATCGAAATAGGATCTAGAGAAGCCTGAGAGCTCCAAGTATTACAATGAGCTGAACTACTAATTGGGGGAGGAAATAAACGAAAGGATGTATGAGGAGATTATTTGATAATTACTATAATTTTCTTTAAATTAGCTATAAACCAACCTCAATATGTGTCTCATCATCTAAGGCATTATCACTTCTGCCTCACCGTTTGAGCAACTTCGATGATATCATTTGAGTTAAGATGCATATTTAACCTTTTTTGAGCAATCCTATTATATCAGAGCTCACTATAATCGTTCTTAATTATTTTTAAGTCAAGGATGTTCAGAAGAACAATTGCCAGATACTTCTGCCTAACCCAAAAGCACCTGAATGGAGTGTAGATGCTCACAAAGATGAAGGAACTAAGAAACCTCGCTAAGGAGCACCAATAAGAACTGACGCTTCTCCAAAAGCAGGTACCATTCATCCTATGTAGGTCAAGGATAAGGAGACTTAGACTTCAAACAAAAATAGAGTTATACTCTAGAAGAGAGTTAAGCTGACTGAGGATTTCAGGAAGGCGTAGAACCTTTGGGTTGAAGCAAAGAAGAAAAGCGAAGCCAATAGATCAGCTGCTATTCAAGATTTTGCCTCGAGCCTGATTCGTATCGGCAACCACTTTAACCTCACAAAATTACTCTAGAAAGAAGCACATTCAACGGATCTAAGATAAGGATTCGACAACACCGTGAGGCTATTCTACAACACCTTGTAAAAGTTTAAGATAACACAAACTGACTGCAAAGAAGGATCTAGCTTTAAGAAGGATGAGGTGGAGATTGTGAGTCATTAGAAAGGTTAGAAAGGGGAGCAGAAGTAGACTATTGCGAAAGTTGTGCAGCAGGGTTGGCAAATATAGGGCAAGACTATTGTGAAGCCAAAAGTGATTGTTTACAACTGATGTCTTTATGGTGGCTTTACCTACTTCTTCTACACAGTATCAAACGCCGATGGGCTAGAAAACATAAATAAAATCTAAATTAAGACATCATTCTTCTTAGAGCTACATGGTGACTTCTAGCGGAATGAAGTAGCTATACCTATCTCATATCTTGTCTGCTCTTAAATTCTATATTATTTGACCAGTATTTCTAGTGGGCCATCTTTGTGGGAATAATGGGTTGTGCTCAACCGTTCAAAGGTTTTCGGGAATTAATGGAGAAGGATTATTTATTATTATTATTAAAGTATGGCTAAAAAGAGCAAGACAGGTGCTGTCGGTATTAAGCTCAGAATCACCCGAGGACTGCCCGTGGCTGCCACTCTCAACTGCGCTGACAACTCAGGAGCCAAGAACCTCTTCATCATCGCCTGCCAGGGTGTCAGAGGTCACCTCAACCGACTCCCCGCTGGTTCCATCGGAGACGTCGTCCTCTGCTCCGTCAAGAAGGGAGTCCAGAAACTCAGGAAGAAAGTCCACCCCGCTGTCATAATAAGGCAAAGACGAGCATGGCACAGACCTGACGGAACTTTCCTCTACTGCGAGGACAACGCAGGAGTGATAGTCAACAACAAGGGAGAGACCAAAGGCAGCGCAATCACTGGTCCCGTGGCGAAGGAAGCCTCAGAGTTGTGGCCCAAGATCTCATCTCACGCCGGCTCCATCTTCTGATCTATTTAAACGCATACGACTAATAGCAATTGCCAAGATAGTTCAATGCTCGCATGGCTGAGTATAGGGTTGATGGATTGTTTTGTGAAGACTAGATGTTGGGGCAATAGAATAGGAAGCAGCTTTAAGTAGAATGTGGGCGTCTTTTGCCGAGGTTGAGGTATAGCTAGAAGTAGTCATTGTATCATATGGCTCATATAATTAATAGGCCCTAATTTAGTGGCAGGTTGAGATATGCATCACTGCAAAAAGAAGAGCCGAATTCGGTCTGACCCAACTAAAAACAGCCTTTATCCCAAGAAATGATATCTTTTGAACGACACATGCCCTTAAATGACCAGCCAATCATAACACAATCTGAATCGCATAGGTCCTCAGAAATCACTTGGAATAGATCAGCCTCTCATAATAGTCTATCACTTTCATCCGCCCCCTCTCATCGCTCAGCAACACGTCCCTCTCCACCTTGTACAGTCGACTATCCTCCTTGACTTTCACTAGGTAGTAGCTCGGCTAGTTCGATTCCGATATTTCTGACACCTAGACTATTTCCTCGATCACGCACCTCTCGGGTAACGATCTGAGGCTGGCGATCGCCCGATCCAAAAACGCACCCATTCTTTTGCACTGCTAGATCACCGAGAGCTGACCAATTGCATGAAGATTGGTCTCATAGATATTGAGGGGGACATTGGGGACCTAATCCTGGATCTCGTCGTTCTGCAGCAGAGCCTCGACCATCTCCTGCTTGTCCCTCTCAGTGAGCATCCTCAGTTCGAATTCCACGATCATCTGGGAACAGTTGTTCATGTTTGCCCGCGGCTCCCAGGTGGCTTCGTCTTCGGGGTACCCCTTCCATACAACTTTGTACTGCTAGTCGCCCTCTGGGTTAGGACATGGGTACTTTTGGTGATGCGCTTGGCTAGAATCTTTTAGACTTCGTAGCTGGAGGATTCGTTGTCCTCGTCCTAACTTGATTCTTCCTGGATGGTTTTCTTTCTGTTCGCCATTGCTTGAGGGTTGGAGCTACTGCCTGATAAATGAGGGGGGATGGGTGTTTTTATGGGATTGTCTGGTCTTGATAGTTTTTAAATGTATATTAACATGTGCTCTAAACATGAGCCTCATTAAATTCGAACAACACATCGGCAATAAAACATCCTGCTCAAATTAGGGCTTGATCTACCCCACCTCACTCATTAGACTATCTGCGATACCTGCCCATTTTATCATACACGTTCGGGTGACCCTAGCCCGAGCTTTTAAAGCCTACATATCATCCAATCATTTGTGCGATTCTGTAATTATACTAAATGCATCCCGCCGGCCACACCCAGCCAGACCCCTTCCTCATCCTCCACAACTATAGAACTGCACCCTAGCCTCAGCCTAAAGCTCGAAGGATCAAGAGGCCACGCAATCACTACTTGACTCTGCTACCGCAGTGCCCCGTCATGACCAGAAGAATGGCGGCAGAGTTGTAGCACCCAAAGTAGCAGCTCTAAAAGCAATGCCAGACTGAGGTGACTCCGGATTGTATTGACCAGGAGGGGTAGCAGTCTTCCAGGGAGGATGTCAATTTTTTTGATGATAAAGATCTGGATCGCGGGATCCCCTTCGATGAATTGCCTCAGGAAGACATCGAGTACCACCTCAAGGATCTTACTCTGTCCTCCAGCTACTCCAAACTAGAAAAGACGCTGTATGGGGTGGGGACCTCGGCCTATTCTTAGGATCTGTCGGATGGGGAAATGCGGGAGTTCGAAGCTTGATTTCATATAGATTTGTCCTGGTTGTTAGATATTATGGTATAGATGGCTAACCCGATGGTTGGAAGGGCGTCTTGTTGTAGGATGGAAGATTGGCTAGTCGAGGAGAGTAAAGTCCAGAACAGACTCAGGCAAATCATGAGTGTAGCCATCATCAAAATGCATTCGGTAGGTTCGATGTTGATGACTCCCAGAGTGGCGAGTTATGAGCGTGGTCATGATGGGTGTGGGGTGTAGGATCGGTGAAGGTTAGGTCTATATTTCTTGGCATCGGTATGTCTATTAGCTGGACAAATAGCTATTATCGGATGATAGTGTTATCGATGTGGGATATATGCGCAACTATTGTCGCCAGTATAGCGCATTCACACAGATTGCAGCGCTGAACCCGAGTTAGCTACTGAATATGAACTATCCGCACAATATAGAATTAGCATCACGACAGCTGCACAATGTAGAACTCAGGATTATGGCAGTTATCCCAAAGATATGGTTATGCTGCGATGAAACGGCTAAACCTTGGATTTTTTGGGCTAATTATTTCGAAGATATAAATAACGCAGTGCTATAA
>Ga0316217_10005878_pt1 | contig 12466 bp, 18 predicted proteins | sample 1anoAmetaG_FD_203633 | JGI IMG/M metagenome (GOLD analysis project Ga0316217, IMG submission 203633) | Freshwater microbial communities from Trout Bog Lake, Wisconsin, USA - 1anoA | ecosystem: Environmental > Aquatic > Freshwater > Lake > Hypolimnion/Profundal zone | place: USA: Wisconsin... | reverse complement strand
AATAAGTATAATATCAACACACTCTGCTCTATCACATCATCACATCCACTTCAGCCTATCATTTAATACTTCATTCTATTCCATCCGTAATAGTCAATACTGCTTTCAGCGGCAAGTGACCTCCCTCTGCAAGCCTGCTGCCTGAGGCATGGGGATCGAGGAGTGGGGCAGGGTCGGAGTTGGGCCGTTATTTGCTTATTTTGGTCGAGCCGTTATATAAATGGATAGGGGAGAGATGGGTTATATTGAGTTATAAATGAATCATGCCCTCTTTTTGGTCAGCACCACCTTCTTGGCGCGCAGACCCGGGCATCCCGCGCTCAGCAGTTCGTGGACAGTGTTGGGAGTCTGCAACTCGGCTGTCAGATCGGCATAGATGGCCAGAGCAGGTCTCTCGAGGTTGCTGGCCCGTCGTTCCGCTTTGGCACTCCTGTCTGGACTGTTCTCGGGTATGTGGTCGTCTGTGTTCTGCTGGCGGCCTATGCTGCTGGCCTTCTTCTCCCTATTCAGGTTCTCCTTGTGCTGCCTCCAGGTGTCCCTGATCTCGGGCAGCTTCATGGTGGCCTCCCTCCTCCTGTTCTCGAGGGGTTTGGCGGGTGCGGAGTGCGAGGCCGTGGAGTCTCTAGCCTGGCTCTATGAAACACTAATCCCCATTTTATAATAATGACTTCGATTTCGAATTCCCAGATTTGAGGAAGAAGGGTCTGTTGGTAAGCAGATACTAATGGGAGCAGTGCGGACGATATCAAGCCTGTTCGGTGAGGCCTCGGATGCTGTTTTTATAAGGATGGGCTGCAGCCCGTAGCAAATTCCAAATTTCTTCGAATCTGATCCTTGGAATAAATAACTTCTAAATTTGGGCAAAATGTTTTGGGTGGAGATTCTCACCCAAAACTGCCCTAGGACACTCCTCACTGCGCCAGTACCCCAGTGGAGCACTCAGAAAATTGATCTTGGCAGGTCGCAAAATTTGCAGTTTTATTGCTGGCCACAAAAATAATGCTTTATTAATAATGCTTTCCCAATAATCCCAGAATTCCCTAAAACCGCCACCCCACATCCAGCAGCGGCATCTGGCCATCAGCCAGCACATCTGACCATCCAGCCGTCATCAGAAGCAGTATTGCACTATCTGTAAGTAGCATCTCATCATCAGAAGTAGCATCTTATCACACTTAATCACTATCTAGTGTCCTAGACACCTATCTATTGTTCAAGTATGACCATGCAATCTTCAGAACCACCATTTCATGTTCGGAACCATTATAATCTTGATTATTACTATAGGCATCATACATTGCTATCATTTCTATCATTTCTATCATTGCTATCATTGCTATCATTGCTATAAACACATCATTCATTAGTCGGTCTATCTTCGTTGTCGATTTTGAACCAGTCGTCTCCGAACTGCTCCCTTATCTCCTTCTCCGCTTCCGGAGTCATCTTCCCGAAGAAGTCTTTCATCTACTCCAGCTCCTGGGGGGTGAGCTGTGGCCCCTCGAGCGGGTCGAAGGACAGGTTGACTAGTTTGCCCTTCTTTCCAGTCAGTAGCTTCTGCAGCTAGTCCGGGTTCTCCAACTTCTTCATGTAGCGTTCCATGAACTACTCGAGCTTCTTCTCCTTCTGCCTGAGCCTCTGCTGGAACTTGTCGTTCTCCTCAGCCTTGAGCAGGAAGTCCCTGAGGTACTCCTTGTAGATGCCCCTGAAGGCGCCGTAGTGGAAGACGGGCAGTTTGAGGCGGTCGTAAGACTCAATGTTGGCCTTGCCGAGTAGTTTGGAGTAGAGGATGATGCCTTCCTTGGTCCGGTAGCCTCTCAGGAACTCATCAAAGAGCTGGATACGATGCCTGTCCCCCTCCTCGTTCAGCATATCCCTCATCTTCTGCTGCAGCTGCTACAGCTTCAGGTTGTTTTCGTGGACGGAAAGGTAGTTCTTCTCCTCGTAGGCATAGGGGAAGTGCCTGTTGGCCCTCTCCTCCAGCTGCTTGAACTGCTAGCCGAGGGTCATGCGGTAGTGGTGGCCAGGTTCGAGATGGACGTTCTGGATCAGAAGAAAGGTACCTTGACCCGCTGTCGGATCAGTTAGTACCACTTGCCCTCCACACTCCTCTTGGCCCGCATGTACCTCTCCCTGAGTTCCGCGGAGTCCATGCCCTCGAAGAGTTTGGCAAAGCAGAAGTACCTGAAGATGTTGGTGCCGTTGGCCAGCTCGAGCTCCAGCCAGCTCTCCTTGAGCAGGGTCAGCAGGCAGAGCTTCTCCATCAGTTCCTGCGGGTCACTCCGGAGCAGCTGCTGGTAGAGGGGGTAGCTGTCCGAAGCCCGGTCCTCCAGTCCCACCCTGAACACACTCTCTGGCTTGAGTTCCACCTGATGCACCTGGCTGGCGATCCTGGCTGCGAAGTCTCCGGGCACGAACATCACTATCTTCTCCTACAGCTTGGCGAAGCGCTTGAGCAGTGCGGCCTGGTAGGTGACTTCCCGCGAGAATAGCTCAGGGTGCTCACTCATCACGTAGTTCTGCACTGCGTCCCGGGTGAAGCTCAGCCTCCACAGCTTCTCTCTTGGCTGGGCTGCCATGATATGGCTGATTGCTTGTTCCGCAATGCCCTTGAGCTGGTCCACTGAGTACCTCATCATGAGGTCCTAGAAGACCAGGGTGTCTGAGGGTTTGGCGAGTGCGACCTTGGTGTGGTCCTCGAAGGCGGCGAGGTGGGCTACTGTGAGGTAGTCGTTGGGGACGATGCGTTTGTCTACAGTATCGATGGTCCTGATCTCCTTCTGGAAGTCGTCCCAGTAGAAGTCCATATCCTTCTCGAGTCTCTCCTGGATGAGCCTGCTGAGCCTGGCCTTGCAGATCATCTTGTCGGTGCGGTAGAGCGGATGCTCGTAGTGGTGGCGGATGTTGAGGTGGGCCTCGTGGAGACGCAGGTAGTTGTCGCTGATGCCGCCCAGCAGTAGCAGGGTGGGCTGCACGTAGGTCATCATGGACTTGGCGTACTTGAGGGACTGGAAGTTGTAGTTGGTGAGCCCTGCGATGTAGCACCTGTGGCCGTAGACGTGCTCCTCGAAGAACTTGTCCTAGTGCTGGCATTACTAGTGGTAGTCGTACTTCTTCTAGTAGTACTGCATGCGTCTGCACTTCTAGTCCACGACCTCCTCGTAACTTTGGTCCTAGCTTGACTTGCTCCTCCTGGAAAACCCGAACTGCCAACTCCGCAAAACCCTCATCTGCTTATATTATACAAACTATACAAACCAACAACACTGCAAAACAACCACACCCACAACCACCCACGATGTGTTGAAGTCAACTGAGATAAGTAGTTTGTTTGAACAATCGATGAAAGGTACAATCAATGGAATCAATGGTCGATGAATGCAGTAGAAGTGTTAGAGCTTAATCATAGTATTAATTGATAATGGCTGAATCATTTATTAAAGATGAAGTGAAGCTTGGCCTCATTCTTCGTAGTGCAGGTTGCTGGTCTCGATCGAAGGCTTCTTCTTCATGGAGAGTCTCACTGCCAAGGTGTTGCGGGGCGCCTCCTGCTTCACCTCCAGCAAACTCCTCTCCTCTTCGGAAGAGTCATCACTGTCCTCCTGGCTGCGCACCACAATGTCCTCCTTCTCCTCCGGCGGAGTCTTCTTGGACCTGAACCTCTCCTCGAAGAATACCAGGATCTGCTTGATCTTGCCGAGCTGCTTGCGGAAGTAGTAGTAGATGAAGACGAAGGCCAGGATGTAGCCCAGGTCGATGGCTATGATGCACCCATTGAACAGGTTCACCAGCCACACCACCTTCCCGATCATGCTCACGCTCTAGCTTTTGTAGTTCTGGGTCAGGTTTGTCAGTACGGCGGCAAATGGCCCCGAGTAGACCCCAGTGTGCGCGAAATCTTCGGTGAGGTTGTTGAAGAAGTAGTAGTTCTGGCGGTTGAGGTAGATGGCCAGTCCGATCTAGAAGGGATTGGCCACAGTGAAGCCAGGAGTGGTGTTGGAGGCCTAGGTGGCGCTCAGATTGTATCTGGAGGTGAGCACACTCGTGGAGTTCTCGAAGTAGAGCAAACTGATGAAGTTGGTGAGGTCGGGGGAGAAGAGGAAGTTGACGATGTTGTACTCGAGGTAGGTGAGGTTGCCCCTGATCACACTAAGCATCTGGTTGTCGACGGCGCCTGCGTGCTAGACGTAGTTGGCGAGTTCGGCGGAGGTGTGGTAGACGGTGGTGGTGCTGATGGTCTGGTCCTTCATGGTCTGGAAGTCTGCGAGCTGGGAGTTGAACTGGGCCTCGAAGACGAAGAGGCAGGTGAGGTGGAGCAGGAGTCCCATGACTGCGATGACTGCGATGGAGTAGACGATTTCCCTGCTCTGGATGGCCTCCTTGGGGTTCTTCCTCCTCTTGAAGTCACTCTCCCGGATCAGCAGGTTCTGCGGGTCGATCTCGAAGTTCTTCCGGATCATCTCCACCGCGTACTTCATCTTGTCCGCGTTCTCCTGGTGCATGCGGGCCTCACTGTCGGAGATGAAGAGCAGACTAGAGAGCGACTTCTTGAGCTGAGTGTTGGACTGGATGCAGTAGAACACCATCAGGAAGTACAGCACACTCACTACTCCCAGCGAAGAGTACAGGACTGTGTTTGACAGCAGGGACACTGAGCTTATCTGGGCCACCACTTCTCCATAAACGTTGCCCTGAGCAGCCTTTATCATGTCGTTCAGCTGCCCCATGCAAGTACTGTGGATCTCCTCAATCAGGCTCAGGTCTCCGTTGCTCAGCACCTCCGTAACATGGGCCAGGATCACATCGATCAGCTCGATTATTGTCCCACTTGTGGCCACTGACTTGAATTGGATAGTGTATTCTTCGTTAGGGAACATTATTTCGTTTTTGAGGTTTTGGATGCGACCGAAGCTCACGCCGATCTCAGCTGCCAATGAAAAACCAGGGAATTTCTACAAAAAGCCTGAGCTGTAGTCCCGCAAAAGGCTCAGAATGCGAGTGAAATCAATGATAAGACTCTCAATGTTGAGGAACTGAGAATACTGAGTGCTGATGGCATTTGAAGCATTTTGGAACTTGATGATCAATGTGAGGGAAAAGGCAGCAAGGGCTAAGCCTAAGACGACCACAGCCACGAAGAGATAGCACTCAAGGGAGGAGTTATCTGGGACTTCTATGCGTTTGATCTGAGTGACATGCCGTTCGAACATATTGTTGTAGGCCTCCCTGTCCTCCAAATCCACGTTGTAGAGTTCCCCATCATAAAGGCGATAGGTCTTGATATCTTTGTCATAGTGCCTGTGCCGCTACTGCAGGATGGACGACACCAGTTGGTTTTGGTACTGCTTGTACTAAGGGCTCAGGGTATTGAATCGTTCGTAGTTGGTCATCGTTGTGTATGCCCCTTTGAGGCCGTAGAACACCAATTTGTCGTTCTCGTCGTTTGAGCCCACCTGGAACTGGAACTCACAGCTGAGGATCTTGGTCTGCAAACTTCTGCGGAAGGCCAGGATCGAATTCCTGTTCTTTCTCATCAAATCACTAGTCACAAAGATCTGCGCTTAGAGAATGATGTGGTCCTAGATGAGGCAGCGCAGCCTTTTGACGACCATTATGCACTCTTTGGCCACTGTTGGTATCTTTATCATTTTGCTGGCTGCTATCTTCTGCTGGTTGGGAACAATGTATTTCCTGAACAGCTCTTCCCAGCTCAGCAGCAAGGGAACTGCCCTAAAGCCCCCGTTTTTGACCTTCACTTGTTTGTGCATAGTTAGCTTCAGCCCAAAGTCAGAGTTGACCAAAAAGTAGTTTTTCTGGTCTGAGAACTTCACTCGGTTCATCTGCATCACCATCACTTTCTTCTGCTTCACAACCCTCTCTTCGAACACAATGCAGCTTATGCCATACTGTGTCTCAGCCTGTTTAAAAAAGGAGTAGATTGGGTCGTCATTGGCTTCAGTTGCCTCAGTTGATGCAACTTGTTTGAGCTTTTCGATGGAAAGGGAAGGATAGGTGACATCAGTTATGTTTTTGTACTTGAGTTCGAAGCGAGTTGAGTGCAGGAACTTCTGTGCTTCTGAGTTGGCGTTTTCTATGCTTCCAGTTTCCAAGTAGAGCGAAATGGTGGGTATGTAGTTTTCAGAGATGTCTTCAAAGTAGATATTCTGTTGTGCCTTCATGAGCCTGCCTATATCATCTTTGTCAAGGGCATTCTAGCCGATGAAGTTGTTGAGGAACTACATGTAGAGCTAGATCATCCTGAAGTTGATGAGTTTGGATTTGAGGAGGTCCGAGTAGGCACACTTTAGTTTTTAGATTTTGATGGCAATAGTGGTGCCATATTCCACAATGAGATCCATCTTGGGGTGGGTGCGGGTCAACTCCTCATAGAACTGGGAATAGTAGGAAGAGATCTCGTAGATGAGGTCGTAGAAGAGCTTGGATATCATGCCTTTGTTGGACTCACTGTTCTTGATAGTTACCTAACTGTCCTTCGTCATCTTCTCGATCGAGTAGATCATGAATTCCTAGTTTACATCAATGCGCTTGTCCACCAGTGCCTCCACTGCTGATTTCCTGCCCAACTACAGGCTCCACAATTCCGAGAGAACACGGTTGCTCACTGAATCGTTCTTCTTGGCCTCGATCACTCTGCTCACCAGTTCCTCCATATCGAACTCGTCCATCCCAGCCAAGAAGCAGGTTTTGGATCTACAAGAGGTTTTGTGGAGATAGGCGATCTTCTAGGATTGGCTCTTGGAACTCACATTCACATGTCCTCCCTCTCCTCTGAAGGACTCCCTATAGCTGTAGAAGAAGTGGTAGAACTGGTCAGCCCCTTAGTCGCAGCTGGGCAAGTGCAGACTGTCCAACTTATGCCGGTAGAGGGTCAAGATGCAGTTCACCACAGAACAGGCTATCAGCACTGCCCACAATCCTAAAGCCCAACGGCCATCCCCCAAAACGATGTACAACAGCACTGCTGCATCTCCGGCCGCAATGTAGTTGAAGATGCTGTACTAGATGGCCTTGGATTGCTTGCCAATGCACCCTCCCTTCATTTGCTTGTGATAGAACCAGACGCCCAGACTAAGCAGGCACAGAGAGGCTGAGACGTCAGTGAAACTTATGATGAATGTTTTGAAGACAACGTAAGATAGGCCGTAGAACTGGACGTCATTATCTAAATTCCAAAAAATGTTCTGCTTCCGCATTACCCTCAGTTCGAACTTGAGGGTCAGCAAAATGGCCGCGAGGAGGACCATGCTGCTGAAAAAGGCAATGGCTCCGAAAATGCTGAGCGAGAGACCACTACTGGGGTGAAGCATGTCGAGGTATCCAGTTATAGCCAAATCGATGATGGGCACGATGAGGTAAGATAGTATCTTCAGACTGAAGCTGAGCATCTTGGTCACCGTGGAAAACACAGAGCTGAAGACGAAATGGGCAGAGATTGCGCCCAGTATCGTCAAGTTCATGCCAGTCAGTGCGGCATAGAGGATGGTAATGTTGATGTTTAGGGTATTTGGAAGGTTTGAGAGGAGGAAGGTTCTAAAGACTAAGTAAAGGAAAGGATACTTTAAGCGGCAGTGGTCGAGAAATAGTCAGTCCTCTTGAACAATATAGAAGTGAAGGGGAAGAGTATGAGGAAATGAATCAGGAAGAGATGGATTAGGCTAATCGAGGTGAAGTCGTAACAGTTGTTGATTAATCTAGAGAATCGAAAGAGCGAGTGCTTGAACTACTTTAGGTGGTCGACTGTCTCGATGTTCTTAATAAGCATTTAATTTAAAAATTGGCCTAAAGAACCAGCTCAAACATTTGAGGTAATCCCAATCCAAAGAGTTGTAGGAAATGCATTTGTAGTAAAAACAAAAGATAAAAAAAGAGAAAGTTTGAGCACTATCAGTTTTGTAAGCCCTTTTTCATAATCTATTATACCTTGGTCTTCTAAATCATTAAATTATAAATAAAAACCGGAATATTCCATTTCTATCAAAGTTTGCTTTTCCCGAAATTCGGATACTCTTTCACCAAGTTCGGATTGAGAAATGGAAAATTGGCGGCAGTTAGATTGCTACCCCCATCTACAAGCAACGTTGTTCCAGTTATAAACTTCGCAGCGGAGGAAGCCATAAAAAGGCAAGTATCTGCAATGTCCTTAGACTGCCCTACCCTTTGAACCGGAATTATCCCAATCATACTCTCAACTTCTCCACTAGAGAGTCTTTAGAACCCTTCAGTCTTTTAGATTGGGCCAGGAGAAATCCCAATCACCCTTATGTTTCTTGGACCGAGCTCAACCGCCATGTGCTTCGTCAGTGCGTCCACCCCGGCCTTCGCAGTCCCTGCATGCGCCTGCAGAATCGTGCCGTTGTAATGTAGGTTGGCAGTGATGTTCAGGATCACTCCTTCGGTTTTCATGCCATGTTGCACTGTGTATTTGGACAGAAGGAAGGTTCCCACGGTATCAATCATCAGCACTGTTTTAAAGGCATTGGGAGTTAATTTTTCAAAAGGACAGAGAAAGTTCCCGGCTGCTCCGTTCACAAGAATATGGATATCCCCATGTTTTTCAACCACAGATTTCACAGTTGAATCGATTTCATTTTCCTTTCTTACATCGCAAGAACTGCCCCAAACATTGGGGTTGCCAGTCTCTTGAGCTAATATTTTGACAGCTTTATTGATGTTTTCAATCTTGCGACTGATGATGTAAACCGAGGCGCCATGAAGCAGAAACTGTTTGGAGATCTCGTAGCAAATTCCTGTTGCTCCACCACTGATCAGTGCCAGCTTCCCCTTGAGCAAATCAGACTTGAAGACGGAGGTCATTTGGTTGAGATGAAATATCTTAATAGATTAGAATAATGAAATGAAATTTCAATTTTGGATTAGTCTTCATTTCCCTCAGTTATTTGCCAATTGGACCATTCTGCGTCAATGTGGACGTTTTGGTAGCATTGCCTAAAAGAGAATGCAAAAGCATTGGTGATATCACAAACTGCGCAATGACAGATAGTCAAATCTGCTTTTGGACACAAAGATTTACAAGGTGCATTCAACCCTCAGAATGAGATAACTCTTTAATGATTTTGTGCTGCAACCACTCTTACTAAACAGCTGCTTGAATTTATGACAATTGGGCTGAATGCTTGTATGTATGATCAATGTCTGGGGTGAATCCACCCTCCTGTTTTCGTAACCTATGTGGGTCTAGAAGGTATGATAGGCTGTCTCTCCCAAAATCAAGACTAACCAAGCTGAAGGGAAGGTCCCACCGCCATAGTCCCACCCATAGTCCCGCGGAGTTGGTTCTGGCTCTGAACATAGACCTAATCATACTTCATTAGCTGTTGTTCACCTAATAGGCAAGAACACGACTTTATCCAAGTTTCCAACTTTGTTGGACTGCCCAGAACTCTAAAAGGGCAGATCCACCGCATTTCGGCAGATTTGGTGTTTACTTTGTTGTTACTGCCTTCAGCCCTAATCTAATTTCTACAACCAAATCATCCAATCTCATTATAAATCTACATAACAACAAACAACCCTGCAACCCTGTGTATGGCGAGGCATTTGAGGGGTGGAGGGACGTTTCTGTTCGAAATTGCCTGGGAGGGCCATAAAATTGCTGAGGTGGTATATTTAAACTATAGAAATTAAGAAACTCAGAGAATGTCAGGCTAACTCTCAGACCCTTCGGTGGCGAATTTCATCCAAAAGAGCTTCGAAATCCTGGAGAACAGATAGTACGAGGCGATCATCCATTGGATGGCCAATGGGCGTGAGTTCGCGATCAAGTAAATCGAGGAGTTCCAGCAGCACATCCTCCCCAAGTACTTCCGCCACAGGAACATCAACTCCTTCATCCGCCAGCTCAACATGTACGGCTTCCACAAGAGTCGCAAAGACCCCACCAAGAACATCTTCAGCCACCCCTTCTTCCTCAGGGGGCAGCCCGCCCTCCTCCACCTCGTCCGCCGCAAACTCAAGAACGACGACAAGCCCGAGGAAGACCCCAGGGCTGTGGAAACTGAGTCCAAAAAGAAAATCTAGCAACTAGAACCTGCACAGGATATGCAGTCAAAGAAGTCTTTTCAATCCATGTCAATGTCAACAATCAAAGACTCACCTACTGCCAAGACAGAGAAAACAGAGAAAGAGGCAGTGAGCACCAAAACCGAGATGGCTGCCTGCTTGTCAATGGTGTCACTGGGTTCCTTCGGGTTCAAGTTCAACCAGCTCTAGAGCACCCCATTCAAGGGCATGATGGAGAAGAGCTGCATAATGGACAGCAACCCTGAACTCTACCTCAAGATGCGAGAACACAACAGTGTGGGCTAGCTGCTGCAGGAGGACGACAACCTCAGCATCGAGGAGGAGATCGAGAAGGAGCGACGGGTGTTCCTGAACAGGCGCAGTGGGGTCACCATCCTGCACACCTCCAACCTGCTCTAGGACTTCGACTACCAGTGACCATGCATGAATGATATTTATGTTGTTATAAAGATGACATCTACTGGATGTTGAGCACAGCTGACCTCAAGACCGTATGTTGAGCAGTTTGGGCAACTTGCGCTACTTGACCCTCGATTCGTAGAAGGTCTTCTCCTGGATGCGCCTGGGGGACTGCTTCTCCTCCCTCTCGGCCGAGACCGAGTGCCTGCGGTTGTCGATGGTGGCTGTCTGCTGAACCACCCTCAGAGCGATCTTCCTGTTCTCACTGTTGATCTTCTCGAGCTCCCTGAAGCGCTTCTCATGCAGGGCGAGCATATAGCGATCTTCTTGTTTGGGGTTGTGGGTCTTCTTGGCCTTGACGATCTTGTCGAGGAGGAGCTGGTTGTGGGTGGAGATCTGGGTGAGGTGCTCCTGGGAGCGGTGGTGGTTGGAGCGCTGGTGGCACTGGTTGAGGAAGGTCATGTAGAAGGAGGAAGTCTGGTCCAGCCGCGGCTTCTTCGTAACTATCAGCTCGATCCGCTTCAGGTACTTCTCGTAGTTCTACTCCTGGTCCAAGGTGGCGTGCAGCCGGTTGTTGAGCGACCGGTAGTAATCGAAGGTTTTAGACATTTACACACACTATTATTCTATTATTACAAGCTCATGGCACAATCATCATCCCAACAAAACCACATCCAGCAACCCCACTTCACCACAATAGGACCACACCAACAGGACCATCCCACTCTATCGCTCCCTTTCCAGCCACTCAACCCACCCACTACCCGGCAATCACTCATCGATTTGCCACAGAATAAGGTCCAATATAAGTAACATAAGTAAGCAAGTAGTTGGGAATACTGTAAGCAAAGGCAGGCAAAAAGGATCAGTAGTGCTCAGTCTTCTCGGGACTGACCCTTTTGATCTTTCTGAGCTACAGCTCATACAAAGCTAGGTTCTCCATCATCTGGCAGAAGGTGAAGCTCTTCTACAGCCGGCAGATGCGTATTATGTACCTGGGCTTGCACAGCCTGCAGCCCTTGTAGTGCTTCTAGACAGCTTACTGGAACCGGGCCAGGTTGTCAGGGTTGTTGAAGGCGATGTTGTACTTCCTGGGCCCGTAGAACTCATCCTTGACCATGGAGATGACTCCCCCTACCTTGTCAGCCATGGTCATCAGTTCGGCCTCGTCGATGTCCTTCTAGAAGTTGAGCTCGAGCTGCAGCTTCATGATGATAGGGTTGACAAACTCCTCGTGGACTTTGGGCATGACCAGGAGAGGGTACTTCTCTATGCGCAGGTCCAGGGCCGAGATCTCTCTCTCGGTCAGACTGTCAGTCATCTCCACCAACATGAACTCCATGTCTTCCTTGAACTTCCACTCGAAGAACTTCACCTTGATGCCCTTCTCCCCCAGCATGGCCACCACCTCTCGCTCCTTGAACTCCAGGGGGATCGCGAAGATGCAGATCAACTGGTATCGCTGGTTCTACCCCTAGTACTTCTTCAGGATGGACTCCTACTCAGAGTTTTTCCTGCCTAAGCTCAGACTTACTTTGGGAGGGATTCGCTCAACTATTCGTGTTTTAAAGAGGCCTACTTTTTCTAGGGCGTGCTGTAGGCCAAAGTTTCCTGCCTCTCCAGAGTTTGTCTCTCCATTGTAGGTCTCTCTAGAGTCTGTCTCTCCAGGTTTACTCTCTCCAGGGCTAGTCTTTCAATAGTTTGTCTCTCTGGAGCTTGTCTCTCTTGTGTCTGTCTGAGATAGCTGAGTTATGCGTTTGGTACGTTTTAAAGGTTTCGCTGATCACAGGCTCATGCTCGACCATTTTGCCGAACTCCCCAGGCAGCACCAGCTTCCTATGCGACTGCAGAAAACTAGCAGCCTGCTGATCAGTCTTGAGGCCAACCGACAAATCGACGATCTTCCTAACTGAGCCATAGATCTGGACAATGCTGGCCTCCACAACCTTGGATATGCGGGTGGCGGTATCCTGGAGGAAGACGGGCAGCTTGGACTCGCCACTGT
>Ga0316217_10005877_pt1 | contig 12467 bp, 6 predicted proteins | sample 1anoAmetaG_FD_203633 | JGI IMG/M metagenome (GOLD analysis project Ga0316217, IMG submission 203633) | Freshwater microbial communities from Trout Bog Lake, Wisconsin, USA - 1anoA | ecosystem: Environmental > Aquatic > Freshwater > Lake > Hypolimnion/Profundal zone | place: USA: Wisconsin... | reverse complement strand
GCACCCGCCCGGCCAGGCCGACCCGTTCGGTGAAGGCGCGCAGGGGTTCCAGCTGGACCGGCTTGCCGCCGCCGGCGATCAACAGGTGCAGGTCCTGGTGCGCGGCCGCCCGCTTCACCGCTTCCAGCAGGGTGAGGTAGTCCTTGCTCGGCAGCAGGTTGCCCACCGCCAGCCAGACGAAGGCGCCGGGCTCGAACTGGAACTCCGCCCGCGCCTCCTCCCGGGACAGCAGCAGCGGATAATTCGCGGTGATGATCCCGTTGGGGATCACCAGGGTCTTCTCGGGCTTGACCAGGCGGCGCGAAACCAGGTACTGGATGCCGGCGTGGGAATTGGCGGTGGTGAGGTCGACCAGCCGGTCGGTGGCGCGGTACAGCTTCTTCCGCAGCGGCGTCTTCACGTAGGCGGTCCGGAACGAGGCGACGACGGCGCCCACCCCGGCGATCCGCCCGCACACCCGGCCCATGATGTCGCCATGGTAGTTGAAGGTGATCAGCACCGCCGGGCGCCAGCGGCGCAGCTTGAAGATCATCCGCAGGGCCATGGCCAGCGGCAGCCCCGGCAGCCAGGGCATGCGGTTCGAGCACTGGTAGCAGGGGATGTCGGCGTCCTCCAGCTCCTGGGTGTAGGCCAGGGAGGGCAGCATGGTGATGACGCCCACCTTCCAGCCGCGGCCCTTGAGGGTGGTGGCGATGCGGGTCAGCTGGGCGTCGGCGCCGCCGCGCACCAGGTGGTCGGTGAGGAAGACGACGTCCATGGCTCAGCGTCCGCCGGCGGCGGCGGACCGGCCCAGGGTTTCCGGGCTTCCAGGGCTCAGTTTTGGGCAGACCATCACCACCTCTTGGAAATGAACGACCTTGATTGTTCATTCTCAGCCCGCCTGGGCGATTGTTCCAGAGCTAATCCGGGCGCCGGCGAAATTTGCGCCGGAAGCAGTGATAGCATTGAAGTCAAGCTTCTCCATCGACAGTCAGACCGAGTCGGGCCCTGGGTTGGGCGCAGAGCAGTGCGCGCAAATGCCATGGATGGCAAATTTCCTAGTGAAGCGGCCGTACCTATTGAGTAAAGTGAATACAGCGAGGGATCGAGATGGGAGAGGTCGCAACGAATCCGGTAACCATCCTGATGGCCGAGGACGACGACAGTCATGCCGTCCTCGTGGAGAAGGTCCTGCGCAAGGCCGGCCTGACCAACCCCATCATCCGGTTCAAGGATGGCCGGGAGATCCTAGACTTCCTCGAGGGCATCAACGCCGAGGCGGCCCGGCAGGCCGGCAAGTCGTACCTGCTGCTGCTGGACATCTACATGCCCCGGGTGGATGGGGTGGAGGTCCTGCGCGAGCTGAAGGCCGATCCGCGGCTGAAGAACATCCCGGTGATCATGCTCACCACCGAGGACGACCCCAGCGAGATCCAGCACTGCTACGCCCTGGGCTGCAACCTGTTCATCACCAAGTCCTCCGACTTCAGCCATTTCATGGAAACCCTGACGACGCTGACCCTGCTGATCCGGGTGCTGAGCGTCGCCCCGCTGGGCCAGGACGAGCTGGGCCAGTAGCGGCGCCGGCAGCCAGACCGAAGCCCCGGACCGGCCCCCAGCAGGGGACCGGTCCGGGGCTTCGGCCTGGGCTTCGGCCTGGCCAATCCTGGGCGCGGCGCCGGAGGCGGGCCGCCCTTCCCGGGGGCCCCCTGCCGCCCGGGCCGGCGGAGCAAACGCAAGGGGGGGCCGCAAGCGGCCCCCCCTTGGTGTCTGTCCAGAGTGGTCCCTCGCGGGACCCCCCTGCTAGAAGCCGATCGTCATCACGGCGTCGGGAACCACCACGAACATCTGGTTGCTGCCCGTGCCGACCGTGGACAGCGTCACGACGCCGGCCGGGAGGACGAGGGTGGCCGTGGCCAGGGGGACGTTGCTGTCGGTGGGCAGCAGGTTCGCCATCTTGCGAGGCGTGCCGGTGATCGTGGAGACGGTGCCGTCCAGCGCGACCATGCGCAGGGTGCCGTTGAAGGTGTCCGCCACGTAGAGCGTGCCGGCGGCGTCAACAGAGACACCCTGGGGGCTGAGGAACCGGGCGCTGGTCGGAGTGGAACTGTCGGTCGCCCCGGACTGGCCGGCCGTCGTCGGACCCGCGTAGGTGCCCACCGCAGCGGGAATGACCCCATTGAGGGTGATGACGCGGATCGCGTTGTTGCCGGAATCTGCCACATACAGCTTGGTTCCGTCAGGAGAAACGGCCAGGCCGAAGGGAGAGTTGAATTCCGCGATATCGGTGTGGGTGGGATCGTTCACGTAGGCGCCCTGCTGACCCGACTGCCCGGCCAGGCGCACCGGCGTCGTCGTCCCGGCGGCGATGACAAAGATCGCGTTGTTGTCGGTATCGGCCACGTAGACGTTGTGGCTGGCATCCACCGCCACGCCCATGGGCCCGGCGAAGCTGGTGGTCACGGAGGTCAGGATGGTGGTGCCGGACGCGACCTTCCACAGGGCATGCTTCTTGTAGTCGGCGATGAAGAGGTCCCCGGAAATGGGATCGACCGCGACGGCACTGGGAGCGCCCAGGCCGGCGTTCGCGCCATTCGTGTTGGGACCGGCCAGGGTCGTGGTGGTGCCGTCCGCGAGCAGGACGACGCGCACTTCCTGGTTGTCGTAGTCCGCCACGAAGAGGCTGAGCCCATCGTGCGAGAGCGCGGCCGAGAGCGGGTTCTGGAATTTCGCGGGGTTGGGGTCGGAATCGACGTTGCCCGCCTGCCTGGGCAGGCCCGAGAGGGTGGTTGCCGCGTTGGTGTTGCTCACCCGGCGGATGAGGGCGTTGCCGAAGTCGGTCACCAGCAGGCTGCTGTCCGAGGCCTTGAAGGCCAGGGCGGTGGGCCCGTTGTAGGTCGAATTCAGACCGGTGGAATTGATGAAGCCGACGCTGCCGGCAGCGCCGGAGATGCTGTCGACCGTGCCGTCGACCAGGATGGTCCGGATGACGCCGCTTTCCATATCAGTTTCATACAGCTTGGTGGAATCGGTGATCAGGCAGACCGGGCTGTCGAACAGAGCCCCGGCCGGGCCAGGCCCGCCGCTGGTGCTGTCGGTGTGACCCGCGGTGAGGGCGACGCCCGCCAGGGTGGACACGGTGCCGAGGGTATGGCCGCCGCCGGTGGCCCGCAGATCGATGGCCCGGATGAGCTCGTTGTTCATGTCAGCGACATAGAGGTTGGTGCCGATGACCGCGACCCCGGTGGGGAAGTTGAAGGTGGCCACACCTGGCAGACCGTCCGTGTGGCCGAGCGTGGCCACCTGAAGGGGATCGTAGGCAACACCGGCCAAGGTGGTCACGTTGCCGGAAGTCACATCGACCACCCGGATGCAGTTGTTGAGCTGGTCCGGGACGTAGAGGTTGTTCCCGTTCAGCGCCAGGCCCACGGGGACATCCCCGCGCCGGAAGTGGAAGGTGGCGTTGCCGCCATTGAGATCGTCATGGCCGGGGACATTGGGCGTGCCGGCCAGGGTGGTGGTGTAGCCGGTGACGGTGTCGACCGTGCGGATCGTGTAGTTCCAGACATCGGCCACGTAGAGCGTGTGGGCGCCGTCGTAGGCCATGCCGGCCGGCCCGTAGAACAGGGCGCCGGCGCTGCTGCCAGCAGCCGTGGAGTCGCTGCTCCCGAGGGTGCCCGGGATCCCGGCGAGGGTGGTGACGGCGCCGTCGGCGATGGCGATCTTCCGGATGGCGTCGTTGTCGTAGTCGGAAATGAAGATGTTCCCGGCGGTATCGATGGCGATGCCGTTGGGCTCCCAGTACCTGGCCACGGTGCTGGTGGCGACGTCGGTGTTGGTGTTGCCCTGGCCCGAGGGGAAGCCGCTCAGGATCGACATGGTCCCGGGCTTGGTCCCGACGATGAAGCTTTGGGTGTTGGTGCTGATCCCGCCCAGGGTGGTGGCGACGATGGCCCCGGTGGTGGCGGTGGCCGGCACCAGTGCGGTGATCGAGGTGGCGCTGCCGAACGTCACGGTGGTGGCGGAGACGTTGTTGAACTTGACCGTGGTCGCGGCCGTGAAGTTCTGCCCGGTCAGGGTCACCTTGGTGCCGATGGGCCCGAATGCGGGGCTGAAGCTGGTGACGACCGGAACCGCCATGAGGGTGAACGTGGAGGAGCTGCTGCCGGTCCCGGCCGCGGTGGTGACGCTGATCGTGCCGGTGCTGCCGGCGGGAACCACGGCGGTGATGGAGACGTCGGAGACCACGCTGAAGCTGGTGGCGTCCACGTTGTTGAACTTGACCGCGGTGGCGCCGGTGAAGCCGGTGCCGGTCAAGGTCACGGTCTGGCCCACGCCCGTGGTGGCGGGCAGGAAGCTGGTGATGACGGGGCCGGCGACGAAGGTGAAGTTGCTGGCGCTGGTGGCGGTCCCGGCCGGGGTGGTGACGGTGATGGCGCCGGTGCTGGCGGCGTTGTTGGGCACCACCGCGGTGATCGAAGTGGCGCTGACCACGTTGAAGCTGGCGGCGGCGATGTTGTTGAACTTGACCGCGGTGGCGCCGGTGAAGGCGGTCCCGGTCAGGGTCACGGTCTGGCCCGCGAAGGTGCTGGCGGGGGTGAAGCTGGTGATGGCGGGCGCCGCCACGAAGGTGAAGCTGGTGGCGCTGGTGGCGGTGCCGGCGGGGGTGGTGACGGTGATGGTGCCGGTGCTGGCGGCGTTGTTGGGCACCACCGCGGTGATCGAGGTGGCGCTGACGACGCTGAAGCTGGCGGCGGCGATGTTGTTGAACTTGACCGCCGTGGCGCCGGTGAACGAGGTCCCGGTCAAGGTCACCGTCTGGCCGGCGAAGGTGCTGGCCGGGGTGAAGCTGGTGATGGCGGGGACGGCGACGAAGGTGAAGCTGGTGGCGCTGGTGCCGGTGCCGCCGGGGGTGGTGACGGTGATGGCGCCGGTGGTCGCGCTGTTGTTGGGCACCACCGCGGTGATCGAGGTGGCGCTGACGACGCTGAAGCTGGCGGCGGCGATGTTGTTGAACTTGACCGCCGTGGCGCCGGTGAAGGCGGTCCCGGTCAGGGTCACCGTCTGCCCGGCGTAGGTGCTGGCGGGGGTGAAGCTGGTGATGGCGGGCGCCGGGATGAAGGTGAAGCTGGTGGCGCTGGTGCCGGTGCCGGCCGCGGTGGTGACGGAGATGGCGCCGGTGCTGGCGGTATTGTTGGGCACCACCGCGGTGATCGTGGTGGCGTTGACCACGGCGAAGCTGGCGGCGGCGACGGTGTTGAACTTGACCGCGGTGGCGCCGGTGAAGGTGGTGCCGGTGAGGGTCACCGTGGCCCCGGCCCCGGCGGTGGCCGGAGTGAAGCTGGTGATCGCCGGGGCGGCGGTCGGCGCGGCCGCGACGGTGACCGTGGCGGTCTGGGCCGTGGTCAGGTCAGCGTCGGCGGTGGCCTTGATGGTGTGGGCGCCCAGGGCGGTCCCGGCGGTGTAGAGGCCGGCCGTGGTGATGGTGCCCACCGTGGCGTTGCCGCCGGCGATGGTGTCCACCGACCAGTTCACGGTGGTGTCCACGGCCCCGGTCACGCTGGAGACGCACTGCTGGGTGCCGCCAGGGACGAGGTTGAAGGTGGCCGGAGTGACGGCTGCGACGGTGACGGCCTGGGGGGTGACGGTGGCGGTGGTGGTGGCGGTGACGCTGGCCGAGTTGGTGACGGTCAGGGTGTAGACCTTGGCCCCCACCCAGTTGGCGGTGATGGCCGCGGAAGCCACGCCGGTGGCGGGGCAGGCGACGCTGTTGTCGATCGTCCCGGTGCCGGCCGAGTAGGTCGGGGTCAGGGTGAAGGTCCCGCCGAACAGCGGCGCCGCCGTCGAGGCCACCAGCGAGGTGGCGACCGGCGCGGCCGGAGCCGTGGAACCGCCGCCGCCACCGCCGCCGCAGGCGGCGAGCACGGACAGCGCCAGGGCGGCTATCCCGAGTCGGAGAGTTCGGCGCAGGCCGGGTGAGTCTTGCGGGTGCGAAGGCAGCATGCCCATACGTGATCCTCGTGGAAGGATTGTTAAAAACCCGCCCGGTCCTGGGAGATTCCTAATAGATGAAGCGCCTCGGAAGGGGAAAAGGAATTGATGTTCCCCATCATGAATGTTCTCTACAAAGAGATCAATGGCTGGAAAGGTAATTTTTTCAATTCCGGACCACTCCATCCCCTGGTCGGACGGCAAACGCCCGGCCGCTGCGGATCACCAGGGCCGGGGGTAGAGCCGGAGCAGTTCCGCGACCTTGTCGGTCCGGTAGGCCTCTCGATCGTAGGGCGGCGTCGCCGCCAGGCAGCCGTCGGCGTAGGCCTCGACGGTCTTCAGGACCCGGGCGGGCACCCCGCCCACGACGGAATTGGGCGGCACGTCCCGGTTGACCAGCGAACCCGCTGCCACCACCGCGTTGGGGCCGATGCTGATCCCCGCCAGCAGGGTGGCGCCCTTTCCAATAAAACAATTATCATGTATCGTAATCCGGCCGTACTTGATCACCTCTTTATACTTGGGTTGATCACGGAACACCCAGGTCCCGCCGTCATGGGTAATGAAGGTGACATTGCTGGTGATAGTCACATGGCGGCCGATGCTGATCAGGAAGGGTTCCCCGCCGAAATCGGGCATGCCCATGATCCGGCAGTCGTCGGCGATCTGGAGACCCCGGCGGACGAGAGACCTCAGCTTCCAGCGCCTGATCAATCCTTCGAACATGGCCATGGTCCTTTCCGGGTCGGCGGGCTTGGCGGTGAATCGGCCTTGGGTCTGGAACGCGGGTTCGAGTATACCTCCGCTGCCCGCCGTCCGGGTCCGCCGTGCTAGTCGAATTCGGCCCGGTAGACCCGGACGTCCCGGGTGGCGGCCGCCGGCGCCAGCCAGGACGGACAGGTCCCGGCCTGGAGGGCCTCCAGGAACGGCGACTGGAACAGTTCCGGACGCTCCCCGGCGTAGAGGAGCAGATAGGTGGCGTGGTAGCCGCGCATGGCCGCCTTGACCGCCGCCTCGTCCCAGCGCTGCTTGCTGTACGAGAGGGAGACCAGGGAGAGGGTGGGCCGGTGCAGGGCGTAGGCGGTCGCCTGCCCCTGGGTGGCGACGATGACTTCGTCCGGCCGAACGTGCTCGCCGATCCAGGCCTCCAGGGTGCGGCCGGGGCCGACCTCCTGCTGCAGGGCGGCCCGGGCCACCAGGTGCGGCGCCGGCTCCGGGTGCTGCCGGAGCAGGCCGCGGACGTTGAGGCCCACGTAGGCGGCCGAGGCCAGCAGCAGGCCGGCGGTGAACAGCCCCTGCCGGGCCGGGGCCAGGCGCTCCTGCGCCTGGGTGACGAGGAGGGCGAGCACCAGCAGGCAGGACGGCAGCAGCGGGAAGAACATCCGGATCCCGAAGGTGATGACGCTGGCCTGGCCCATGTGGATCATCGCCGCGCAGTACAGCCCGATGAAGCAGAGGGCCGCGGCCAGCAGCGCGGCCCGCCGGGGTTTCCAGGCGGCGCGGCCGCCGAAGGCGATCCCCGCCAGCAGCACCAGCCCGGCCCCCAGCAGCAGGTCCGGGAGCAGGACCCCGGCCGACAGGCCGTTGCCCGAGAACAGCCGGACGATGGCCGCCACGAAATCCACCAGCACCCCGGACAGGGCATGGTGGACCACCTTCTCGTTGCCGCCCTTCCAGTCCCCGACCTGGAGCACGTTGCGCAGCAGGCCCAGGGCGATGATCCCGGTGGCCACCAGCATGGCCGCGGCCCCGCGCAGGGCGGCCCGGCGCCGCCCGCGCAGCAGCAGGAAGCCCAGGTAGGCCACCGCGGCGATGTAGAGGAACAGGCCGGCGTAGCGGACCCAGTAGGCCAGGCCGATCAGGGCGCCGGCGGCCAGCAGTGGCGGCCAGGCCCCGTCCGCCTCCGGCCGGTCCGCGGTCCCGGCCGCCAGCAGCAGCACGGCTCCGGTGGCGAGCAGGGTGAACAGGGCCTCGGTGAGGATGAAGGTGCCGAAGGTGAGCACCTCGGCATTGGCGAAGGTCCAGAGGAACAGGAACCGGGTGCCGAGCCCGCCCAGTTCCAGGCGCCGCGCGGCCAGCCGGTAGAGCCCCAGCAGCAGCAGCACGGCCGCGGCGGAGACGGCCACCGCCGCGGTCTCGGGCGGCAGCCCGGCACTGGCGAAGGCGGCGACCGCCGCCGGGTAGCCGGAGGGGAAGGTGGTCATGGGCGCCGGGATCTGTCCGTGGGACCGTTCGGAATCGAAATGGACGATCGAGGTGCTGGCCGGATGCCCCTTGGCGAAGTTGGCGGCCACGCTGAGGTACTGGTAGCTGTCGTTCTCCATGGCCGGCCCGCCCAGGGCGAACAGCCGCAGGACCAGGACGGCGGCGGCCAGGACGCACCAGCCCAGGAATTCCGCCCGGCCGACCGGAGCGGCCAGGATGGCGGTCCAGGAACGGGGTCCACCCCGGGGCTTGGCCGCGTTCGGCATGCTCGACTCCTCTAGAGGCACTGGTTGCGATGGTTGCCGCTGGTGTTGTTGCGGGCGAAGGTGTTGGGCCCCAGGCTGGCGGCGTCGCGCAGGCCGCAGCCGGCGTTGCCGTTGGCGGTGTTGCCGGTGACCTGGTTGCCGCCGGTCTTGTACAGGAGGATGCCGTTGCCGTTGTCGCTGCCCGGCCCCGAGGCCGGCCGGGTCCCGGTCACGGTGTTGCCGCTCACCTGGTTGTTGTCGGCGTGGAAGCACAGGTAGATGCCGTTGCCGACGTTGTGGCTCAGGGTGTTGCCGGTGATCTGGTGGCCGCTGGTGTTGCTGACCTCGATCCCGCCCACGCCGGTCTTCGCGGCGTTGTCGTTGACGGTGTTGCCGTCGACCACCACCTGGGTGACGAAGGCGCGCCCGGTGTGGGAGACCGGGGGGCCGATGCCGAGCCCGACCCCGGCGTTGCCGCTGATGTCGCACCCGGTGATGGTGACGTTGCTGACGGTCTGGCCCTCGTTGGGCTCCAGGTCGATGCCGCTGCCGCAGGCGAAGCTGCCCTTCTCCATGAAGCCGGTGGTGTTGCGGAACCCGCAGGCGCTGACCAGCAGGCCGTCGGCGCTGGTGACCGACAGGCCCTGGCGGCGGTTGTTGTCCGACAGGCACTGGCACAGGGTCACGTCCCGGGCCCCCTCGCCCACGTAGAAGCCGTCCTCCCAGCAGTCCTTCGCGGTCACCCCCTGGATGAACACCTGGCTGGAGCCGAGCACCTTGAGCCCGATGCCGCCCTCCTCCTCGTCCTGGATCTGGTTGTGGTCGCGGTTGCCGGCGATGGTGCCGCCGACGATGGCGACCTGCTTGACCCGGACCACCGCCACCACCGAGTAGTTGGAGGTGGTCGTGGACTTGGCCTGCAGGACCGCCCCGGGCTCGAGCCGCAGGGTCATGTCGCTGCCCAGGCGCAGCCCGGCGTTGTGGTCGGCGACCGGATCCACCAGGTAGGTGCCGGCCGGGATCAGCACCGTGCCGCCGGTGCCGGCCACCGCCTGGATGGCCTTCTGGATGGCCGCGGTGTCGTCCTTGACCCCGTTGCCCAGGGCTCCGTAGGGCCTGGCCTTCACGTTCACCACCCGTTTGCCGGCGGGCGCCGGCGCCACGCAGGGCGCGGGGGCCCCGCGCAGCGCCGGCGCGCCGGCCCAGGCCAGGCAGGCCAGGAGCCCGGCCGAACGGAGCGCGCGGCCGGCACTGGAGCGCCAGGCACGTCCAAGGGCTAGAGTCATCAGCGGCTCCATGAAAAGGCATCCATCCCGGGCGAACATCCAGTTTATTTCACAAAGTGAATGATAACCTGCTTTGCCGCTTGCTTCCGGCAAATTGCCGAACCTGTTCATGAAACAGCAGGCCATTCGTGAGGAAAAACCCCGGAATCCCTTTGCCAACTCCCCGGGCTTGGATAACAATATAAAACGTTCGGAAACCAAAATTTCCACCCTCGCAGAATCCGCGGGGACCTCGTCGTAGGCACCGCAGGGTCGCGTTCCAGGCGACGACATACCGGCGGGGGCGGTGGCCGATGGGTTCTGGCGCTCCTCCGCAAACCCGCGACTGAAGGACTAGATGCAAAAGAGAGACCGCCTGTACTCCCTTGACGCCCTGCGCGGGCTCGCCGCGCTCGCCATCGTCTTCTGGCACTGGCAGCACATGTTCTTCAACCCGGCACTGGGGCGGGTCGTCTACGACCGGGCCGCCCAGCCGTTCTATCACGCCTTCTACTATCTGTACAACTTCGGCGACCGGGCGGTGACCATCTTCTTCGTGCTCAGCGGGTTCGTCTTCTACTGGCTGTATTCGGAGGCCCTGCGCGGCGGCAGCGTGCGGGCCCGGGAATTCGTCGGGCTCCGGATCTCCCGGCTGTTTCCCCTGCACTGGGCCACCTTCGCCCTGGTGGTGGCGCTCCAGGCGATCTACACCAGCCGGATCCACTGCCTGTTCGTCTATCCCCGGCACGACTGGTTCCTGGCCGGCCAGACCCTGCTCGGGGTCAGCTCCTGGATCCCCCACAACATCTACGGCTTCAACGGCCCGTTCTGGTCGGTGTCGATCGAGCTGCTGCTCTACCTGTTCTTCCTCCTGATCTGCCGCTTCCTTTCCACCTCCATCTGGCCCGCCCTGGTCATGGTGTTCCTGGGGCTCGCCCTGCGCCACGCCCACGGCGGGCTGGGCCAGGGCCTGCAGGGCTTCTTCATGGGCGGCCTGGCCTACCACGCGTTCTGCTGGGTCCGGACCCGGGAGCGGGCCCTGGCCTGGCTGGCGGCCACCGGCCTGGCCACCCTGGCGGGCTGGGGCTGCCTGTCCCTGCTGGCGTCCGCCCTGCACCTGGACGAGTACCCGCTGGAGCCGGTGTTCGCCGGCATCATCGTCTTCATCGCCCTGGCCGAGCGCCGGTTTCCGGGCTTGCGCACCGGCCTGTCCAGGCTGGGGGACATCAGCTATTCGGTCTACCTGCTCCATTTCCCCCTGCAGCTGGTGTTCGTCCTGGTGAACCTGGGCTTCGGCGGCGACTCGGCGGTGTTCAACCGCGGCTGGACCCTGGTGCTGTTCATGGCCACCCTGATCCCCCTCGGCTTCCTCAGCTACCGCTACTTCGAGCTGCCGGCCCTGCGGTTCCTGCGCGCCCGGCTGGAGCGCCCGAAGGCGCCCGCCCCCGCCCTGCTCCCGGTGGTGCCGGCGGTGCCCAGCTAGGGCGTATTGCCCGAGCTGGTGACCCCCGTGCTGCCGGTGATCCGCACCCCCGCCGTGCCGTTGCCGGTGCAGACGTTGTTGGTGACGGTCGGGTTCGTGCTGCCCACCACCAGCACCCCGTACTTGGCGTTCCCGGTGGCGGTGTTGCCGTCCACCACCGCGCCGGAGTCCAGGTAGCACTCGATGCCGGCCCCGTCGGCGTCGCTGCCGGTCCCGGTCACGGTGTTGCCGGAGCAGACCGTGTCGCTGGCGCCGTCGTGCACATAGATCCCGTAGCCGGCATGGCCGCTCACGGTGTTGCCCATGATCACCGACCCGGAACAGTTCTCGGCCATGACCCCGTCGAGGTTGCCGCTCACCGTGCTGTCCACCAGGAAGACGCTATCCGTGCTGGAATTGCTCGTGGAGCCGGCCCCGATGCCCCAGGCCAGGCCCACCGAATAGTTGCCGGTGAACGTGCAGCCGGAGATCAGCACCTGGCTGATGGACTCGTCGGAATTGGGCTCGAGATCCATCCCGCTGCCGTTGATCATGGACTCGCCGGCCACCTCCACCGAACCGGTGTTCTGGGTGAACCCGCTGGCGATCACCGCGATGCCGCTGCCGTAGACGAGCGACATGCCGTTGCGCCGGTTGGCCCGGGCGGTCACCTTGCAGAGGGTGACGTTGCTGCTGTCGCCGCCGATGTAGATGCCGTCGCAGAAGCAGTCCGCCACCACGGTCCCTTCCACCACCACGTTGCTCGAGCCGAGGATCTCGATTCCGTTGCCGTCCTCGAGCGTGGTCGGGGTCGGGATGCTGTTGTCGCCGTTGTTGCCGAGGATGGTGCCGCCGCAGACGTTCACGTTCTGGCAGTCGGCCAGCCGGATCATCTCGTAGTGCGCGGTGCTGGTGGGCAGGGCCTTGAGCACCGCGGCCGGGTCCAGGTACAGGGTCATGTTGCTGCCGAGCCGGAGCCCGACGTTGCTGTTGGCGATCGGGTTGATCAGGTAGGTGCCGGCGGGCAGGTAGACCGTCCCGCCGGTCCCGATGGCCGCGGTGACCGCCTTCATGATGGCGGCGGTGTCGTCGCTGGAGCCGTCGCCGGCGGCGTTGTAGGGCGAGCTCCGGACGTTCAGCACGGTGCCCGGCAGCGGCACCAGCCGCGCGGCCACGGTGAAGGCCAGGTTGGCCTTGGCGCTGGCGTCGGCGCTGCTGGTTGCGGTCACCGTGTGGGCCCCGGTGGCGGCCGGCGCGGTGTACAGCACCGTGTTGCCGCCCAGCGGATTGCGGATGGTGCCCACCGTCGCGTTGCCCATG
>Ga0316217_10005875_pt1 | contig 12471 bp, 10 predicted proteins | sample 1anoAmetaG_FD_203633 | JGI IMG/M metagenome (GOLD analysis project Ga0316217, IMG submission 203633) | Freshwater microbial communities from Trout Bog Lake, Wisconsin, USA - 1anoA | ecosystem: Environmental > Aquatic > Freshwater > Lake > Hypolimnion/Profundal zone | place: USA: Wisconsin... | reverse complement strand
TTGCCTGCGCCTGTTGCTCCGATTGTGCTGTCCATGATGTGCCCGATTGGTAAAGTAGCCTGAACAGTGTGTTCATGCTGTTGGTTACGGCAGTAATGGCGCGTGGCTGAAGGCGTCGGATGTAAATTCAGGTAAAGAATTCAAACCGCAACGCCAGAACCGCCCGCGCTCACCGTGCGCCATGTTCGGCAAAGCTGTCAGGCACTCGTATTGACCACATTGCCTGACGGGCCGGCACTTTGCAGATTGCTCGACAGCGCCGATAAAAAGTTTTGCAGCGTGGCCGAACTGCTGGTGTCGCCCAGCGCCGAGACCATGCTCTGAAAGTTTTTCTCCAGAGTCGAGTCTGTGCTGCTGGTTGTGCTGCCGGTCGTGCTGCCGGTCGTGCTGCCGGTCGTGCCTGAGGTACTGCTGATCGAGGCGTTAAGCTGAGCCACCAGACTTTTCAGGCTGGCTGCCGGTCCGCCTGAACCGAGGGTTGAGCCTGAGGTCGTCGAACTGCTGCTGCCGGCATCGCTGGTGGTCTGCGACTGCAGCGCTGCCATCAGGCTTTGCAGGAATGTGCTGACCGCCGCATCGGCCGACTGGGCCGACGTGCCCGAGCTGCTGTCCGTACCCGTTGCGCTGGCGCCGGACGCAGAACTGCTGCCCACACCGATGGCCGACAGGGCACTCGAAATGGCGCCCAGCAACCCCCCGCCCGGTGGTGCGGGCGGCGGACCCGACACACTGTCAGCCGAACTGGCTGAACTGCTGCTGGTCTGGCTGTTGCTGGCCTGGCTGTTGCCGGCCGCGCTTAACTGGGCGAGCAATAAACTGTAGTTGTTGTCCGATGAGACGGCGCTGATAGACATGTGAACCTCCATTTGAATGAATACGTCGTTACAGGGACAGGCTGTCGGTTGCGACGCCGCAGCCGGTCGACCCGGATTGCATGCCCTTGCCCTGGAAACGTGCAGGCCGGGCCAACGTTTCAAATATAAAGGGAGCAGGGCGCAAGCGCGACAGTGGAACCGGTAAAACCATGTAAAGTTAGGTAAAGATTGCAGTGCGGCGCGCGTTAAAGGCCGAACTGAATGGTAAATTGCCCGCTGTTTTTCGCATTGTCCTGCGCGTAAATTTCTTACTGTTGTCGCATCCGAATGCCAATAACAGGGAGCAGTAATGACGCAGGTGCTGTTGATCGATGATGATGTGGAACTGCTCGCCATGCTGGCCGACTATTTTGAGCGTGAAAATTTCGACGTGACGGTTGCGCATGATGGTGCTTCCGGGATCGCTGCAGCGCTGTCCGGGAAATTTGATCTGGCCGTGCTGGATATGATGATGCCCGGGATGAATGGCATTGAGGTGCTGCGCAGAATCCGCCGGCAAAGCCAGTTGCCGGTGCTGATGCTTACCGCGCGCGGCGACGACGCGGACCGCATTATCGGGCTGGAACTGGGTGCGGATGATTACGTGCCCAAGCCCTGTTCGCCGCGTGAACTGACTGCCCGGATACGCGCCATACTGCGCCGGGTGTGCAGTGCGCCAAACGATCCGGCTGCGGCCGAAATCATCCGGGCGAATAAACTGACGCTGTGGCCGGAAAAACGTCTGGCGCAGTGGAGCGAGCGCATGCTGGAATTGACCAGCACCGAATTCAATCTGCTTGAGATGCTGGTGCGACATGCCGGTCACACCGTATCCAGGCGCGCACTGTCGGAGCAGGGACTGGGCCGGACCCTGACAAAATACGATCGCAATATCGATGTGCATCTGAGCAGTCTGCGCCAGAAGCTGGGCGCCACGGCCGACGGACGTTCCTGCATTCAGACTGTCTACCGGCTGGGCTATCAATTTATCAGGGAATGAGCTTGGGACGCATATTCTGGAAAGTGCTGCTCTTTACGCTGCTGGCCCAGCTCCTTACTGCCATGGGTATCGGCGCTGCCATCGGCATGAAAAACGACGCCGATTTTCACCGTCCGGCAACCCGTATCGGTCAGGGTCCGGCCGAGGCCGACATGGTTGCTGCCGCTGCCGCCACACTGCGCTACGGCGGCAAAGAAGCATTGCGCGCGCTGCTGTCCGGCAGTGATATGGCGGTGTATGCCATCGATGCCGGTAACGTCGATGTGCTGGATCGCAGTCTGACTCCCGCTCTGGCCGCCGCTGCGCGTGCGCTGCCGGCTTCCGGCCGGCCACGCCAGGCAGTGCAGCAGGTTCTGTCGGGCGACGGTCAGACTTATCTGCTCTTCAGTCTGGATGCGCTGCACGCCGCTGCACGGCCCGCTTTCCCCGGATTGCCGGGGCCGCGCAGTTCGCCGGATTTTCATGAACCCATGCCGCCGCCGCACAACGACCTGATGCCGCTCGTGCCGTTCGCTTCGGCGCTTTTCTGCAGCCTGTTATTTTCAACCATGATTGCCTGGTATTTTTCCAAGCCGATCCGCAATCTGCGTACCGCATTCGAAGCCGTCGCCAACGGCAATCTGGATTTGCAGGTGGCGTCCGGCATGGGGCGGCGCAAAGACGAACTGGCCGATCTGGGGCGTGATTTCGACCGCATGGCTGAACGTCTGCGCGCACTCCTGGGCAGTCAGCGCAATCTGATGCACGATGTGTCGCACGAATTGCGCTCACCGCTGGCGCGCATGCAGGTCGCTGTCGGTCTGGCGCGCCAGCAGCCGCAAAAAGTGGCGGCGGCGCTGGACCGCATCGAACAGGAAAGCGAGCGCATGGACCGGCTGGTCGACGAACTGCTGACGCTGTCCAGACTCGATGCCGGGGTTTTTGTCCACGTGCAGGAAGACATCTTCATGGACGAGCTTGTCGCAGATATTGCCGCCAACGCGCGCTTCGAGGCCGACTCGCTGGGCAAACTGTTCGTATTCCGGGGCGACTGTCCGGTGCGCGTTCAGGGCGATCCGGAACTGCTGCACCGGGCGCTGGAAAACATTCTGCGCAATGGCCTCAAACACACCGCCGCCGGCACTGCGGTGACACTGGCCTGCGAAAACGACAGCGCCGCCGGATACCTCAAACTGTCCATAACCGATCATGGTCCCGGCGTGCACGAGGCCGAGTTGCCGAATATTTTCCAACCCTTCTTCCGCGGCAGTAATACCCGGCAGCAGAGCACCGGACACGGTCTGGGCCTGGCCATTGCCGAACGCATCATCACGGCAATGGGCGGCAGCATTGCTGCGTCAAACCGGACTGAAGGCGGGTTTTGTGTCCTCATTGCCTTGCCGCTTTGCGGCTAGGCCCATTCCGCCGCATACAACCAGGCACAGATATTGCAAGCTTTATCGTCAGCTACCGTCCGCTACTGTCCGCCCCCGCCGGCACCAGGCCGACGCTTTGTCCGTGTGTCAGGTATGATTGCCGCGATTCGGCTGAATTCGATCGGCTTGCTGCTGCGGATGCATTATCAATTCCAGGATTTTAATCAGTCTATACATATTTGTTAATTTTATTTGAATATGTATAGACATTTAAGATTATTTGCGATAAATTGACTGCGCTGCAAACGCTACCGCAGTTCAACCAGCGGATTACTCGTCCCCCCTTCAGTTGATAAATACCGTTACCGCTGCGGCCCACAAGGCCAGGCGCTGAACCGATGCAAGGCCTGAATCAGACACAAATGCCTTTACAGGTCGTTATGACGACGATCGTGCACCGCCGGGCAGGCAGGGCGGTGCACCGATTGAATTTGCGGTATTGACAAACGAGGGGACAGGTTCAATGAGTAACAATCTGATCAGGTATTGCGCCGGCACGGTGCTCACCGCAGGCGCGGCATTCAGCGTACAGGCGCAGCAGGCGCCGGACGCAAACAGTTCTGACACCATAGAGCGGATCGTGGTCACGGCCACCCGTTCTGCCGCAGGCGAAGAAATACAGCAGGTGCCGATGGCGCTGACAGCGATCCGGCCGGAGAGCCTGGAGCAGTTCGGTCTCGGCGATCTGACCGATATTTCGCGCATCGTGCCGTCCATGGACGTGCAGTCGCAGGGTCCGGGCGTGAACAATATTACGATGCGCGGTCTGGTGGTGCGCGGCATTTCCCCGTCGGAAATTGAAGATTCGTCACTGGTTGCCGTGTACGTCGACGACATGCCGGTCACCCTGAAGTCCGGCAGTCCGGATCTGAAAGTGCTTGATCTGGAGCGCGTGGAAGTCCTGCGCGGACCGCAGGGCACCCTTTATGGTGCGGGTGCCATGGCCGGAACGGTGCGTCAGATCACCCGCAAGCCGGACGTGTCCGATATGTTTGGCACGATTGAGGCGGTCGCATCGGAAACCTCCGGTTCCGGCGGCAACAACGGCAACCTGCGCGGCATGATCAATATTCCGCTCAAAGAGGATGTGCTGGGTCTGCGCATTACTGCCTATACCGGCGCAGATTCCGGCTATATCAGAAATATTCTGACCGACGGCGTTACCAACAGATCCACCACCGACCAGCTGCGCGTTGCCCTGCGCCTGGTCGCCTCGCCCGACCTGACGGTGGATGCCAGCATGACCGGTTCCGACATCAAAGGCGGCCTCAACGACGCCTACAGCGGTCTGGCGCCGTACACGACCAGCGCCCTGACGCCCGAGAAAAGCGACGACCGGCTGGCGCTGTACAACCTGGCCGTGAATTACAATCTGGGCAGCGCGCAGCTGGTGTCTTCCAGCACCTACATGCATCGCAACACGCTGTATGTGCGTTCCGACGAATACAACACGACCGCCTTTATTTTTCCTGGACAGCCTCTGGTGCGCGCCGATTACACCATAGGCAACAAGGTCAGCGATTTTGCGCAGGAAGTGCGTCTGAATTCCAGAGATCCCGGTCCGTGGAAATGGACCGCCGGCGGTTTCTTCGAAACCGGCAAACGCGCTTTTGTTGAAGATGAACCGACCCGGAATTTCGATGCGCTGTACGCTGCGACCTACGGCTTCCCGGGCTACAGTTCGCTCTCCAACGATCTGGCCTTCAGCCCTGATGACCAGTTTTCCGGCACGCAGAATTCGAGTTCGCATCAGGCGGCGCTGTTTGCCGAATCGACCTACACGCTGTTCGGGCGGCTGGATCTGACCGCAGGCGTGCGTCTGTTCAGGGAAGCGCAGGATTTCAATCTGCGCTTTACCGGCTACTACGGCAACGTGCCCTCGGCAACGCCGGCCGTGCCGCTCGGCGTGCCGAACGTGTCCAGCAGCACCGCCGACGCGCAGGGCGCCAATCCGCGCTTTGCCGCTGCCTATCATATTGACCCCGACCACCTGCTGTATGCCGAGGTCGGCCGCGGCTTCCGGTACGGCGGCAACAATCAGCCCGTGCCTGAGGGCCTGTGCGGCATTACGGCGCCCAAGACTTTCGGTCCGGACAGTTTGTGGAGTTATGAAATCGGCTCCAAAAACACGCTGTTCAACCAGCATGTCACCGCCAATCTCACCGGCTACCTGATCAACTGGAAAAACGTGCAGATCGCCGATACCCTGCCCTGTTCGTATTACTTCACGCAGAATGCCGGCATGGTGCGCAGCGAAGGCGTGGAACTGGAGACGATGGCCAGACTGACCCGGCATCTGTCGTTGGGCTTTAATTCTTCATATACCAATGCATATGCCGCCAGCGCCATCACCACGCCGATCGCCGCCCAGGATATTCCGCAGGGAACCCGCACGCCGTACGCGCCGCGCTTTACCGCCAGCCTGAGCGCGCGCTACAGTGTGCCGGTCAATGAGAGCGATGAAACCGGCGTGTCAGTGAGCTATGCTTTCCGCAGCAACGCATTTACCGACTTTGCGCCGACCGGCAGCAATTACGCCGAGATACCTTCGTCGAACATGCTTAACGCGACCTGGTTTTACAAAACGCCCAGATACGAGCTTGGCCTGTTCGGCACCAACCTGACCAACGGCACCCGAATTGTCGACGTCACCAAAGACGACAACGGACTGCAGCCGGGCAACGCCATTTTCATGGAACGTCCGCGCACCATAGGTCTGCGTCTGAAAGCGCGCTTCTGAGCGGCATTGCCAAACGCATCTCTTCTGTAAAACGATGCGTGCGGCAATGAAGCCGAACCCGCCCGGTTTGCTTTGCTTGTGACATGGTGATACCGTCAGTCTTTTCTTGCCATAGGCTAAATATGAAATTGAAACCCCTGTTCTGCGCGGCAGTCCTGCTGTGGTTCGCCGCGCTGTCCGATACGGCCATGGCCAGTCCGGCTTCGGCCTGGTGCGCAGCCGGCAAGACCGTGAATTTTGCCGATCTGAACTGGGAAAGCGGCGCGTTCCTGACCGGTCTGACGCGCTATATTCTGGAACACGGTTACGGCTGCAAAACCGATGCCATTCCCGGCAACAGCGTGGCCATGGAAGTGGCACTGTCGAAAAACGATATCCAGATATTTGCCGAGGAATGGATAGGGCGCAGTTCGGCCTGGCGCGACGCGGTCAAGGCCAACAAAGTGATCGGTGTCGGCAATATCGTCATCGGCGCAACCGAGGGCTGGTACGTTCCCGAATACGTCGTCAGGGGCGACGCAAGGCGCGGCATCAAGGCGCTGGCACCCGACCTGAAATCGGTCGCCGATCTGCCCAGATACAAAGACGTGTTCAAGGATGAAGAAGAGCCCGGCAAGGGCCGGTTTTTAAACTGTCCCACAGGCTGGACCTGCCAGGGCGTGAATTCGCAGAAACTCAAGGCTTACGGCCTGCTGGACACCTACGTCAATTTCCGTCCCGGCACCGGTCCGGCGCTCGACGCTGCGGTCGCCTCGGCAATCCAGCGCGGCAAGCCGGTCCTGTTTTATTACTGGAATCCGACGGCGTTAATGGGCGTGAACAGATTCTTCCGTCTGGAAGAGCCCGGCTACAGTGAAAAGTGCTGGGCCACGCTGATCGATCCGAACAATGCCCAACCCTGCGGCGCGTCGTTTCCGCCGAATACGCTGCAGGTTGGGGTGTCGCGGGTGTTCTACGATGCCGACCCGGTGCTGGTGCAGATGCTGAGCAGAATGAATGTGCCGCTGGAGGTGCTCAATGGCCTGCTGGCCGAACGCGCTGCCAGAAAGCTGGATGCGAACGCGCTGGTGCAGAGTTTTCTGAAGCATAACCAGAACGTGTGGCAGACCTGGATGCCTGCCGATATCGCCGGCAAGGTGACGGCCAGTCTGAAGTAACTGACTGGTCGGACTGAAAGTTTTTTTAACCAGCCGATGCCGCGCAGGCCAGGTCAGGCGCGCCATTGCGGCACTCAGGAGGGAACGCAATCATGCAGGCATTTCCGGACGCACTCAGAATTTCGCTGGTTGAGCCCATCAACAGCGCAGTCGACCTGCTCAACAACCAGTTCGGCGACAGTTTTCATGAATTCTCCAGCCTGGTGCTGCAATATCTGCTGGTGCCGTTCGAGGGCTTTCTGCGCGGTCTGCCGTGGTGGCTGATTCTGTGCGCCATATTTCTGTTAAGTCTGCACGCCACCCGGCACCTGCTCAGGGCGCTGGCTTATACACTGTGCATTCTGCTGGTGGGCTGTTTCGGTCTGTGGGACCAGATGGTGCAAACACTTGCGCTGGTGCTGGTCGCCACCCTGATTTCCGTGCTGCTGGGCATACCGCTGGGCATCTGCAGTGCCGCCAGTGCCGGACTGCGCAGGGTGCTGCTGCCGGTGCTGGATATCATGCAGACCATGCCGGGTTTCGTGTATCTGGTGCCGGTGTTGATGCTGTTCGGGCTGGGCAAGGTGCCGGCGATTTTTGCCACCATCGTGTACGCCACGCCGCCATTGATACGCCTGACCGATCTGGGTATCCGGCAGGTCAGCGCGGAGCTCACCGAAGCGGCTCATTCCTTCGGCACGACGCGCTGGCAGTTGCTGCTGGGCGTGCAGTTGCCGCTGGCGCGTCCTTCGATCATGGCCGGTCTGAATCAGACCATCATGATGGCGCTGGGCATGGTGGTGATCGCCTCGATGATCGGTGCGCGCGGTCTGGGTGAAGACGTGCTGGAAGGAATCCAGACCCTGAATATCGGAAAAGGTCTGCAGGCCGGCATTGCCATCGTCATTCTGGCCATCGTCATGGACCGCGTGGTGCAGGGCTACGGACGCGACGCGCGTCAGCGCGCAGCGCAGGCTGAAAAAGGCAGCGCATAATATGGGCGCCGGCAAAATTCAGATCAGACACATCTACAAGATTTTCGGCGAACGCTGGAAGCACAGCCTGGCACTGGTCCGGCAGGGAAAAAGCAAACAGGAAGTGCTGGCCGAAACCGGCTGCAACGTCGGTCTGTCGGACGTTTCTCTGACTATCGAAGCCGGTGAGATTTTCGTCATCATGGGACTGTCCGGTTCCGGCAAATCCACACTGGTGCGGCACTTCAACCGGCTGATCGATCCGAGCGCCGGTGAAATTCTGATCGATGGCGTCAACATCATGGACCTGTCGGCCCGGGCGTTGCGCGAGCTGCGGCGCAACAGGATCAGCATGGTTTTTCAGGGCTTTGGCCTGCTGCCGCACCAGACTGTGATCAACAACGCCGCCTTTGCGCTGATCACGCGCGGCGAGCAGAAAAGCGTGGCGCTGGACCAGGCCGCAAAGTGGCTGGAAAAGGTCGGCCTGAAAGGCTATGAAGAAAAATATCCGGACGAACTGTCCGGCGGCATGCGGCAGCGGGTCGGACTGGCGCGCGCGCTGGCCGCCGATACCGAAATTCTCCTGATGGACGAGGCCTTCAGCGCGCTCGATCCGCTGATTCGCGACGAGATGCAGGACCAGCTTCTGCAGCTGCAGGCCACGCTGCACAAGACCATCATCTTCATTACGCATGATCTGGATGAAGCGTTAAAGCTCGGCAATCACATTGCGATCCTGCGTGACGGCTGTCTGGTGCAGGTTGGAACGCCGCAGGATATTCTGCAGAATCCGGCCGACGACTACGTGCGCAGATTTGTCGAAAAGCGCACCCGTCCGGCGCTGCGTGCGCAACCGGAAGTGGGCGCCCATGACTGAGACGGTTACCCTGAGCGCGCATGTTGCGCCCGACTACGCCGATGTCGTGCGGGTTGCGCGTGGCGCAGGCCTGGCGCTTGATGCCGCTGTCTGGGAACGCATTGCGCAGGCGCGCCGGATCGTTGACCGGATCGTCGCCGACCGGGTCACGGCTTATGGCATCAATACCGGACTGGGGGCGCTGTCCGATGTCATCCTCGATCTGGACCAGCTCGTTGCGCTGTCGACGCATACCCTGAAAAGTCACGCCTGCGGCATCGGCAGCGCGCTGGATACCGAGACTGTGCGCGCCATCATCTGCGCCCAGATTATCAATTACAGCCGGGGGCATTCGGGCATCAGCGTTGCAGTCGTGGCGCAGTTGCAAAATCTGCTCAATGCCGGCCTGACGCCGGTGGTGCCGGGCCAGGGTTCGGTCGGCTATCTGACCCACATGGCGCACATCGGTCTGACGCTCATCGGTCTGGGCGAGTTGCGTTATCAGGGCCAGGTCATGAGCGCCGGCCTTGCCCTGCATGCGGCCGGACTGGCGCCGCTGGCTCTGGGCGCCAAAGACGGACTGAGTCTGGTCAACGGTTTGCCGTGCACCACCGGTCTGCTGTGTCTGGCGCTGGAGCAGGCGCGACATCTGGGGGCCTGGGCCGACCTGACCGGCGCCATGAGTTTTGAAGCGCTGCAGGGGCAACTGCTGGCCTTTGATCCCGAGGCTATCGGACAAAAGCCGTACCCCGGTCAGATCCGGGTTGCAGGCAATCTGCGCGCGCTGCTGACGGACAGCGATATTCTGGCGCACTGCCAGGGCGTGCGCACCCAGGATGCGCTCAGCCTGCGTTCCATTCCGCAGATACACGGCGCGGCGCGTGAACAGATTGCGCATGTGCAGTACCTGCTCGGCATAGAACTGCAGTCGGCCAACGACAATCCGCTGGTCTTTGGCACGCCGGAACAGTATCGCGTGATATCCCAGGCCAATCCGCACGGTGAAGCCATGGCCATGGCGGTTGCCACGCTGGCGGTGGCAGCCGCCGAGCTGGGCGCGGTTGCCGAGCGGCGCATCGATCGCCTGCTCAATCCGCATGTCAGTGGCCTGCCGCCGTTTCTGGTTAGGAACAGCGGCGTCAATTCCGGACTGATGATCGTGCAGTATGCTGCAGCCTCGCTGGTGGCGGAAAACAGACTCCTGGCGCAGCCCATGGTGCTGGACAACTACGTCACCTCCGGCATGCAGGAAGATCATCTGTCGCTGGGCACGCCGGCTGCCATGAATCTGCTCAAGCTGCTCGGCAATCTGCAGAAAATTCTGGCGATTGAATATCTGTGCGCCGCCCAGGCGCTGCATTTTCATGAGGGTAAAAAGACCGGGCTGGGCACCGGACTGGCGCTGGCCATCCTGCGCGCCAAAGTGGCTCCGCTGATTGAAGACCGCATTGTTGCCCATGACGTCGCAGCGGCTGAGGGCCTCATTGCCGAGCGTCAGATTCTGGCCGGACTGGAACAGGCGCTGGGGCTCAGGCTGATGTGACGCAGTCGGGAATTTTCAGACGGATTCGCGAAAAAAATGTAGTCCTTCAGAGGCCGTGTCCTCAGTTGATCTGTGGGGCAGTTGCTGTCATTTATTTAAACTGCGCCGTAATCGCAACAGGTTACGGGGCGTTCTTGATGTCAGGACTTTCGGCGCCGGAAAGTAAGGCCGGCAGCCTGTCGAAAACCCCGTCGTGCAATTACCGCAAAAAATTCTGACGGCGGGTTTGAATTCAGATTCCACATCGCAGACGTCATGCCCTTTCGGCACAATCTCAACAGTAAACACGTCATTGCAACTGCAATTCCGACAAATAATGTGTAGCCGGGGGCGCGCCATGTATTTCCTTGCGTAAGAGTGGGAAGAATTGCCTTGCCGGCGTTATGCGGATTTTCAGCCCGGACAGCAGCGCCGGGCACTGCCCCGACGCACTGTCCGGCAGACCCAGTACAGTGCAGAAATGGTACAAAAGAGTGCGCTTTTTCAATTCCAATCTGCACGGAAGTGCAGCGGCGGCACGCTTTTTTTTTGCGCCGGATGTGCCGGGCGGCGTCATGCTCTCATTGGTAAACCGTCAGATAAATTCCACTGTTCAGAAAGAAAAGAACGATAAAACAGGCAGGAATTTTTCATGGCACGCATATTGCCTTTACACTGCAAGACTTTACATCAACTGGTTTTACACAGTTCCGATCAATCGACGATGGAGTTGCGCCATGTACCAAAAACAAATTGGCAGTCACATTGCTGTAGCGGCACTGATTCTGGCAACGTCTTTTCTGCCCAACCGCTCCAGGGCCGCCGACACCGACGGCATCAAACGCATCGGTATTCCCGGATCGACTTTTCCGATTTCACTCACGGTCAGCGTTCCGGCTTCGGCACGCCTGACTTTTGTCAGTGGCACGCTGGCTGAGGTCGCCAATCCGGCCGCTGAAAAAGGGTCGATTGAAGCTTACGGCGATACCCGGACCCAGGCGACCTCGATACTCAATACGATAGCCAGACGACTCGCCGCCGATGGCCTTACGCTGGCCGACGTCGTCAAGGTCAATGTGTTTATGGTGGGTGATCCGAAGCTGGGCGGCAAGATGGATTTTGCCGGCCTGAATGCAGCATACGGCCAGTTTTTCGGCAGCCCGGACCAACCCAACAAGCCGGTACGCACTGCACTGCAGGTAATGGCTTTGCCCATGCCGGGCGCCCTGCTGGAAATTGAAGCAACCGCTGCCAGAGTGGACGAACCGGCTCAGAAGTAAATGCAACAGGTAATCGTCGTTATGCACTGAGGGATTGACGCCCCTTGTTTTCCGGCTTGAAGCAGACTCCCGATTGATTTGTTCACGAGGCAGGTCAGGGGTGCCTGCATTCAAAATTTAATCGCTCAACACCCGAAAGGTTAATTCCATCATGTCTACAGAACGACGCTCTGCTCCATCAAAAATGCACGCAGCACCACGTCCTGCGCTTTTATCCCTGACTGTTTCCAGCCTGTTTTCCGACAGTCTGCGCCACAAGGCACTGTATGGTTCAGGCGCTTTGGTTCTGGCATTGCAATCCGGTTTTGCCATGGCCGATGCGGGCGCGCTCGGTGCTGTCGATCCGGCAGCGTCGGACGCCGGCAGCACCGTTATTGTGACCGGCACACGCACCACGGGCATGAAAGCCGTAGACAGTCCTTCGCCGATTCAGATCATCGATGCCTCCGCGCTTGAGCGCACTGGCCAGCCTGATCTGATTGCCGCGATTTCTCTGTTGATGCCTTCATTTACTGCCCAGGCAGTCGGCGGCGATACCGCCAACCTGACGCTGTCGGCACGCCTGCGCGGATTAAGCGCCAACGACACGCTGGTGCTGATCGACGGCAAGCGTCGCCACGGCACTGCCAATCTGGCTGTGCTGGGCGGACCGTACCAGGGCGGCGCGGCAGCCGATCTGAACTTTATTCCCGTC
>Ga0316217_10005874_pt1 | contig 12471 bp, 6 predicted proteins | sample 1anoAmetaG_FD_203633 | JGI IMG/M metagenome (GOLD analysis project Ga0316217, IMG submission 203633) | Freshwater microbial communities from Trout Bog Lake, Wisconsin, USA - 1anoA | ecosystem: Environmental > Aquatic > Freshwater > Lake > Hypolimnion/Profundal zone | place: USA: Wisconsin... | reverse complement strand
CGTCTGCGATTTCTGGGGGCCAACGGATTTGACTCGCTGCACGCAGCCTTTATTTCGCAAAGAGTATTCAATTCTCGTTGAATGTGAAGAAGCTTACATCGGCGGACCGGTTGCTCAGCGGCTGGAATTAGCGAGGTTGGTGAGTCCGCTCTTTCATGTGTCCGCTACGACTGCGCCAACTTGGATTATTCACGGCGACCGGGACGGGACTGTGCCGATTGACGAGAGCATCCGTTTCCACGACGCGCTAAAGAAATATCGAGTGGAGACGGAGTTGCGAGTGGTGAAGGGTGGTACGCACGATTTGTTTTGGAAAGATTATGGCGGTGAAGTTGCGGCCTTCTTCCGACGAATTTTTGAAAGGAAATAATCAATGGCTGACTTGACTCCGAACGAGAAACGCTGGACGTTGTTGTCCGGCACAAATACCGGCCTCGAAAAACAGGCGCTGATCGAATTGCATCGCGGCGTGGCGCAATTTCTGAATTACGTGCTGCCGATTCGCGCGGCGAGCGAGGTGGACCGGCAAACATGGAAGCCGTTGGGATCGGCCGAGCGCCGGTATCAGCCGCCCGTCGAGCACGCGGTCGTGATTGGTACGGCGAAAAGCAATCGAATCATTGCCGATTTATTGGCGTGTAAAATCGTGCCGGTGCCGAAGGGTGAGCAAGGGTTTACGCTGTGGATCGGGAATTACCGGGAACAACGCCTGATCGTTGTGGCAGGTGCGGACGCGGCCGGCGTTTACTACGGAACGCAGGAATTGCTGGCAACGTTGTCGGTCAGCGGCGCGCCGTTGGACAAACCGGTCATGCGCCGGGAGTCACTGGTAAAACTGCCGGATTTGGCGCGCGCCGAGACGCCGGTCGTGAAGGAACGCGGGATCTGGACGTGGGGTTACGTGATCTATGATTACCGGCGGTTTCTTGACAACATGGCGCGGTTGAAGTTTAACATGTTGACGATCTGGAACTCCGAAGCGCCATTAAACTTGCCGGAAGTTTGCGATTACGCCCACCAACGCGGCATCAAGATCATTGCCGGCTTCAACTGGGGCTGGGGTTACAAGCGCGACATTTCGAGCGCCGAGGGCCGGGCGTTCATCAAGAAGCTGGCGCTCGACGCTTACCGGGAGGAATACCTGAGCGCGCCTTTGGATGGTATTTATTTCCAGACGGAGACGGAACACAAAAACAAAGTCCTCAACGGTCGCAGCGTCGCCGCGTGGTGTTGCGACATGGTCAACGAAATCGCGCGCGAATTTTACAAAATCAATCCCAAACTCTCGATTCAGTTCGGATTGCACGCGACTTCGATTCGCGAGAATTACAGGGATTTGGCGAAGCTCGACCGGCGCATCATCATCACGTGGGAGGATGCCGGCGCGTTGCCGTTCGCGTACAAGCCGAATCCTCATTACGAAGATGGATACAAAAAGACACTGGCGTACTCCAAGCAGCTCGCGGCGTTTCGTCCCGGAACGCCGTTTGCGCTCGTGCCGAAAGGCTGGATGTGTTTGCGCTGGGGCGATGAGTTTGCGAAGCATGGACCGTTGCTGCTTGGTGAGCGGGCGCCGGAATATCTCCGGGAACGTCTCGCTGCCCGGCAAGGCGAATGGGACGCAACCAACTCCGGTTGGTTCCGGCATTACCCACTGGCGGCGCGGTTTTACCGGGAAGCTTCCAAAATCAATCCCAACATCTGGGCGACCGGTCTGGTCGAAGACGGAATGTTCGAGGCGCGGATCCAGCCGAGCGTATCGCTCTTTGCCGAGACGGTGTGGAATCCGCACCAGTCCGACGCCGAGATTCTTGCGCGAGCGATGAGGCCTTATGTTACGACGACTACTGTTTAGCCTTTTGGTTCTGTGCGGTTCGGTGCAGGCGGAGGTGACGGTCGCGTCCGTCTTCGGCAGCAGCATGGTCCTGCAACGCGACAGGCCGGTGCCGGTCTGGGGCCGGACGACGCCGGGCGAATCAGTCACGGTGGAGTTTGCCGGCCAGCAGGTGACCGGAAAGGCCGACGCGGCCGGTAAGTGGAAGGTTGTTCTCAACCAGATGCCGGCGAACGCGACCCCGCAAGCGATGAAGGTCGGCGAGATCGTGTTCAAGGACGTGCTGGTCGGCGACGTTTGGCTTTGCAGCGGGCAATCGAACATGGGACTCGAAGTCCGCAAGGCGTTGAACGCGGCAGAAGACATTGCGAAGGCCAATTATCCCGGCATCCGCGCGTTCATCGTCGGCACGATCACCGCGACCAATTCAATTCCCCCAATCATTCCGACGACTGAGAAGCAACGCTATGCGCTCACGCCGCAGGAAAAATGCAACGGCGCATGGCACGTCTGCACGCCGGTCAACGTGGTCAACTGGTCGGCGGTTGGTTATTTCTTCGCGCGCAACATTCACGAGCGACTCAAGGTGCCGGTCGGCATCATCGTGGCGTCGTGCGGCGCGACGGCCATCGAATCGTGGATCAGTGTCGAGGGATTGAAAGCCATACCGGCGTACCACGAGCGGGCGGTGGCGTTTGAGGAACTGGCGAAGGCGTTCGTCGCTGACACGAACAGTTACCCGGCATCGCTCGCGGCCGAGAAAATTCGTGTTGCGGAAAAATCCAAGAAATGGTTCGCGGAGCTCGACGCGGAGGAACCGGGACTGAAAAGTTTGACCAATTGGACAACGATCAATCTGCCGGTCACGCCGGCGGACAATCCGCTCGGCGAGGATCCGAAAACGGTTTGGTTTCGCAAAGATGTGATGATCCCGGCGGGGTTGGTTGGTAAAGAAATTGAATTGAATCTCGGCATCATTGACGGCGCCGACGAAGCATACGTCAACGGCACGCGCGTCGGCCGGACTTGGTTCGACACGCCGAAGTACTGGACAGTGTCGCGGACCTATCCGGTAACCGTCACGTCCACAAATGTCGCGATTGCGTTGCGCGTGCTGAAAACCATCGCACCGATGGGATTGTTTGGGCCGGTAACAAATATGACGCTTGGATCCGTCACGTTGACCGGCGAATGGCGCATGGCAAAATCATGCAGTCTCGATCCCGGCCGGCAGCCGATGCCGGCAGCGTTGCTCGGGCATATTCCCGGTAATTACTACGGGCATCCCGGCGTTCAGTACAACGGACAGATTCATCCGGTGGTTCCGTACGCGATTCGCGGCGCGCTCTGGTATCAGGGCGAAGCGAACGCGCCGTTCTATCCGGATTACCGGAGCTTGATGCCAGGCTTGATCACGTCGTGGCGCGCGGAGTGGGGACAGGGCGACTTTCCGTTCGGCATCGTGGCGTTGGCGGATTACCAAGGGGAGCAGACCAAACCGGTCGAACGCCTCGGTTATCACCTTATCCGTGAAGCACAGGCGATGACGTTGAGTGTGACCAATACGTTTCTGGCCACGGCCGTCGGCGTTGGTGAAGGCCGGGACATCCATCCGAAACGCAAACAGGAAGTCGGCCGCCGGCTCGCCTTGGCGGCGCGCGGCATTACCGGGCCGATTTACAAATCCATGATGATCGACGGCGACAAGATTCGACTCCAGTTTGATTCCGCGAAAGGATTGCATGCGGAGAGCGAGCCGCCGGTCGGCTTCGCCATTGCCGGTGCGGACCGGGCGTTCTATTTCGCGCAGGCGAAGATCGAAGGTGAAACGGTCGTCGTTTGGTCGGACAAGGTTCCCAAGCCGGTCGCGGTCCGGTATGCTTGGGCGACGAATCCGGTTTGCAACCTCGCCAACGACGACAACCTGCCGCTGTTTCAATTTCACACCGACAATTGGGACCAATCTCAGCTCGTGATTCCAGCAGACACGATCACCATTCCGGCCGGCTGGGTACCGAAATAGTGAAAGGATTTTCAAAATGCGTTATTTGAAATGCGTGTTGTTAGCCGCGGTGTTTGCCGGACGGCCGGTAGTTGCCGATGACACTTTGTTGCCTCCACCGCCGGTGCCGCACACCGTGCAGAAGGTGGCACCAGTCGTCGTGCCGAAGTTCGCCAATCTCCAGTATGGCGATGGCACGAACACGGCAAACCTACTGGATATTTACTTGCCTGAGAAGATTGACAAGCCGGTGCCAGTGGTGGTCTGGATTCATGGTGGCGGCTGGGCAAATGGGGATAAATCACCATCGAAGCAGTTCTTGCAGTTGCTTCCGCGCGGATTTGCCGTGGCGAGCATTAATTATCGGTTGAGCGGCGAAGCACCGTTCCCGGCGCAGATTTACGATTGCAAGGGTTCCATCCGGTATTTACGCGCGCACGCCAAAGAGTTTCAAATTGATCCTGACCGGATTGGAGTTTGGGGTATATCCGCCGGTGGTCACCTTGTGGCTTTGCTTGGCACCTCGGCCGGCGTGAAGGAACTCGAAGGTAATGTTGGCGGCAATTTGAATGTCTCCAGCCGGGTGCAAGCAGTCAGCGACTATGCCGGCCCGACTGATTTGGGGCAGGTCTTCGCCCAAGGCGCCCACGAACCGGCTTTCATGAATAACGCGGTGTTGCGGGGATACTATGAGAATCTCTTAGGCGGCGGACCGGTCGAGACGCATCCCGACCTGGTCCGAATGGCCAACCCGATCACCTACATCACCGCCGATGATCCGCCGTTCCAAATATTTCACGGTGACAAGGACGTCATGGTGCCGATCGGGCAGGCCCAGCTTCTCGCCGATGCGCTCAAGGCCATGGGCGGCGAGTGCGATTTTACGATTCTGCCCGGCATGGGGCACGGTTTCGGTCAGAAGCAATACTTGGCCACCTTCGCTTTCTTTGAAAAGTGGCTTAAGCGGGATGTGACCACCGCAAAATAAAGGCACATCATTTAATGAAGAATCTGGAGGACCACACGCAGGGCGCATTCATTACAGCCGCGATGGCAGACCGGGCCCGGCGCAACGCGCAAACGGATCCTTGGTGTGCAGACGCCACGCGGCGTTTGATCGAACGGGCGGCACCCTGGCACACCCGCAGCGACGCCGAATTGTGGGATCTCATCTTCGGACCGACCGTCCCCCGCACAGGCGGCGGCACGATCGGCTGCTGCCCAGTCTGCAAAGGGACGACGATCCATTGGAAGGTGGATGTTCGTTTGCACCCGTGGAAGGTCGTCTGTCCGCATTGCGGCGAACTGTTTCCGAAGAACGATTTTCACGCCTATTATCGTTCCGGGCTTGATGTCCATGGCGTGTTCGAGCCCAAGCTCGCTGACCGGCGGTTGCTGGTGAACAGTGAGCATCCGGACCCGGCAGATCCGCGGCAGCAGTTTTGCGTGGATGACGGCAGCGGTTATCACGATGGCGAGCAGTGCTGGCCATTCGCTGCCTTGTATATGTGGGCGCTTTGGGGGCAGGAGATTTGTGCGGGCATCGAAACACTCTCAACCGCATATGTGTTGACGGGCGATGGTTCCTATGCGCGCCAAGCGGCCATCCTGCTGGATCGCGTGGCCGATTTATTTCCGCTGTTCGATCATGATCGCCAAGTTCGCCAAGGCACGGCCGGCTACGTGGGCCCGTGGCATGCTTCCAACTTGCACGTTCTGAGAATGGCGTTTGCCCACGACCGGATCCGGCCGGCGCTGGCCGGCGACACGGCGTTGGTGGCGTTTCTCTCGGAGCAAGCCCGGCGTTACCGGTTGGATAATCCGAAGAAGAACTGGGACGACATCCGCCGCAATATCGAAGACCGGATTTTCCGCGACGCGCTGCTGGTTCATCCGGAACGCGTCAGCTCCAATTATCCCCGGGGCGAAATTTTGCGGATGGTGCTCATCGAGATTCTTGGCGAACCCGGTTCTGATAAAGTCTTGGCGGAGATGTTGGATGTGATGGTGGAGCGCGCCACCCGCGTCGACGGAGTGACCGGTGAAAAGGGTTTGTCGAGCTATAGCATGTATACGATTGCCGCGTTGGCTGAATATCTCGCGTTGCTGAGCCGGCGCGATCCGGCCTTATTGCCGGCCCTGCTGCAACGGCATCCGAGCTTGCGGCAGACCTACCGGTTTCACGCCGAGACATTCTGTCTGCAACGCTACCACCCCAACATCGGCGACGCCGCCAGTTTCGGGATGCCCGTGACGCACCAAGGGGTGTTCTTCAGCAAGGAACCGACCCTCGCGCCGTCAGCTTTTTCGTTTATGCTTGAGCTGTCTCGCGCCGCGGGCGACCCGGTCTATCTGCAAATGCTGCATTACGCCAACCACACCGAAATGGTCGAAGCGGCAAGCGGTCCCGACGCGCTTCAGAAACTAAAAATCACGCCATCGGATGTCAACAGTCTGCCGTCCGATTTGTTTGCCGAGGATCCCGCCGCGTTCCGCCGCGAAGTGGAGCGAACATTGGCGCAAGTGGGGACGGAGATCACGGTTGGCAGCGTCAACAAGGAGCAATGGGCCGTGGCCATCCTGCGCAGCGGGACCGGTGATCGCGCCCGGGCCTTGTGGCTCGATTATGACATTGGCGGCGGGCACGCGCACGCGGACGGAATGAATCTGGGATTGTATGCGCTCGGTCTTGACCTGTTGCCAGACTATGGCTATCCCCAGATCCAGTTAAAGAGTCGCGCGAAGCAAGCTTGGTTCTCACGAACCGCAGCGCACAACACAGTTGTGGTGGACGGTCGCGACCAAGGTCTTTACTACAAACCACCCGCCAAAGGCCGGACCACCCTGTGGGCCGATGGGGCCGTGCTGCACGCTGTGCGTGTTGCGTTTGGAACCTGGCCGGATCCGCTCCCGCCGCTCTGCGGGACCGGCGATGAAGGGGTCGCCTTGTATGCCTATCGGGTTGGGCGATTTCGCGCCGTGCGCGTTTGGACGCGTGCGGATGACTCCGCCGATTGGACGCCGGCGTTCAGTGATGATTTCCAGCGCGCGGAGCTTGGACCTGATTGGAAAGTGCTGGAGGGCGAATGGCGGATCGAATCCGGCTGGTTGGTTGGTAAAGGAAAGCTGCGCTGCACGCGCCGTTTCCCCGGCCGGCAGCGCCTCGACTACGAAGCGCAGGCCGGTAGCGATCAACCCTGCGACCTCAGCGCGTTCCTGGCTTGCAGCACGTACGACGACGTCTTTTATGGCTTTGGTTCAAACAACAATCAGGGCTCGAAACTACTGGTTAGACCGGGATTGCCGGTGGGAGCGGAGAGCGACCGGCGCATCATTCCCGGCAAAGTCCATCAAGTCTCGTGCCGCTGCGAGCCGGCGCGCCTGCAAATGTGGGTGGATGGATCGGTGGCGCTGGACTGTGACCATGTTCCAAATATCGCGTTGCGGCAGGTGTTTGGCGACGAGCATCCGCCGAAACAGTTTGAGCGCACCGCCCTGCTCGTTGATGTGTCACCGGCGGATGCGTATGTCGTGGACCTGTTCCGGGTGGTTGGCGGTAGCGATCATGCGCGGTTTTTTCACAGCTCGTTCGGGACGGCGACCACCGCCGGGTTGGTGCTGAAGCCCAGCGCAGGATTCGGCCAAGACTTTGTCAACTCTGGTACGGGATTGGTTGGCTGGGGGTTTTTGCCGGATGACGGATCCGGTGACGACGCCATCTTCCGAAACATTCAGACCGATCCGCAGCCGCCGGTTGGGTGGAGCGCGACTTGGACCATTACCGATCATTACCACCTGCTGCCGGCCGGTAGTGAAGTGCACCTGCGACACACTGATCTGACCCGGGGCACTGAAGCCTGCGTGGCCGAAAGCTGGATCAACTCCAATCGCGATGTAGTGGATGAGCAATGGCTGCCTACGCTCGTCACGCGGAAACGCGGGATCGCACCTTTGGCCACGACGTTTGTTGCCGTAATCGAGCCGTTCACGCAGTTGCCATCCGTCGCCTCCATCCGGCGGCTTGATTCGCCGGATGCGACTGTCATTCTTGAAATCACCTTGGCGGATGGCCGCTGCGATTTGATTATCGCGGCCGATGGCCCGGGCCAGATTTTAAACCAGCCCGAATGGCATGTGAAAACCGATGGGGAATTGGTATTGGTTCGCCGCGATGCCAAAGGTAAAACACAATCCATGGCTCTGACAAAAGGAACATTTCTCGAAGTTGGCTCTGAACGCGTGAGCCATTCCAACGGGAAAACATTTACAGAAAAGAAAATTCACATATGACGACTACCAAATTGAATATTGCTCTTGATCTGCGTGATCATGGCGTGGCTGTGTACAATGGCTATTGCCGGTCCTTAAAACCGTGGCGCGATCCGCAGACCGGCCGGGATTATATTTACGCCGGCATCTTCACCACGCCGGCCCTTGTCGTTCAACTCGACGTCGCCACCGGGCGCTGCCGGCAATTTGCGTTGCCGGCGCCTTGTTGTTGGCCGTGGGGCTTGGAGTTCACGATGGAAGGGCACGTCCTGATCACCAGTTGTGACGGTTCGCTCTGTCGGCTCGACCCGACGACCGGTAAGGTGTGGGTCACGGCAAAAACCGGGCACTGGCTGTGGGACGTTACGCGGTGTGCCGACGGCAAATTCTATCTCGCCACGTCGCAAGAAACCCGGTTGTTCCGGTATGACGCGGTGACGGAAAAAGTGGAAGACCTCGGCCGGATGGATCCAAAATTAAAAGCTTTGCGCACCGTTGTCGATGGTGGCGACGGCTATGTCTATGGTTCGCTGGGTATCGAAGCCACGCAGGTTGTGGCGTATCACATCGCCACCGGGAAGGTGACGCCGTTGCTACCTAAATCCGATTGCGGACCGAATTTCCCCAGCTTGGCACGTCACGCGGACGGGCAGTTGTATGTACGTTCCGTGGCCGGCAACTTCTTCCGGCTCGCACACGGCGCGGCGTTCCCCGAGAAAAAGATGCGGGAATTGAAACCGCTGCCAGTTACGTTACCGGATGGCCGGCCGATTCGGGTCATTGATCCGGAGATTGTCTGTGTTGGTGAAGGCAAACAGACCAAGTCTTTCGAGTTAAAATACCGTGGTGATGGCTCCGGCATCTTTCATCTCGCGGCCGGCCCGAACCAGACAGTGTATGGCAGCACCATCATGCCGCTCTATTTGTTCCGCTACACGCCGAAGACCGACAAGCTCGAAAACCTGGGGCGGGGCGCGCCCGACAACGGCGAGGCGTATTCGTTCGGCCACTGCGCCGGCAAGCTGTATTACGGCTGCTACAGTCTCGGCAACCTGATGTGCTACGATCCGGCCAAACCGTGGCACAAAGATCTGCCGGGCGCGATGAAGTGGCAAGACAATCCGCGGATCATCACGCAACTTGGCAAGGGCCATAACCGCCCCCGGGCCATGTGTATCGACTCAAAGAAGCGGATTTGGATCGCCGGCAACCCGGAATACGGTGCGCGCCATGGCGGGCTCGGCTGTTATGACATCGTCCGGAAAAAATATGTCAACAATCCGGTCGTCATCCGCGATCAAAGCATTTGGGCGCTGGCAGCGGATTCAACCGGCGACCTGATCTACGGCGGAACGACAATTGGCCGTGGTTCCGGGATGGACCCGGTGACGAAGGACGCGCATCTCATTGCGTGGGATGCCCGCCGGCAGAAATTGTTATGGAAGCAGGTGGCGCTACCTGGCGTGACCAGCTACACCAACCTGCTCTTTCACGCCGGCAAACTCTATGGGACCACTGGCAGCAAACCGTTCTCGTTCTTCTGTTTTGACCCGCAGAAACGCGCCCTGGATTACGTCACCGCTCCGGAGATTTCCGGCGCCCGCGAGCAGTCGATTTGTTTGGGCCCCGACGGGAACATTTACGGCATCACGTGGATGGTGTTATTCCGGTGGAAACCTGAGACCGGCCAGATCGAAGAATTGTACCGGTGCCTGGGTGAAGACGCGAAACCGTTCGGCGGCGCGCTCTTCCATCGCGGCGCGATCATTATCAATGGCCGGTATTACTTCTCCTGCGGATCGAAGGTGATGTCGGTCAAGCTCCCCTTGGAACAGAAATAACCATGAAAACCAAATCATTATTAGCTGGTGCGGCGAAGTCGGATATTTCGCCAGAGTTGGGAATTCAGATTGCCGGTGACATCGGCCGCAAACGCCCCTGCACCGGTATCAAGGAACCGATTTACGCCCGCGCGCTCGTGCTCGAACAGGCCGGGCGCCGGTATTGCATTGTCACCGTAGATGTCTTGGCAATTGATACGCCGTGGGCGGATGAAGTGCGGCGGCGTGCGCAGACGCAATTTGGATTGGAGCCGAAGGCGATCATGGTGCATGCGACGCAGAACCATGCTGCGCCCAGTATTGGCAATCACATGTGCCGGGACGAATGGCCGCTGATCCCGGCCGAGCACGATTGGTTGCGTGGCGGCGATGCGCGTTACAACGAGCCGGCGCTGGCCGGGATGCTCGCTGCCATCGGGAAAGCGCTTGGAAACCTGACACCCGTGACGGTTGCCGCCGGTCGGGCCATCGACAATCGCGTGGCGTTCAATCGCCGGTATATCATGCGCGATGGCAGCCATGTGTGCCAGCCGTCGTTGTGTGATCCGGAAATTGTCCAAGTTGAAGGCCCTGCGGATCCGGAAGTCGGAGTGGTTACATTCACAAACAAGACCGGCCACATCGTGGCGACTTTGTTGCATCATACCTCGCATCCCTGTCATGGTTTCTGGGGAAACGAAGTTCATCCCGGCTGGCCCGGCGCATGGTGCAATGAGCTGGAAACGCACTTTGGGAAATCCTGCACCGCGTTGGTGATCAACGGCTGTTGCGGCAACATCATTCATTTCAACTACCTCAATCCCGACCAAGAGGCGATTGGCGGAACGCATATCGAGATGGGCCGGTTGCTCACGCAGTCCACGCACCGGGCATTGCAAAACATGCAGCCGGTGCCGGTCACCACGTTTGGGTGGGTTCAGCGCATGCTGCCGATTCCGCGCCGCAAGATACCGGCTAAGCTGGTGACCGAAGCGAAAGCGAAACTGCGACAATCGGACGGTCCCGCTTGGACAAACACGCGTGGATCAACCTCCGTCCGCAAAACCAGCGTCAGTCATATTATGAAACTCGACCCGAGTGTGGTGCTCGTCGAATGGGACTGGGTGTATGCCGTGGGAGTTTTGGATATTGCCGATGAACGGAAGACACACCCGACATACCCGTATGAGATTCAGGCAGTCCGATTCGGTGATGTGGCAATTTTGTCATTGATGGGCGAGCCGTTTGTCGAAGCCCAATTGCGAATTAAGCGTGAGTCGCCGTTTGCATTCCTACAGGTTGCGCATATGGCGAACGGCTATTGCGGCTACATCCCGTCGCGCGCAGCACTGGCGGGAGGTGGTTATGAAACACGGACAAGCCACGGTTCAAAGCTCGCGCCGGAAGCGCTGGAAATGATTGAAAAAGCGGCAACCCGCCTGTTAAAGAAACTGCACGCGAATCAATAAGGGGACCACGCATGTTTTATCAAATGCCGAAAAACTTTTTGTGGGGCGCGGCGTCAGCAGCGTACCAAGTCGAGGGCGGCACGACAGCTGATGGTCGCGGAGCATCCATCTGGGATACGTGGTGCAAGCAAAACAACCGCGCATCGGGTGACAATGCATGTTTCAGTTACCAGCGGTGGCGCGAAGATGTAGCGTTGCTGAAGAATCTTGGCGTGGATGCTTACCGGTTTTCGATTAGTTGGTCACGCGTGTTGCCGACGGGACGCGGCGCTATCAATCAGAAGGGCTTGGATTACTATTCCCGGCTCGTGGACGCGCTGTTAAAAAACAAGATTCAGCCGTACGTCACGCTCTATCATTGGGACTTGCCGCAGGCGCTGGAGGATACCGGCGGCTGGCAATCGCGCGACACGGCGGAAGCATACGCAGACTACGCGGCGTTGATGGTGGAGCGTCTCGGTGACCGGGTGAAGAATTGGATGACGTTCAACGAAATCCCGACCGGCATCGGCAAGGGCTATGAGCTCGGCATCTACGCGCCCGCCTTGAAGGTGAAACCGAAGGCACTCGCCCAGATTTATCATCACGTCCTCGTTGCGCAAGGGCTCGGCATTCGGGCGATGCGCGCGGCGCGGGCGGGACAAAAAATCGGCATCGCGCATGATCCGCTTACGCCGGTGCCGGTAATCGAGGATGCGGCGCACATTGCCGCCTGCACGATTGCGTATGAACGGTTGAATGCGTTCCTGATGGACCCGATGCTACGCGGAACGTATCCGAAGTTTCTGCCGGTATATCCCGATGTGAAAACCGGCGACATGAAGCTGATCGCGCAGCCATTAGATTTCTTCGGCGTGAACATTTATTCCGGCCTCTACACCGAGCCCGCGCCCGGCAAGGAGAAATACCGGATCATCAAATTCCCGAAGCACTATCCGACTTCGGAAGGGTTGGACTGGTTGCGGTTCGTGCCGCAAGCGCTCTACTGGGCGACGCGTCATCTCCACACCCGGTACGGAGTGAAAAACATTTTCATCACTGAAAACGGTTGGTCGAGCGACCGGCAACGCGACGTCG
>Ga0316217_10005873_pt1 | contig 12472 bp, 10 predicted proteins | sample 1anoAmetaG_FD_203633 | JGI IMG/M metagenome (GOLD analysis project Ga0316217, IMG submission 203633) | Freshwater microbial communities from Trout Bog Lake, Wisconsin, USA - 1anoA | ecosystem: Environmental > Aquatic > Freshwater > Lake > Hypolimnion/Profundal zone | place: USA: Wisconsin... | reverse complement strand
CGGCGAACATGGCCTCGTCCCCGGCCCGGTAGGGTCCGATCTGGAAGGCCTGGGAGAGGACCTTGTGATGGCGCAGGCGCTTGCGCATCCGTTCCTGGATGCCGGCGTGGGTGTCCAGGTCCATTGGCGCGCCCAGGCGCTGCAGGCGGTCCAGGGTCGCGAAGGCGTGCAGCAGGATCTGGAAGGTGATGGGGCTGGTGGGGCCGTCGCCGCGCAGGCGGGCGTGGATGGCGCGGAAGGTCTCGAGCGGCGCCTGCAGCCGGGTCTTGGCGAACCCGGCCGCGTAGGCGAGATGGTAGCCGAACAGCAGGCGGGTGCCACGGTCGCCCAGATCGTACGGCGCCGACTGGGAGGCTTCGCCCAGGGTCTCCAGGGCCTGGCGGATGAAACGGTCCATGAGCCGGCCCGGGGCGAAGCCCCGGCTCCTGGCGGCCTGGGTGAGGGCGATGCCGAGCCGGACCGACTGCCCGTCGCCGATCCGGGTGTCCCACAGGAACTCGCTCTGGACGGCCTGGACCGCGGCATAGAGCAGGCCCCGCCGCTCCAGTTCGGCCTCGTCGCCCTGGAGCCCCCCGCCGGCGAGGAACAGGTCGACCGCGTACGGCAGGTGCCACCCGGACCCGGCCATGGTGGCGGGGACCAGCTTGTTGATCCGGCTGGCGAGATCCTGCAGGCGGTCCCGGCTGCACCAGCGGAAGGCCTGCTTCGGCTCGCCCCGGGCCGAGCGGAGCAGCCGGACCAGGAAGGAGATCTTGGCGCGCAGGGAGCGGATGCCGCTGAAGCTGGAGATCCGTTCGAAGGCGTCCAGGAGATTCTCGTAGCTGGCCATCTGGTCAGAAGGCCGCTCGCCCCGGGCCAGGCCCTCCATGAGAAAGGCCGCCAGGCTGCCGGGTTCCTCGCGGAAATGGGCGGCGCTGGTGCTGCGGTGGGTGAGCGGCCCGAAGGCGGTGTGGACGCACGTCTCCAGGGCCTCCAGCACCGGCGCCTCGGGCAGGGCGGCCTCACCGCTCCGGGTGAGGGTGAAGTAGCCCACCCCTTCCACCCGGGAGCCCGATGGGGCGTCCTTCTGGAGCAGGTCGATCTTGCGGTCGGTCTCGGCCAGCCGGTCCAGGCACTCCCGGCTCTCCACGTAGAGGTATTCCTGGATGCTGTCGAGCCGGGCCGGCACCTGGCTGGGGTCGGTCACCTCACGCACCTGGAGCTTGAGGCTGGCCAGGAGTTCGAACAGGCGCAGGACCAGCGGATCGTCCGGTCCGGGAGGGGGCGGCGCGGAGGCCGGCCACAGGCTCGCCAGCCGGGATCTCGGCGCCAGGCGGAGCTGCAGCCGCTCCAGGCAGGTCCGGGCCTCGATGAAGGCGCGGTGGGTCTCCTGCAGGGCCTCGTACTGGGACTCCAGGCTGGCCTGTTTGAGGCGTTCGTCCTTCTGGATGACCCCCCTGGCCAGCAGGTCCTCCAGCCCCTCCGGACCGATGGCCTCCAGGCGCACCACATCATTGGCGGCCAGGGTTTTCAGATGTTCGAGCCAGGCGGTTTCAGGAGTATCCATAAGCGGGTAATGGATGCCAGTATGCCCGGGTATCCGGCCGGTGAACAGCCCGAAACCGTCCCGGCGCGCCCGCGGCGGCGGGGAGGGTTCCGGGACCTGTAGGGGATTTCCCCGGCATACAGCCGCCGCGGGGTCCGCTATGCTTCCGGCACCGACCCTGTGGCTATGCATCGCCAGACATACCGAGCCCCATCCAGGTTCGTCCTTTCCCGGAGCCTCCCTATGGCCATCCACCTGACTACCCTCACCCCCGCCCAGATCCGCGAAGTCCTCGAGCTCGCCAAGTCCCAGGCCTCCCTGGTCGACCGGAGCAGGATCGACCGGCTCGAGGATCTCCTGGCGCGCGACGTTCCCACCCCCGAACTGCAGCGGCTGGTGACGGCGATCGACAGCCTTCCGGCGACCGCCAAGAGCGAGCTGCTGACCCTGGTCTGGCTCGGGATGGGGATGATCGACAACGATCCGGGCTCCTGGGCGGAGCTGCTCCAGGTCGCCCAGAAGGACCGGATCAACGATGTTCCCGAACGCCTCGCGCTGATGGCCGGCCTGCACGAATACCTGCATTGCGGGCTGGAGCGGGTAGGCTGAGGGACTGGGAGGGACGATGAGCGTCGACAATTCCGTGGCTTGCACCCCGGCCGAGGCCATCCGCTCCCGCCGGAGCGTCCGGGCCTTCCTGCCGGCCCCGGTCGCCCGGGCGACGGTGGAAGCGATCCTGGAGATCGCCAGGTTCGCGCCGAACGGGTCGAACCTCCAGCCCTGGCACGTCCAGGTGGTGGCCGGCGCCCACCGCGACCGCCTGGTGGAGGCGATCCTGGCCGCCGACGCCGCCGACGCGCCGGGCTACGAGGAGGAATACCAGTACTATCCGGAAGCGTGGGTGGAGCCCTACCTGGGCCGGCGGCGCCAGCTGGGCAAGGCGCTCTACCAGCTGGCCGGGGTGGCCAGGGGCGACACCGCGGCCATGAAGCGGCAGGCGGCGCGCAACTACGCGTTCTTCGACGCGCCGGTGGGCCTGTTCTTCAGCATCGACCGGCGCCAGGGCTACGGCGCCTGGATCGATATGGGCGGCTTCCTGCAGTCGGTGATGATCGCCGCCCGCGGCGAGGGCCTGCACACCTGTCCGCAGGCCGCCTTCACCAAGTACCACCGGCTGATCCGCCAGCACCTGCCGATCCCCGAGGAGCATATCCTGGTCTGCGGCATGGCGATGGGCTACGCGGACCCGGCGGCGGCGGTGAACCGGCTGGAGCCCGGGCGCGCCGAGGTCGGCGAGTTCACGTCGTTCCACTGGGATTGAGGGCCTGGTCCGACCTGCAGGATGAACGCCCCGGCTGTTGAGCATACGGGGCGGGATGGCGTCATACTGCCAGCAACCAGAGACCACTGTGCCTGCCGGGAGCCTCCCATGGCCCACGCGACCCTCAAGACCAGCTACCAGCGACTGTCCGACCGGCTCAACCGGTTCCCGCAGGGGGCGCCCCCCACGGAGCTGCTGTTCCGGATCCTGGAGACGCTGTTCACCCGGGAGGAGGCGGCGCTGGTGGCGCTGCTGCCGATCCGGCCCTTCAGCGTGGCGGTCGCGGCGAAGATCTGGCAGCGGCCCGCCGCCGAAGCCCAGGCCATTCTGGAGGGGCTGGCGTCCCGGGGCATGCTGCTGGACCTCGAGCTGCAGGGCGGGCAGCTGTTCGTGCTGCCGCCGCCCATGGCGGGGTTCTTCGAATTCTCCATGATGCGGGTGGGCAACGGCTACGACCAGAAGCTCCTGGCGGAGCTGTTCCACCAGTACCTGAACGTGGAAGAGGATTTCGTCAAGCAGCTGTTCGCCGGCGGCGAGACCCAGCTGGGCCGGGTGTTCGTCGACGAGACGGCGCTGGCCGGGGACAACGCGCTGCGGGTGCTGGACTACGAGAAGGCTTCGGAAGTGATCCGCGGCGCCGCCCACATGGGGGTGGGCACCTGCTACTGCCGGCACAAGATGGCGCACCTGGGCAGGGCCTGCGCCGCCCCCATGGACATCTGCATGACCTTCAACGGCACGGCCCGTTCCCTGATCAGGCACGGGGTGGCCCGGGCGGTGGAGGCGCGGGAGGGCCTGGACCTGCTGGACGCGGCCCGGGGCCAGGGCCTGGTGCAGTTCGGCGAGAACGTCCGCGACCAGGTGGCGTTCATCTGCAACTGCTGCGGCTGCTGCTGCGAGGCGATGCTCGCGGCCAAGCGCTTCGCGGTGCTGAACCCGATCGCCACCACCAGCTTCATGGCCCGGGTGGAGACCGGCAGCTGCAACGGCTGCGGCAAGTGCGTGCGGGCCTGCCCGGTGGAGGCCATGGGGCTGGTCTCGGCCGGCGATCCGCACCAGCCCCGGCGCATGAAGGCGCGGCTGGACGCCGGCCTGTGCCTGGGCTGCGGGGTGTGCGTGCGGGCCTGCCCCGGCGGTTCGCTGGCGCTCGAGGCGCGCCCGGCGCGGGTGCTCACCCCGGTCAACACCGCCCACCGGACCGTGCTGATGGCGATCGAGCGGGGCAAGCTGCAGAACCTCATCTTCGACAACCAGGCGCACTGGAACCACCGGGCCATGGCCGCCATCCTGGGGGTGATCCTGAAGCTGCCGCCGCTCAAGCAGATCCTGGCCAGCCGGCAGATGAAATCGCGCTACCTGGACCGGCTCCTGGGCGGCCGGGACTTTGTCCACCGGGACAGCTGAGCCTCGATCTTGCGCATATGGTCCCGGTGGTCCGGATGGGCCGGCTGGCCATCGACAAGCGCTTCCAGGGGCAGGGCTGCGGGGGCCTTCTATGCCCATCACGGGTTGCTTCCCTTTCCGGACGGACCGCTCACCTTCTGCTTCCCGCTGGCCAATGTGCCTTGAAGGCGGATCAGCTGGCGGCGGCCTTCCCGCTCCGTCCGTGCCGGTCCAGCTGCTGTCTCAGCTCCCTGATGCTGAACGGCTTGGATAGAAGGGCGACCTTCGGGTAGGCGGCGACCAGGTCCAGGGCGGTCTGGTCGGCCCGGCCGGTGGCGAGCAGCACCGGCAGGCAGGGGCGCAGGTCCCGCAGGCGGGGCAGGGTCCCGGCTCCGCCCAGCCCGGGCATGTTCATGTCCAGCATGACGATGTCCGGGCAGTATCCCGCCTCAAGCCGGGCCAGGGCCTCCTCGCCGCTGGAGACGGCGACGGTGTCGTGGCCCAGGACATCCAGCAGCGCGTGGGTCGAGCTCTGGATCAGGTCGTCGTCGTCCACCAGCAGGACGCTGAGGGGCGGGCGCCCGTCCTCGGCCCGGAAATCGGCGGGGGCCGGCTGGGACGGGGACGCGCCGGCCCCGGCGGGGGCCGGCCGGGACGCGGCGGCGCCGGCGGGGAGCAGGATCCGCACGCTGGTGCCCCGGCCCGGCTCGCTCTGGAGTTCCACCGTGCCGCCGTGGGCCTTCACCGTCCCGTAGACCCGGGCCAGGCCCAGGCCGGTGCCCTGGCCCACCGGCTTGGTGGTGTAGAAGGGTTCCATGGCCCGGGCCAGGACTTCGGCGGGCATGCCCTGGCCGGTGTCGGTCACCGACATCTCGACCCGGCCGTCCGGCAGGGTCCGGGAGCGGAACGTCAGGGTGCCGCCCGCGGGCATGGCGTCCAGGGCATTGATCCCCACGTTCATGATGGTGCCGCCCAGGGCGGAAGGGTCGCCCAGGACCATGGGCAGGTCCGGCTCGAGGTCCAGCTGCATCTGGATCTGGTGCAGCCTGCCGTGGCCCAGGAGCTCGGCCTCCTTGCGCAGCAGCTCGTTGAGATCGATCCAGCGCGGTTCCTCCAGGCCTTTGCGGGTGAAGTCGGTGAGGGCCTTGACCAGGTCCCGGCCGCGGCTGCTGGCGTGCAGGATGCTGTCCAGGGGCCGGGCCCGGGGGTCCAGGTCGGGGCAGGCCGCGCGCAGGGCCGAGGCCATGCCCATGATGGCCGCCAGGACGTTGTTCATGTCGTGGGCCATGCCGCCGGCGAGGCTGCCCAGGCTTTCCAGCTTCTCGGAGTGCTGCCGTTCCTCCTGGAGCCGGCGGCGCTCGTACTCGGCCCGCTTCGGTTCGGTGATGTCCTGGACCAGGCCGTCATAGGCGGTCATGGCGCCCTGCCGGTCCAGGTGCGGGACGAAGGTGTTGCGCACCCAGCGTTCGCCCCCGTCCTTGTGGTGGATGCGGTGCTCGATGGGCGGCGGGTCCTCGCCGGCCAGGATCCGCCGAACCTGCTCCAGCACCGCCGGCCGGTCCTCGTCCACCACCATGCGCAGCCACAGGAACGGGTCCTGGCCGAACGCCTCCGGCGGGTAGCCGGTGACCTTGAGGCAGCCGTGCCCGTGGACGGTCTGCGCCTGACCGCCGTCCAGGCGCACGTGGTAGATGTAGTCGGTGATCGCCTCGGTGATCCGCTGGTAGCGCTCGCCGGTGTCCAGGAGGGCCCGGAAGGCGTGGTTGGCGCGCAGGACGTGCCGGATGCGGTAGGGCAGGTGCTTCAAGTGCAGCGGCTTGGTCAGGTAGTCGGTGGCGCCGGCCTGGTAGGCGGTCTGGATGGAAGCGAGATCCTCCAGCGCGGTGACCATCACCACGGGCAGCTGCACGGGCGACCAGGAGCGGCGGATCTCCCGGCAGACGCTGAAGCCGTCCTCGCCGGGCATGATGATGTCCAGCAGCACCAGGTCCGGCAGCTGGTCGCGGATGAGCTGGAGCCCCTCCTGGCCGGAGGCGGCGGTGCGGCAGACCATGCCCGCGGCGCCGAGGGTCCTGGCGATGGTGAGCAGGACCAGGGGATCGTCGTCGATGGCCACGACCGCGGGTTCCGGCCCCAGCGGCGGCAGCAGCTGATCTGCCGTCAGGTGGTCCATTCTGGCGTCGGTCGGTTCCTGGCCCATGGTTTCGACTCTGGTTGGGGTGGCGGTGGCGGGCTGGATTTTTGCAACTCCTCATATTATCCATGGCCGCGACCGGGGATACGATCGACTAATATGGGTGGAACGTTTTCCTTACCCTTTTCTGGAGGCATGGTTATGCGGATCGGTGTCTTGACGGGCGGAGGCGATGTTCCGGGGCTCAACCCGTGCATCAAGATGCTGGTTTCCCGGGCGATCGAGGAGGGCTTCGAGGTGCTGGGCATCCGCCGCGGCTGGGCGGGCCTGCTCGAGTACGACCTGGACGACCCCGACACCTACGGCAAGTGCGTCATTCCGCTGGACAAGCTGAACACGCGCACGGTGGACCGGTCCGGCGGGACCTTCCTGCATACCAGCCGGACCCACCCGGGCAAGGTGCGGCTCCGCTCGGTGCCGGATTTCCTCAAGCCCCTGGTGAAGGAGGGCGAGGAAGGGCCGTTCGATTTCACCCCCCATGTCCTGGACGTCATCAACCGGCTGGGGATCGACATCCTGATCCCGATCGGCGGCGACGACACCCTGTCCTACGGCGAGCGCCTGGCCCGGGAAGGGGTCCCCATCATCGCGATCCCCAAGACCATGGACAACGATATCTTCGGCACGGACTACTGCATCGGCTTCTCCACCGCGGTCACCCGGAGCGTGGAGTTCATCCACCAGCTGCGCACCTCCGCCGGATCCCATGAGCGCATCGCCATCGTCGAGCTGTTCGGCCGCAATTCCGGGGAGACCTCCCTGCTGGCCTCGTACCTGGCGGGGGTGGACCGGGCGCTGATCAGCGAGGTGCCGTTCGACCCGCTTCGCCTCGCCGAAAAGGTCATGATCGACAAACGCAGCAATCCAAGCAATTACGCCATGATCACGGTGAGCGAGGGCGCGCACATGTCGGGGGGGACGCCGGTGGAGTTCGGCGAGGAGGACGCCTACGGCCACAAGAAGCTGGGGGGCATCGGCCACATCCTGGGCGAAGCCCTCAAGCGCCTCACCGCCGAGGACATCCTCAACCAGCAGGTGTCCTACCTGATGCGCTCCGGGGCGCCGGACAGCCTGGACCTGATGGTGGCGGTGAACTTCGCCAACGTCGCCATCAACATCATCAAGGGCGGCGAGCGCAACCGCCTGGTGGCCCTGCGCAACGGCACCTACACCAGCGTCCCGGTGACGATCATCACCCAGGGGCTCAAGCGGGTGGACGTCGAGGAGCTCTACGACAGGGAGAACTACCGGCCCAAGATCCGCCACGTGGAAGGCAAGCCGATGTTCCTCTACTGACGGCGGGCCAGGCGGTTCCACCGCCTGCGGATGGCCCAGCCGAGCCGGGACAGCCCGGTCTGGGGCCGGCGCCGGACCACCTTGCGCCGCTCCACCCCTCCGTGCGGGAGATACTGCCGCCGGCGCTCGGCGACCCGCTTCTCCTCCTGGTGGATGGCATGGAACAGCAGCGCGAAAAAAGCGAGGATGACGAGGATGCAGTAACTGCTGGTGAGCATGGACGGGTTCCTCGATGCCCTGGGGGGAGTTCGGTTGCTCTGAGTGTGCCCCTTCCGGTGTCCCGGCGCCAGAATTTCAAGATCCCGGGATCGACCCGGAGCGGGGAAGGGACCAAGATGGAGCTGCGACCTCCCCACTGAAAGCCAAGCCATGGCCCACGCCCGTTCCGGAATCCGCCTCTGCCTGGCCCTGGCCCTGGCCCCCGCGCTGGTGGCCCAGTCCGGGGCCGGCGCCTTCCAGCCCAGGCTGGCGGCGGCGGAGAGCGTGATGGCCCGGTTCTACCGGGGCGAAAGCACCGAGGCCGGGCGCCGGCGGGTCAACGCCATGGTGGAGCGCTTCAACGCCCTGGTGCAGCAGCGCAACGACGAACTGGACGCGGCCCGGGCCGAGGCTGACCGGGCGCTGGCCCCCGGCCGGGAACTGACCGCCGAGCTGGATGCCCAGGACCGGGCCCTGGCCGCGCCCCCGCCGCCTTCGGACCCCTCGGCGGTGCGCCGCTACAACGAGCAGGTCAAGGCGCGCAACGCCCTGGTCGCCCGCTACAACGAACTGCAGGCCGGGGCCCGGCAGGCGGTGGACGCATTCAACGAACGGACCCGGCGCCTGGACGCCGGGGTCCAGGAGGCCCGGGCCCGGCTCGACGCGGAACAGCAGGCCGTGAAGGCCCGCGCCGACGACTACGAGGCCTTCCATGCCCAGGACCGGGACGTGGCCTTCTACACCGGGGTCAACCAGCTGCTGGCCGATCTGCGCGCGGCCTGCCGCGCCCATCCGGATCCGGACCTGCTGGGGGCCCTGGACCGGGTGCGCGGCATCCGCGGGGAGCTGGCCCGCTGGGCCGCCGAGCGCCAGGCCGCCCAGGACAACGGGCTGGTGCTGGTGCAGGCCCTGGTCGGGGACGAGCCCTGCTGCTTCATCGTGGACACCGGCGCCCAGCTGGTCTGCCTTCCGGCCGAGCTGATCGCCGCCCTGGGCCTGACCGGCAGCCTTGGCGAGGAGTCCACCCTGACCCTGGCCGGGGGCCAGAAGCTGCGCGGCCGCAGCATCGTGCTGCCGCGGATCGCGGTCGGCGCCATGGCCGCCGCCGAGGTGGCCGGCTCCGCCGTCCCGGCTTCGGAAGTGGGCATCGACGGTCTGCTGGGCCAGAGTTTCCTGAAGCACTTCGTCTACACCATCGACGAGGCCCGGCCCGGCAAGCTGATCCTGGTGCCGAAATAGCTCACCCGCCGTAGCCGCCGGCGCTGTCCAGCAGCATCTGGTTCTGCCTCGAGCGGGTCTCGCCGATGCTGGTGACGTGCACGGCGGGACGGTCGACGATCGGGCACTTGGCTTCGCAGATGCCGCAGCCGATGCACAGCTTCAGGTCCACGTGGGGCTGCTTGACCGTGACCTCCCGGCCGTCCCGGTCCTTCACCGCCACCTCCTCGAACCAGATCGCCTTGGCCGGGGTCGGGCAGACCTCTTCGCAGACGATGCAGGGGGTGGCGTGGGCGTGGGGCAGGCAGCGGCCCCGGTCGAACATGGCGGTGCCGATCCGCCACTGGGCCTTCTCGGCCGGCGTCAGGGCGCGGATGGCGCCGGTCGGGCAGACCTGGCCGCAGAGGGTGCAGCTGAACTCGCAGTAGCCGCGGGTGGGGACCAGCATGGGCGACCAGACCCCCTCCATCCCGGCTTCCAGCAGGGTCGGCTGGAGCCCGTTGGTGGTGCAGACCTTCATGCACTCGCCGCACTTCACGCAGCGGGCCAGGAAGTCCGGCTCCGGGCGGGCGCCGGGCGGGCGGATCAGTTCGGGGCTGGTCCGGACGCCGTCGAACACCGGAGTGGCCCGGGAGACGGCCACGGCGGCGACCCCGGCGCCCCCGGCCAGGAGCACCCGGCGCCGGCCCAGGTCCAGCACCGCCGCTGCGGGCCTGCGCCGGAAGCCGAAGCTCACCGCGTGCTTCGGGCAGGCGTCGTCGCAGGCCATGCAGTAGAGGCACTCGGAGGCCACCCAGCCGTCCTCCCGGGAGGCCGGCAGCCCGCCCTGGCACTGGTGGTCGCAGGCGCCGCAGCCGTTGCAGCTTTCGGCGGTCCCGCGCCGGAGCGGGGCCCAGCGGCCCAGCAGCCCGAGCAGCGCCCCCAGCGGGCAGAGGTAGCGGCACCAGAACCGGCGCTCGGAGAGGTTCAGCAGCAGGATGGCCAGGAGCAGGGCGGTGAGCAGGGAGCCCTGGCTGAAGCGCGGCTGCTGGAAAGCCAGCACGGACCTCCTGAGCACGCCGAACAGGGCGTCGGCGACCCCGGTGAGCGCTTTCAGGTCGGCCCGGTAGACCGCGTCCATGGTCGCGTTGGCGGCGTAGTTGAGCGCCGGGTAGGGGCCCAGGGCCAGATGCCGGGCCAGCAGGGAAAGCGGGTCGAACAGGCCGGTGAGCTGCAGCCCCACCGCGCTGCCGGCCAGCAGGAACACCAGGAGCAGGTACTTGGCCCGGAACCAGCCGCGCACCCGCTGGGGGCCCCGCCAGCGGCGCAGCGCCCCGGCCAGGTTGTGCAGGGTGCCCAGTGGGCAGGCCCAGCCGCAGAACACCCGGCCCAGGACCACGGTCACCAGGACCAGGACCAGGCACAGGGCGAAGCCCCCGGCCACGGCGTGGGCGGACAGCAGGGTGGCCAGGGCCAGGAGCGGATCGCCGTCCAGGAACAGCTTGACCGGATAGCCCAGGTGGTCCGCGCCCTTCTGCTCGGTCTGCAGGAACAGCAGCAGGAACAGCAGCAGGAACAGTCCCTGGGTGACCCGGCGGGCCCGGACCAGCATGTCAGGCCTCCAGCCGGCGGATGCTGATCCGGCCCAGGTCCATCACCCCCAGGCCCCTGCGCGCGCCTTCCCGGATGTAGCCGATGTCGGCGCCGGTGAGGCCGAACAGGGTCGTGCCGTAGGCGTCGATGGCCACCTGGTCGGTGCCGGCGATGACCGTGTCGAGCCGCTTGACGTCGGCCAGGCTGCCGCCCTGCGGCCCGTGGGCGGTGAGGATGCGCACGGCGTCCAGGACGACCAGGGCGGGCTTGATGACGGTGGAGATGTCCACCAGGGTTTCGTCCAGGCGCTGGTGGATGCGGCCGCGGTTCTCGCCCATGACCCCCATCCAGTTCTTGTGCGCCAGGGTGAGCCGGGCCAGGCCGTGGTGCTTGGCGATGGGGACGCTGATGACCTTGTCGGCCTCCAGCAGGTCGATGTAGATGGGCCAGGACTGGATGGCCACCCCGCCGGGGATCTTCACCTCCCGGAACCGGCGCTCGTCGACGAAGCTCACCTCGGCCCCGGCGGCCCGGGCCGCGGCCTCGATCCCGCTCTGCACGTAGCACCGGCGGGCGTCGTTGCAGGTGCGGTCGAACACCTTGACCTTGCCGGCGCCGGCCTCGAAGCAGAGCCGCACCAGGGTGGCCACCACCTCGGGGTTGGTGGTGGCGGCCTGTTCGGGCTTGCGGTCCCAGCCGATGTTGGGCTTGACCACCACCACGTCGCCCTTGGCGATGAACTGGCGGATCCCGCCCAGGGCGGCCACCGCGGCGCGCACGATCCGCTCCGGGGACGGGCCGTGGACCACCGCCAGGCCGGGCCGGACCGCGGGCGCGGCCTTGAGCGGCGGGGCCAGGGCGGTGAGCGCGGCGAGGCCGCCGAGGGTGGCCGCGGTGTCTTTCAGGAAATCCCGTCGGTCCATGGGCTGCTCCTGGGCGGAAAGGTTCGAGGCTGGAGGGGATCAGCTTCCATTCTAGTTCATAATCGGACGATGGATTCTCCCAGACCCGCCCGGATCCTGTCGCCCTGGGACCTCGCCACCCTGGCCGGCGTCCTGGCCCTGGCCTGCTTCTATCTCGTGCTCCTGCCCTCGCTCCCGGATCCGGTGCCGACCCATTTCGACGCCGTGGGCCGGGCCAACGGCTGGACCTCCAAGGCGCTGCTGCCCTGGGTGGTGTTCGGGGCGCCGCTGTTCCTATGGGTCGTGCTGTTCCTGCTCGGGGCCGTGGCGACCCTGCTTCGCGGGGGGACCGGGCGGACCCGGGCCCTGGCCATCGATCCGCTCCGGGGGCTCATGGGCCTGGGACTGTGCCTGCTCATGGCCGGCTGCCTGCTGGTGCCGAGCCGGGGCGTGACGGCGCTGTTCTCCGGGCTGCTGGCGCTGTTCTTCTGCATGGTCCTGGGCATCGTCTTCCTGGTCCGGGACGCCTGGCAGGCCATCGCCCGGCTGCCCCGCGCCGACCACTACCGGGGCGGAATCTTCTACAGCAACTCCCAGGACCCGCGGTTGTGGGTGGAAAAGCGGCTGGGCCTGGGCTGGACCCTGAACTACGCCCGGCCCGCGGCGATCTGGGTGACCGCGCTGATCCTCGCGGCAATCCTGGGCGTGCTGCTGGCTGTTTTCGCCGTGGTCCGCCACTAGTACAAGGTTTTGTTAATAGCTTTAATAAATCGTCTTAGGGGGATCGAGGAGCCATCGCGGCACTCGGTCCCCTTTTCCATAGGGCTCCCTGGCCCTTTCTGAGGAGCGACTTCGGGTTGGCC
>Ga0316217_10005872_pt1 | contig 12472 bp, 5 predicted proteins | sample 1anoAmetaG_FD_203633 | JGI IMG/M metagenome (GOLD analysis project Ga0316217, IMG submission 203633) | Freshwater microbial communities from Trout Bog Lake, Wisconsin, USA - 1anoA | ecosystem: Environmental > Aquatic > Freshwater > Lake > Hypolimnion/Profundal zone | place: USA: Wisconsin... | reverse complement strand
CCCCACATAGTTCATCACTCTTATCGCTAATATATATTAATTGCCAATCAATATATGCATGATCGAAGCATTAGATCATCAGTGACACAATAAGTATGCTGAGTCTGTAGGCTAACCCTTGTTAGGCCAGTGGATATTCAAATCTTCACATTTAGAGCTTTAGACCACTTCCTACTACCACCCTCTCCCATTTTATCAAGCTTGATTGAGCCCATACAATTATTGATTGATACCGCCGGCTACTCGTCATAATGGCCCATGATGAGTACTGTAGATGCACTCGATGAGAAGCCAACCAAATGGTCACTGCCAGCACGACCAGATAGTATAAATATGACCGTATCGCTAATATTAATTACGCCAAACCACTAGCTCCGGATAACCAGTACTGCAGCCGCCATGATCGACAAACAGCTAGCCAGGTGCATAATTTCTATCCCGATTGGAAATCATGTTATTATCTAGGTGGTGATTTAATAGTGAGGAGCCAGCAGTAATAAGATAACAAAATCAGCATGGGACGGGTTAGAATTGTGTGTGAATCAACTTGTCTCTCCTAACTCACTCATACCTTACACTGTCTCAGTACACATGTACAACTTCATACACTCCATCGTACCCTAGCTCGCTCCATTCATACGACTGCATCCATCGCCAAGTACCCTGTATCTCGCTTTAGCTACGGCTGAGTTATTATCTGAGGGTAAACCACACAAGTACTTCTAAATAGGGCGTTAATTACGCTGGGTAAGGCAAAAGCCACGACTGATTTGATTGTGGTCTACCCTGGATGGCAAGTTTGTTACAACGTCGGCTATATCCAACACGGGCTACCCTGAATAATCTTGTAGTGACAGCTGGATGCCAATCGGTTTACCCTAACTACAACCATCACTACGGCTAGCTAGATCTCAGCTTACCCTGGCTGGGGGGGCTTTTACATCTCGATTAGGGTGAGTGTACCCTGGGTGGAAGCACAAATACAGCTGGATGCCAGTGAAGTTACCCTAGGTGAGGTAGGAGTTACGGCTTAATAGGGAAAAAGCTACTCTGAGTAGTGAGAGAGTAACGTCTAGCTTATTGCCGCTTTACCCTTTAACAAATCATCAGTACTTCTGATATTGACTGGGCAAAACGCTAAATAGCTACAGAATTACTGCTGCATGAAGGTTCTTTTACCCTGGCTCAGCTCAGAAATACGGCTTGCATAACCCTTATTTTACCCTCACTTATAACCAATCTACATCTGTCTAGGATAAGCTCAACCCTGAATGACCACAGAGTTACGGCTATATCAACGCATTCCAACCCTCGCTTAATCTCCATTTACAGCTGGCTAGACTTGCATTTACCCTGCATCCAATACCACCTACCTGCATCAACTAGCAGTTACCTGCATCCAATAACACCTACCTGCATCAAGTAGCAGTTACGCCTGAGTTGGATTTGGTTTACCCTAGATTGAAAGCACCTTACCTCTAATATCGTTTGTCAGTTACCCTGAGTCATCACAAAGCTACAACTGAGTGGGGGTTTATTTACACTGGGTCAACAAATATCGACAACTAGATCGAATGAAGACTTACGCTAAATAGTCGGACAGCCACATCTGTTTTGGATGGGTTGTACCCTAATTCAGGCAAAAGCAACGCCTTCATCAAATCTATTTTACCCTGAGTATTCGAAGCGTTACAACTAGGTGATTTGAGGGTTACGCTTGGTAAAATTTAAGTTACCACTATCTCAGAACGTATTTACACTAAATAGGGTGTATGCTACTCCTAGATTAGTCGATTTCAACCCTTGATAGTCCAGATCATACATCTTTTTAAACAACCCCTTACTCTGCATTTCTCACCAGGTACGTCTCAATCAACCCACTTTTACGCTGAATCACTCACCCATTACAGCTGATTCGCCTACTGAGTACCCTGCCTCATCGAATAAATACATCTATTTTATTTCCACTTTACTCTGCCTCAGCTAATGTCTACATGGATTTAAGTCCGAAAGCGAGCGCAATTATCATGAATAGGGCGACTAATCTGATGGCTGACATTTGGAATTCGAAAGATAAAAATATTCCTTTCAACGCAATATAAGTACTTTCGCGAGGCATTACTGTTTTGGGTATTACATTTTACGCAAATTCCTATAATCAAATTTTACTCCAGCCAAATCTTACCTTCCCACATTCTCAATGTGCGCACGCTAGTTCTCGGAGCTTCTAACTACTCGATATTCATCTTCAGATTGTTTCACCCTTGATTTTTCATGAGGCCTTGACGCCAGTATTGTTGGGATGTGCGAATACTCGATTTTGTTGACTTTTTACAATCTGAATATCATTTCTAAGCTCAGATTGGCCTATTTACTCGAATATCGTCTATTTGGTGCTTTTTAGTGTTTAAGTTGAAGTCCAGAGTTTGAATGATTCTGAACTTCAACTGTCAGGTTGGCCTATGCGAAATTTTAGTGGTTTTGTGATAAGAAGCAAAGGAATCACTGGCGAAAATAGAATACTGAAGAAAAGTGTTGGTTTTTGGAGTTGGGTTTTGAAGATAAAGTTGCCTACTAAAATATCTTCTGGAAAAAAAAACAACAAAAACAACTACAATCGATATATTTATCAGTTGTAGGGGCTAAAGGATGCGTATCCGGTTTTGTTTGGCAAAATAACAAAATTTACTGCCTATGATTTTGCTTATTTTATTTATCACACTCTATGCTATCAATTAACAACCCTTATAAACTTATAAATCGAACAAGAAGAGCCAGCTAGTTTACAATTTTGTTGCATTATCCTGCTACCCCACAAATCCTAGCCAGCGGTTGGTTATCAAAAAAGATTGAAAAATTAAGATATTTGAAAATTCAATCTTAGAGCCGACTAAATGGGCTGTTGGCTACCTCCCTACAAACAGGAAGTCTTTGGGCTTGCATAAAGGTCTAAAAAAGTTAAATCCTAAATTATATAACAATGGCTGGATTCGGAGTATGTTCAGTAACTAGCAACACTTAAATTTGGGAATCGAGCAATCCTTCGCAAGCTACAAGTACTCAGAATCACCCTCTGTGGCATTTTTCGTCCTTTTCACACTCAAGCTGATATTTATTTTAGCAAGGGTAATCCAAAGTGACATTATATACGGTCTGTTTAACAACCCCTAATTATGGAAATTTGGGCCAACTGCAATTCGAAAATGATAAAAATGGGAGGCAAACCTGGAACACCACAAAGGTATCAAAAAACGCATACGAACATAGATAGTAGCTCAAGGAGTTCGGCGATCCTGATTATTAATAAACTTAAGTGATTTATGGACAAAATCTATTAATGCGAAGACTCTATCGAATAGGCCAAATTTCTATTAGCCGGCTTGCACATCGAATCTGCCTTCACAACCATAGTCAACCTCTTCAAGCGCAAGTACTTCCCTCATAAGTTAGGAAACTCAATTATTATCTATCTTTGATGTATCGGCTCAAGATTTGCGCAAACCGAAAGCTGCTCAAGCAGATAGAAGCCCCTTTCAAAAAAACAGAAAAGGTCGTATCAGTTTTGCTGGAGAACAAGAAGCGAATCGCTTTTAGGACTTTACAGTTACATAGCTAAAAGGAAGAAAGAAAGAATGCTGAGAATTTAAAGAAGTCGAGAGACAAAGAAAAAGGGCTGGCGCTGTCACGTTAAAAACTAGAAAGCTAGCCTTCTAATGTTGTCAAGTCTGTATTCGTCATCAATGAGGAAGATTGGAAGGACAAAATGACGCTTGAGTAGCTTCAAATCAGCTGCGACTATTATAGCGCCAAGATCAAGGAGGTTGAAAAGAGTTTTACCGACTTTTTTCAGGTTATTAAAAAGGAGTGAACCAATTTTCAAGGGGCTATGGAATAGACTACGCACAAAAGTAGCAGATTTTGTGATTAATCTATGTTCATTTCATAAGTCCCAAAGATTCTTCTAACTAAACGAATCCAAGCAAAGCTAGGTCGTATTGAGCTTTGTAAAACAATAGATCATAAAATATCATTACTACTACCTAACAAAGGGATCACCCAGTTTCAACCTACTCTTCAGTGTACGCTAAGCCTGCTTTTGATAAAGCCCACAGAGAGGATGAAGTATTTCACGATAGCGACCTTTTTCTTTGTCCTATTTAGGCGGACTACTTTTCTAGAAGTATATGAGGCTGCCCCGATTGAGATCATGGAAAGGTTTGGTGTTTATTTTGTGGATTTTCAGCTTCCATTTTAGCTTCTACCTTTGGCTGTGCTGCTTTTATGATGATGTAATAAACTTCAACTGCTATCTAGAGTATTATTGCGAAAAAAAGCGGTTTTGGAAATGGGGCTTTAAAGGGGGAATACCTTTGGGAGAGGAACTTGTTGGACCTTCAAAACCTTTTGATTTTAGCAAAGTCTAAATGCGATTAGAGTTTGAGTGAGTGGAATGCTTAATGATGCCAATTAGCTCTCTATTAATGGGAGGTGGCTGACTATGAGATCGGTGGCTGTGAGGTGAAATTTTTCTCCTTGTCTCCAAAATTTCTTTAACGAAATATTTCATCTTTATCTTGCTTCTGGCGAATTTCCTTTATTATTCAGCAATATCATCCATGCTTTGATAATAATCAAGAAGCTGCATATAATAAGGATGAAAGACTAAAATGCAATAAAGAAAAAGATAGAGTATGATTATCGTCACCTAGTGGGCTCCTTTTGCATCATCTTCAGCAAATTGAAGCGTGAGCTATTCTTCGAGGTAGTCCCACTCATAGTTGGTTCGTTTATCCTCAGGTTGCTCATCGACTTTGACTGTTAGATCTTTGTCTTTGCCTTCTTTTTGCCCAAAGGACTCAGATGCACCACTCCTTTCAGAAGATTAATCCGCACGTTTTTGTATTGTTGAGCAGTCATAGATAACTTTTGTGGCTTCTTCTCTATCTCGTCATTAAGTGAGGTATAGTTGGTGTGGAGAGTAGGGTTCTCAAACCTTATCTAGTTGGCGTGAGGCTGCTACCGGCTGATGAGGAAATGGAGCTGCTGATCTTTATGAGCTCTTCCTCTCTTTTTCAATTTATCAGTTATGATGTTACAATGGTTTTCGTATTCACAGTCTTCAGTGTTTTCATTTTCTGCTTTAAGCTAGCCCTAGCCTATTTTTGTTTTAGACACTATTTAGAGTATTTTGCCCGAAAAGTTGGGCTTACTTTTACTTCTTAGGCAGTCACGTGTGACCATAGGGCTTGTTCCAAAAGTTATCTTTATTTGAGGAGTATCAAGCTTTTTCTAAGTTCGATATTGACGTAGTTCTTAGCCTCCCAAAGGTATTAATCGGTCTGAAGGGATCTTTTTTTAAGAGACAGGGGTAGATACCTACTGGCAAGGCATTTCACTAAGCTTAATGCACTGCACTTTCTCTCCTGAACAAGGTCTTTGGATTTGCTGTTATTGAGCTATTTAAGGCTATTTACGAGGCTCATATTTTCTTAGGGACCGAGATGGCTTCTATACGGAACCTTATTGTCTAAAGCAGTAGCTGATTCTTAGTTGCCGAGGAGTGAGTTAGCTAAAAAGTTTGTACTTTTGTTCAATAAATTTCAAAATGGTTCCAAATATCGCCTAACTTCTTTGTTCGTAATGCTATCCGTTAATGTACTCAATTTGCTTGTGGTCATGGAGAGGTAATTTGTCAAAAATCTCTTAAGAATGGTTGTAATTGACAAAAGTGTCCTCTTTAGAAGCCAAAAGCATCACTGGACATTTTATTTTCTCCACATCTTCGCCCAACTCCAACTCTTCCAGCTTGAAATTGGCTCTCTGCTAAATGGAGGAGCCAACCAACAGAAAAATAGCCTTTACAAGTAGCTCAGGGATCTTTATGTGGGCTGAACCCACTTCGATGACCATTCGCTTCAGGCTGATAAAAGCACTGTCTAGTACCAAACCCAGTATTCTAACCTCATAGCTTTTGCTTTGATTTCGTTAAGTGTTTAGAAGGGAGTACAGTTTCATAGCTGTAACTGCGCCCATCGATCGGCCCCAAACAATAACTTATCTTATACCCCATCTTTATCGAAGCTACTGCAACAATTTCAGCGCATCCCACCTTTCGTGATAGCCAAGAGAAACATAGTCTCCCTCTGAATTGCCGCACCCTGCGAAATCCATAGAACAGAAATGAAAACCTCGCTTGATGATTTCGGGGATAAATCTTAGAGCTACATTTAAAGAGTGATACGTTAAAGTCGTGAGCCATTGAAGCTATGTAGATACACTACACAAGCTGAAGTTACTGGGTTTCTTTGCCGGTAAAAGCTAGCCTTTATTTGGTGGTTTTGAGATGACAAAAACGTAAAATTTTGCCTAAGAGCTAAAGAACCCAACGCTGGAGGGCCTGCATCTATTGGAACGTACCGAGGTCATAGTCAGTGTAGGTTTGGCGAGCTGGTCTTATGAGCATATTGCAAAGTTCATCGTAGAAACCACTCATCTTGATTATTACTACCGTTTAAATATAGACAAGAAAGGCAGCTTTAACTCTTACTAATAATCAAGTAGTAAGAAAAAGCCTTAAAAATAAGCTTTCTCTGATTTACTAGTGATTAAAGTAGACCCATTTTTGCTTATTTTCTTCTATTGCCCTTAAGATTAGGCTGTTTTGGGTAAAAGGAAGTAAGATTTGACATTTTTCAAGGTTTTGACAAAATGATGAGCTATTTAGCCTTAAAGCAGCAAATACGTGGTGATTTGCAAAATCAGCTGAGATTTTACAAAACTTCATTTCATATACATCTTAATATGCTTACTTATTGAGAATATATTTGAAGTTGATATTATAATGCATTCAAAAGTACACTCCAATACGAAAAGAAGCCTATCTTTCGCTCCATTTTTAAATATTTGCAAAGATACAAAGCAATACTAAGTGCCTTGATGTTTCCAACCATGAAAAACTGAGTAATTAAGATTTTCTCTCCTAAGATTAACACATTAAAATCACAAAAAAAGCCATAAAACATAAGATCTGAAAGCAATATTAGTATAAAATGTAACAACTTTAGATTCTCAACACTGTGAGGCTATAAATATGTCCAAAGAGACTCATTAACTTTATAGGAGATGAAGATGATTTGGGCAAAAGCATCTTAATTTACTCATAAAAAATCATTAGAAACTTCTGGGCATTCACTATCGGGAAGAGCAATCAAAAAATGCTAAGATAGTTCCGAAAATGCCCAATTGCCTGATCCTTCCTTCAGCATAATGCTGTTAAGTTTTATATATTTGTTAGCGGAAAAAGAAGCCCATGCTTTTTATTCAGTTTTGATTTCAATAGCTGCTGCTAAACAATTAAATTTTTGGTGAGATTTGCTCAAGACTGATTGAACTTTTTTATATTTGAGATCCTTGATGTTTGTGCCAGATAAAGTGTAGAACTGAGATATATTGAACTATACTTCTTTTGATAGAGTCAATTTACAGCTGAGAATTCGTTTATGGCCCGTTTCCTTTGGGTTTCCAATTTGAAGCGTAGGTTACTCTGACTGAATAAGTGCTACAGTAAACAAAAATCAGAATCAAATGCCAACAAATAAAGGTTATCTCAAGTAAAAGCAAATAATAGCAACCGCTCTGAGGGTGGGAAAGGGATAGCATGTTTGAAAAACATAACCAGTGAAACAATACTTTCAACTCAAGGTTGATGAGATTCTTTCATTTAAATTGTAAATAATTGTATGAAGAAAAATCCAAAAGTTATTTTGCTTGGGTAAACAAGTAACAAATCCAAAACTTAGACTCTGGAAAAACTAGCATAATCCAAGTTCTCATGACTGGCAAGTTTCAAGAGAAGGTGGTCAGCACACTCGGTGCCTGCTTCCACAGATTCCAAACATGGGACTCCAGGGGCGAATCTTTAACAATGGACATCTGGGATACCACTGGACAGGAACGATTTCGTTCTCTCCTCACTCTTTACTACAGGAATAGTGATGCAGTAATACTTGTCTTCGACCTAAGTGACCCTTATAGTTTTGATACTGTTGACTTTTGGGCCAGGCAAATCTAAGCTAATTGCCAACCCATGCCGTGTAAGTATTTAGTTAGTGAGGTGTGATTTTGGTAGGAAACAAGTTGGATCTAAAAGAGAGGGGAAAAGGAGTAAGCAAGGAAGAGATCAATAAATACCTCTCTTGCCATAAAAAGTGGGAATACATAGAATGCTCAGCAAAGTCCAACACTAACATCAACAGCATCTTCAAGAAAGTTGGATATATGCTGAGGTAGCAATGTAGAGCCAAAGAGAAAGAAGCTCGTGACTCCAAGCAAAAACTGCGCCCTTCTAAGCTGCGCCACACTCTTGAAGAAAGTTTTTGCTGTTGATAATGATTTATCTATCTTAGCTCTAAAACTTATATTAGATTAAATAAGAATTTTACAAACTAATAAAGAATCAATTTTAGAGGGTATTTTCTCCAAAGTAACCCAAAGTATAATTCCTCTCAGGAATGTAAGGGCCGATTTGGTTGAAAATTGTAAGTAAATTTGGATAAAACGGGTTTATTGTGAAAAGAGGCAGAGGGTGGCTATTAAATTGCTGCGCCACCAACGTTGGGTAGCTCACCAACCCTATAGGCATAGAAGTGCTAGCCCTTACTTAGGTAGCGTTGGGAGGAAGGTATGGAATTAAAGGTTCTCTGTTCATAGGGGAACTATTTTATTGCGGTTATTCCGATGACTTTATAATCTATTATATATTTTCTCGATTATTAGCGTTATTGGAAAGAGAGACCTTACTTTCACTATTGAAGGAGTTCTACCTTTAATCTAGCTCCGCTGGGCCTTTGGAAGAGTGATAGTTGGGCAGTTTTTTTATCAAGCAACCACTTTCTTCTTTCCCTGTTTAGACTTTGCACTTAGCCAATATTTTCTTAATTACTTTCCTTTAGTTAAAAATTTTGTTAGAAGATAGGTGCCGGCCTCTTACCATGAGGGATTTGAATCTGTTTTTGATCATGTGTTCGGTTCTGTGGGGAAGAACTTCTTTGCACATCTGAGCCCATTTCCTGCCAAACCTGAGCACAAATTCAAGAATGGCCTTGTCTTCAGCTTATGACCACTATCCGCTTAATTAATATAATTTTATACTGTATTTTGGAATTATCGAGGTGGTTAAACCACTGTTCACGGCATTGCTTGCTGGTTCTAAAAAAAGTTTTGTTTGACATCTCATAGAACTTACGAGCAACCTCATTCCACTTGTTTATGAGTGATTTGTCCCTAAATTCTCAAATATTCTACTCCATAATTTTACAAAGCAGTTCGCACTCTCCCGGAACCCAACTCCTCAAATAGCTCGAAGGGTCACTTCCCAGCAACTTCTTTGCTTCAAATTAGAAGATGTTGACACTTTTGAGTGGAAAATAGGTCCGTATTGTTTGCCAGTGTTCGTAATTCTTAATTGATATTATATGTACAAATTAGTTCAGAGGGTGTTTGGAGAGAAAAGATTCAATTAGTAGAACCCAATGGAAAAGCCTTAGTTAGTTCTAGAACCATGTTTGTTTGGCCTTGTCTGGATTAAGTTTATAGCTGAAATAAACTACAATCTTACTGTTTGAGAGTTCGAGCGTAAACGAACCTTAACCTTTTGATGGTGAGTCCGTTTAAGAGAGTGAGTGGGATTTTGTTGTTACTGCAGGTCTACCTGAGCCCCTCTTTGTAGTCTTAGCATTTCTAAAGCTCCTCTATTCTTTCCTCCATTTAATATTTTTTATATTAAACACATCTTTATTGGTTAATTTTTAACTGCATTAACTGTTTCCCTCAATTATCCAGCTTAGTAATGCATTTTGTATCTATTTTACCTCAAACTCAACTTATTTTGGCGAAATCTCTGCTTTTCATAGAAAGGCGTTTCCTTTGACAGGCTCTGCTATCGTCATTCATCATTTTTCACTCTAAAAACCCACAAAAACATCGCTTTGCCCTCTAAAATGAGCTTTATTTCACAATTTAGTGATTTTGGCTTTGAAAAAAGGTCTAATTTTGTTTATTTTTTCATTTTTTATTTTCTAATAATCAACGATAAATTAAAATCTTGACGAATAACTCAATTGATTAAATCAGGGCAAAGTACCCCAACTTTTAGAAATCTGTTTTTGCTTTCTCAGCTCCCCCCAAACCCAGCATTTAATGACATTTGTAGTCGTTACTTGAGGCTTGAGTCAGAAAGGCGAATTGTGAGTTTTGGAGTAGATCTGTCTCAATTAGCAAGAGTTTTTCGAGCGGGAAATCACCAAGAATCAAGGTATGAGAAGAATGGCAAAAAAAATAATAGAGTATTGATTATCGCTTCAAGGTTACGATGGAGAAGCGTTGCAAACAACTAAGTTGTTTTTTGCTTTTGCAGAGTTTTACTCAAATTCAGGAAGTTTTAAAGGATTGAAGGCCTTACAAATGCTATTTTATCCTCTTGAACAAGACTTAATTAACTCTAGCAGTTAATAATGCTGTTTTATATTCTGATCACTGCCGTTTTTTCAAATGCTCTGCAACTTCAGTAAAATTCAAATTCAAATAGAACCATCATCAGGACCTTCGTGACCATCAGTTTTCGTGTTGTACAGAGCTGCCAATCTTTTTGAACCATTTGGAATAGTTTTTTTGGAAATAAACGTTTAGGAGTGTGTTTTCAGCTGACATTTTTTGAGATTAAGCTATAATTGATAAAATAAAATGGGAATAAAGTAATTAAATGAAATCAATAAGTTTTGGCGTGGTTCATGAGCTCCTCAAAGCGTTTTGTAAACTTCTTTTCTATCTAATCGATTTTGGCCTTGTAATCAAAGTGAAGTCTTTCCTCTTCAATGTATAGCTAATAGCGTCTGATGATAAACTCTTCCAAAGCGTTAAAAACATTCTTCTTGATTAGCCTCAAATCATTATTGAGCTCTTTGCGATGGATGTAGCTTTGGATCTCATAATCAAAGCAAATCCTCTAAATAATCTTTGAATTACAAAGTTTTTATAGTTGCGCATCTTTTAAGTAAACTCAAGACCTAAGCTTCTTTCCTGGAGATAGTTCTTGATGCGCTTGCTTTTGTTCAAAATCTAGTTATAGGCCTTATCAATGTCCACTTCAGCATAAATATAGACTTCTTTTTCCTATAAGATGCCACTACGTTCTTCCGACTAGCCAGCCTTTGTGTTTTTTTGGGTATTCATTTTATTAATATACAATTAACTATTGCATATCATTGATTGTTCTAAGCGGCCAGCTCCGACCCGTAGAGCAGTCTGTGGGCCCGTTGCATTACGACGTCCTTAACTGGGTCATAAGGTTTCTCTTTTGATGGAATTTAGAGGATAACAGGGTAGATATCTACCCTACTTGTTATTTTTTATCTTAGGAACTTCTCACTCGTTTCTTGGGTCACCAAAACCACTGAGATTTCGGGGTCTTTCATGAAGCGATCGAAAGCTGCCTCAGCGATGGGCTTAGTTGTTTCTGGGTACAAAATGAAGTACTTTCATCGACAATCAAGTAGTTGATTTCTCCTTTGATGTTACGATTGCCAATGCCTGTAAGGAGGAACCCAGTGACTGTATCCTACATTAATTGTAACTAACCTCATCTCCGATAATGGCGATAAGTTTGTTGCCTTAGCTCTTTTTGAATGCTGGTTTCATGCTTGATAGCAATTCCCAAAAAATAATTACAATGAAAAGTAATTCAACAAGAAAATTATTTGGTTTTGACTTTTTAGACAGAAACGTCTTTCTTTGATTAATCAAAATTGTTTATTATTTAACTTGCTAAGATTTGAAATGGGTAACGAATGCATAAGAACCATTAACGAAGATAAATCTCCAAGGATGACTTAGAATCGTTAGCTTGAGAGCAAGAAAAAAAGTTAAATTCGTAACTAAGCCAAGTTCGCTAAAGGCAAATAGAACTACGCAGAAATAAAGCTTCACAAAAAGAGTGATTCAAACTTAACTTTGAAAAAGGCAGGCGAAGTCCATTCCTGTCCGATTTGCAAGTAGAAATATAGCAAGGAAATGAGACTGCCTGTGAAAATTTGCTAGGAATAACACACGATATGCTCAGCATGCAAGGAAATGCTGCTATCAACCAAAATTGAAAGGTACAAAACCTGTCCTTTTTGCAAGCGGCTGTTGCAAGCTTTTGATATCAAAGTCAACTAAACTTTGCTTGAAACTTTGAAATGATTGAGTTGAAGTCTTACTTCTTTTAACTTTCTTTACTTGATATAGAATCTTAACTCTGCTTTTTGCTAATGCTGGAATCAAAGAATGAAAATAAGTAAAATTTTACTCAGAACGTCTCTAAGTTGAATAGGATAACAAGAATATTTACTATAAACATACTGGGGTTGGGGTTGGGGTTGGGGTTGGGGTTGGGGTTGGGGTTGGGGTTGGGGTTGGGGTTGGGGTTGGGGTTGGG
>Ga0316217_10005871_pt1 | contig 12473 bp, 11 predicted proteins | sample 1anoAmetaG_FD_203633 | JGI IMG/M metagenome (GOLD analysis project Ga0316217, IMG submission 203633) | Freshwater microbial communities from Trout Bog Lake, Wisconsin, USA - 1anoA | ecosystem: Environmental > Aquatic > Freshwater > Lake > Hypolimnion/Profundal zone | place: USA: Wisconsin... | reverse complement strand
GGCATGAACTGGGCTCTTATCTGGTGGGGGATATGCTCACCGTCACGGTGTGGCTGAATGCTCCGGTGGGTACCTCAGGGCAGGTCTTCCTGGGGAATGTGAATGTTCCAAACGCGTACGACAACGCCACCAGCATTGAAGTACCGGGAACCGGTACCTGGCAGGCGGTCACCCTGTGCAAGCAGATCACCGGCCAAGCAGGTTCCTCGCGCGACATGCAGGTCTTCCTCTATGGCAACGTCGTGAACGGGCAGACGCCCGCCAACGGAACCTACTCATGCTGGGATGAGATTACGGTCGCAAACAGTGTGGGTGTAGTGTTTCACGATGGTTTCGAGAATGGTCTTTCCTCCTCCTGGGTCACGTCGGGGCAGCCCAACGTCAACCTCCAGAACCTCGTCGCCAGGGATGTGATCTACCTTGGCGGGCGGGCCATCGCCGAGGTCGACAATGCAGGTGTAGTGCATGAACTGCACTGCGATCACCTCGGAACCCCCCGGCTTATTACCAATGGGTCAACCGGGGTTATCGAAGGGGTCCAGACTTTTGGGCCTTACGGGGAATCCTTGCAATCCTGGGGCTATGTTCCACTCACGGGCTACACCGGGCACGTGCAGACCGAACCCAATGGGCTGATCTACATGCGCGGGCGGTTCTACAGCCCGGCCTGGCATTGCTTCCTGAACTGTGACCAGGGGGCGGATCCCAATCAACTCAACCAGTACGCCTACGCCGGCGGAAATCCAATGATGAACGTGGATCCTTCGGGGATGTCGTGGCTCAGCAAACTATTCCACCATGTGGACCATGCCCTGAGCGTGGACTGGGATCACTTACGACATCAGGCGGATGTGAATTGGGACAATGGTAGGAAGGATGTCGAGGTTGGTGCAGCGGTAGTCGCTTGTATCATAATTGACATTTATGCGCCTGAGTTGACGGGAGAAACCAATAGCTTTATTGGAAGTATGACTGGTACAACCGGGACAGTAACTCAAACCACCTTTATGGAGGTCTCAAATGCAGTTGTTGGGGGGGCAACTGGTGGGGCTATTGGGGGAACGTGGAAAAGCGCCGCTCAAGGAATAGCTGCAGGCTACTGCCTTGGGATGGGGTTCGATTGCATTGATGCTGGAATTGCGGCAGGCGATGCAAGTGCAAATGCAGGGGCTGGGTTTTGGAATGGGTTTTTTAATCAGTCAAGTTTCGGATTTAATGCTGAATTTAATTCGGATATGGCAAGTATATTTTCACCTTCGAGAGACATTGGAAATTTTGGGATGAAACTTTTGGGTGGAGGAATAATGGGAGAGGCCTTTGGGCAAGGCGGCACTCCTTGGAATAATTTTAGGGACGGCATGGAGCTTGGTGCCTGTATGGGAGCTATTGGGTATGGATTCCCTGCAAGTCAAGGTTCTTTGATCTATGCCGCTACACAAGGTATGGGCGCCTATGGTTACAGTGTGCTTGCAGGTAAAGCAGCTAGTTATACTTCGCCTTTGATGAACGGCATTGGCTGGGGCATATTTGGTAATATTCCCTTCCTCTCGCAATAATCGGAGTTTAATTATGAAATTGCAACTATCGGCAATATGTATATTCCTTTTTTGGGGATTTGCATCTTGTCAGCCATTTGACAAAGACGGAATGGCCTATGAGCCAATTGCGTCTATTGAATTTGACACAAAGGCGAAATCCTTTTCGAAGGTCAACGATAAGGCAGTTGTGTATATTTTTAGAGAAGACATAAAACCCGGACTAAAATCAAGAATTACTTTAGATAAATGGATTATTGGATATACCATTGCACGTTCGTATATGCGTCTTGAAATCAATCCTGGAAATCATGAAATTATCTCAAGTTTAGAATCATGGAATCCAACTGGGAATGGATCGTTTTCAAAACCAAGGGCAGAATTCAAATTAAAATTGACTGCAGTCGCAAATGAAATATATTTTATCAAACAATATGCGGCATTTTCTATTAGGGCTTTTGATGGAAGGCTTGATTTAGAACTGGTTTCTGAGGGTGAGGCACGTAATTCAATCAGATTATGTAGGCTTTTGGCATTACCCAGTTCAAATGATAAGTGACCTCGTGCAGACCGAACCCAATGGGCTGATCTACATGCGCGGGCGGTTCTACAGCCCGGCCTGGCATTGTTTCTTGAACAGTGACCAGGGGGCGGATCCCAATCAACTGAACCAGTATGCCTATGCGGGCGGGAACCCGATGGTGAATGTGGACCCGTCGGGGATGTCGTGGCTCAGCAATCTACTCCATGGGTTAGAGCATGATATTCACCGGTTCGAGCATGCTATGGCCGTGAATTGGGATGACGGCGGGCGGGCATACACTGAACTCGCAGCGGAACTAGCAGCTGCCTATTTTGTCGGAAACGAAGTAGACACGCTTGCGAAAGGTGGACTTGGGGGTGCTGTTGCTGGGGGAGCGGCAGGTGGAGCCGTTGGGGGAGGTTTGCAAAGTGGGTCTTTGAAAGGTGCGCTTAGTGGGGCGGCGATTGGCGGAATTTTGGGAGGAATTGGCTATGGGCTATTCGCTCCTGGGCCAGGGCAAAACTTGGTAGCGGCAGCGGGAGACGGTTCATCAGATGCAAAGGTGGATATTTTAGGTCGTTATCAAATGGCTGATCGGGTTGGCATTGGGGCTGGGACACTAGGGGGTGGATTTTGGGTATCCTATCGAGTCTCAGATAACTTCCCTAACGTACATGGCTTTTTAACTATGGGCGGGCCTGGGATTTCCACTCAGTCATTTGGATATGGTCCAGCTGTGCCGGTTCACCCTTGGAATACTGGGCTATACCCTGGACAAGTTTATGAGCAAGGAATTGATTCATCCGCAATGAATTGGGATTATAGCATTTCAAAAGATCAGTTCATAAATATCAGATCAAATATAATCATGAACATGAATAATTCACCAATTTATCAAATTTTTGGTAAAGGTGGAGCTAACTGTCAAACATGGTCGATGAATATGCTTTCTTCAATTGGAATTCAAGGTCCTTACCGGCCTTAAGGGGTGGTGGTATATGATTAATAACGCAAATAAAATTTTAAATAACTCATTAAATGTTATGGGATACATTGAAATTTGTATTGGAATTAATATTTTAATTTTTCCTATTCCAGTTGTTATACGAATAATTAATTTCGACATTATTGCTCGTATTATTTTGTTTTTGATATATGTTGCGTCAGCTAATGCTATCTGGAAATTTACCAATCATTTTTATATAAAAGGATTTTCACCATTTACTGTTTTCATCTCATTGATAATACGGTTTGGTTTTTTCATCGCAAATATTGTCATTCCTGCTGCCTATCCACGAGATGAAGTTCATATTTTAACCAAAGCTATTGTTGCTGATATGATATTCGTTTTTTCATTGTGGTATACGGTGAAATTTATTGTTGCAAAAGGAAGGCGCATCGTTTGATTCTGTGGCACGACAAAAAATGTTCAATATTTCGGCATTGCGATACTGAAATGAGCCAGTATGCCTACGCCGGCGGCAACCCGATAGTGCGAACAGATCCCAGCGGCGGAAGTTTTTATTGGAATAGAATTCCAGGCCCGCGCCAGCACTGGGCTTGAATGTGAATGGCCCTGCAAAATGTAATCATGTAATAGCACAAAAAATGCGTATTGCATCTGGTTTTGTTTTGCCTACTATGTAATCATGTTCATCACCACGGTTCCAAATCGGAACTCAAATCCCACAATCCTGTTGCGGGAGTCCTACCGAGAGGAGGGCAAGGTCCATGTCCGGACCCTGGCCAACCTCACCCACTGGCCCAAGGAAAAGATCGAAACCTTGGATGCTGTCCTCAGAGGCGCCAAACTCGCGACCGAGGATGACTTCGAGCTATTGCCCGGCAGGGCCCACGGCAATGTCTATGCAGTCCTGGGCACAATGCGTCTCCTGGAGCTGGAGAACATCCTCGGCAGTCGCCCCTGCCAGGAAAGAAGTCTCGCCATGGCCCTGGTGGCCGGACGGGTCCTCCAACCAGGTTCCCGCCTCTCGTTGGCGAGGGCCTTGGCCGAGCAGACCCGGAGCCATACCCTCGGCGAAGAACTGGACGTCGTGGACGCCCCGGTGGAGACGATCTACACCGCGATGGATTGGCTCCTTTCCCGCCAGACCGTCATCGAGAAGAAGCTGGCCAAGCGGCACTTGTCCAACGGCGTGCTGATCCTCTACGACATGACCACCGTCTACCTGGAAGGGTCCAAGTGTGAGCTGGGGGAATTAGGGCACGGAAAGGAAGGCAGGAACAACAAGCTGCAAATCCAGGTGGGCCTGCTCTGCACCCAGGAAGGGATTCCCGTTTCCGTCCAGGTGTTCGAGGGCAACACCGGGGAAACCCTGACCCTCAGGGACCAGATCCGAAAGGTAAAGCAGGACTTCGGCCTGAGCCACGTGGTGTTTGTGGCCGACCGCGGCATTCTACGCGATATCCGCATCCGGGAAGACCTGGCGCCCCAGGAGCTGGACTGGGTCACCGCCCTGAGACGTCCCGACATCCTCGACCTGTTAGCTATAGGCGCCTTTCAGCCCTCCCTTTTCGACGAGGTCGACGCCGCCGAGATTGAAGCCTCCGACTACCCTGGGGAACGCCTGGTAGTCTGCCTGAATCCATTCCAGGCTGAGGAGCGCGCCCGCCGCCGTGCCGAATTGCTGGAAGCGACGGAAAAGGGACTGGCCGGCATCTACCGCCAGACTGTCCGCAATAGGAACCCCCTCACGGACGATGGTGAGATCGGCATGAAGGTCGGGGCGCTCCTGGAGCACTACGGCACCGGCAAGTTCTACGAACTCCACTTCGATACCGGGACCTTCACCTACCAGCAGAAGCCCCAGGTGGTCGCCGAGGACGCGAAGGTCGATGGAGTCTACATCCTGCGCACAAGCGTTCCCAAGGAGGTTCTGGATACGCGGGCGACCATCCGGGCCTATCACAGCCTCTCCCAGGTGGAGACCGCCTTCCGTTGCATGAAAACACTGGACTTGCAGATTAGGCCCATCTACCACCGGCTTTCGGATCGAGTCAGGGCCCACGCCTTCGTCTGCATGTTGGCCTACTACGTCGAATGGCACATGCGGAAGGCACTGGCTCCCTTGATGCATTCCGATGAAGACCGCAAGCACGCCGTCGCGGAGGCGGCCTCCCCCGTACGCAGTACCGGGCCCAAGCCCAAGGCGATTGCAAAGCGAGGTCAAAAGCGGACCCCGGCCGGAGAACCAGTCCAGGACTTCAGGGACATCCTTCACTCCCTGACGAGCCTGACCCGGGCGGAATGCCGGCCGAAAAACCCCAAGCTGCCTTCGATCACTCGAACCAGCATCTCGGCGCCCTACCACCGGAAGGTGTTCGAGCTCCTCGGGGTTACCCCCCTGTAGTCAGCAACCCGCACCCACCATCCGCGCGAGGCCTCGGCTGGTGGGGCTTTTCACGCTAATCCACGGCCGCCTGAAGCTCTCGGCGCCCATCGGAGTCGCCCTGCACCCTTCCGCCGTCTCTGGCGGCGAAAAGTCGTTTCTCAGGGCCGACTACTCAGGGGTGCGGGTTTCGTCAGCGCGGCGCCTTGCGAGTCAGGACGAGCTTGACCTCGTTGCCCCGGGCGTTGAACTGGACCTGGTCCATGACCAGGAGGATGAGGGGAAGCCCCCGGCCGCACTGCTTGTTCAGGTCCACGTCGGTGACCGCGGCCACCATGGACGTATCGAAACCCGGACCGTCATCGCGGATGACGACGGTGAAGGTGTCGGGCGTCAGGTGGCTCTCCACCTCGATCTGGCGCAGGGCGTAGCGGGGGTCCCGCATGCGCTCCTGCAGCTGCAGGGCATAGGCGTCCTCGGTGGCGAAGAGGTCCCCCTTGAGGGCCGAATCCAGCTCCAGGCAGCCGTGCTCCAGGGCATTGACCAGGGCCTCGTGGAAGGCCATGGCGATGACGTCCACGTTGGTGGGCTTGGCGAAGTCCATGGGGACGAGGCGGTCCGTGAGGTGGGAGACCATGCTGGGGATGTCCAGCTCCTGCGCCAGGGTCCGGAAGGCCCGGCGCTCCTCCACCATGCCCCGCAGGCCCGACTCCGCCAGGCGGATCTCCCGGTGCAGATCCACCAGGTGGAAGACGCTGTTCACCAGTTCCCGGATCGTCAGGGGCTTCTGGAAGAGGTTGGCCGCGCCCATGCGCATGGCCCGGATCGCGTACTCCAGGCTGGCCTGCCCCGTCATCAGCACCACCGGCAGCCGGGGCTTGATGGCCTTGACGCGGTGGATGATATCGAACCCGTCCAGCCCTTCCATATTGATGTCCGAGATCACCAGGTCGAACTGCGGCGAGTCGGGATCCTCCAGGAGCCGCATGGCCCGGTGCCCCTCGGAGAAGGGATGGACCTTCATGCCGAAGTGCGTGAGGGCATCCCCCACCATGCCCAGGACGGCCACATCATCGTCAATAAGCAAAACATGCGGCGGCAGGGTGGTCATGGGGAACGCTCCTGTAGCCCTAAGATAACTCATTGGGGGGGCGGTAGGCAATTCTTGAGAAAATTTGCGGTTTTTTCTAAAGACCCTGCAAGGCCCTCGGGGTAGGACACCGGAAGGCCAAGGGACCCGGGACGCAAGGGGGAAGTTGAAAGGAGCCCTTCCAGGCGGCTGGCCAGGTCCCCGGCGGGCACCGCGGCCACGAGCCCGGCGTCCAGAAGGGGCTCCACCAGGTCGGTGAAGTTGGCGTAGCCCGGACCCAGGAGCGTGGGCAGGCCCCACCGCACCGGTTCCAGTGGATTGTGGCCCCCGTGCCAGGTCCACCCGCCGCCCACCAGGGCCACGGTGCCCTCCCGGTAGGCCGAGGCGAGTTCCCCCAGGGTATCCAGGAGGAGGATCGCCGTGCCCAGCCAGGGGCCCTCCTCCTGCGGCCAGGCGCCGGAGGCCCGCCGCCAGCCCCAGGGGCCCAGGGGCGCGCCAGATCCGGCCCGGCCCTGCACAAGCTCCGCCACCGCCTGGAAACGCCTGGGCTGGCGGGGAGCGAGGATGAGCTTCAGACCCGGGCGGGTGGCCCGGGCCTGCTCCCAGGCGTCCAGGATCAGCGCCTCCTCCCCCTCCACGGTGTTGCCCGCCACCAGGACGGGGCTGCCGGCCCAGGCCCGGCGCAGGGGTTCCCAGCCCGCATGCAGGGGCCGGGGTTCGGGCAGGTCCGCCTTGAGGTTGCCCCCCAGCTCCACCCGGGGGGCCCCCAGCTGGCGGAACAGCTCGGCGGAGGCCGGGTCCCGGGCGGCCACCAGGGTGAGCCGCGAGGCGGCCCGCGCCATCCAGGCGCCGCCCCGGGCCAGGCTCCGCTGCGTGAGGCGCCCGTTCACGATGCACCGGGGAATGCCGCGGGCCTCCAGCTCCCTCAGCAGGTTGGGCCAGAGTTCCGTCTCCAGGGCCACGAAGGCCGCCGGAGGCTCCCGGAGGAAGGGCGCCAGCCCCGCAGGATCGTCCAGGGGAAAGGCTCCGCCCGTGACCCGCCCCGTGCCCAGGTCCCACCCGGGCAGGCGCCGCTTCAGGAGTTCCAGGCCCGCCGAGGTCCCGGTCGTCACGTGGAGGGCATGGCCCCGGTCGCGCAGAATCGCCAGGAGCCCCTCGGCCAGGAGGAGTTCCCCCACGCTCACGGCGTGGATCCACAGCCAGCCCGGCGGCAGTTCCGTGCCGGGTTCGGCCTCCAGGCGCAACCGCCAATCCGGAGGCAGCCCCCGGACCAGGGCCCGGGCCAGGGTGCCCGCGAGAGCCACGGCCCCCAGGTAACTGCCGTCCACCAGATCCATGGGTCCAGCCTGCCATGATAGGGGGAACGATGGAAAGGACGGAGATGCTCGAGGTACTTCTGGTTACGGGCCCCCTGGGCGCAGGCAAGACCACCGTGGTCAACCAGCTGCTCAAGGCCGAACTCGCCCGGGGCGGGAAGGTGGCAGTGCTCATCAACGAGTTCGGGGACGTGAGCGTGGACGGGATCCTGGTGGATGCCGAACGGCCCGAGCTGGCCGGCATCGCCAACCTGGTGAACGGCTGCGCCTGCTGCAGCCTCAAGGCCGACGTGGTGAAGGTGCTGGCGGACTGGGCCGGCCTGCCCCCGGAGCTCCGCCCCGGCCGGGTGGTGCTGGAGACCACGGGCCTGGCCGATCCCACGGACCTGGTCGACCTGGAGGAGGAGGTCGCCCTCCACCTGGCGGGCTGCCTCACGGTGATCTCCGCCCTCACCCCCCTCCACCACCTGGAGCAGCGCCCCCTGCTCCGGCGCCAGGCGGCCCTGGCGAGCCTGTGCTACGTCAGCAAGGCTGACCTGGACCCCAGCATGGCCCTGGCCTGGGAGAGCCAGCTGCGCGTGGCCTTCCCGGCCCAGCAGATCCGCCTGACCCGCATGGGCCAGGCGCAGGATGGCCCCGACCCCTGGGCGGGGCTCCTGCCCGCGGTTCCGGCCGCCACGCCCGGTCCGCGCCCGCCCAGCTTCGCCCAGGCCCGGGCCCTCACCCTCCGTTTCGACCATCCCGTGGACGCCGAGGCCCTGGAGGCGCTGTTCCTGCGTCCGCCAACGACAGGGGAAATGCTCCGGGCCAAGGGCGTGTGCTCCTTTCTGGGCTGGCCGCCCCGCCACGACGGCAGTGACCGGTGGGCCTTCCAGCTTGCCGACGGCCGGCTGGAGATCTCCCCCCTGCCCGCCTTCGCCGACGGTACTCTGGCCCCCAGGGCCGCGGTGGTCATCGGCGTGGGACTGGACCATGGGGCGTGGAGGCAGGACCTGCGCGGCCTGGAGCGCCCGCCAGCGGGGATTCGGCATAAAAGCATAATTGGGAAACCAAGCGTATAATGACTTATCGGGAGCCCGGACCATGGCAGAGAAAAAGCTAGCACTGGTGGTGGATGATACGGAAATCCACCGTAGTCTCATCAGGATGTGCCTGTCGGCGCGGGGCTACGCCTGCACCACGGCCCTCGATGGCCAGGAAGGCCTGAACGCCTGCAAGGCCACGAATTATGACCTCGTTTTCAGCGATTTCGAGATGCCCAACATGAACGGCGCGGAATTCCTGAGGGCCGTCAAGCGCCTCCCCGCCTACAAGAACGTCCCCGTCGTCATACTCTCGACGCTGGATGATCCGGCCGTCAAGCAGCGCGTGGCGGACCTGGGCGCCTTCCACTACATCGTCAAGCCGTTCAACGCAGCCAAGCTCGACGAGATCTTCGCGAAACTCAAGTGAGCGCCAGCGAGGAGGAGGCCCAGTTCTCCGATCTGGTCGATCGGCTGGAAAACGAAGGCATGGCCCTGGACGGGGGCGGCGACGCCTCGGGCGTGCACCTGCTGTTCCGCACCGTCCACAACCTCAAGAGCCTCTCCGCCTACATGGGCCTCAAGGAGGTCGCGGCCGCCTTCCACCACCTGGAGGACGGCCTGGACGCCATCCGCCGGGGCAGGGAGCCCTGGAGCGCGGCCTGGTCGGACCAGGTCTTCCACAGCATCGACCTGGCCCGGGCGGCCCTGGGCCAGACCCCGCAGCCCGCCGCGAAGCAGGAGCCCCAGGCAGCCAGGGCCGTCCAGGGCAAGAGCACCTGGGGCCTCGCCCTCACCCCGGAGGAGGCCGACCGCACCAGCGATGCCATCCTGCAGGGCCTGGGCATCTACCGCATCGAGAAGCTCTTCAAGCTGGGCCTGACCCGGGAGGACTTCCAGACCTTGCCGGTCATGGAGGACGTGGCCGAAGTCGGCACCCTCCTGGCCATCCAGCCCTCCTGGGAAGCCTATGCCGCCGGCCCCGAGGAGCAGGTGGTGAAGATCCTCTTCGCCTCCGGGCAGACCCACGAGGAGCTGGGCCACAGCTTCTTCGACCCCCTCATCCCCCTCCAGGAGCCCCAGCCCACGGCGGACCCGACGCCCCAGGGCGACGCGATCCGCAGCCTGGTGATCGAGGATGACGCCACCACGGGCACCCTCCTGGCCCACATCGTCAAGAAGCACGGCTCCTGCATGCTCACCGCCAGCGCCCGGGCGGGCTATGCGGAGTTCCTGAAGGCCTGGGAGCGCTCGGAGCCCTACCACATCCTCTTCCTGGACCTGCGCCTGCCCGACCTCAGCGGCCTGGCCATCCTCAGCGCGATCCGGCGCTTCGAGGCCGACCACCGGCTGCCCCGCCCACAGCGGTGCATGGTCATCGTCTGCACCTCCAGCGAGAGCCACGAGGACATCATGGCCAGCCTGGCCCGGGACGCGGACGGCTACCTGGTCAAGCCCGTTTCCCCCGCCACCATCGACGAAAAGATCGCCTTGATCAGGGAGACGTGGCTGGCCGAGAATTGACCGTGCCCGAAGCGACTCTCCACCCCCTGCGCGCCCTGACCCTCCTGGCCGCGGCGGTGCTGTGCGCGGTCCTGGCCAACGCCCTGGCCGGTCCTGGCCGGCACGTGGCCTGGTCCGGTGCCGGCCTGCCAGTCGCCCAGGTGGAACCGGGCCCGCCCGTGGCCACGGTCCCAACCCCGGCGCCCGCGCCAGCCACCCCCCCCCACCTCCGCCCAGCCAGCGGCAACCGCCCCCTCAGCCACCGCGCCCCCCCTTCCCGCCCATGCCAAGGCCGCCACGCCCCGCTTTCCACCGGACCCCTCGACCACCACCCGCGACCTCACCTCCCGGGAGGCCTGGGAGGCCTACAGCCTCCACGTCCCCTTCCTGGACGCGCGCCGCACGGCGGACTACACCGAAGGCCACGTGCCCGGCGCCTGGAGCGTGCCGGTGTGGGAGGACCGGCCCGAAGGGAAACTCACCGAGTTCGAAGCCCGGGTCAACCCCGGCACCAAGGATCCCATCGTCCTGTACTGTTCGGGTGGCGGCTGCGAGGACTCGCACCTCCTGGCCAACCGCCTCGTGGCCCTGGGCTACCGGAACCTCCTCATCTATGCTGAAGGATTCCCGGACTGGGCGGCCCGGTCCCGGCCGGTGGAGAAGGGCCCGCGGCCATGAAGGACAAGCTCCTCCACCCCTGGCTCACCGTGCGGACCCAGTTCCTCCTGGGCGCCATCTTCATCGCCGCGGCCCTGCCCAAGCTTCTGGACCCGCCGGCTTTCGCCAAGGCCATCTGGAACTACCAGACCTTCCCCGCCTGGTCCATCCACCCCTCGGCCCTGGTGCTGCCCTGGCTGGAACTGCTGTGCGGCCTGGCCCTGTGCCTGGGCCTCTGGACCCGGGCGGCTGCCGGGTGGCTCGCAGCCCTCCTCCTGGCCTTCATCCTGACCCTGTCCTTCAACCTGGCCCGGCGGCATCCCGTGGACTGTGGCTGTTTCGGGACCTCCGCCCGGATCCTCACACCCGGGGAACGTCTGGCGGACATGCGCTGGGATATCCTCCGGGACCTTGGGCTGCTGCTCCTGGCGGCGCAGATCCTGGCGGCCGGCCGGTGTCAGGAGAAGCGTACCTAGGCAAGTTTAATGGAGATGCTGTCCCCCAGGAGCCCCACCACGTCACCCCACTCCACCTGGGCGATGGAGACGTAGCGGCCCGCCGAGTCCAGGTGCAGCAGTTCCCCGACCCGCTCGTCCGGATCGACGATCAGGTACTCGGGAATCCCCGCGGCCTCATAGGCCCAGCGCTTGCGGGTCCAGTCCTTGCTCTGGGTCGTGGGGCTGAGGATCTCCACCACCAGGTCCGGCGGACCTTCGATGCCCCGCGGGGTCTTCTTGGCCTCGTCGCAGACCACCACCAGGTCCGGCTGGAACACATCCTTCCCCAGAAACACGTCCACGGGAGCCGCGAAGACCTCGCAGGTCCCCCCGCCATGCTTACCCAACGTCTCCAGGGCCGTGAAGATCGCAACGAGCAACCGGGCGTTGATCCGCTGGTGGTCCAGGCTCGGCGCCGGGGCCATGCCGTAGGTCGGGTAGGCCATCCCCCCGATCAGTTCCCAACGCCCCTCCCAGGAAGCCCAGTCTTCCAGGGTGTAGCCGCGCTGTTTGAGAGCAGGGAGGGTCATTGCAACTCCGACCCTCAACATACGCCGGATCGCCCCCGGCTCCAACAAAGCCGGAACCGGTGCTCGTTTTTTCACAGTTTCCATGTAGAAGATAGGAACGCTTCCAACTCGTTTTATTATTACTATTATTACTTTTAATTTTTCATATCCTGGTTTTCACCACCCCCAACGGTCTTGGCCTCAACCCTGCATTATTGGCCTGGGGCTATATCTAGTGTAGGCCCATCGAATCAGCGGAACCATTCCAGCCCAACACATCGAAACCGAAGATTTGCATCGGGCCCAGACAGGTCCTGTCATCCCGGTATCTTCAGCCATAAACATTGAAGCACAGACGGGGTGCCCTGGCGGGCACCCCGAGGGCTGAAAATAGGCTGGCGTCTCGGTTCCACGGGGCGCCAGCAATTGAAGGTGCGGGCCAAGCAACCGTAGGATAAGTTTGGAGACCCT
>Ga0316217_10005870_pt1 | contig 12473 bp, 15 predicted proteins | sample 1anoAmetaG_FD_203633 | JGI IMG/M metagenome (GOLD analysis project Ga0316217, IMG submission 203633) | Freshwater microbial communities from Trout Bog Lake, Wisconsin, USA - 1anoA | ecosystem: Environmental > Aquatic > Freshwater > Lake > Hypolimnion/Profundal zone | place: USA: Wisconsin... | reverse complement strand
CCGAGGCCCTGGGCTCGGGCGGCGCCTTCGACCGCTGGGCCCCGGACGGCGACCGCACCCGGCTGCTCTGGACCCGCCTGGGCGGCATCCCCGCCGGGGTCCGGCCCCGGCCCACCGACCCGTTCGACCGGGCCGAGCTGGAGCTGGAGATCCTCGGCCTGACCCTGGAGATCCACCCCGCCGCCCTGCAGCGGGCCCGCCACGGCGGCGCCCCCAACCGGGCCGCGGAGGTGGCCCAGCCCGGGCGCCAGCTGCGCTTCTGGGCCCTGGTGGCGGCGGAGAAGACCGTGCGCACCGAACAGGGCCAGCTCATGCAGTTCCTCACCTTCGAGGACGAGACCGGCCTGTGCGAGGCGGTGGCCTTCCCCGACGCCTACCGCCGGCGCCGGCGCCCCCTGCGCACCGGCGACGTGCTGCCGGTGGCCGGCCGCAGCACCCGCCAGGACGGCCTGGCGGTGCTGGAAGTGTCCTGAAAGGCCGGCTGCGCCCTTGCTAAAAAGCGGCCGCCGCCTAACTTGGTGAAGTATTGAAGATGCGGCACGGAGGCGGCCATGGCCAGACCCCTGGATCGGCGGGCGTTCCTGAAGATCACCGGCCAGGCCCTCGGCGGCGGCGCCCTCTACCAGGTGGGGGCGGCCCTGGGCACGGATCCCCGCGCCTGGGAGGTGGCCGACCTGCTGGGCCGGCAGAACGGGGAAGCGGTGACGCCGTTCTCCTTCGTCCAGCTGAGCGACACCCACGTGGGCTTCCAGGGCCCGCCCGACCCGCTGGGGACCCGCGCCTTCGAGCAGGCCGTGGCCCAGATCAACGCCCTGGAGCGCCAGCCCGACCTGGTCCTGTTCACCGGCGACCTGACCCACGACAGCGAGCAGGAGGGCGAATCGCTGGCGCGGATGAAGCGGTTCCAGGAGATCGCCGGCCGGCTGCGGGTCAAGCAGCTCCGGTTCGTCCCCGGCGAGCACGATGCCGGGCTGGACGGGGGCGCCCTCTACCACCAGGTGTTCGGCCCGTCCACTTACAGCTTCGACCACCGCGGCCTGCACTTCATCGCCCTGGACAACGTCTCCCGGGCCAAGCCGGAAGTGGGCGCCGAGCAGCTGGCCTGGCTCCAGCGGGACCTGGCCCGGTTCGGCCGGAGCGCCCCCATCGTCGTCTTCACCCACCGCCCCCTGTTCGACCTGAAGCCGGAATGGGAGTGGTACACCGACGACGGCGACGCGGTCATGAACCTGCTCGCCCCCTATGACAACGTCACCGTGCTCTACGGCCACATCCACCGCCACCACGAGCACGAGGCCGGCCACGCCCGGCATTTCGCGGCCCGCTCGCTGATCTTCGGCTTCCCCGATCCCGCCGGCAGCGGCGACAAGCAGCCGCTCCCGTTCGACCCGGCCCGGCCGTTCAAGGACCTGGGCCTGCGCCGGCTGGAGCTGACCAGGCCGGGCTCCCGGCCGGTGCTCGGCGTCACCGAGGTGGAACTCAGCCTGCGGGAATTCTCCGGCACCGTCGGCATCAACCAGCTCCTGAAAGGATTGGACCTGACATGAACAGACTGCGGACCGCCCTGCTCCTCGCCCTCCTGGCCCCGTTCCTGGCCGCCCAGGACCCCCCGCGCGAAATCGAGATCAAGGCCAAGCGATTCCAGTACATGCCCAGCGAGATCCGGGTGAAGAAGGGCGAGAAGGTGATCCTCGTCCTCACCAGCGCGGACGTGACCCACGGCCTGTTCTCGCGCCCGCTCCACCTGGATGCCGCCATCCCCCCGGACCAGACCACCCGGGTGGAGTTCACGGCCCCGGCCGAGGCCAAGGCCTATACCGCCATCTGCAACCATTTCTGTGGCTCCGGCCATGGTGGCATGAAGATGGCCATCATCGTGGAGTGACCCCGGCGGACCATGGCTCCCCTGCCCATCCACCCGGTGGTGAACGCGTTCCCGATCGTCGCCACCGTGCTCGCCGCCCTGGCGATGATCTGGGCGGGGCTGCTGGCGCCGTCCCGCCGGCCGGAGTGGCTGGGCCGGAGCCTGCTGCTGCTCGGGGTGGCCCTGGCCGCGCTGCCCGCCGTGGCCTGGTCCGGCCGGATCTGGGCCGCCGCCATGGGGATCTGGCCGCCGGGCCGGGCGCTGCCGCCCCGGGCCGCCCTGGGCGGCCTGCTGGCGCTGCATGCGCTGGGCGCCGCGGCCTCGGCCGCGCTCACCCTGTCCGGGTTCCTGCTGCTGCTCCGCCACCGCCGCGGCCGCGGGCCGTTCTGGGCGGCCCTGCTGGTGGTGGCCGCGGCCGCCCTGGCCACCGGCGTCACCGCCCACCTGGGCGGCCGGATGGCCTTCGGCCCGCCCGAGGTGCCGGCCGACTCCTGAGCGGTGCCCCGTCCGGTTGCTTTAAGCTCATGGACCTGTGACACTTGCTGGGACCATGAAGCCGCATCCCCTGTCCATCCATAGGATCGTCCTGATCCGGCTCGTCCCGGTCTGGCTGCTGCTTTCGCTGTTCCTGGGCCTGGCCGCCTACTGGGTGGAATCCATGCGGGTCGACCGGGACGTCTTCGGCCTGGCCTCGGAAGCGGCCCGGCAGTTCAACCCGGCCGCCGAGAAGGCCCTGCTGGACGGCGACCTGAGCGCGCACACGGGCGCCCTGAAGGCCCTGCTGCACGAGGACCAGTTCGCCGGGATCCGGCTCTACGACAAGAACCAGAAGCCGCTGTTCGCGGTCTGGGGCCGGCCCGACCCGGGCCTGGAGGCGATCATGCGCGGCGAGCCGCAGCGCTTCCCGGCCGCCGGCACCCACCAGGACGTCATCGTGCGCACCGACGGGCGCATGGTGGTGCGGGCCCTGGTGGCCCTGAAGGACCCGGCCCAGCGCTCCTTCGGCTACTTCGAGGGCATCTACGTGGTGCCGCCGCACACGGTCGAACGGATCCAGGCCCGGGTCCGGGACGCCCTGCTGATGATCCTGTTCGTGACCACCTTGACCACCGTGACCCTGTACCCGGTGATCGTGGCCCTCAACCGGGACACCCTCCGGCTCACCAGCAACCTGCTGGACAGCATCGCCGAACTCATGCGGGTGCTCGGCAGCGCCATCGCCAAGCGGGATTCCGACACCGACAGCCACAACTACCGGGTGGCCCTCTATTCCATCCGGCTGGCCGAGGCCCTGGGCCGGCCGGCGCACGAGATCGCCGCGCTGATCGCCGGGGCCTTCCTCCACGACGTCGGCAAGATCGGGATCCCGGACACCATCCTGCTCAAGGCCGACAAGCTGACCGCGGAAGAGTACGAGGTCATGAAGACCCACGTGACCCTGGGCGAGGCCATCATCGAGGAGTCGAAGTGGCTGGCCCGGGCCCGGGACGTGGTGGCCTGCCACCACGAGCACTTCGACGGCTCGGGCTACCCGCGGGGCCTGCAGGGCGAGGCGATCCCGTTCAACGCCCGGCTGTTCAACGTCGTCGACGTGTTCGACGCCCTCACCTCCGAGCGGCCGTACAAGGGCGCCATGCCCCTGGCCGAGGCGCTGGCGACCATGCGCGGGAAGCACGCCGGCCAGTTCGACCCGGTGATCCTGGCCGCCTTCGAGCAGATCGCGGCGACCAACCTGGCCTACTACGGGGCGGCCGAAGGGCCCCGGCTGAAGGCCAACCTCGCCGCCTCGATCCACCTCTATTTCCCGGCTTGATCCGCGGATCCGCCGCGCTGCGCCGCCAGCCGGTCCAGCATCCGCTCCGGATCGGTCTCGCTGGGCAGCAGCAGCCCGGCCTGGGGGATGAAGCCCTCGGCCCGGGCATGGGCCAGGAAGCCCTGCAGGCCGGTCCAGAAGCCATCGCTGTCGAGCAGGCCGATCGGCTTGCGGTGGAGCCCCAGCTGGCTCCAGGTGATCACCTCGAAAAGCTCCTCGAGGGTGCCGTAGCCCCCGGGCAGGGCCAGGAAGGCGTCGGCCAGGGCGCCCATGCGGGCCTTGCGGGTGTGCATGTCGGCGGTGATGATCAGCTCGGTGAGGCCCTGGTGGGCCACTTCCCGGGCCACCAGGGCCCGGGGCATGACCCCCACCACCCGGCCGCCCCCGGCCAGGGCGGCGTCGGCCACGGCCCCCATCAGGCCGCAGTGGGCGCCGCCGTAGACCAGGGTGGTCCCCCGCCGGGCCAGGGCCCGGCCCAGCGCCGCCGCGGCCTCGCGGTAGCAGGGCCGGTGGCCGGGGCTGGAGCCGGTGAACACGCAGAGGGCTCCGAGGGGGGCGGCGGGAGGGCTGGTCATGCCGTTGAATGTACCGCAGTCGGGCTTACGGCGTCTTCACCGGATCCGCCGGCCGCCGGGGCAGCCGGACCGGATGCTCGGCCGCAGCACGAAATCCAGGTAGCGCAGGGCGGCGACCAGGAGCAGCGGGACCCAGCATCTCAATATATGTCTCATGGCCCCCCTCAGGATAGCGAGGTTCCGTTGCCAGGGTGGGTATGATGAGATTGTGAACGGATTATCCCCAGTCCCACCGGTCCGGTTCCCCTTTTTCGAGGAGTCAACGTGACAAAGTCCTTCCTTGCCATGCTCATGCTGGGCACCGCCCTGTCGCTCGCCGCCCAGGATGTCCAGTTCGGGGTCCAGGGCGGCCTCACCCTGCCGGCCGCCGACCTTTCCAGCAACGCCAGCCTGGGCCTCACCGGCGGCGGCCACGCCCGCTGGTACTTCCGGGAGGGCCACGGGGTCATGGCCCGGGCCGACCTCAACCTGTTCAGCTCCAACGGCGGCACCAACGTCACCGGCCTGGGGGTGGCGGGCGACTACACCTACCATCTCGAGCGCCGTCCGGCCGGCCTCTATTTCCTCGCCGGGCTCAACCAGCAGAGCTTCCATTCCTCCTTCACCAACCATTCCCGCACCGATTCCAGCCTGGGGCTCGATCTCGGCGCCGGCTTCGACCTGGACCGCCACCTGGGCTTCCAGGGCCGCTACACCACCAACAACTTCAGCAGCCTGACCTACGCCGCCCTCAACCTCGGGGTGACGTACAGTTTCTAGACGCCTGTCGGTGGACAACACCGTCCACCATAGCCCGCGCTACCCTTCGCACTTGGTGCTGAACGTCATTCCGGCCGGCTTCGGGCATACTCGATGACGGCAGAGGGAACCCTACGATGGAGCGCAGGCAAGAGCAGAAGTCCGGACTGCACCCCCGGAACCGGCACCGCGGCCGCTACGACTTTCCGGCCCTGGCCGCCGGCTGCCCGGAGCTGGCCCCGTTCGTGCGCCCCAACCCCTACGGCGAGCTCTCGGTGGATTTCGCCGACCCCCGGGCGGTCAAGGCGCTGAACCGGGCCCTGCTGCTGGACGGCTACGGGGTCGCCTGGGAACTGCCGGCCGGCCACCTGTGCCCGCCGATCCCCGGCCGGGCCGACTACCTCCACCACGCGGCGGACCTGCTGGGCGCCGACGCCGGCGGCCGGATCCCCCGGGGCCCCGGGGTCCGGGTCCTGGACATCGGGGTCGGCGCCAGCTGCATCTACCCCATCCTCGGCCACGGCGAGTACGGCTGGAGCTTCCTCGGCGCGGACATCGACCCGGCGGCGCTGGCCGCGGCCGGGCGCATCCTCCGGGCCAACCCGGCCCTGGCCGGCGCGGTCGAGCTCCGGCTCCAGCCCGAGCCCGGCCAGGTCTTCCGGGGCCTGCTGCGGCCCGGGGAGCGGTTCGACCTGGCGGTCTGCAATCCCCCGTTCCACACCAGCGCGGCCGAGGCCGGGGCGGGCAGCCGGCGCAAGCTGGCCAACCTGGGCCTGGCCGGTCCGGGCCGGGCGCCGGTGCTGAACTTCGGCGGCCGGGCCGGGGAGCTCTGGTGCCCGGGCGGGGAAGCCGGCTTCGTGGCCCGGATGGTGGCCGAGAGCGCCGGGCTCCCCGGGGCCTGCCTCTGGTTCACCACCCTGGTGTCCAAGGCCGCCAACCTGCCCGGCATCCGCCGCGCCCTGGCCCGGGCCGGCGCCCCGGCCATCCGCGTGCTGGAGATGGCCCAGGGCCAGAAGCGGAGCCGGATCGTCTGCTGGAGCTTTCTCACCGAGGCCCAGCGGGCCGCTTGGCGGGCCCAGGACGGGCCGGCCGCACCTTCGACCACGGAGTCCCCATGCTGAAACTCGAAACCTTCGCGGTCGGCGCGCTCGGCTGCAACTGCAGCCTGCTCTGGGATCCCGACCTGGGCACCGGCGTGGTGGTCGACCCCGGCGACGAGGGCCCGCGGATCCAGCGGCGGGTCCAGGCCCTGGGCTTCAAGGTGACGGCCCTGCTGCACACCCACGCCCACTTCGACCACGTCGGCGCCACCCGGGAGCTGCAGGAGCTCTGGCAGTGCCCGGCCTACCTGCACGAGGGCGACCGGTTCCTGCTGGACGCCCTGGACCTGCAGACCGGGATGTTCGGCATGGAGCCGATCGCCCGGCCGGAGACCGCGCCGCTCAACCCCGGCGACGGCCACCACGGCCTCCACACCCTGCACACCCCCGGGCACACCCCGGGCTCCTGCTGCTTCCGCGGCGAGTTCGAGCGGGGCGGGCTGGTGCTGGCCGGCGACACCCTGTTCCAGGGCGGCGTGGGCCGCACCGACCTCTGGGGCGGCAGCTGGGACCAGCTCGAGGCCAGCATCCAGCGGGAACTCTACCCCCTGGCCGACGCCACCCTGGTGATCCCCGGCCACGGCCCGGCCACCACCATCGGCAGCGAGGCCGGAGGCAACCCGTTCGTGCGTCGCTAGGGGGAGCCCAGGCGTGCGAGAATGACCCTCAACTCCCGGAGGTCCCCATGCAGGAACTGGTCGCAGGGCTAGGCTGCTTCACCCCCATCGTCATCTTCGCCATCATCTGGCTGGCCGCCTGCATCCGGGTGGTGAACGAGTACGAACGGATGGTCATCTTCACCCTGGGCAAGGTCGGCGCCGTGCCCAAGGGGCCCGGCCTGATCTTCGTCCTGAAGCCGTTCCAGCGGGCCGTCGTGGTGAGCCTGCGCACGGTGGTGCTGGACGTGCCCAGCCAGGACGTCATCACCCGCGACAACGTCAGCCTCAAGGTGAGCGCCGTGGTCTACTTCCGGGTGCTGAACTCCCAGCAGGCGATCCTCAAGGTGGAGAACTACTATTTCGCCACCAGCCAGATCGCCCAGACCACCCTGCGCTCGATCCTGGGCGAGGTGAGCCTGGACGAGCTGCTGGCCGACCGGGAGAAGCTGAGCCTGCGCCTGCGCGAGATCATCGACATGGCCACCGAGCCCTGGGGCGTCGAGGTGACCAGCGTGGAGCTCAAGTCGGTGGACCTGCCCGAGCAGATCCAGCGCGCCATGGGCAAGCAGGCCGAGGCCGAGCGCGAGAAGCGGGCCAAGGTGATCGCCGCCGAGGGCGAACTGATGGCCTCCCAGCAGCTGCTGGAAGCCGCCAACAAGATCAGCCAGAACCCGGTGGCCATCCAGATGCGCTACCTGCAGACCCTCACCGAGATCGCGGTGGAGAAGAACAGCACCATCGTCTTCCCGCTGCCGGTGGAGCTGCTGCGGCTGATGGAGCGGTTCGCCCCCAAGGACCTGCAGCCGTGATCCTCGGCCCCTGGGACGTCCGGATCGTCAGCGGCGGCGGCTTCCGCCTGGACGGCGGCGCCATGTTCGGCACCGTGCCCAAGGCGGTCTGGGGCCGCCTGTTCCCGGCCGACGCCGACAACACCATCGCCATGGCCAGCAACTGCCTGCTCCTGCGCGGCGAGGTCGAGGGGCGCCGGCGCACGGTCCTGGTGGAAACCGGCAACGGCGGCAAGGAGACCGAGGCCTTCATGAGCCGCTTCAAGCTCGAGGGCCGGGACATCCTGGAGCGCAGCCTGGCCCGGGAGGGGGTGCGGCCCGAGGACATCGACCTGGTGGTGCTCACCCACCTGCACTTCGACCACGCCGGCGGGGTCACCCGGCTGGGCCCCGACGGCCGGGCCGTGCCCAGCTTCCCCGGCGCCCGCCACGTCCTCCAGCAGCGGGACCTGGACAACGCCCGCCGGGCCCACCTGCGCGAGCGGGCCTCCTACCTGCCCTGGAACTGGGAGCCGCTGGAGGCCGCCGGCCTGCTGGATCCGGTCCAGGGCGCCTGCGAGCTGCTGCCCGGGCTCTCGGTGCGGCCGGTGCCCGGCCACACCCCCGGCCTGCAGGCGGTGGAGGTGACGGGCGGCGGGCGCCGGCTGGTGTTCCCGTCCGACCTGATCCCCACCGCCCAGCACATCCAGCCGGCCTGGGTCATGGGCTACGACCTGGACGTGGTCACCTGCGTGGACGAGCGGCTGAAGCTGCTGCAGGAGGTGGCCGGGACCGACACCGTGCTGGCGTTCTACCACGATCCCCGGGTGCCGGCCGGAACCGTGGACCTGGACGAGCGCGGCAAGTACCGGGTGACGCCGGTCGCCATCTAGCGCGGGAACCTGGACCTCGCCCGGCTCACTGGAGCAGCAGCATCCAGGAGGCCGCCCATGCCGCTGCACCGCCGGTTCCACCCCGTCCTCGCCGCCCTGTTCGCCCTGCCCATGGCTGCCAGCCAGGCGTATACGGTCCTCACCATCCACAACCAGACCGGGGTGACCCTCGCCATCCGCGAGCCGGCGCCCGCCCGCCCCTGGGAGCCGCTGCCGCCGAACCAGCGGTTCCTGCCCCGGCTGCTGAACCACGGTGAGCGGGCCAGCTTCCGGCTGGTGCTGGGCGGCCGCACGCTGGAGGCGGAGATCAGCATCCGGCGCCTGGCCGGGGACGGCGCGATCTGCATCGAGGAGCTGGAGATCAAGCCGCTGGAGGCGCGCTTCATCCCGGTCCGGCCGACGCCGCAGCTGGCGGATTAGATGTCGGTCACCAGCTGCCCGGCATCGCGCGGGTCGAAATCGATCTCGGCCTTGTGGCAGGCGGCGATGAAGGACTTCCGGTCGTGGCAGCGCAGGTAGGCCTCCATGGGCTGCACCGCCTGCTCGCGGATCAGCGCCACCAGCGCGTCGTTGTGGGAGACCTGGCCGTAGCGGCTCTGCTTGCGGACCGAGGGCAGCTGGGCCAGCTTGTCCGCGCGGATCAGCTGGGCGATCTGGGGATTGTTGAACAGGGTCTCCATGGCCACCACCTGGCCGCCGCCGTCCTTGGGCAGCAGGGTGTGGCCGAGCACGGCGGTGAGGGCCTCGGACAGCTTGAGCAGGACCCGCCGGCGCTGGTCGAACGGGAAGAACCCGGCCAGGGTGGACAGGGTCTCCTCCAGGGTGGCGGTGGCCAGGGTGGCCAGCACCATGCGCCCGGTCTGCACCGCCTGCAGCGCCAGTTCCAGGGTCGGCCCGTCCCTCAGCTCACTCACCGCCAGGATGTCCGGCGCCTGGCGCAGGGCGGCCCGGATGGCCTGCTTCTGGCTGGCCGGATCGCAGCCCACCTCCCGCTGCAGGACCCGGCAGCCGCCTTCGGGCAGTTCGAACTCGATGGAATCCTGGATGGTGATCAGGTAGCCGGCGCGCAGCTGGTTGGCCAGGCCGAGCAGGCAGGCCTGGGTGGTGGACTTGCCGCTGCCCATGGGCCCGGTGAGCAGGACCAGCCCCTTGTTCAACCCGGCCAGCCGGCGCACGGCGGGGGACAGCCCCAGGGTGTCCGGGCCGGGGATCGCGCCGGGGATCACCCGCACGGCGATGGCGGGCCCGCCGAAATCGTGGAGCAGGCTCACCCGCAGCCGGCAGGGCAGCCCGGAGCCGCTGCGGGCGAACTCGGTGTCCTGGCCGGCCTGGAAGGCCTCCCAGGTCTTGGCCGGGACCCAGTTCTGGATCAGCTCCAGCAGCCGCCGGGGGGACAGGGTCCCGTACTCGGCCAGGGCCTCCACCCGGCTGCCCAGGCGCAGCAGCGGGGGCTGGTCGGTGTTGAGGTAGAGATCCGAGCCGCCCTCCTGCAGCAGCCGGTAGACCAGCGGAATCAGGCGGTCCAGGGGCGGCCCGCCCGGCCCGGCGACGGCCGGCGGGCCCATCCGGGCCGCGACGATCCGGGCGCCCAGGCCGGACCGGTTCACCAGGCACTGGAAGCGGCCGCCGGCGGCCGGGTGCTCGAAGCTGATCTTCTCGCCCCGCAGGTAGGCCGGCTCCAGGTGCTCCGGCAGGATCTCCTGGACCAGCGCGTCCACCATCGTGCCCTTGAGTTCCTGGGTGCTCAGGGGGACCCGGTGGCCGCCCGGCAGCTCCACCACCGGCGGCTCGCCTGGGCCCAGCCGGACCACGCAGCCGCCCTGGTCGACCATCAACACGAGGAATCTGTCTATCTTGGCCATGGGCTCTCGCTGGCAAGGGGGCATTCACCTGCCCGGCAATATAAATAATTTAATAAATAATGCAAGTCCAGGACCGGGTCGTCACCGGGGCTGCACGAACAGCCCCCGGGCGGTGGCCAGGGTGCCGCCCACCTGGGCGGTCGTCCCGTTCTTCCAGACCACCGCCGCCGATGAACCGCTGCCGTTGTCCAGGCTGCCGACGGCATAAACGTCGCTGCCGACCACCGCCAGCCCGTCGACCGTGGCGTAGCTGGCGCTGCTGCCCAGGGTCCCCAGGACGCTGCCGTTCTTCCAGATGGTGGCCACCCGGTCGGTCCCGACGACGTCATAGCCGGCCAGGTAGACATCGGTTCCGGACAGGGCCCCGGAGGTGAGTTCGGCCTCCTGGCCGGGGGTGGTGAAGGCCCCCTGGGCGACCCCGTCCTTCCACCACAGGGGCGTGGACCCGGAGCCCCCGCTGCCGTAGCCGACCGCGACCCAGCCGGCCTCCGAGGCCGCCAGGCCGGTCACGTAGGCATCGTTGACGCCGTCGCTGAGCGGGTCCAGGGCCACCCCGTCGACCCACAGGGTGGCCACGGCCACGTAGTCCGCGTTGACGATGTAGCCGCCCGCGTAGACGTGGCCGCCGGCCACCGCCAGGGCCGACACCTGGGCGTTCAGGGTGCCGTCGGTGAGATCCCAGAGCGGCGCCCCGTTCTTCCAGACCTTGGCCACGGTGGTGGTCCCGGCCGTCTGGTAGCCCCCCACGTAGATGTCCTGCCCCATGGCGGCGATGGCCAGGGCGTTGCCGTCCACCTCGGGGTCGCCGAGCCGGGTGGCCACGCCGTTCTTCCACAGCATGGCCGGCAGGCCTTCGTAGCCGACCGCGTAGACGTCGCCGCCGGCCACCAGCACCGCCGTGGCGGTGGCGACCGTGCTGCCGCTGGTGAGGCTGGTGGCCGTGCCGTTCTTCCAGACCTTGGCCACCACCCCGCTGTTCTTGACCTCGTTGCCCGCCACATAGACGTCGGCGCTGCTCCAGACCGGACTGGCCGAGCGGGAGCCGGCGCAGCCGGGCAGGAGGGCCAGGGCCAGGGCCAGCAGGCCGGACAGGACGGGGCGGGTGCGCGGCGGGACGGCGGGCATGGAGGCTCCGGAAGGTTCTGGGAGCAAATTAATTGTTTATTGCATTCTGTCAAGCCCCCCACCCGCCCGGTCCCGGGCGCCGGTGCCGATGATCAGCCGGGCCCGGCGCTGCTGGCTGAGGTAGGCGAACAGCCACTCCAGGAAGACCGCCAGCCGGTTGCGGAAGCCCACCAGCAGCATCAGGTGGATGAACAGCCAGGCCAGCCAGGCGAGGAATCCGGCCAGTTGCCAGGAGCCCCGCTGGGCGACGGCGGCGCCGCGGCCGATGGTGGCCATGGTGCCCCGGTCCCGGTAGCGGAACGGCCGCCCGGGGGCCCCGCGCAGCCGGGCCTGGAGGGTCCGGGCCGCGGCCCGGCCCTGCTGGATGGCCACCGGCGCCAGCCCGGGCAGGGGCGCGTCCAGGCCGTGGGCGAACGCCGCCAGGTCGCCGATGGCGAACACCTCGGGGTGCCCGGGCAGGCTGAGGTCGGGCGCCACCTGGATCCGCCCGCTCTGGTCCAGGGGCAGCCCCAGGCTCCGGGCCAGGGGCGAGGCGGCCACCCCGGCGGCCCAGATGACGGTCCGGGCCGGGATCCGCTCGCCCCCCAGCGTCACCCCCCGGCGTCCACCGCGGTCACCGGCTGGCCCAGCCGCAGTTCCACCCCGATCCGCTCCAGGCTGCGCCGGGCCCGGCCGGACAGGCCCCGGCCGAAGGCCGGCAGGATCAGCGGCCCGGCTTCCACCAGCACCACCCGGGCCTGCCCGGCCCGGATCCGGCGGAACTCCCGGGGCAGGGTCAGCCGGGCCATCTCCTTCAGGGTGCCCGCCAGTTCCACCCCGGTGGCCCCGCCGCCGACGATGACGTAGGTGAGCAGGGCGGTCCGGGCCGCGGGGTCGGGCTCCTGCTCCGCCCGCTCGAACGAGAGCAGGAAGCGCCGGCGGATCTCCAGGGCGTCCTCCAGGGTCTTCAGACCCGGGGCGTGCCGGGCCCAGCCGTCCTGGCCGAAGTAGGAGTGGCTGGCCCCGGCGGCCAGGATCAGGTAGTCGTAGCCCAGGCGGTCGCGGCCGGGGGCGGCGCCGGGGCCCAGGGCCAGGGTC
>Ga0316217_10005869_pt1 | contig 12474 bp, 15 predicted proteins | sample 1anoAmetaG_FD_203633 | JGI IMG/M metagenome (GOLD analysis project Ga0316217, IMG submission 203633) | Freshwater microbial communities from Trout Bog Lake, Wisconsin, USA - 1anoA | ecosystem: Environmental > Aquatic > Freshwater > Lake > Hypolimnion/Profundal zone | place: USA: Wisconsin... | reverse complement strand
ATTGGTCCTGCGAAGTGTCGCGAGTATCAATCGAGACGCCGACGGGCTGGGCTCGCTGGGTGTCGTACTGGGGGCGACCAGGGACAAGCCGAATTTCGATCTCTCGAGTCTCGGCGGCCCCTTCCTGGTTCCCGGGGTCGGCATGCAGGGGGCCACGCCCGATAACGTGGCCCGGATCTTCGACCGCTGCCCGGCCGGCACCGTGCTCGTCAGCGTTTCCAGGGCGATCCTCCAGTCGGGCCCGGAAAAGGCGGGTCTGCGCGACGCCGCCCAACGTTGGCGCGATGACCTCAGCGGAGCACTTCTCTAGAGCACTGGTGCCAGAACAGGAGTATTCTGGAGTTGTGACCCCGACGCCACCAGTCCTCTCGCACGAACAGCGTGTCGAAGCTTCGCGACTCGCGGTGGCGAACCGTCGGCGCCGGGCTGAGGTTAAGCGTCTGGTGAAGACTGGTGAGCTCTCGCTGGAGGAGATCTTCGAGTTGGCGAAGACCGAAGAGTGCGTGGCTCAGATGCGCGCCCACGACTTGATCAGTTCGTTGCCAGCCATTGGTGAGGTGAAGGCCGAGCGAATCATGAAGAGCGCCTCGATAGCCAAGACCCGACGGATTCGCGGACTGGGTCCCAAGCAACGAGCCGAACTCTTTCGCGCCCTTGTCCGCTGAACCACTCGTCGTCGTCCTGATCGGTCCCGGCGGAGTCGGCAAGGGTACGTTGGCACGGCGCCTTATCGCAGCAGACTCACGACTGTGGCTGAGTCGAAGTTGGACGACGCGACCGCGACGCTCGGTCGAGCATGGCGACGAGTACAACTTCGTCGATCGCGCAACATTTGAAGAGGCCATCGCTGACAACAGATTTCTCGAATGGGCCGAGTTCCACGGCAACCTCTACGGAACACCTATACCAGAGGCGCCGAATGGTTCGGACGTCCTGCTGGAGATCGAGGTACAGGGTGCCGAGCAGATTCGACGCCAGGTGCCCGATGCGGCGATCTTCCTGATACTGCCGCCTTCGATCAAGTTGCTCGAGGATCGACTGCGGGGGCGTGGGGATCAAGAGGAGCACGTGTTCCTCAGGCTGTCGAGCGCGCCCCAGGAACTGGCCAAAGGCCGTGAATTGGCTGACTACGAGGTCGTTAACGACGATATCGAGCGCGCCACCAACGAAATCATCTCTATACTGGAAGAACTTCGTCAGCTTCGGCGAGACCCTTCATAAAAGGACACGCACTCATGGCCGATCGCCCCACCCTCGTTGACCCGCCCATCGAAACCTTGCTACACAAGGTCGGCGACTCAAAGTTCACCCTCGTCGCGGTGACCGCAATTCGAGCTCGCGAGATCAACGAGTACTACAACGGCCTCGGTTCTGGCCACGGCGCGTTGATCCCGCCGCAGGTCACGTCGATGTCCAACAAGTCGCTGTCGCTCGCGATGGAAGAGCTCTATCAGGGGAAGTTGGAGTTCCACCGTCCCACTCCTGAAGAGGTTGAAGCGGAGAAGTTGCAGGCGCAGGCTTTGGAGCAGGCCCGCCAGGACGCCAACAGCGACCTGGACGCCTTCACAGATGCCCTCCGCGACGCCTAAGTCGTCGCCACCTCGCATTGTCCTAGGAGTTGCCGGCGGCATAGCCGCCTACAAGTCCGTTGAACTTCTGCGTCGCCTTCGCGACGACGGTTTTCACGTCGCACCGATACTGACGCCGGACGCGACCAGGTTCGTTGGAACGGTGACCTTCTCCGCGCTGGCGAGCGAGCCCGCGCGAACGCAGTTGTACGGCGATCCGACGACGCCGATCCCGCACACCTTCCTGGGTCAGAATGCGGACCTGCTCGTGGTGGCACCGGCGACCGCCCACCTCATCGCCCGATACGCCATGGGTCTCGCCGACGACTTGCTCACCGCGACGCTGCTGGCCTCGCGGGCGCCCGTGCTGCTGTGTCCCGCCATGCACACCGAAATGTGGGAGCAGCCCTCGGTCCAGGAGAATCTGGCGACGCTTCGACGTCGAGGTGTGCTGGTGATGGAGCCCGACACCGGTGTGCTCGCTGGCGGTGATGTCGGCGCAGGGCGCATGCGCGAGCCCGCGGAGATCGCCGAACTCGTGCGACGGATTGTGGACGGCTACCGAGGGCCCTTGAGCGGACGACGCGTGCTGATCACCGCCGGAGGGACCCGTGAATCGATCGATCCCGTGCGATTCGTGAGTAATCGTTCTTCGGGACGTCAGGGCTACGCCCTCGCCGAGGTGGCGCACCGTCTCGGTGCCACGGTCACTCTGGTCTCGACTGCCAACCTGTCGTTGGCTCTTGACGTGGTGCGCGGCATCGACGTGGTGCCGGTCCAGAGCGCCCATGAGATGCACGAGGCGGTACTCGCGCGCCTCGGCGAGAGTGACGTCGTCATCATGGCGGCGGCGGTGGCTGACTTCACTCTTGAACCGGCGCCGGAGAAGCTGAAGAAGGAGTCGGGTGTGCCTGTCCTGGTGCTTGGGCCCACTGAGGACATCGTCACCGACCTCGTCGCTCGCCGTCGTGATGGTCAGATCATCGTGGGTTTCGCGGCCGAGACGAGCAACGTGCACGAAAACGCGCTCGCCAAACTTCGTCGCAAGGGAGTCGACCTGCTCGTGGTCAACGACGTGTCCGCACCCGGCGTGGGATTCGAACACGAAACCAACGAGGTGACCTTGCTCGACCGTCACGAGACCGTGGAGAGGGTCTCGCTGCGGTCAAAAGAAGCAATCTCCTACGAGATATTGACTAGGGTGGCTTCATTGTTACTGCAAGGAGCCTCATGAGCGACCGCACCCTCTTCACATCGGAGTCGGTGACTGAAGGACACCCGGACAAGATCGCTGACCAAGTGTCAGACAGCGTTCTTGACGCGATCCTCACCCAGGACCCGATGGCCCGTGTGGCCTGCGAGACCTTGCTGACGACAGGGTTGTGCGTCATCGCCGGCGAGATCACGACCTCAGCCGTGGTGGACATCAGCTCCATCGCGCGAAAGACCATTCTCGATATCGGTTACGACGACGGCGCGAAGGGCTTTGACGGCAAGAACTGCGCCGTTCTGGTGTCACTCGACAAACAGAGCCCTGATATCGCCGCGGGCGTCGACCTCGCATTCGAGCACCGTCATGGAACGGGTGGTGAGGACGAACTGAACGCCCTCGGTGCCGGCGACCAGGGGATGATGTTCGGTTACGCGTGCAACGACAACGATGATTTCATGCCGGTGCCCATCTGGTTGGCGCACCGACTGTCGATGAGGCTGTCCCAGGTGCGTCGTTCCGGCCAGGTGCCCTACCTTCGACCGGACGGCAAGACGCAGGTCACCATTGCCTACGAGGATGGACGACCGGTAGCGGTCGACACCGTCCTGATCTCCACCCAGCACGAAGACGGTTACGACTCGCACACCACCATCAAGGACGATCTGCTCGAGCACGTCATCAAGCCGATGCTTCCCTCCAATCTCGACACGAGTTCGATGAGGGTCTTCGTCAACCCGTCGGGCAACTTCGTACTCGGTGGTCCGTACGCCGACGCGGGGCTGACGGGGCGAAAGATCATTGTCGACACCTACGGTGGCATGGCTCGTCACGGAGGTGGCGCCTTCTCCGGAAAGGATCCCTCCAAGGTCGACCGATCCGCGGCCTACGCCGCACGTTGGGTCGCCAAGCACGTGGTCGCGTCAGGCGCGGCCGACCGATGCGAAGTCCAGGTCGCCTACGCGATCGGTGTGGCGCGGCCGGTCTCGGTGCTGGTCGAGACCTTCGGGACCGAGCGCGTCGATCGCGCGTTGATCGCCAAGGCCGTCGACGCCATCTTCGATCTTCGTCCCGCGGCGATTATCCGCGACCTGGACCTACGTCGCCCCGTGTACCAACGGACCGCGGCCTACGGCCACTTCGGTCGGAGCGACCAGGGATTCACGTGGGAGCAGACGCCCCGCCTCGACGATCTGCGCCGAGAACTGTCGCTCTAAGAGTGGCCGCCATGCGTGCGGTTCGCGTTATCACTGAAGTCGCGGCGGTTGATCGACCATTCGACTACGCGCTGAGCGAGGCGACGGGCAACTGCGCGATAGGTGATCGTGTTCGAATCGACTTCAACAATCGCTCCGTGCGTGGTTGGGTCATTGGCGAGGTGGAACCCGAGCGCGAACTCAAACCTCTGACCAAATGGCTGGGTTACGGACCACCGCCAACCCTGTTGGCGCTGCTCACGTGGGCGAGCGGCCGATGGTGTAGTCCCTTGTCGCGGTTCCTGATCTCGTCGTCGCCCAAGCGACTCGTCACCGAACTCGTGGCGCCACCGCTGGCGCGTCCACTGGACGAGAGCGTTCGCGCACACGCGCTGTTCGTCGATCCGGGCGTGATCCAGACGGCTCCGTCAACCGATCCGCTGCCGCTGATCCTCGGTGCGTACGAACGGACCCGTGAAGCTGAAGGATCGCTGGTGGTGCTGGTGCCGACCGAGTCGTGGGCGAACAGACTGCGCGGTCGCCTCGAGCAGCGTGGCTGCGCGGTCGCCTCTGGAGAGGCCGAGTGGGACCGCATGCGATCAGGTTGGCCGGTGATCGTAGGCGCGAGGGGTGCGGCGTTGGCGCCGGCGCCGCGGGTCGCGGGGGCCGTGATCATCGATGCCGACGACGAGGCGTACCGGTCAGAGGCGGCCCCCACCTGGGACGCGCTCAGTATGTTGCGCGAACGGTGCCGACGCGACGGTGCCCCGCTCTGGGCGACGTCGTTCATCCCCTCGCCGGTGCTGTTGGCTGGCGCGCCACTGCAGAAGATCGACCGGATCGACGACGGCTGGCCGAGGATGAGGGTGATCGATCGTCGCAACAGTGATCCGCGCGACGGCGTCTTGTCGAGTGAGGCGCTCACCGCGGCGCATGGAGCCTTGGACGGCAATGAAGCGGTCGCGGTCGTGGTGGTGCTGCAGCGGCTCGGCACCGGGCGGCTCTTCGCCTGTCGGGCCTGCGGCGAGCTCGCCCGCTGCCCGCAGTGCGGACAAGGCGAGGAAGAGGTCGGCGATCGACTGTCGTGCCGCGATCGCCACGAGCTGAGGGCGAACTTCTGTCGGGCGTGCGGTGCCACCAATCTGAAGCGGGTTCGAGTCGGGGTCACAACGTTGGCCCGCGACGTGAGCGCGCAGCTCTCCCAGCCGGTCACCGAACTGACCGCCTCGAGTGACGCGTCTGCACCGCTCGCGCGCGTGGTGGTGGGCACCGAGGCGGTGTGGCAAAGGGTCCGTCGCTGCGCGCTGGTCGTGTTCATCGACTTCGACCAGTATCTGCTGGCGCCCCGTGAGGAGTCCCGGCGTCGCGCGATCACCGCGGTCGGCAAGGCCGCCAGGCTGGTCGGACCGCGCAGCGAGGGTCGCGGTGAAGTGGTGCTGCAGACTCGACGCAGTGACGACGTGGTCGTGCAATCGCTCGAACTCGGCGACTTCGACGAGGTCATCGCCGATGATGTCGCGACCGCCCGTTTGCTCGGTGTGCCACCTTACGGCGCACTGGCGACGATTTCGGGTGACGGCGCCCCTGAGTTCGTCCTTGGGCTTCACGACAGCCCCGTGAGCGTGCACGAGGTGCAAGGCGAGTACGTCGTGCGTGCGGCGAGCGTCGAGGTCCTCACCGCGGCGTTGCGAGAGGCCAGGCGCCCGGTCGGGAAGTTGCGAATCGCAGTCCAGTGAACCGCTCCGGCGTTGTCGCGCGGTCGTGAACCCGAGTCGGTGAGACTGATCGCGTCGCCCGAGCAACTATGGCCTCCTTGTGCTCGTGCCGGTTCCGGGGGTGACGAGGGTGGACTGGCCTTCAGCGGCACCGTTCGAGCGCGGGTCCCTGGTGACGCCACTCCTGGGACATCCACCTGTTCGTCGCGGTTTCCCGAGGAGTGGACGGGCGACGTCGTAGTGTGACGTCGCACCGCCACGACTGACGGCGCCGACGAACAAGTCCTTCCTCGTTGGCCGGTCAGATCCTGGTCCGGGTGAGCGCGCAGGCGAGGGCGGTAACGTGGTGCGGTGAGTACACTGCCAATCCGCACGTATGGTGACCCGGTTCTGAACACGGTGACCACCGAGGTCGAGAACATCGACGGTCGCATCGCCGCGCTGGCCGAGAGCATGATCGAGACGATGTACGAGGCGCCCGGCGTTGGCCTGGCGGCGAATCAGATCGGGGTCCAGAAACGACTATTCGTCTACGACAAGGGTGAAGGTCCGATCGTCGTGGTCAATCCGGTCATTGTCGAATCTGATGGCGAATGGACCCATGAGGAGGGTTGTCTGTCGGTGCCGGGCCTCAGTTGGGAGATCACGCGCCCCAACGCGATTCATCTCGTTGGCTACGACCTCGACGGGAACGAGATCGACGTCGAGGTCGACGAGTTCGAGGGCCGGATCTTCCAGCACGAGATGGACCACCTGAACGGAATCCTGCTGGTGGAGCGCCTCGATGATGACCAGCGCAAGGCCGCGAAGAAGCTGTTGCGCAAGCGACGCATGGAGTTCGCGTCGAACGACCCTGACGGACTCAATCTGCTGCTCGGCGACTAGATGCGACTCGCCTTCCTCGGTACGCCTGACGCGGCGGTGCCGTCGCTGCGCGCCCTGGTGGACGCGGGCCACGAGGTCGTGATCGTGATCACGCGTCCCGACCGACGTCGCGGACGTGGTTCGCAGTACTCCGCCAGTCCCGTGAAGGCGGCTGCTCTGGAGATGGGGCTATCGGTGGGTCATCGTGTGGCCGATCTCGAAGGCCTCGAACTCGACCGGGGGGTGGTGGTGGCGTACGGCGCGATGATCCCCGGGGCGATCCTGGAACACGTTCCCATGCTGAACGTCCACTTCTCCCTGCTTCCACGGTGGCGTGGCGCCGCGCCGGTGGAGCGGTCGATCCTCGCGGGCGATGTGGAGACCGGTGTCGACATCATGTCGTTGGAGGTCACGCTCGACACGGGGCCGATCCACGCTGAACGACGGACGCTGGTCGACGCCAAGACCGCCGATCAGTTGATGGTCGAACTCGCGGCGCTGGGAGCGGAGGCCTTGATCGAGGTCCTCGCGAGCCCCGAGTTGCTCGAACACCCCACCCCTCAGAGCGGTGAGGCCACCTACGCCGAGAAGTTGACGAAGGAGACGTTCCACCTCCGACCCGAGATGTCGGCCGTGCTGGTGGACCGGACCGTACGACTGGGCCGCGCATTCACCTTCATCGATGGGCGGCGGCTACGGGTGCTCGAAGGCCGTGTCGCGGACGAGACCGGGGTGGCGGGGGCACTGCTCGAGCTCGACGACACCATTGCGTTGCTCACCAGTGACGGAGCGTTCATTCTCGATACGGTTCAACCCGAGGGCTCCACGCCCATGACGGCACGCGCGTGGCTATCGGGGGCCCGGTTGGACCTTGCCCTTGCCCGTTGGGGCTAGTCAACATGGCCAGGACCTAGGCTGAGAACGTGACAGTTACAGATGCCGGCCCCTGCGGGGCCCTGCGAATAGCTCCTTCAATTCTCGCCGCCGACTTTGGTGCACTCGCCAACGCAGTGCGCGAAATCGACGCAGAGACGGATTGGTTGCACGTGGACGTCATGGACGGGCACTTCGTTCCGAACGTTTCCATTGGGCCTCCGGTGGTCGCGTCGCTTCGCCCCTACAGCCCTCGATTCTTTGACTGTCACCTCATGATGACCGACCCCGGGCGTTACCTCGAAGCCTTCAAGAAGGCGGGGGCTGATGGCTGCACGGTGCACGTCGAGGTCGGCGGTACCGCATCGCTGATCAACGATGCCCGCGCCCTCGGACTGCGGGTGGGTCTGGCGGCGAATCCCGACACCCCCTTTGACGAGGTGGCTCCTTTTCTCGGCGACATCGACCTGTTGCTGCTCATGACGGTGTTTCCAGGCTTTGGTGGCCAATCGTTCATGGGCGACGTCATGACCAAGGTGAGCGAGGCCCGTCGTGAGGTGGACGCCAATGCGCTGGACGTTGACATCGAAGTCGACGGGGGCATTGATCTGTCGACGGCGCCGATTGCCGTGCACGCCGGAGCCAACGTTCTCGTCGCCGGTTCGGCGATCTTCTCTCGACCTTCGCCGCTGGACGCGGCGCGGGAACTTCGAGCGTCAGCGGAGGCCCACTAATGGTGAAGTTCAAAACGACTGAGATGATGCAGGTGGCGATCGCCGCGGGGGAGAAGGCACGACTCCACGCTCCGCCAAACCCTTGGGTGGGCGCACTCGTGGTCAACGACGTCGGGGTGATTCTCGGTGAGGGACACACCCAGGCCCACGGCGAATCGCACGCCGAGATCGAGGCACTGCGACGGGCCGGTGACCGGGCACGCGGTGCGACATTGGTGGTGACCCTCGAGCCGTGCTGTCACGTGGGCCGCACCGGCCCGTGCGTCGAGGCGATCATTGAGGCCGGCATCGCGCGAGTCGTGATCGGCACACTGGACCCTGACTCCAGGGTCTCGGGAAGGGGAGTCGAACTCCTCAAAGCCTCTGGCAGCGACGTCGAGGTCGGCATCGAAGAGGAATCGGTCCGAGCGCAGCTGGCTCCGTATCTGTGGCACCGAATCACCGGCCGGCCCTACGTCATCTTGAAAGTTGCCGCCACCCTTGACGGCGCGGTGGCGATGGCTGACGGTTCGAGCCAGTGGATCACCGGGGACGAGGCCCGCCACGACGCTCACGTGTTGCGAGCCGAGAGCCAGGCGATCCTCGTCGGAGCCGGCACGGTGCGTCGTGACGATCCGGCCCTGACGGCGAGGCTGGACGACATCATCGTCGAGCCCCTTCGAGTGGTCCTCGGAGCGGTGAGTGATGACGCGAGGGTACGACCGTGCCTCGAACGCACCGGTGACCTGGGGCTGATCCTCGATGAGCTTGGCCAGCATGACGTGCTGCAGTTACTGGTCGAGGGTGGCCCCACGACGGCGAGTGAGTTCTTCGAGCAGGGTCTGGTCAATCACGTCGTGTGGTACATGGCGCCGGCGTTCGCCGGGGGACTGGGTACCGCGGGCGCCTTGATGGCGTTTGGCACGCCGAGCATCGATGCGCTGCGGCGTGGCCGAGTCACCGGGGTTCGGCGACTGGGCGATGATATACGAGTGGACGTGGAGGTCTGATGGCGTTGTCAACAATCGAAGAGGCACTGGAGCAATTGCGCCGAGGCGGCATGGTCGTCGTCGTGGACGACGAGGACCGCGAGAACGAGGGCGACCTGATCATGGCCGCCGAGGACGTCACGGCCGACAGCATGGCCTTCTTCCTCGAGCACACGTCGGGCGTCTTCTGCGTGCCCCTGGAGTCGAATCGCGCCGATGAATTGGACCTTCCCCTGATGGTCGTCGCGAACACCGAGGCTCAGCGCACCGCGTTCACCGTGACCGTTGACTACCGCCACGGCACCACGACTGGGATCTCGGCGGGCGACCGTGCGGCGACGGTTCGTGCGTTGATCGACCCCGAGACCCGACCCACCGACCTCAACCGACCCGGCCACATCTTCCCGCTTCGCTACCGTCCGGGCGGGGTGCTCAAGCGGGCCGGCCATACCGAGGCCACCGTGGACCTGTGTCGCCTGGCTGGCAAGTACCCCTCAGGGGTGCTGTGCGAAATAGTGACCGCCGACAAGACCGATATGGCCCGCTTGCCCGAGCTGGAGGAGTTCGCACTCGAGCACAACCTCCCGGTCATCACCATTGCGGACCTCATTCGATACCGCCGCCACCACGAGAAGTTGGTCAAGCGAGTGGCCGAGGCGTCAATGCCGACCGAGTACGGACAGTTCCAGGCCTTCGTCTTCGAGAGCGTTCTCGACGGTGAGCAGCACATGGCATTGGTCTACGGCGACATCAGTCAAGCGACGGACGTGCTGGTGCGCGTCCACTCCGAGTGCCTGACCGGCGACGCGCTCGGCTCGCTGCGTTGCGACTGTGGGCCCCAGCTGCACACCGCGTTGGCCAAGGTCGCCGCCGAAGGGGCGGGCGTCGTTGTCTACTTGCGCGGCCACGAAGGACGCGGCATCGGACTCGGTCACAAGATCCGTGCGTACGCATTGCAGGAGGACGGTCACGATACCGTCGAGGCCAACCTGGAACTCGGACTGCCGGTGGATTCGCGTGAGTACGGCATCGGTGCGCAGATCCTGGTCGACCTCGGTGTGACCACGATGCGACTCATGACCAATAACCCGTCCAAATACGGTGGACTCGAAGGCTTCGGACTCAACATCGTCGAGCGCGTCGCGCTGGAGAGCCGCCCCACGGAGTTCAACATCGACTACTTGCGCACCAAGCGCGAGAAGATGGGTCACATCCTTGGAGGACTTGATGACGTCAAGTAGCGAGACCGAATTCGATCCGGAGGTCGCCGAGGCGCTTCGCCAGCGCGTGGGTGAGTTCATCGAGGGTAGTCACCAAGGCCGGGGGCTTCGCGTCGGGATCGCGTGTGCACGGTTCAATGGCGGGATCACGACACGACTGCTCGACGGTGCGTTGTCGGCTCTCGACGAGGCCGGCGTGGATCGCAGCGACATCGCAGTGGCGTGGGTGCCCGGAGCGTTCGAAATCCCCCTGCTCGCCCAAGCTTTCGCGTCGGGGTCGAAAGCTGTTGACGCGGTCATCACCCTCGGGGCGGTCATCCGGGGTGACACGGGTCACTACGAGGTGGTCGCCGGCGAGTGTGCCCGGGGCGTGCAATCGGTGCAACTGCGAACTGGGGTGCCAGTGATCTTCGGCGTTTTGACCACCAACACGGTGGACCAGGCCCTCGAACGCTCATTGCCCGATGCCACGAACAAGGGTCGTGAATCCGCACTCACCGCTCTCGAGATGGTGTCGGTGCTTGGGCAAGGCTCGTTGGCGGGCTAGATGGTCATCGGCGTCATCGAGTTGTTCGACGTCGCCCGCGGCGACGGCATCTTTCGAAGCGAGACCGGTGAGTCGCTCTACTTCCACTGTGTAACGATCGCCGACGGAACGCGCAATATCGAGGAGTCAACGCGGGCCCGCGCACGCCGATCCGTGGGTCTGCTCGGACGCGACGAGGTCGCGGATGTGCAGACCTTGTCCTAGGTGTAGCCGTGGGGAAACGCTCGTCCGGCGAAGTCCTCAACGTGTCGGAGGGCTACCCAGAGCGGTGAGTTCCTGATCGCGAAGCGCAGCCGCTCGGGTGAGGGCTAACTCGAACGCGGCGCGTGCGGTGCTACGGGCCGCTGCGGTCGAGGCCGAATTTCGCGCAATCTGGAATGCCGTCTGCGCGCTGAGCACCGCGCTCTCGAAAGCTTGATTGATTGCCTGGCGCGCCGACCGGTACGCCGCGACGTCACCATGATGCGACTTGACGGGATTCGTGGTCGTCGACGAAGGGGTTCCCGATGCGCCAGCCGTGATCGGCACAACCAACGTGAGGCCCGACAACATGGCCGTCGCGGCGACCAACACTGCGATCTGCCTTCGCATTCCAATCCCCTTTCGCGTCACTAGAAGCGAGGATAGCCAACGAGTCTGTGAAAACTCTGTGGCTTCGCCCAAGGTTCGCTGTGAACTCCACCATTGGGGCGCGAAGTTGGCGATCGCCAAAGCAGGGAGGGGTACGCTCGCAGCATGGTGATGACGCGATGACGACGGTGCTGGTGGTGGACGACGAACCGGGCGTACGCGACCTGCTGAGCGATGCGCTTCGCATCGCCGGCTACGACGCCGAGACGGCGTCGAACGGCAACGAGGCGTTTGAAGTGCTGCGTCGTCGACGGGCGGACCTTTGCATCGTGGACATCAACATGCCCACCATGAATGGCTTCGAGTTCCTGCGCAAACTCCGAGAGCACGACACGTCGACTCCCGTGCTCCTGCTGTCGGCGAGGGATTCGAACGAGGATGTCGCCCAAGGGCTGCGGTTCGGCGCCGACGACTACGTGCGCAAGCCTTTCAGTCTGGAAGAGCTGCTCCTGCGCGTGCAGGCGATTCTGCGCCGATCGAACCACGATGGCGTCGAGGATCTGCTCTTCGAATGCGGAAGCCTCACGATGAACGTTGACCGTCATCAAGTCCATCTGGATGACGAGCTGATCGATCTCTCGGCGACCGAGTTCCGACTCCTCGAGGTCTTGATGGAGCGCAAGAACCGCCTCGTGAGTCGAGAGCAACTACTCCGAGAGGTGTGGAACATCGATTTCGACTCGGAAACCTCAGTGCTGGATACGTACGTCTCGTACCTACGCCGCAAGGTGCACAAGGGTGAATTCGCCCCGCTCACCACGGTGCGCGGCGTGGGGTTCAAGTTGGTGGACGAGAGCACTTCGTAGTGAGGCTCGCCACTCGGCTGACCGTCCTCTTGATCGTTATCACGGTGGTGGTGGCGCTCAGCGTGGGGGGGTACTCGGTGAGTACGAGCACGCACGACGCCTACGCGTCGCTCGACGCCTCGGTCAACGCCGTCGTGGACAGT
>Ga0316217_10005868_pt1 | contig 12477 bp, 12 predicted proteins | sample 1anoAmetaG_FD_203633 | JGI IMG/M metagenome (GOLD analysis project Ga0316217, IMG submission 203633) | Freshwater microbial communities from Trout Bog Lake, Wisconsin, USA - 1anoA | ecosystem: Environmental > Aquatic > Freshwater > Lake > Hypolimnion/Profundal zone | place: USA: Wisconsin... | reverse complement strand
TGCAGGTTTATGAAACCATCCAACAGCCCAGCTTAGATGAAACGGTCTTGAATCAGCTGGATTCGGGCAAAAAGGCGAGCCTTGGCTAAGCTAGCTATCTCCAAATCCACTCCCCAAGCCTGACGTTATAGGAGAAAGTGACAAAACCTATTGTAGAGGATGGAATGTTAAAGCCCACTGTGCAGGATAGAATGGGAAAACCTATTATTCAGAGGAGAGTGGCCAACAGTCATTAAGCCAGTGAGGCTGCTGACTGCTTCAACCTGAGGACTCTTTTCCAACACTAATAAAACATGAAGTTCATCAACATAGTGCCCAGCCAGCAGACCGCCCTCTTCCCCCTCCACCTGAACAACCCAGTCTACATTCAGAATAACCCACAACAAAACAGCCTGAATCTGTACAGGAATTAGGAGATGGTAGCCCTGCTGAACCTATTCTTGAAGGTGCAGCCGAAGCAGCTGCAGGAAATCTTCCAAACCCCCCACTCGAACAAGTACTACTGCCGACTGTATGATGAATGGGGAGCCAAAGTGGTGGCTGTGGATGGAGTATTCCCTTTCAGCTCCAACTACTACCCTCTCTACGGAAGGGTGGAACAATACATCTGGTTCTCAGTGCTGGTGAAGTGCATAGCGCAGTTGAAGAAGAGCTACAAGTTGGTTCAGAAAGTAGAGTTTGGGTAGCTCTACAAGATGATCACCAATAGCGAGCTGGCAAGCATCCGTTAGATACTGAGGATGAACAACGGACTCAAGCTGCTGAGAAGGCTAATCAAGCAGTGCAAGGAGGAAGACACCTTCCTCATTGCTATTGCTGCGAAGAATGCTCATTTCTTTAAAATAGAGAGTGTGAGCTATGTGAAGAGCCGATCACAGAGACAAGAGTAGATGTAAGGGTTCATGCTGAACGCCAGCTCCAGCTCAGTCAACAGGGAGCAGACCAGCTATAAAACCCTGGAGACATTCCTCAGCAAGAAGAAGCACTAGATTTGCCACTAGCGCACCAACAGAAATAGCTGGGTGGAGCTAGTGGGGGCTGAGGCAAGTTTGAAGGTGTCGCTAGATGAGCTATTGAAGTAGTTCGAGGTATGCTGCCGGAGAGGAGTGGTGTAGAAGGTGATGGAGTGGGGCTGAGGATGATAATTTTCACTATATCTTCCAGAATAATCGTATTAGTATAGATCTGGCTGCATCAGTATACCTCTGAGTGTATCAGCAAAACATTGCTTGCAGCAGCAAACTAGTTGGTTGTACTAGCTCGCAGAAGTCAGCAACTGTTTGTCTGCGACCTTAAATAGCTCAACTCTTTTTTGCTTACCCAATGGATCGTACTTTTTAATAACCCTAATAATACTTGGTTGATTCGGCATAAGATGACTGCCCCACAGACTGACTAACACTTCCACAAGCTTTCACCCAACCCTGAATCGCTTGCCCACTAGCACCACTCGCTAAATACCACCCAGCTGCTCTCTTTGTAGGCCTATTTGCAGTGGGAAAACAAAGTGCAAGCTGCCCAGTGGAGGCCCTCGCAGACTTACAAAAAAAGAACACTCAACCCCACTAAAGACTAGTCGCCCCAGGCGGCCTAGAAGGAAGGTGGGGTGAGGTTGCTGGGGGGCTCACAAAAACCAGATTTCCGAAGGTTGTCAGTTTTTCGTAAGTGATATTTGTGAGTTGAGTATGATGTTTAAGTTTGATCAGGTGCTTGGGATGGAATGGAGCAATAAAAAGTTGACGGGAAAACAAGCAATAAAAAAAAGCAAGGAATAAGATGTTGATATATTGGGAAGGGTGTGAGGAAGATAAAGATGTCGGTTTGTGATTGGTAATTATTGTTATTTTAATGAGCGCATGGTATTCCAGTTGATATAATGGCTGAGAACAAATGACGCATTGAGGCCTTGCAGAGATTCCTGCCTGATACCTCGATTAAGTCTATTTCATATTGAATTCCACCGCCTGACTCATAGTTTCCCCCTTGCCTCTTCTTTTTAAGCCCAGGGCTGCCACTTCTCGCCTTTAAGCTGAATCCTTGTTGAAATGGACATAATTAAATAGAGTATGCCTCACACCAACCCTCACTACTAAGAAGTCAACGGGTTCATCAACGGATACATTAAGCCGAATGACTCCAAGGCCTGTCTAGCTATCTGTGGGTCGATTCTGTACGAGTTGGCTGCTTTCTTGCTGATCCGTTACAATCTGGGCCTTTTGGGGTGGGCACTGCATACGCTGAACATGGTGCGGCTGTTCATCCAGTTTCATGACATGGCCCACTTCTCCTTTTTCTCATCGATGACTGCGAACAAGATGGTGGGCAAAGTCATCGGAATCTACGTGCACTTCCCGTTCAACAACTGGAGGGACGGGCACAACCACCACCACAAGCACTTCGGCAACCTCGACCGTACTGACCTCTCCCAGACCATCCTCTTCACTAAGAAACAGTACCAGGACATGAAGATGCCGCTGAAGCTTATCGTCAGGATCTTCAGATAGCCCCTAATATTCTTTTCCATCACTATCCAGCTCATCTGGTTTTTCGGCGTGCTGGTCAACTGCGTCAGAAAGTACGGATTATTCAGCTCCTCAGTCCTCTAGAAGCTCTTGAGTGTGGTTCTGTATATGTGGGTTTTCGAGCTGCTGGGGCTGCCTCGATGGGAAACGTACCTCAGCTTGCACGTTGCTCAGGCGCTTGGAACTATCCTGTTCCATCTGCAGCACTCTGTGAATCTGCCCTACCGGGAGCATCAGCAGAATTGGGAGTTCGCGAAGGCAGCCCTGGAGGGCAGCACTTTCCTTGACATCCCTGCAGTGCTGAGGCCCTTCACCAACGGCATCGAGTACCACCACATCCACCACCTCAACACTAATGTGGCTTCTTATATTATCCAATCCTGCCATGAAACGTTTGACAACAAGTAAGAGAACGGCAGGCACTGGGACAAATACAACATCAACCGCGTCGAGAAAGGCTTGGCCTTTCGCAGCTTGCTCAACGTCATGCTGGATGAAGAAAATGGAGTGCTGGTTCCCTTCAGCTACAGCTAAATTTGATTCCAATGATTTATGTGCAACAATTGTACCAACTCCCCATTAAACCTATACTAAAATCTGCTACAAATAGCCACCCAGAGCATCAATTTCCGGATGCTGATAGCTAGGAGCTAGTGTTTTTAAGTGCTGTTTGAATGTTCACGTGTATTGGAATCAAGCCCCCAAAAAGACTTTGATGTTTTACACTATTTTGCGTTATTGTTCATCTTCACTCCCCTCTTTCCAATAAACCTTTGCTTTCGCCCCTGCCTTCTCTCTCGAACAAAACACTTCAATATGCTGGTTTGCGCCATTGGTTCGGTACGAGCTTATGGTTGAAGCAGGGAAGCAAGAGTTGAGAGTTTTGAGTAACTGATCAATGTCTTTCCACTGGAAATGTGGGGAATATTGAAGGATGATGTAATGCTCCTGGTTTGATATAACTTTGGCCTAAGAACCTCCCATCAATCTGTTATTGAAATAAACTCAAATATAGCAAACAGGCTCCATAGGCAATCAAAGGTGCTTCTTTTGAGTAGCTATAACAAAAAGTTGCAGTCTGCCATCTTTAAACAAAGGTCTTCATCTATAATAGTATGATTAAGCTATAGCAGTTCATAGTTCTGCTATTCTTAGTTGTTGCGCAATCGGGCAGCCTCATAGTCGCCAGGCTAGTTACTGTCGACGACTCCTTAAGGCTGGGCTACAAAGTCAGATTCAAATTCACTGATGTCCTCTCCAATGCCAAAACTCGCTCTTTTATCAAACACAATACCCAATTCGCAACCATAGACGAACTGCCCAATATCACCATCTCCAGTTACGGCAGAATCTAGAAGACTTTTCACTCTTTCCCAAACCAACTCAACGTCTATGTTACCTCGCATGTTTTTGACTCAGAAGAGGTCCAAGTAAAATCACTAATATAAAGGCCCAGATATAGTTAAACAACAAAACATACTTATCGACCCCTCAGCTGTTTATTTTGGAAGAAAGTTCGAAAGGGGCTTTGCCTAATCTATAAGCAAGCAATGTATGCTGGGTGGTAAATTACACTCTTAAGAACGTTTCATACTAAGCCACACACAACATAATACAGAGCTGTTTGTAGAAGTGGTAAATCTCTCAAAAAGTGGAAGAAGCTTTGTATAGCAAAAGAGAAAACCCCCAAGAAGAAAGCTCCTTTTTATCGTTTTTGGCCCTACTTGTGGGCTGTGCAAGTATGGTTGCGTTTAGTGGAGCTAAGTTGTACCTCATAAGCTAGAAAACGAAATCTGAATCTGTTGTGTGAGTTTATCAGCTAATCTTCATTGAATAAATTGATATCAGAAGTTGATTTGGGAGGGGAAGAGGCCGACTGAATCTAGGTTTACCAGGAAACGCTCGGAGTTGGGCAGCTCAGCGTTCAGATCCGATGCTGAGAAGTTCAGGAAGAAGTAGTTGTTTTACTGCTAAAAGTGCACATCCAGCAGCTAGTTGCACTTCGTTAGAGACACGTTAAGGGTTTACTTCATTTCAGGGTGGCTGCCTTCCAGCTTCTTGAGAGTGCTCGCGATTTCCTGCACTTTTTTCTGCACAAAAAACTTGTAATTGGTGAGGTCTTCATTTTTCCTGAGTTCTTCTGCGATACTGATATTGTCTGATTTCTATGCTTCTGAGCAGTCTTCGATGTCCAGGCTGGACAGCTTTGACTTCTTGGTGTTTCTGGTGATCTTGAGGAGTCCCCTGCTGCATAAGGCATCAATTACACATCTCCACGCTTGAAGTGCTGGTTTTTGAAGTACATGTGGTTGCGTTCCTTGACCAGCTTGACCACCTTACTGAAGCGGTACATGTTGAGCTGCCTGATGAAAGACTGCACGTTTCTGTGGCGGAAGAAGCGAGGCAGCACCTTGTCCTCCAGCTTCTTGGGCTGCTTGATGAGGATCTCGGAGTCGCCACTCCATGCCAGGTAGTCGCTATATTGGTTTTGCTGAATGGTGGGGTGGTTACTTCCAGGATGTGGTAAAGTTTGATGACGAACTCTGGGATTCTGTCTTTGTAGGGTTCAAACTAGGGTAAAAGGTTCTCCATGCAAATCGAAGTCTAGGCAAATATACAATTTTTAAATAAATCAGACCAATCAATAAAAGAGTACTTAAATAGAACAGCCTTTTTTGAACCATCTATTGCCAGAAAACCATTCCAGCCACCAAGAGCAGCCCACAAACCACGCTTTCTAGTAAAAGGGCGATGTTTGCTCAGCACAATTCATGGAACCATCACTTAAGACTGCTTTTGGCCATCTACCGGCTGCCCGACCCTTCATTTCTCAAATAACTATTAGGCCTTATGTTCAACTGGTCAATCCGGCAAGAAGCTGCCTGGTTTTGTTCGGCTGCCACTTTGAACGTGCCGTAGTGGTTGTTGTAGGTGGAACTGCCCTCGAACTTCACCTGCTTGTCGTTGGTCTGCATCTTCGGTAAATCCCTGAGGGCTTCTATCCTGTATCCGATGAAGTTGTCTTTGTAGCTGGAGCTGCCGTGGAAGGCTTTGGTTGGTTTATAGTCAGGCTGCTTGTACCTCTCTATCTTGGGAATGGGGAGAGGTTGGTGAGCCGATTTGTAGGCAGATTCCCCCTAAAACTTTATCATAGGCCTTTCCTTGGAGTCTTTTAGGCTCTCCTGCTTTGGGGTTGAGACTCGCTAGTTGAGTTCGTTTTATATCTTAAAGGGTTTGTACTCTTCTTTGTAGGAGGTAGCAGCCACAAAGGGCTACGATTTGAGAATCACTCGCTTATTTACAACTGGTTTACCCCTATTGACTGCAGACGAGATGAGGCCACAGTTGGCTGAGTTTGCTCCAAAGGAATGTAAGTTTACTGGTAGTTTGTTCTTAGGCTTTAAGGGTTGTAGTGACGTTCATTGTAGGTGTATTTGGGGTGGTAGGGCAAGGGAGTGACTGCGAAGCTTTGGTAGTGGTTGTTATAGGAAGTTTAGAAGTCACCCAAGACTCTCTTAGTGGGGCACTTGTGCTGGCCTTGGTAGTTAGATAGGTACCACAGCTGCAGAGTTCGCAGATGCATTTGACTTCTCCCTTGATGCGGACCAGGCAGTGTTCGTTTTTTTGGTGGTTGTAGGGGGAAAGTGCTTCAGACATATTTAATAAAATTAAGTTTTTGTTAGTGATTTCTAATATAATCTTTCAGGCTAAAGTGATGTCTGATATGTAGTAGTAATAGGCCTTCGTCGGAGTATCTCAGAGCAACAGCTAAAGCTCGGAGGTGGTCTCTCAGCCCTACGATGACCCCGAAGAAAATGCGCCCGAACTATAATAAACCTACCAGCTTTACCGCCAGTTTGTCAAAGACATCGAATTCGTGCAGTTGCTCGCCGACCCGTAATACCTGAGCAGCCTGAACATGCGAGGCTACTTCTACGACGAGAAGTTCATTGAGTACTTGAAAGGGTTGGATTACCTATTCAAGCGGGAGTATATCAAGCTGATCCGGTACCCCGAGGGACTCTGGAACCTCAAGTCCATCATGAGCGAAGGATTCATCTAGAGCATCAAGAACCCTAACACCTTCGCCAGGTTTTTGGAGCACTGCAGGGCCAGGAATGCCAAACTGCGGGAAATGTAGAAATGATTCAATTGATATTGCTTTTAGCGGCATATTTCTGGTTTCCGCCTTATCCAGCTAATACAGACCAATACCAACCTGCAACAACAGTAGCTTCAAAGCAATACAGCCATCTAAAGCATCATTCGAAGATATCTGCCCTCTTAAACGCATGCTTTGCCGTTTATTCTTTGATAGCCTTAAGGACTGTAATCCAAGATGAAAGAGCAAATAACTAATTCATTTTAGCGCAATAGTCAAATTTTTATGTTTGAATTCATATTTAAGTTTACAACATTGCTAAAATAAAGGGAAATAGTTAGAAGAAAGGTATTTATTCAAATCTAACCACTTTTGGTTTTCGTATTGAGAAAAATCAAGTTATACTACTTGAAAAAGAATCAGTTTCAAAAGCCATTCGGAGGCTAATGATTAGTCCAGAAGCAAATCTTTAAGTGTAACGCCAAGTTGCCTCATTTTTTAGTTTCATTCATAAATTCAAATCAATATGTAAAGTCTAAACAGCCAAAATTTCCAAGCTGTTAGCAAACTCATCGAACATAACAAGATAGCTCCCACTCTCCTTCAATAAAACATGAAAAAGTAGCTTGAAAGGAGTAGGTCAGTCTATGACTACCCTGCCAGCATCGGAGCTGCCAAACTCCATCGGCTGGCCTCCAAATTCGGCTACAGAAAAAGTCTCAAAGATCGCATCCCTGTGGTCTGTCCTTGCTGCTAGCTAAGAATAGAGAACTAGCCTGTGCCGATTTGCTACTCTACAACTTCAAGCTCAGTCTAGGTCGCCTAAAACTATGAATAGTTCAAACTGCCATCAGGAATAGCAGTTTACTTTTCTTTGCTCAAAGCAACCATTGTCCTCTGCTTTATCTTCTCCCTCAGTTCGATCTACGTCTTAGTAAGTGTGTCAGCATGCCAGCTCAAAGACATCCTGCCTGACTTTTCCCAGTAAATCTGCAAATCCACAACTAGCAACTTGGCCAAAGAAAACGGACTGGACTTGAATGTAGTGAATTACCTTTACTTAGGGGCTTTAGCAGCTTCTATTCTTTACTTTCTAGTGTATAGGTGCCAGAAAAACTCTTGGCATAGGTTCATCCATTCCAAGAACTTGAGCTAAGATTCCTATGCTGTTTTAATCAGCAACATTCCTATCCTCGACTTTCCCAACCAAAGCTAGGTCAAAGGGCACAATACCTAGTTCTTTTACAGAAAACACTTGGAGTAGTACCTATAACACAAGATAAAAGCGTGGGTCTAAAACAGTGCAGAATGGTCACAGCCTGCGGACTCTAATGAAGGCGACTTCCTTGAACTACTGAAATCCAACGAAGGAGAACTCAAATCACGAGAAATCGTAAAATCAATCTCTTTGTGCTATAATCTGAACAGATTGGAGATAATAGACGAATCCATTTAGAAACTTATGGAATAGAATGCTAAGTTGGAGGAAGAAAGTAATGAGCTTCTAGCGTAAGTGAGGTCCAGCATTACTGAAAACAGGTTTGCCACCATTCCCAAAAAAATAGACTTCATCAATGACTGCAGATTGGTACTCAACAAGCAGTTCGCAGAGGATAATTCATTTTTGTTCAATCTCACGCATTTCGTAGGACATGCCTTTGTCTCCTTCCAGTACCAACACTACAAAAAGTACTTTCTGTAGGCATATGATAGTAACTCCAAAGAGTTCATCTATAATGGTAACTTTCTCAGCTTTGCCTAAGCTGCCCATCCCAGTGATATCAACTGGAAAAATCTCAGACTCTCCAATGACGAAAAAAACAGGCTTCACCTTAACTCTTACTTCCTGATTGCCCTAGTTTTACTTCTAGAGTTTTTGGTACTCTATGTCTTACATACGTTACTCTACAATCGCAACTCTTTGATCAATGCGCCTTTTGCTGGAGAGCCGAAGGTCTTTCTGTTGGTTGCCACTGCTTTAATAGTTGTAACTCAGTTCATCCTCAGAAACATGGTGAGTTGGCTGGTGAAAAATGAAAAGCACAAATCCAAAGTCAACTAGTGTACAGCCTATATCCTAAAAAGTGTGATAGCTCAAAGCTCTGCAGCTGTAATCCCTTTGTTCCTTCTGAATATGTTCCTTGCTAGCCATGGGGTCCTCCATTTCTATGCAAACAATTTCATATTCTGGAGTTGCGTACAAGAGATTGTCTTCTGGCTGATAAATCCTGTGTGGCTGGCTAAAGAGGTGAGGAAATGGTGGCGCTATCGCTTGAAAAAGAGCTAAGATGAAGTGGAAAAGTTTCAAATCTAGCTGAACAGGTAGTTCTAGCTGCCAGAATACGACATCAAAAGCAGATATGCCTACTACCTTCAGAAGATATACGTCTGTGGCTTCTTTTCCTATTAAGCACCAACTGCAGTAGTTGTGACTTTCTTTGCACTAGTCTTTATGTTTTGGGTTGATAAAACCAATCTTTTTAAGCGCTCTTCCCTTTACAACGCCACAAACATAGTCATCTCCTATCACGCTCTAAGAATGCTACAAGTTTCACTCTTTGCCTTCGCTTTCTCTTTCTTTTATTTCTCAAGCAACTAGTTGAAAAATGTTAACTTGGTCAGCCTTTTAGCTTTTGTAGCCATTTTCATTTATGTCCTATTTGTCCTGGGCAAACCCGAGAAGCTGTAACGATTGTTTTTCGGTCGTGAAGCCGCATCTAATGCCTACAGGTACGATGATTGCGTAGCCGAGGGCAAATTTAACAAAACTTATTGGTCATAGAACCCCAGCACTTGTTTGATTTAATAGAGGAGCATCAGTAATAAGTAAACTGTAACGAATCCAGCTCTAATGAGGTAGTTCGGGAAGGCCAAAGATTACGAGTAGTATCTGTGATACATTCATTTTAAACTGACATTTGCTGTTGTTGATTTATTTCAAGATTTGAATCCTTTTTAAAGAAATGCTTTGAATGATCCAAGGATTAACGTTTCATTAATTTAGTTTGCTATTTTTGACTGTTTGCAGCTTAATTTTAAAATTCTTTGATTCAAATTGAGCTTTCCTAAGAGTTAGATGTGCTTATAACTAACGTCTTAGACAAACTGTCAACAATAATAACAATAAAATGAGCTAATTGAGTTATGATTCAAAGTTGCCTACAGCTGAAGTGATTAGAAAAGTGAGAAATAAATGACATGTAGATCATTGTCTCTTGTAAGGAGGATAATCTGTGTAGCCCTTGGACTTATCAGTCAGAAGGGAGCCATAGAATGTTGAGAAATCGAAGTTTGTTTCAAGAGGCACTCCAAGCGCAATCCTCTCAGCCAAATCAGGGTTCGTAATGTAGAACTTAGCAAAAGAAACTGCATCCAGATCTCTTGTTCGTAGCTTTTAGATTCCTGATTCAGGGGTAAATCCATTGTTGCCGATGATCAACCCGTTGAAGAAAGGTCTGAAAGTATGGAAGACGTCTTCGATTTGTTTCAAGCTGGGAGGATGCAAATGTAATGACTTCACTCCAAACTCTTTCTCAACCGATGCGTAGAGTTCTACGAAGCCAATGCTCTTGGAGTTTAGTTGTCTGAGTAAGTAAGTGTAGGTTTCAATGGGGTTTTCGTCGGAAATATCGTGCAATCTGCCAGTTGGAGTGAGTTTCAAGCCTATCTGGTACGATTTGAAGTGTTTCAAGGCCAAATCAACTAACTCTAGGACGAATCGAGACCTGTTCTCAACACTGCCACCATACTTGTCCTTTCTTTTGTTCGTGTGAGACCTCAGGAAGCTATCAATCAGGAAACCATTTCCACTTGCAAGCTCAATACCATCAAATCCTGCCTCTTTCGCCAACTTCACACTGTTTTCGAACTACTTCTTAGTTGTCTCAATGTCCTATAGCGTCATTTACTTGGGGGCTGGGAAAGGTTTGCCGTGCAAAAAGTGGCTTGAATCTTCCCTAATAGCGATCGCAGAGGGAGCCCAGGCTTCAAGACCTCCATTAATCTAGGCAGCAGTGGCTCGACCAGCATGAATCATTTGTAAGACTATGACTCCTCCATGTTTGTGGACCTAATCAACCACTTTTTTCCAGCCATCAGCTTGTTGCTTAGTATAGATTTCTCCTGCTCCGGGGTAAGCTACTCCTCTGGGCGACCAAGATGAGCATTAGGTAAAGATGAGTCCAGCTCCAGCTCTCTGTGCGTAGTACTTGGCAACTAAATCAGTGGGGACTCCGTCTTTTGGGTCGCATCTAATTCTTGACATGGCAGACATGAAAACTCTATTCTTTAGAGTTATGTCGCCAAACTTAATCTTGTCTGTCCAAGTAACAGGACTGCTGTCGCTTCTGCTCATGCACTCTCCCATTATCTTTTATTATTAGAAAAAACGTAAAAATATTAGATTTATATTGAAAAAATTAACTTTTCTGATGATAAATTTAATTTTTCTGATAAAATGTTTTTATCTTTAGAAGCAAAAGCAAATCTTGTTTACCAAAGCTCAGCTAAGAAATGGTTACATTTTTTCCTGCTCACATCTGCGAAAAGTCGTTAAAATACTGTGTATAAAGGTGAAAATAGTTCAGCTCAAAAGTCACTCCTTTCTTTTATTTCTTTTTGTTTTTGTAACCAAAGTTAAATTTTTCTAATTCTGTACTAGTTTCACACTGTTCCTTTGATTCTAATCCACTCTGGGTAAAGTTTCCTGATATATAAAACACTTTAATTATACCATTGCTTTTAATCAAAAGCGAAATCTAAATTTTTTTGAATCAATATCAACAAATAATCAAAATCTTCAAATTAGTAAGTATTTCAATATTTTCGTATGTTAGCTGCAGTAGTAAAAATTGCTTTTTCAGGATATTTGGCCACCAGCTTGATATCCTTCGCTTTTCCAACTCTTTTTCACAAAAAACATCGCTATTCGCATCTTCTCTTCGAAAGTAGTCTGAACTAAGGAAAGATAATAAGAATCGCACATCGAGGTGGGTGCCGTGAAAAGGTCTAAAACACTGTTTAAGCCTTCTAGAAAAGTTAGCCCTTTACTGACATGCTCTAAATGGACATCTGCGAAACAAAAGACAAAGTTTTAGTTGTCCATCATGACAAAACTTTAAATCGGATATGTGGACTAAACGCACAAATTAGCGAATTGGACTACAAAAACCTACCCAAAGTTCAGCCAGAAGTCCAACTTCATTTTACTGAGCAAATAGCAAAGATAAAGTCAAGTGGGTAATCTATACCAAAGCTGGAAGATGTCTTTCAAAAGTTTCCCAAAATGCCTATGAACATCGAAATCAAGACGCCTTCAGTCTCAGCTGTCAAAGAGCTGCAAAGGCTTGTTCATAAGTACAACCGCCTGGACTTGACTTTTGTAGGAATTGCAGGCAAAAACCCTAAAATGTTGGGAGAAAACTTCCCATAAAGTCACAGATTCTTCAGCTATGGGCAGCTGCCTAAGCTTTTACTTCTTTACTTTAGTGGGCTTCTCGGATTTTGTACCATTTCTTAGAAGGTTTTACAAATCCCTCTTTACACAAAAGAGTATGAGGCAATGAAAAAGAGAGAATTAGGTGATAACTGGAAAACAAAGCTGCTTTTCTTGGGAATTAAAGCAATGAATGTAGTTTTGATTCCTTTAATATGGCATTTGAAGAGGAGAGGAGTAATGGTTTATTTTTGGGTGTGCAACACTGCTGGGCAATACAAACAAGCAGTGGATTTAGGCTGTAATGGGATAATGACTGATGAATCCAAGCTTCTGAATGATTTTTTACAAAAATAAAAGAATTGATTTGTTTAGAGATATTCTGCCAAACATATTTGACGATCAAAACAAGGGGTTGG
>Ga0316217_10005867_pt1 | contig 12479 bp, 11 predicted proteins | sample 1anoAmetaG_FD_203633 | JGI IMG/M metagenome (GOLD analysis project Ga0316217, IMG submission 203633) | Freshwater microbial communities from Trout Bog Lake, Wisconsin, USA - 1anoA | ecosystem: Environmental > Aquatic > Freshwater > Lake > Hypolimnion/Profundal zone | place: USA: Wisconsin... | reverse complement strand
AGGCCGGCGGGACAGGGCGGCGTCATGCCTCCGTGCGCGCGTCTCGCGCAAGGCCGTCACGCCCACCATGTCGGTAAATCCACTAATAAAGACTTGCCTTGTCACGCTTTCCTTCGCCCGCCGGCGTCGCGGCGGCGCGAAAAGCCTCGCATCGACGCGCAAGCCACGGCGCGTGTTTGGAATTACGCTGCGGAAGCGCCGGGACCCGCCGCAGCGGCCGCGCGCGGGCCTGTCTGAACCAAAATGAAACAGCGCCGCGAATCAGACGATGCGGCCGTTGACGCGTCCTCCGTCCGCGCCAACTTGGCGGCGGCTGCGGACGCAGCGCGCCGAAAGCGCGATCCAACTTGTTTGACGATGAGCGATTTGACCAACAAATATCGACGAGTCCGTGGAATCGTCAAAAGTTGAACAAATCGTGATTGTTTCACAAACAAATGTCGTGACCAACGAGAGGCTTGCTAATGCCCTGAATTTGTGGTGTGGACAGGTGTCAAGTCTAAATTTAGACGAATTGGAGACACCGTGGCCAAATCCCCCGCCCCCAGCAAGAAGGCTCCCGCCCGCCGCCCCTGGACGAAAGACGACGTGAAATTGCTCAAGGGCATGGCCCGCAAGGAGCCGGCTTCCAAGATCGCGAAGACGCTGAAGCGCACCGAAGGCGCGACTCGTCAGAAGGCGACGGCGCTGGGCGTTTCGCTGAACACGGCGCGTAAGGGCCGCGCGGTCGCCAAGAAGGCCCCCGCCAAGAAGCGCGGCGCCGCCAAGAAGAAGTAAGGCGCGACGCGCCGAAAGGGGAAGGCGGCCGCCGTCAGGCGCCGCCGTCCAACCAGGCACGCAGGAGATGATGCGCAATCGCCATCGGATGGGGCGCGCTGAGCCCGCCGGGATGGCGTTTCTCGAAAATGGCCTGCACCTCGTCGCGGGCGAACCAGCGGGCGTCTTCAAGCTCATCCCTGTCGATGCTTATGTCGAAAGAGGTCGCGCGCGCCAGGCAGCCGATCATCAGCGAGGCCGGGAACGGCCAGGGCTGCGAGGCGACATAGCCCACCTCGCCGCAGGCGATGCCCGCCTCCTCGCCGATCTCGCGCCGCACGGCCTCCTCCACCGTTTCTCCCGGCTCGAGAAATCCGGCGAGGGCGGAATACATGCCTTGCGGAAAGCGCGCCTGACGGCCGAGCAGACAGCGATCGCCGTCGACAGCCAGCATGATGACGACGGGATCGGTGCGCGGGAAGTGCTGCGTCTTGCAGGCGTCGCATTCGCGTCGCCACCCCGCCGCGGCGACGCGGCTCGGCGCGCCGCAATTGGCGCAGAAGCTGTGCCGGGCGTGCCAGTGGGCGATCGCCTTGGCCTGACCCAGCACGGCCAGAACCGACGGCGTCACGAGGCCCTGCATGGCGATGGAGCGCAGGTCGACGGGTTCGAGATCGTCGCGGCCGGGCGTCGCCAACACCCGCTTGTCCATGAAGCCGTCGCTGTGGTCGGCGCGCAGTTCGACCGCCGAGTCGGGCAGCATGGCGGCGAAGACAGGCGCGCCGTCGGCATCGACCCCGAGCAGGATTTCAAGCCGCGCGCCGCCCAGCGCTTCGACCTCCGCCATCGGAAACAGGGCCCCGCGCGGCGCGGCGCGGCTCAGGATCGGCATGTCCCGCGCGATCAGGATGGCGCTCGCGTCGGCCCGGGCGCGCAGGGATCCGACAAAGTCGGCGTCGTCGCGCCGGGCGGAGACCCGGTCGAGCGGGTTGCCCTGGTAGCCGAAACCGAGACTGCGGCCGGCGGTCATGAAAAAGGCGCTATCCATGGGCTTTTCCCTCGCTCTTCCCCGACGTTTCCGGCGCTGGTCAAGCGCGGCGAAGCTGGGTTAAATCGCATACGAATCAGATTTGCGGAACGCCAGACTAGCGAAACTTCGGCCTCACGAAATTCCCGGCCGGCTTCGCGCGAAGTTCGGTCAGCCTCAGGAGCGAGCCTCATGGGCCCCTTTATATCAAGACGCACGGCGCTGAAAGGCGCGGGGGCCAGCGCAGCGCTGGCTCTGGCGGGCGGCGCGCGCATGGCGCTCGGCGCCGACGAAGTTGAAGCGCACGGCCTTTCCGCCTTCGGCGAGCTCGCGCTGCCGGCCGACTTCCGGCACTTCGCCTATGTCAATCCGGCGGCGCCCAAGGCCGGCCTGCTCGCCATCCAGATCGAGAACACCGGCGGCAACCAGAATTTCGATACGTTCGACACGCTCAACATCTATTCGAAGAAGGGCGACGGCGCCGCCGGCATGTCGGCAACCTACGACTCGCTGATGGCCGGCAACGGCGACGAACCCGATTCGGTCTACGGCTTGGTCGCGCGCGCCGTGCGCTATACCGCCGACAAGCTGACCTACCGCTTCCTGCTGCGCCCCGAGGCGCGCTTTGCCGACGGCTCGAAACTCACCGCCGCCGACGTCGCGTTCTCGCTGCAGATCCTGAAGGAGAAGGCGCATCCGATCTATGCCGAACTGCTCGAGGAAATGGAGAGCGCGGCGGCCGAGGCCGATGACGTGCTCCGCGTGCAATTCGTCAAGGAGCGGAGCCGCGACGCCCATCTCATCGTCGCCGGCATGCCGATCTTTTCCGCCGCGTGGTGGAAAGGGCGGGATTTCGACGCGGCGACGCTCGAGGCGCCGCTGGGCTCCGGCGCCTACAAGGTGAAGACGTTCGAGCAGGGCCGTTTCATCGAATTCGAGCTCGACGCAAACTATTGGGGCAAAGACCTGCCGGTGAATGTGGGTCAGAACAATTTCCAGCGGCTGCGCTATGAATATTATCGCGAGCGGCAGGTCGCCTTCGAAGCGTTCAAGGCCGGCGCCATCAACTACCATCGCGAATATACCTCGCGCATCTGGGCCAAGGGCTATGATTTTCCGGCGCTGACGCAAGGCAAGGTGGTCAAGGAGACGCTGCATAACGGCGCGCCGACGCCGACGCAGGGCTGGTACATGAACACCCGGCGCGAACAGTTCCGCGACCCTCGCGTGCGCGAGGCGATAGGTCTCGCCTTCGACTTCGAATGGACGAACAAGAATGTGATGTACTCGTCCTACAAACGTGTGTCGTCCTATTTCCAGAACACGCAGATGGCGGCGAACGGCCCGCCCGGGCCTGACGAGTTGAAGCTGCTGGAGCCGTTCCGCGGCAAGGTTCCCGACGAGGTGTTCGGCGAGCCCTACGTTCCGCCGGTCTCCGACGGATCGGGCAGCGACCGCAATCTGCTCAAGCGCGCCAACGATCTCCTGTTGGCGGCCGGCTGCGTGCGCGACGGCGGCGTGCTGAAGCTGCCCGGCGGCAAGCCGCTGACCATCGAATTCCTCGATTCCTCCGACGTGATGCAGCCGCATGTCACGCCATTCCAGCAGAATTTGAAGAAGCTCGGCATCGAGGCGCACTCGCGCATCGTCGACGCGACGCAATACAAGAGCCGCACCGACAGTTTCGACTTCGACATCGTCATGCTCGCGCTCGGCGGCTCGATCACGCCGGGGTCGGATCTGCGCGAGGTGTTCACCTCGCAGGCGGCCAGGACCGAGAGCTCGCGCAATCTGGCGGGCGTCGCAGACCCCGCCGTCGACGCCTGTGTCGAGATCATTGCGAACGCCAAATCGCGCGCCGAACTCGACACGGCGTGTCGCGCGCTCGACCGCGTGCTGCGCGCGGGCCGCTACTGGGTTCCCGCCTGGTACAACGACTCGTTCTGGGTCGCGTACTGGAACGCGTTCTCGCGCCCCGAAGTGCAGCCCAAACTCGGCGTCGGAGCGCCGGACACCTGGTGGTGGGACGAAGACAAGGCCAAAAAAATTGGACTTTGATCCCGCTCCCGCGCGTCCTCCCATGCCCGGCGGCGCCTGAGCCATGCTCGCTTACATCCTGCGGCGCGTGCTGTTGATGATCCCGACCATTTTCGGGATCATGCTGGTTTCCTTTGCGATCGTGCAATTCGTGCCGGGCGGGCCGGTGGAACGCGCCATAGCGCAATTGCAGGGTCTCGATCAGGGCTCGACCGCGAACTTCGGCGGCGGCGGCGGCGCGACCGGGGCCGGCGTCGCGCATGTCGGCGGCGACGTCTCCTCGCGCTATCGCGGCGCACAGGGGCTCGATCCCAAATTCATCAAGGAGCTCGAGAAGCAATACGGCTTCGACAAGCCGGCGACGGAGCGCTTCTGGATTCTGGTGAAGGATTATTCCACCTTCAATCTGGGAACCAGCTATTACCGCAACGCGCCGGTGATCAAGCTGATCGAAGAGAAGCTGCCGGTCTCCATGTCGCTGGGGCTCTGGATGACGCTGCTTTCCTACGCCATCTCGATCCCGCTCGGCATCGCCAAGGCGGTGCGCGACGGCACGCGGTTCGATGTCTGGACATCGGCGGCCGTGATCGTCGGCTACGCCATCCCGAGCTTCCTCTTCGCGATCCTGCTGGTCGTGCTGTTCTGCGGCGGGTCGTTCTGGCAGGTGTTTCCGCTGCGGGGCCTCACCTCCGACAATTTCGCGACGCTGACCTGGCCGCACAAGATTCTCGATTATCTCTGGCACATCACGCTGCCGGTCTCGGCGCTGGTGCTCGGCTCGTTCGCGACCTCGACGCTGTTGACGAAGAACTCGTTCCTCGACGAGATCAAGAAATCCTATGTGCAGACCGCCCGCATGAAGGGCCTCAGCGAGCGCGGCGTGCTTTACGGGCACGTGTTCCGCAACGCGATGCTCATTGTCATCGCCGGCTTCCCCGGCGCCTTCGTCAGCGCCTTCTTCACGGGATCGCTGCTGATCGAGCAGGTGTTCTCGCTCGACGGCCTCGGCTACCTCTCCTACGACTCGCTGATCCAGCGCGACTATCCCGTCGTGCTCGGCAACCTCTACGTGTTCGCGCTGCTGGGCCTCGTCGTCAATCTGATCTCCGATCTCACCTACACCTGGATCGATCCGCGGATCGATTTCGAGACGCGGGAGGTCTGATGTCGCAGACCCGTCCCTGGTTGGGCCCGATGAACCGACGGCGCTGGGCCAATTTCCGCCGCAACCGCCGGGGCTATTGGTCGCTTTGGATATTCCTGTTTCTGTTCGTCGGCTCGCTGTTCGCGGAATTCATCGCCAACGACCGGCCGTTGATCGCCTCCTACAAGGGCGAGCTGCTGTTTCCCGTGCTGGTCGATTATCCCGAAGACAGGTTCGGCGGCTTCGAGGCGACGACCGATTACCGCGATCCTGTGGTGGCCGACGAAATCCTCGCGCATGGCTGGATGATCTGGCCGCCGATCCGCTTCGCCAACAACACCACCAAGCTCGATCCGCCGACGCCTTTCCCCTCGCCGCCGACCTGGTGGCTGAGCGAGGCGCAATGCCGCGCCGCGCTGGAGACCCAGGCCGCGCGGCAACCGGGCAAGACCGTCGATGTCGCGGCCGGCTGCCGCGCCCTCGAGCCGATGTGGCTGGGAACCGACGCCGACGGCCACGATGTCGTGGCGCGGCTCATCTACGGCTTCCGCATTTCCATTCTGTTTGGCCTGATTCTCGCCGGCGTCTCGTCCGCCATCGGCGTCTTCGCGGGCGCGGTGCAGGGCTATTTCGGCGGCTGGCTCGATCTGGTCATGCAGCGGCTCATCGAGATCTGGTCCTCGCTGCCGCATCTCTACATCCTCATCATTCTCTCGGCGATCCTGGCGCCGGGCTTCTTCGTGCTGCTGACGATCCTGCTGCTGTTCTCCTGGGTCAGCCTCGTGCACGTGGTGCGCGCGGAATTCCTGCGCGCGCGCAACTTCGAATATGTCAACGCCGCCCGCGCGCTCGGCCTTTCCAACGCCAAGATCATCGTCAAACATGTGCTGCCCAATGCGATGGTGGCGACGCTGACCTTCCTGCCTTTCATCGTCAATTCGTCGATCAGCACGCTGACCTCGCTGGATTTCCTCGGGCTCGGCATGCCGCCGGGCTCTCCCTCGCTCGGCGAATTGCTGCTTGAGGGCAAGTCCAATCTCAGCGCGCCCTGGCTCGGCCTCTCCGCCTTCGCCATTGTCGCGTTGATGCTCTCGCTGCTCATCTTCATCGGCGAGGCGGTGCGCGACGCCTTCGATCCGCGAAAGACCTTCACATGAGCGCGTCCCCGCTGCTCGACGTGCGCGATCTCAGCGTCGCCTTTGGCGAGCGCCAAGTCGTCGATCATGTATCTTTCACGCTGGAGCGCGGGCGCACGCTGGCGCTGGTGGGCGAGTCCGGCTCGGGCAAGTCGGTCACGGCGCAATCCATCGTGCGGCTGCTGCCCTATCCCGCCGCCAGCCACCCCTCCGGACAGATCCTGTTCGACGGCCGCGACATGCTGACGATGTCGGAACGCGACCTGCGCGCCACGCGCGGCGCCCGCATCACCATGGTGTTTCAGGAGCCGATGACCTCGCTCAATCCGCTGCACACGATCGAGCGGCAGATCGGCGAAATCCTGTCGCTGCATGGCGGCGGCGCGACCCGGGCGCGGGTGATCGAACTGCTCGGCGAAGTCGGCATTCCCGATCCCGGCTCGCGCCTCGGCGCCTTTCCGCATCAATTGTCGGGCGGCCAGCGTCAGCGTGTGATGATCGCCATGGCGCTCGCCAATCGCCCCGATCTGTTCATCGCGGACGAGCCGACGACGGCGCTGGACGTCACGGTTCAGGCGCAGATCCTGAAGTTGTTGAAAGACCTGCAGGCGCGCATGGGCATGGCGCTGCTGTTCATCACTCACGATCTCGGCATTGTGCGCAAGATCGCCGACGATGTCGCCGTCATGCAGAGCGGCCGGATTGTGGAGGCGGGGCCGACCGCCGAGGTCTTCGCGGCGCCGAAACACGCCTATACCCGCATGCTGCTCGCCGCCGAACCCCGCGGCGAGCCGCCGGCCGCCGATCCCTCGGCGCGCGAGATCGTCAGCGCCGCCGACCTGCGCATCTGGTTTCCGATCCGCAAGGGTCTGCTGCGCCGCACGGTGGCGCATGTGAAGGCGGTGGACGGCGTCAGCTTGAGCGTGCGCGAGGGCCAGACGCTGGGCGTCGTCGGCGAGTCCGGCTCGGGCAAGACGACGCTGGGCCTGGCGGTGCTGCGCCTCATCCGCTCGCAAGGTCCGATCCTCTATTGCGGCCGCCCGATCGACGGTTTGTCGTCGCAGGCGATGCGCCCGCTGCGGCGTGAAATGCAGATCGTGTTTCAAGATCCCTTCGGCTCGCTGTCGCCGCGTCTGTCGGTGGCGGAGATCGTCGAAGAGGGCCTGCTGGCGCAGAACACGAAGCTCGGCGCCGCCGAGCGCCGGGCCACGGTGGCGCGCGCCCTAGCCGACACCGGCCTCGATCCCGATACGATGGACCGCTATCCCCACGAATTCTCGGGCGGTCAACGCCAGCGCATCGCGATTGCGCGGGCCATGGCGCTCGATCCCAAATTCGTCGTGCTGGACGAACCGACCTCGGCGCTCGACATGTCGGTGCAGGCGCAGATCGTCGATCTGCTGCGTGCGCTTCAGGTCAAGCGGCAACTCGCCTATCTCTTCATCTCGCACGATCTGAAGGTGGTGCGCGCGCTGGCGAGCGAAATCGTCGTGATGCGACGCGGCCGTGTCGTCGAGAGCGGCGTCGCGCGCGAAGTCTTCGCCGCGCCGAAGGACGAATACACGCGGGCGCTGTTCAAGGCGGCCTTCTCCATCGACGCCGACGCCAGCGGAATTGTCTCGCAATGAGGAAGCTCCCATGACTCGCGGCGTGATCATCGTGCTGGATTCGGTCGGCTGCGGCGGCGCCGAAGACGCCGCCGATTACGGCGATGCGGGCGCAGATACGCTCGGCCACATCGCGCAAGCCTGTGCGCGCGGGGACGGCGATCGCGCCGGCCTGCGCGCCGGGCCGCTTCGGTTGCCCCATCTCGACGCCCTGGGTCTCGGCCTTGTCCTGCACGCCTCGACGGGGCGCAAGCCGCCGGGCTTCGCGTGTCCGCCGCCGCGCGGGCAATGGGGCTATGGCGTCGAAACCTCGCGCGGCAAGGACACGCCGTCGGGCCATTGGGAGATCGCCGGAACGCCTGTGGATTTCGCCTGGGGTTACTTTCCCGTGGCCGAGCCGGCCTTTCCCGAAGCCTTCACCCGCGCGCTGGTCTCGGAGGCGGGGCTGCCCGGCCTGCTGGGCGACAAACACGCCTCCGGCACGGCGATCATCGAGGAATTCGGCGAGGCGCATCTGCGCCATCTCAAGCCCATCGCCTATACGTCCGCCGATTCCGTGCTGCAGATCGCAGCGCATGAGGAAGCCTTCGGGCTGGAGCGGCTCTACGAGGTCTGCCGCATCGCGCGCCGCCTCTGCGACCCTCTCAATATCGGCCGCGTCATCGCCCGTCCCTTCGTCGGCGAGCGTCGCGGCGAATTCGCGCGCACGTCCAATCGCAAGGATTTCTCCATTCCGCCGCTGCCCGGAAATCTGCTTTCGCGCGCGATGGCGGCGGGCCGCGAGGTCGTCACCATCGGCAAGATCGGCGACATCTTCGCCCATCGCGACACCGGTCTCGAATTGAAAGGCAAGTCGAACGACGAGCATGTCGATCTGCTGCTGCAGGCGTTGCGCGACACGGCCGAGGGCGGTTTCATTTTCGTCAATCTGGTCGATTTCGACACCGAATACGGCCATCGTCGCGATGTCGCGGGCTATGCCGCCTGTCTCGAAGCGTTCGACGCGCGGCTGCCGGAGATCAGGTCGGCGATGCGCGCCGGCGATGTCGCCGTCATCACGGCCGATCACGGCAACGATCCCACCTGGAAGGGCTACGACCACACCCGCGAGCACACGCCGATCCTCGCCTTCGGCGACGGCGTGACGCCGGGGCCGATCGGCGCGCGCGCGAGTCTGGCCGACATCGCCGCCACGCTCGCCGACCGGCTCGGCCTGCCGGAGGGGAAACATGGCGAGGCGTGGCGCGCATGAATTTTTCGCTGGATCCCTGCCTCGCGGCCGACACGCTGGAGGTTGGCGAACTCGCGCTGTCGCGGGTGCTGCTGATGAACGACGCGCGCTATCCCTGGCTGATCCTCGCGCCGCGCCGAGCGGGCTTGAGCGAGATCGTCGATCTCGCGCGCGAGGAGCAACTGACGCTCATGGAGGAGATTGCGCGCCTGAGCGAAATCCTGCGCGCCGAGCCGGGCGTGGAGAAGATCAATGTCGGCGCGCTCGGCAATGTCGTGCGGCAATTGCATGTGCATGTGCTCGGCCGCCGCGTCGGCGACCCCGCCTGGCCGGGCCCGGTCTGGGGTTTCGGCAAGGCGATCAAATATGACGAAACGGCGGCTCGGTCGCTCGCCGCGCGCTGGAAGGCGCGGCTGTAGCCGGCGCGGCACAGTCACCGGACCGGCGGGGATCGCCGATCCCGCGACAGCCCCTGCGCGGCGCCCGGGGCCGCGACCGCCAACTCAATCCCCCAGCACGCGCTTCAGAAATGCGATGTCGCGCTGAACCACGCCATCGTCCGGCACGCCCCAGAAGCAATGATCGGCGCCCTCGATCACCACCAGTTCCGACGGAACGCCCGCCGCCCGCAGCGCCTCGTGCAGCATCCGGCTCTGCTGCACCGGCACAAGCCGGTCGCGGTCGCCATGCTGGATGAAGAAAGGCGGTGCGCCGGGGGTGACATAGCTCAGCGGCGAGGCCGCGACGGCCGCGGCGCGATTTTCCTGCACCGGGCCGCCGATCAGGCGCGACTCCGGCGAATCGGGATCGTCCTGGCCCTGCATGCCGTCGGGGAGCGCCTGTTGCTTCATGGTCAGGAAATCGATCGGTCCGAACCAGTCCACCACGGCCTGCACGGCGCTGGAGCCGGCGACGTCGCCGACCTCGCCCTCAAGATCGGGGCGCCCGCCCGTCAGACCCACCATCGCGGCGAGATGGCCGCCGGCGCTGTCGCCCATGACGGCGAAGCGCTCGGGATCGACGCCGAACAGGCTGGCGCGGTTGCGCAGAAATCGGATCGCCGCTTTGCAATCGTGCAATTGCGTCGGGAACACGCCTTCGCTGGAGAGCCGGTAGGAAATCTTCGCCACCGCGAAGCCCGCAGCCAACCACTGGCCGATGAAATCCATGCGGACATATTGCGGATTGGTGACCTGCGGCGAGCCCATGAGCCACGCGCCGCCATGGATGAACACGATCAGCGGCGGCGGCCTGGGCGTCGGCGGGACCGAAACATACAGCATGAGCGGCCGAAAGCCGCGCACGTCGGCATAGACCACGTCCCGCCAGTGCCGAACGCCCCTGGCGTCGGTCTCGACGCGCCTGAGGGCGGCTTCGTAGTCCTGGCCGATATCCCTGAACAGGTCCGCCAAGGGGTCCGTCATGCCATGCCTCCCGTGTTGGCGCGCATAGTGGCGCGAAGCGGGAGTGCGGCGCAAGCGCGCATTACTTCTCGACGAAGGCCTTTTCGATGACGAAGTCGCCGGGCTCGCCCTGATTGCCCTCCTCGAAGCCGCGCCCCTCGAGCCAGCTTCGCAGATCCGAAAGCATGGCCGGGCTGCCGCACAACATGAAGCGGTCGTGAGCCGGATCGAGGCCCGGCAAGCCGAGATCGGCGGCGAGCTTGCCGTTTTCGAGCAGCAGCGAGATGCGCCCGTTATTGCGAAACGGCTCGCGCGTCACGGTGGGGTAATAGGACAGCTTCTCCCGCACGAGTTCGCCGATCAATTCGTCGTTCGGCAGTTCGTTGGCGATGTAGTCGCTGTAGGCGAGTTCGGAGACCCAGCGGCAACCGTGCACCACGATCACGCGCTCGAAACGCTCGTAGACCTCGGGGTCCTTGATCAGGCTTAGCCACGGCGCGAGACCGGTGCCGGTGCCGAGCAGGAACAGGTTGCGGCCCTCGCGCAGATTGTCGACCAGCAGCGTTCCCGTCGGCTTGCGGCCGACGAGGATCTTGTCGCCCGCCTTGAGGTGCTGCAATCGCGAGGTCAGCGGGCCGTCGGGGACCTTGATGCTGAAGAATTCCAGCTCGTCTTCGTAGGGTGCGCTGGCGAGCGAATAGGCGCGAACCAGCGGCCGCCCCTCGGCCTCGACGCCCATCATGATGAACTGGCCGCTGCGAAAACGGAAACCCGGCGCCCGCGTCGTGCGGAAACTGAAAAGCCGATCCGTCCAGTGACGGACGCTGACGACGCTCTCGGTGTTGAACTGGCTCATGACGGGTCCGGCTGGGGGCGCGCCCCACGCGCGTCTTTCCACGAAAACCATAGAATGATGCCGACCGCAAGACTTTTGTGCGACGCACAAAACGCGATCGTCCCGCGCAGGGTTTCCCTGCGACCGGAGGCGGATTAAAAGCGGCTCGATCCGTCACGACGAAAGCGCCATGCCCGCCACGCCCGAAGACCTGCTCGCCCGCCTCGCCGAACTGGGCGTCGCCGCCCCGACCGTCGAACATCCCCCGATGTTCACCGTCGAGGATTCGAAGGCGCTGCGCGGCGACCTGCCGGGCGGGCACAGCAAGAACCTGTTCGTGAAAGACAAGAAAAGCCGTCTGTTCCTGCTGGTGCTGGAGGAGGAGACGGCGGTGGATCTCAAGCGGGTGCACGAGCGCATCGGCGCGCAGGGGCGCGTCTCGTTCGGCTCGGCCGATCTTCTCGAAGAGGTCTGGGGCGTGCGACCCGGCTCGGTCACGCCGTTCGGCGCGATCAACGACACCGCCGGCCGCGTGACCGTGGTGCTGGACGCCGACATGATGCGGCACGACCGGCTCAATTTTCACCCACTTGTGAACACCCGCACGACCGGCATATCTCCGGCCGATCTGCTGAAATTCCTGCGCGCGAGCGGCCACGAGCCGATGGTTGTGGCCCTGGGCGGCGGGGATGTTGAATAATTCACCGGGAAATCCCATCTATTTGGCGAAAACTGCGCCGTGAAGGCGCCTGGGGACAGAACATGATGAACGGCATTCCGGCGAGCCCGGCGGCGGGCAAGGTCAAGGACGTCACGACGGCGTCCTTCAAGGCCGACGTGATCGCGGCCTCGCAGCGCCAGCCGGTGCTGGTGGATTTCTGGGCCCCGTGGTGCGGCCCGTGCAAGCAGCTGGCGCCCGTGCTCGAAAAGGCGGTCGCCGATTCCAAGGGCAAGGTGGCGCTGGTCAAGAGGAACATCGACGACCACCCGCAGGTCGCCGGCCAGCTCGGCATCCAGTCGATCCCCGCCGTCATCGCCTTCGACAAGGGGCAGCCGGTGGACGGCTTCATGGGCGCCGTGCCGGAGAGCCAGGTGCGCGGCTTCATCGAGCGTCTGGTCGGTCCGCTCGAGGCCGGAGCCGAGGCGCTGATCGCCGAGGCCGAAGCCGCCGTCGCCGCCGGCGACGCCGCCGGCGCGGCCGGGCTTTATTCCCGCGTGCTCGCCGAGGACGAGAGCAACCTGAAGGCCATCGGCGGCCTCGCCAAGTTGCATGTCGAGGTCGGCGACCTCGAGGAAGCCAAGG
>Ga0316217_10005866_pt1 | contig 12479 bp, 5 predicted proteins | sample 1anoAmetaG_FD_203633 | JGI IMG/M metagenome (GOLD analysis project Ga0316217, IMG submission 203633) | Freshwater microbial communities from Trout Bog Lake, Wisconsin, USA - 1anoA | ecosystem: Environmental > Aquatic > Freshwater > Lake > Hypolimnion/Profundal zone | place: USA: Wisconsin... | reverse complement strand
GGCGCGCGTGGTCCTTGTGGAAAAGGCCAACTGCTTCGGTGGGGTGGCCACGTTGTCACTGGTGAACGTCTGGCACAGCCCGTTGGACACGGAATTCAAGTTGCCGATTATCGGCGGGTTGACGCTGGAGACAATGAACCGCTTGCGGCGGCGCGGCGCGGTGACCGATGCGGCGCAAAACCCGAATTGGGCGTGGGCATTCAATCCCGGTGAGTTGCAGATCGAACTGGACGAAATGGTGGGGGAAGCGCGCATCGCGTCGATGTTGCACACCCTGTTTGTGTCGCCGCATGTGGAGGATGGGCAGCTTAAGGCGGTGATTGTTGAGAACAAAAGTGGGCGCGGGGCGATTGCCGCCAAGTTTTTCATCGACGCCACCGGAGACGGCGATTTGTGCCATCGCCTGGGCTTGCCGACGTATGTGGCCGGTCGATTGCAGCCATGCACCATGTGCGCGACGATATCGCAATTGCATGTCCCGGGGCAGGACATTCATAAGCTGATCCGCGATCACGGTGGTGAATTTGCCTTGCCGCCGGGTTATGTCTGGGGAGCGGCGATTCCCGGCGCGCCGGTGGATATGGTGGCTGGCACGCGCGTCGCCAATGCCAATGCCGCCGATGCGGCACAACTCACCGCCGGCGAGATCGAAGGTCGCCGGCAGGTGCGAGCGATCATGGACCTGTTGCGCAAATACGTTCCCGATTGGCAAGGGGTGTTGCAAGCGTTGCCGGCACGCATCGGGATTCGCCAAACGCGGCAGGTGCGATGTGCTTATCAACTGACCGGCGCGGACGTGCTGCATGGCCGGCGTTTCGACGATGCCATTGCCAACGGCAGTTACCGCGTGGATGTGCATCATCAGGACCAAGCGGGGGTCACGTTCAAGTACCTTGATGGCCGGCAGGTTTACGAGGCGCCCGGCTGTGCCAAGGTCGAATCGCGTTGGCGCGAACCGACGGCCGACAATCCAACCTTTTACCAGATTCCGTTGCGGGCGATGTTGCCGGGCGGCTATGGCAATCTATTGATCGCCGGGCGGATGATCGATGCCGACGTCGAGGCGTTTGCCGGCATCCGGGTGATGGTGAACATGAACCAGACGGGGGAAGCGGCCGGTGTTGCGGCGGTATTGGCCCTGCAAGCGGGTGTACCGGTGCAGCAGTTGCCTGTGGCGAGGCTGCGTAGCGCACTGGCCCGCGGTGGTTCGATCGTGATCTGAAGTGGACGATGTGGGCTGTCGTGCAGCCATGCCGCCGGCTAACGGGAATTCGGTTGCGGTGCCGTTTCCGGTGTTTCCGTCATGTAATTGAAGACGATGCGGCGGTATTTGACGGAGGGCAATTTGGCGAGGGCCGGAAGCTTGGCGGATTTGATGGTGCCCTCGACTACGGCGTTGTCGGCGTCGATGTTGCCAACTTGCAAGCCGATGGCTTTAAGTCCGTTTACCTGGCTGGCCAGGTCATGGCCTGGGCCGGTGTGCAAGACAATGATGACATCTGATCGTTCGATTTCCTGATCACTCATGGACTGACCTCACGAAGTGGTAGAGATCTTAGGCGGCTGGTTACGGGGAGGTGAAAAACGGGATTTACTATTGTCAGAAAGCAAAAGCGGAGCGCATAATCCGCTTGGGTTTTTATGCCGAGAATATTTTTGCGGCGGACACGGGCTTGTGGTTGTGGACCGACCGTGTTTTCGATAAAGTATTGGAAGCCGAGACTGGCAGGTGGTTTGGCAGGTGGATTTTCATTTGCATACCTGCAAGTCTTGGTTTAGACTCGCGTTTGGTTCAGGGCGGAGTTCTGAACTAGCAGTGAAAACGTTTGCCCGCTTGTAGGCGGGCGAAAAATAGAGTCTTCGATGCCTGGCCGGTGCGGTTGCGTCAAAAAAACGTCCCGCCCGGTGACAAGCTGATCGACGCTGCCAAAAGATGGGACGGCGTGAGGGCTGCGGAAAGCGGCCTGAAGACCTATCGGAAAAATCCCAGATGTGGCGTCCAAGCCTGAAAGGTTTGGCGTCCACGGTTACACCAGACCGGTTGCCATCGCTGTTAGTGTGCCGGGTGAATTTGCAGGCACGGCAAAACAGCAGGGCATCCGGCGGGCGATCACCGAAGGAGACACCCTGTGCTTTTCCAACCGACTGGCCGGACGCATGATTCAAAGTCCCATTCCAAGAAAACAATTCAATCTGGCGCGCAGCCATTGAACCGCACCAGTCTTGCCCGCCGTTGGGGCAAACTAGGCTTGGCGGTCGCCGTGGCGGCGCCGTCGGTGGTGCTGAGCAGCCGGTATTATGCCGACGCGGTTCCGGCGCCGGTGGATCCGATCCTGGCTGATGCGGCTCCGGCATCGCCGGCCGACCAGCTCAAGCAGGGCGTGGCGCAATACAACAACAAGCAATACGAAGAGGCCGCCGCGACGCTGAACCAGATTGATGGCACTGCGCTGGGCGCCGACGACAAGAAGACCTTGGTGGACATGGCCGCCAAGGCCAACGCGGCCGCTGCCAGCCGGCAACAGGCGCGGGTGGAATTCCAAAAGGGTGAAGACGCCCGCAAGGCCGATCATCCGGCGGATGCCATGGCGCATTACAAGGCGGTGCAGAACAATGCATATGCCGATGATGGCACGCGCCGCAAGGCCACCGAGCAACTGGCGTTGGTAAGCAAGAATGGCGTACCGGCCAACAAGCCGGTTGATCCGCAGATTGAAGCGTCCAAGGTCTACAAGCGCGGCGTGGATGAATGGAACGCGAGCCAGTGGGATGCGTCCCGCGCCGATTTTGTGCAGGCCAAGGCATTGGGATATCAGGTCGGCCTTTTTGAGCGCAGCCCGGATGGGTTCATCGCCAAGATCGATCAGAAGCTGGCCGACGCCAAGGCCAAAGCCGCGCAACCCGTGGTTGTGGTGGCTAAGCCGGCCGCCCCGGCAGCGCCGGCACCTGCGGCGGCGGTAGCGCCGACCACCAAGCCGATGGATACGCAGGCGGATGCTTCCGCGGCCTATCACCGCGGTGTGGATGAATGGGACACCGACCGGTTGGATGTCGCCCGCGCCGACTTCGTGCAAGCCAAAGCACTGGGATACCATACTGGCTTTGGCGAGCGCAGCCCGGCCGACTTTATTACGCGCATTGATGCGCGGATCGAGCAAGAGATCGCCGACGCCAAAGCGGAAGTGGAAAAGAAGGCTCAGGCTGCCAAGCTCGCTGCGCCGGTAACTCCCGCGCCGGTAGCGCCGGTCGCCAAGCCGGTTGATCCGCAAATCGAAGCTGGCAAGGTTTATCGCCAAGCGGTGGGGGAATGGGATGCCGGCAAGTGGGATGCGTCCCGCGCCGATTTCGTGCAGGCGAAAAAGCTGGGGTATCAGGTTGGTTTTGGCGAGCGCAGCCCGGATGGTTTCATCGCCAAGATCGATCAAAAGAAAGCCGAGGCGGCGGTGGCCGTCAAGCCGGCAGCGCCAGCCGCGCCGGTAACGCCTGCGCCGGTGACGCCCGCGCCGGTAGCGCCGGCCGCCAAGGTTGATCCGCAAATTGAAGCCGCACGAGTTTACAACAAAGGCGTGGATGAATGGAACGCGGGCGCTTTGGAAGCGTCCCGTGCCGATTTCCTGCAAGCGAAAAAACTGGGCTATCAAGTTGGTTTTGGCGAGCGGACGCCCGATGATTTCATTGCCAAGATTGAGCAGCGGAAAGCCGCCGAAGCGCAGGCGATGACGGCCAAGCCCGTTACGGTTGCACCGGTGGTCACCCCCGCCCCGACACCCGCTCCCTCGCCTGTGGTGACACCTGCCCCCGCGCCGGTGGCCGTCAAGCCGGTCACCCCGACCACCAAGCCGGTTGATCCGCAGATTGAAGCTGGCAAGGTTTACCGTCGCGGCGTGGATGAATGGAACGCGAGCAATCTGGATGCCGCCCGTGCCGATTTCGTGCAAGCCAAGAAGTTGGGCTATCAGGTGGGTTTTGGCGAGCGCACGCCCGATGCGTTCATCGCCCTGATCGACCAGAAGAAAATTGACGCCAAAGCGGAAGCCGATAAGAAGGCGGCCGATGCGCTGGCACAAGCCAATCACGAAAAGGGCAAGGCGCTGTATCAGAAGGGCCGGCGCGAACTGGATGCCGGCGATCTGGCATCAGCGCGAAAAGATTTGCAGGGTGCCAAGGATGTGGGTTACACGCCCGGATTTTTAGGTGGCCCTTCGCCGGATACACTGCTGGCGGACATCGATGTCAAGCAACATGCGCAGATGGCGGCCAAGCCGCCGGTTATCGTCAAGCCGGCCCCGGCGCCAACCCCGCCACCGGCGGTGGTGGTGACGCCGATTCCGACCCCGGCCCCAGTACCGCCGCCGCCACCCGCCGTGGTGGTGACACCGGCACCGATTCCCGCGCCGGCCCCCAAGCCAGTGGATGAAGTGCAGGTCCGGCTCCAAGCTCAGGCCGAAGCCGAGAAACTGGCCCAAATCAGTGCCGCGCAGCGGATTTATATGGCGCAAGGCAAAGTGGATTTGGCCCGCAAAGAAGAGGCGCTTGGCCACGACCAAGCCGCTTTGGAATTCTACGACGCGGCGGTCGAATATGATCCGACCAATCAACAGGCGGTCCAGGGTCGCGATGCGCTGAGGGCCAAGATGGGTTTGGCCGCGCCGGCGGCGACCAAAAGCCCGCTGGCCACGGAAGCCATCCGCATCAAGGCGGAAACAGAAGAAATCCTGTTACGCTTCAGCGATGCCCAGCAGAAGTTCACCACCGATCTGGGCCTGAATAATTTTGATGTGGTCCGCAGCGATATTTCGGACATGCAGCGTGCCCGCGATGCCGACCCCGGCATTCTGAATGCCGACGTGCTGGCGCGGTTGGACAGCGATCTGGCGCAGGCACGCACGCAGTTGGAAGTAAAGCGTGCCGATTACGATGCGCAACAGCGTAAGCTCAACCAGGAAAAGGCCAAGCAGGACGAAATCGAGCGCCTGCGTAAGATTCAAGTGGAAAGGGATGCGGAAATTGCCGCCTTGGTCACCCAGACCAAAACGCAGATCGACGCCCAGAACTACGAAGCGGCCATGGGTTTGCTGGATGAAATCCTGGTGCTGGATCCGCACAACGATTTTGCGATCACCGTACGCACCCTGGTGCAAGACAAGGCGATCTTGCAGGAGCAGCGCAATCTGCGCGAAAAATTCGACTACAACTTCTCCAAGCAGATTAACAACGCCCAGGAAGAGCAGATTCCTTATTCGGACGTCTACCGTTTCCCGGACAACTGGCCGGCCATTAGCGACCTGCGCGATCGGGAAACCAAGGAGGCCGGTCAAAGCCCGGTGGATGCCGCGGTTTTTGCCGCCTTGGACAAACGATTGCCTTCGGTGCAGTTCAACGCGATTCCGCTGGCTGATGCCATCGACTTCCTGCGCGATGTCACCAATACCAACATTCTGGTGCAGTGGCCGATCCTGCAAGCGGCTGGCATCGACCGCACCACGCCGGTTACCGCCACTTTGCATGATGTCAAATTCAGCAAAGTGTTGACCATCATCCTGAACCAAGTGGCCTCGGCCAACGCGGCCGCGGCCGCCCCGGCCAAGTTGGATTACAACGTGGACGATGGTGTGATCACTATCTCCACGGCGGATGATCTGAACAAGAACGTCATCATCAAGGTTTATGACGTGCGCGATTTGCTGCTGGATCCCAACTTTAATCCCATTAGCAGTGGATTTGGCGGCGGTAGCAACAGCGGCGTCAGCGGCTTTGGTTCCACGACCACCGGCGGCGGCACAACGACCGGTGGTGGCGGCGGCGGTATGGGGAATATGTTTGGCGGTGGTGGTGGCAGCAGCAGCAGCAACGGCAACAGCGGCAACGGCGGCAATCACACGCAGCAGTTGCTGGACTTGGAAAAGAAGATCACCAACACCGTCGATTTCGATAAGTGGAAGACCAACAGCCCCGATGCCAGCGGCCAGATTGACGATTTCAACGATCAGTTGATTATCACTCAAACCCGCGCGGTGCATAAGGACATCGAATCACTGTTGGCGCAGTTACGCGCCAACCGCGCCATTCAGGTTACCGTCGAAGCCCGTTTTGTGACCGTCGATCGTAACTTCATGGAAAACGTGGGCTTTGGTGTGAACAGCATGACGATGAATGCCTTGGGCGGGATGAGCTCGTCATGGTCGCCGATTACTCTCACCAATAACTCCGCAGGTTACACCAGCGCCATCAATCCCAGCACTTCGGTGCCGGGCAGCATTGGTGGTGCCGTCAGCGGCATGGGCATGAGCAGCCCCAGCGGTGGCATCGGTACCGGCCCCACCAGCACCGGGACGATCAACTATGGCATGAATCCCGGGTTCTTGGATGATTTCCAGGTTAGCCTGTTCCTGACGGCGGTGGAGGCCGGCCGGCATAGTAGCATTGTTCACGCACCGCGCGTGACCCTGTGGGACGGTGAGAGCGCGATCATCGCCGACTATATCAACTATCCCTACGTGTCCGGATACAACGTGACCGTGGGTGGCAATACCGGCTTCGCCACGCCGGCCACCAGCAGCGCCACCGATGGTGTCATGCTGCAAATAAACAATGCGGTGGTGACGGCCGATCACAAGTATGTCACTTTGGATATGTCGCCGCAGTTGACGACCTTGCTGGGTTTCCGCTCGTTCATGGGAACCAGCGTCAATTCCGCCACCAGCAGCGGTAACGGTACCAATCTCGGTAACAACGCCGGCAATATTGCCGGCCTGTTCCCGGTCGAATTGCCGGTGCAGCAGATCGCCATGGTTTCCACCCGGGTAACTTGTCCCGATGGCGGAACGGTGATGATGGGCGGTGTGACCATCGCCGGCGAAGTGGAACTGGAAGCCGGTATACCGGGGATATCCCAGGTGCCGTTCCTCAAACAGCTTAGCAGCAGCCGTTCGACGGCCAAGGACGAAGAGGTGCTGATTATCCTGGTGAAACCCACGATCATCATCGACACCGAAATTGAAGCCAAGAACTTCCCGCTGCTGAGCAGCAAAGCGCCGTAAGGTGGTTTTTGGCCCAGGGTTTGACGATCCGCTGGCCCGGCGCAAGAACGGTCTGGATGATGTCCCATCCCCCGGTTCGGTTTCGTCCGCTCTCTTGGCTCCTGCTGATTCTTTTGAGCCACGCCGGCTTGCTGGCGTGGTTTGCTTTTGCCAATTCCGCGGCGTATGACGAGCCGGCCCACTTGGCCGCCGGGGTGGCCTATTGGACACACGGCGATTTTGAAGTCTATGCCCTTTCTCCACCGCTGCTGCGTTTATGGACGGCCGCGCCGGCCATGTTGTGCGGGGCCAAAGCGCCTGCGACTGATGCCGTGGATCAGTTTCCCCTGCGCACCCGGCATTGGGCCAACGCCCGGATATTTTTGTCGGCAAACGCTGGGCGGTTTCCCTTCCTGCTGGTGGTGGCCCGCTTGGGAATGATCCCGCTGTCCTGTCTGGCGGTTGGGATCGTGTATTGCCTGGCCGGGTCTATCTTCGGTATGCGTGCGGCCTTGCCGGCGGCAGCGCTTTACGCGTTCCATCCCTTTGTGCTGGCCAACGCCGCGCTGGTGGGCACTGACGCTGGCGTTGCCACGCTGATGCTGACAACCTTATGGTTGTGGCACCGGCATTTACGCAAACCGTCCATCGCTAAGGTCGTTTTCCTAAGCTTGCCCTTCGCGGCAGCGCTGCTGGCCAAAACCACCGCACTGCTGCTGGCCCCGGCAATGCTGGCCATGGCCGCCATCGTCTGCTTTGAATCTTCCGGCGGGCGCGGGAAATTGACGTTGCGTCTCTTGCGCGATTGGGCTTTTACCAGCGCCGTCGCGCTGCTGATCGTCAACGCGGTCTATGGATTCTCCGGCACCTTTGGCCGCCTGGCGGATTTACCGCTGCAATCGCAATCCATATTGGCGGTGGCCCAGCATCATCCCGGCCTGCGCTTGCCGTTGCCGGCGCTTTATCTACGCGGCATGGATGCCCAAATGCAGGACACCGAAGCCCAACACGCCGGTGGCTACAAGGGATTTCTTTTCGGCAAGGTCTTCACTGGCACACGCTGGGATTACTACCCGCTGACATTGGCCTGCAAAACCCCGCTAGGTATGTGGCTGCTGCTGCCCATCGCCGCGGTGGGTCTGATCGCCTGCCGCCGTGCCTGGCCGCTGGCGGTTGCCGCGGCAGTTATTTTTGCCGGCGCGGCAATGCTGACGAACGTGGACATCGGTTTACGCTATCTGCTGCCGTTGTTTCCGCTGCTGTGCGTGTTGGCGTCAGTGGCTTGGCGAAATGAATGGGCGGGCCGAATATGGCTACAGCGCCTGGTCACCGGCTTGTTATGCTTATCCATCGCCGAATCCCTCCTGTTTTGTCCGCGTTTTCTCACCTACTGCAATGTTGCCATTGCCTGGCCGGGCCAAGGCTGGAAGGTGCTCAACGGCGCCGACATGGATTGGGGGCAGGGTTTGATCGACCTGCGCCAGTGGATGGCCGACAACCAGGTGCCTTCGGTTCGCCTGGCTTATTTTGGATCGGTCGATCCGGCGTTGTACGGCGTCAACGGCACGCTTATCAGCAACCCGCGGGCGGCCGAGCCGTTGGTGGCGGTCAGCAGCTATTACGTGGTGGGGTTGACGCATTCGGCCGACACGGCGCATGGTCGGGTGCCGCTGGCCGTGCCTTTCCATGAAAAGCTGCTGTTCATGCCGCCGCTTACCGTGGTGGGCAATTGTATTCTGATTTACGACCGCGGCGATTATTTTCGGGCGGCGCAACCGTCACCGTGAAACCGGCGGCGGGATGTAGGCCAGGAGACGCATGCCGAATCCCCGCCCTCTGAGCGGCGGGTTGCCGATGGGCGGATCAAGCGGAATCTCCTGGTAATGACCGGCAATCCACCGCAGCAGTCGCCGGCCATAGGTGTCACCAAACGTCAGGCCAAATTCCGTGGTGTCTTTGTCGACGATCATGACGAAATCGGGCGGATGGTTTTGCAGGGCGGCCAGCATAGGGTTTTCGCCAAACAGCGCCAGATCCGGCGGGTTGAAATTGACATACGGCAGCGACGATGGCCGGCGGGCCAGGTAGTTGATCATGATGCCCTCCGGCAAGCACGCCAGCGTGGCACCGGGTGGAAGTTGGCGGGCAATATCGACGGTGCGGTTGACGCCAATGGCGCGAATGTCCGGAATGCCGCCGTAAAAAGCATCGCCGCCTTCACCGACGGGAATCCGCAAATGCTGGATTGATCCATAGGAAAAGTACAGGTAGACGCCGATCGTGCCCAGCCACAGTCCCGCCATGCCGCCTAAAACCAGCAGCCGGCTTCCACCCCGCTGGGCGATCCATGTTGGCAGCCAGCCGATGGTCAAGATCACCAAAAGTGCGGTGGCGGGCATTGCCAGCGTCCAGCCGTATTGAATGATCCGGGCATAGAGAAAAACCTTGGGAAGCAGTGCTAGGGCAAACGTGGCGAAAATCAGTGCCAGGGCGATGCGGGCATTCAGCGGCTGGCGCCGGCGTTTCCATAGCATCGCCGCTGCGGCAAGGAGGATCACCGCCGCGATGACCGGCAGGGGCCGGAACATTTCCTGCGGCCAGGGGTTGTGGGCATCGGCGGTCGCCCGGTGGGTCGACAGGAGGATGCCGGCCACCGCCGCGGCCACGCCGGCCACCGCCTGCCCGCGTCTGTTGCCGGCCAGCAGCGCCAACATCGCTAAGGCGCCGATGATGGCCAGGTAAATTCCCGTCCAGCGCATGAGCAGGGCGAGATTCAGCAGCAAATGATCCGTGCCCATGCTGTGCCGGTAGAACTGCAAGGAGGCGACCGAGCCATGCAGCAGCGCCGGCCACATGCCCAGACAGCCGCGTAAGGCATCGGCGAAGGGCATGTGCCTGGCGAGAAGGGTGGTTGCAAGCAGCAGTGGTACCGGCAGACCGACGAGGAAGGCGAGAGTCGCGCGGCTCCTTCTGGCGACGATCCCCCCCATGCCGCTGGCGGCCATGACCGCCAAAAATAATTCCGAGCGCGTGAGGAACACCAATCCCACCTCAGTGCCGGCAAGGGCGGCCCAGCCCCAGCCGCGGCCGCGGATCACGCGGTCGATGGCCCATATGGCCAGCAGGCTTAATGCCAAGCCGTGCGTGTAATCGTACTCATACGGGCAAACGTAGTTGTAGTTGCCGATGGAGGTGACGTGGGCAAAGGCGAACAGCGTCAGTACCACCACGCCGCTGAAGGTGGCGCATAATCGCCCGGCCAGCCGGTTGGCCAGCGCGTAGACCATCGCCACGATGCCGATCAAGATCGGCAAGTTGGCCAGCACCACCGAGCGCAAACTGACGCCCAGCAGTTTCATCGCCAGGGCGTTGTAATAGACGGATAGCGGCCCGGTGTAATGGGCGATGTCGCGGTACAAAACTGTCCCGGCCACAAGCTGCCATGGCACATAAAGCTGCACGCCGAAATCGACCAGCACGTCGCACCAGGTTCCCCAAGTTTTGGCCAGCAGGATGCAGCCGACAAACAAAAGCAGCATCGGCCCGGCCGCACGCGCCAGCGTTGGGCTGAACGGACCGCGCGGGCTGGGAAATGTTGGTGACATGACAGTAGGACGGGCTTGAGCCCGTCGGTTAGGCCTCGCGGCGGGCTGAAGCCCGCCCTACAGAGAATCGCAGCAGCAACGTCCAGATGCCCGCTAGCAAGGTGATTGCCGCCGCCAACGCGTATGGCCCGGCCAAGCGATAACTGAAGGCTTTTTCCGCAGCCAGCGGTCCAAGCATCCGGGCAATGCTACTTAAGCCCTGGTTCAAGCCAAACACCACGCCTTGCTGCCGCGGATTGCTGTTGCGTGAAATCAGCGCATACAGCGTCGGTGTTTGCAAGCTGCGGCCGGTGGCGTTCACCAAGCCGCTTAACAGCAACAGCCACAACATCGGTGTGGCACTGACGCCGACAAAGCCAAGCATTCCCAGGGCAACAAAAAACGGTCCGAGGATCGCCAGCGGCCATTCGCCGAAACGTTTGGTGAGCCGGCCGATCAATCCGCCTTGCACAGCGACAATGATCAGCCCGAGATAAGCGTAATACAAGCCTACCTGCCAATCCTTAAAACTCAGGATGGCTTTGCTGCTGACGAACTGGGCGGTGACGGTTTCGAGCATGGCAAAGGCGGTCATGCTGACAAAGCCGATCAGCAGCAGTTGCACCAGGCGCGGACTTTGGAAGATCGGCGTGAAGCGGCGCGGGTGCAGCCAGTTGGTGGCGTCGGCGGGCTTGTGGATACGCGATTCTTGCAGCCGTACGATCGTCATGGTCATGGCCACCAGGCTCATGGCGCAGGCGAAGTACCCCGGCAGGGCGGGATGGATCGGCACCAGCAAAGCCGCGGCGGCCGGTCCCAGGGCAAACCCGCAACCAAACGCCGCCCCCAGCATGCCCATGCCCTTGGCGCGATTTTTGGGCGTGGTGACGTCACTGATGTATGCCTGCGCCGCGGAGATATTGCCGCCGCTGATGCCATCAATCATTCGCGAAGCATAGATGACGATCAGCCCGAAAAAGGGATTGGCCCAATGCACTTGCATGGCCAAGCCCAGCAGGGCATAGCCGATGGCGCTGCCAAGTTGCGAAAAGATCAAAATGGGCCGCCGGCCGAAACGGTCGGAAATGGCGCCCAGAATCGGCGAGGCGAAAAACTGGAAGGCCGAGAAAATGGAGAAAACCAGGCCGATTTGCAGGTTGGAGGCATGGAACTGCTTGGCGAACAGCGGCAGCAGGGGGATGATGATGCCGAATCCCAGCAGATCCATGAAGACGATCAGGAAGATCACGCTCAACGCCCCCTTGGGCGGTTCAATGTCGAGATCGCGTGCATCGTCTTGCATTGGCTGGGTTATAGCAGGAATACTCGATCAGCAGAAACCGACCGACTTTGGCTAGCCGCGACCCGTAGGGCATTTACCCATGCCCGCAGGGGAGCCTGCCGCGTGCCGGGGGACACGCTCCGCTACGCGTCGCGGCCAACCAGCCCAGCGACGGTGCCGCGGGCAATAAAAAAACCCTTGATATCCGAAGATACCAAGGGGTTTTATGTAAATGCTGGCAGTGACCTACTTTCCCGCTGAAGCAGTATCATCGGCTCAGCAGGCTTAACGACCGTGTTCGGAATGGGAACGGGTGTGACCCTGCTGATATAGCCACCAACAAAGGCCGGGTAGGGCGGTTAAGCCTTACCCGGCGGAAATTTTGTGAATACGCAAGTTCAAATGATCCGCGAACGAGCACACTAATTGGAAAAAGTGAAACTCGACGCACGTTGCGATCTATCCCAGCACGGGCCAGGGGTAGAGGACAACGATGATCGATAAAAGTAGTCAAGCAATCGACCGTTAGTACCGGTAACCTAAATGCCTCTCGGCACGTACAGCTCCGGCCTATCAACCGGGTGGTCTACCCGG
>Ga0316217_10005864_pt1 | contig 12482 bp, 11 predicted proteins | sample 1anoAmetaG_FD_203633 | JGI IMG/M metagenome (GOLD analysis project Ga0316217, IMG submission 203633) | Freshwater microbial communities from Trout Bog Lake, Wisconsin, USA - 1anoA | ecosystem: Environmental > Aquatic > Freshwater > Lake > Hypolimnion/Profundal zone | place: USA: Wisconsin... | reverse complement strand
CGGCGCTACTTATCCAAAGCCGCCGTCGCGCAAATGACCCGCAAACAAACCGGCCCGAAAGTTACCAACGACTACGGTTTCGGCTGGGGAACCGGCAAAGGTTGGTGTGGTCACGGGGGCGCGCTCGCGACCAATTTTGTCGTGGATTGGCAGCACGGCTTGGTGCTCGTATTTCTGGTGCAGCACGCCGGTTTCCCCGGCGACGGCGGCAAGAGTTTCGAAACCTTCAAGCACGCGGCATTGGGATTACGGTAAATACGCGCCGACCGCGCGCAGCCGGTCACGCAGGGCACCGGTTTTCACGATGTGGGCCGCTGTGGTCGCCGTCGAACACGGCGGTGCGGGGAATTTCCAGTGCGGCAACTGGTCGTTGCTGGCATGCTGCCCTGCAATTTCCATTACCCATGTTCTGGCAAGCCTTGCCTTGCACCGATTGCATTGCCGGTTGTATGATGCCCGCCATTATGAATACCGAACCGATTTTTGTCGCGGATTGGACGATGCACCAAGCGTGGCGGACCGAACCCGAACCTGATTTATTACCGGCCCGCGTCCGCGTCGGCTGGAACCGGGAAGCAATGGTCATCGAGGCCGAGTTGTCGGATCGCGACATGTATAATCCGGCCACCGAGTTTAACCAGGTCGCGTTCCACCTCGGCGATGTGTTTGAGATTTTCCTGCGCCCGGAATGGCAGGAACCGTATTTTGAGTTCCATATCACGCCCGACAACCAACTGCTCCAACTGCGGTTTGACGGCGCGCACCAACTTAAGCAACTCCCCAAGACCGGGACGCTTGACGAGCGGCTGGCGCCCGTTAAAATCTGGAAAGCGCGCATCACCAGCACCGTTCGCATGGAGGCCGGCGCGCAGCGGTGGTTGGTCAGCGCGGCCATCCCGTTTGCCATGGTCGTCGAAACCGGGGCGATGCAGCCGGGCGCACGTTGGTTGTGTTCGTTCTGCCGGTATGACTACACGCGGGGCCGGTCGGCGCCTGTCTTGTCGTCCACCTCGCCGCACGCGGAGTGCAATTTTCACCGGCAACAAGAGTGGCGGCCCATCGTGTTTCCGGGTTAAATAACCGCCGGTTCCACATGGAGGACGAGGCTTCGTCCGAGCCGCGGCTCGGCGGGAGGCTCGCCCCCCAAATGCCCGTCGCCAGACCGCTAGTGAGTGGCGGGCGTCAGGGCGGGCAACTGAGTTGAGCGAACCCGAATCAGGATTTTCTTCTTGGCGGCTTCATCACCGGGTTCGCTGATGGCCTCGAGTTCCCGGTCGTTGTCGAAATGCTGGTGGATGGCCCGCCGGTCAAACGTGGTCAGCGGGCCGAGCGTTACGGCTTCACCCCAGCGGCGGACTTTGTCGGCGGCATCGGTCGCTTGGCGGAGAATATCGTCGTTTTGGTGTTCCCGGTAATGCTCACAATCGATGGTCACCCGCGGGGCGGTCAAGTCACGGCGATGGAGAATGCGGTTCACGAGAAATTGCAGTTGGCTCAACGTCTGGCCGTGTTTGCCGATGAGCCGGCCGGGGTCGGGCGTGGTGATGTGCAGCACGGGCGCCCCATCAACCTGCGAAAGCTCAACCGTCCCGGGAATCTCGAGGCTGGCGAGGATGGTTTCGACAACGTCTTTGGGATTGAGCGGCGCAGGTGGTTGATCCATGGCGGTGGTCACTTCGATTTACCGGCGGGCAGCGCCGGTGCAGTCCGCCGTTCTTTCCGGATGCTCAGCCATTGTTGGAGGATGGAAAGAAATTGTTGCAAGGTCCAGTACAACGTCAGGCCGGAGGCCGCGCTATAGAAAAACATCAGCATGATCAGCGGCATGAACATCATCATCTTCGCCTGTTGCGGATCCCCGGTTTGCGGGGTGATTTTTTGCTGCCAGATCATCGAGCCGACCATCAGCAATGGCAACGGGTTGATGGCGAATCCGGCCACCATCGCCACCGTATCCGGTTGCGCCAGGTTTTTAATCCACAGGAACGCTTCGCCGCGCAAGGCGATATTGCCACCGAGCACCTTATAGAACGCGATCAGCACCGGCATCTGCACCACCATCGGCAGGCACCCGGAGAACGGGTTGATCTTGTGCTCTTTGTAGAGCTTCATCGTTTCCTGATTCAACCGCTGCGGATCATCCTTGAACTTGTCCTTGAGTTTCTGGACTTGCGGCTGGAACTTCTGCATCGCTTTCATCGACTTGATGCTCTTGGCTTGAATGGGCCAGAACACCACTTTCAACGCAATCGTCACCAGAATGATCGCCCAGCCGTAATTCGGAATCAGCGCGTGGAAAAAGTTCAGACACAACAGAAGCAACCAGCCGAAGATGCCCGAGTAGGCATCCATCCACGACCCGAAATCCATCGCTTCTTCCTGATTCTGGCCGAGCGCCTGCAAGCGGTTGTAGTCCTTCGGCCCAGCATAAAAGGTGAACGCGCACGTCGTGCTACCATCCGCCGCGCGTGTGACCGGCACTTCCACCACGGCACTCACGCCATTGGTGGCCGAACTTTTCGGCTGGTTGGCCCAGACCGGCAACCCGACTGGGGCATAAGTCACACTAACCGCGTTGGTCGGCAGCGACAGAATCGTCGCAAAAAACTGGCTCTTCACACCAACCCACTGGGCCCGGATGAGTTCCCGGTTTTCGCCGGTCTTCGTTCGTTTGATGACCTTGTTAACGTCGCGGTTGGAAAACTTCGGCCCCCCCTGCCAGTCCACATTCAAATAATTCGGCGCTTCCTTCGCATCCGTAGGCGCCGCCGTGCCAACCGTGAGCAGCAGGTTCGTCGTGGTGCCCGGCAGCGCAATCGTGCCGGTGAGCCGGTAATCCGCGCCCAACGTCACCGTCTTCGTCACGCCCGCGCTGCGGAGCACGACTGTCTGCGGGTCCGGCTGCGCAATGGCGAAGACCGCATCACCCGGCAACGTCAGGGCCGGCCCCCGAAGCACAGTGTTGTACTTGAGCAACTCCACGGCTTTGATGCCGCCACCCCAGCTGGTGATTTCGACCCGCACATATTCATTGCTGAGCACGACGACTTGCTCGGCCGGGCGCACGCCAGTCGTGACCGGGATCGGGGCCGGGATCGGGGCGGCCTGAATTGTCTCCACGACATTGGTGGTCGGGGCCGGCGCAACGGCCACCGGGTGCGGTTTGCGTGGGATCGGCGGGTAAATTTTATTGACGACAAATTGCACGCCGAACAACGCCAGCAGGCAGGCAATCACAACGGGAAGAGTTTGCTTGTTCATGGGACTGGATCGTAACCGCCGGCATGGAAGGGATGACACCGCGCCAAGCGCCGGGCGGCCAGCCAACTGCCGCGGCCCGCGCCATGCCGGTCAATCGCCTCGCTGGCGTAGCCTGAGCAACTCGGGATATACCGGCACGCACAGGGGACCGGCCAAAGCGCGCGCAGCGGCGCGAGCGACCGGTAAACCTGCAGCAGCCAAAGTAAAATGTGTTTCATTACGAGCCGCGGAGCAGGCCGGCCGTCCGAAATAAATCGAGCAGGCAGGCTTCGACATCACCGCGTTTTTTACCGTTAATGGAATGGCGGGCAACCATGACGATTTGGAAGTGGTCTTGGAGTTGGTGCTGGTTGAGCCGGTACGCTTCGCGCAGGAGCCGCCGGGCGCGGTTGCGCGCAACGGCATTCCCGACTTTGCGGCTGGTCACAACGCCGGCCGTGCGCGGCTGGTCCGGAGCCGCCAGCACGTAGGCGACGGCCAGGCTGCCGTGATACCGGCGCCCGGTGTCGTAGACGCGCCGAAACTCGCTGTTGCGCTGCAGGCGCTGGCGTTTCGGAAATGACTGGCTTCCATGCAACCGGGCCTCCACCGTGGCCCGATCAGACCTGCGTCAGGCGTTTGCGGCCGACACGACGCCGGTTGGCCAACACGGCGCGACCGCCGCGGGTGCTGGAGCGTTTCAGGAAGCCGCAGCGGCGAGCACGGCGACGTTTTGATGGTTGATAGGTACGTTTCATGACAGTATTATTTTCCTCGAGAGCGGCGCATCATACCAGCCGCCGGCGGATTGTCAAGGGAACCGGCAACCGAATTTCTTGGGAAGGCGTGATCCGGCCGTGGGCAACTGCTGACCACCCTTCGTGGTCGCCACTCTGAGCGCAGTGCGCCGAGTTGGACAAGCCGCCGCTGTTGTTTGCGATACCGGCCGCGCAATCGGCTGCGGCGCCGGCGGACACGCCCGGCCGGCCTAGCCGAAATATTTATTGACTTACCGGTCAGGGATGTTAAAACCCAACCATCTAGTTTGTTTTATGCAAGAGCGAGCCAAACGCACACGCGAACAAATCCTCACGGCGGCCGCTGTGGAGTTTGCCCAGAAGGGGCTGCATGGCGCCCGCGTGGATGAGATTGCCAAGCGCGCGCGGGTCAACAAGGAGCGGCTCTATGCTTATTTCGGCGGCAAGGAGCAACTCTTCCGCGAGACATTGCGCGCGGCAATTGCGGAGATCATCGCCGAGGAACAAACACTCCTCGCGCAACTGGCTGACGATCCCACCCGCATGACCGAGGCCACATTGGAGCATTACCTCGGCTTTCTCGAACGCCATCCAACTTTCTGGCGCTTACTCGCGTGGGAAAACCTGAGCGGCGGCGCCACTGTCGAGGCGCTCGGCGGCATTCGCGAGCAGACTTTCAAGGAAATGCGCCAACTCTACCAGCAACGCCAAAAGCTCGGCATCTTCCGCAAAGATATTTCCTTTGACACTTTCATCTTTACCTTGTCCGCCGTTTCATTTTTTCTGTTCTCCAACCGCTTGACGATGGAGCGCACCTTACAACGCGACCTCGCGACGCCGGCCGCGCGCCAGCAGCTCATGACGGAAGTTTTGGATTTAATCAAACATGGACAAATTCCTCACCGCTGACCAACTCGACAACTGCCTCAGCGAGCCCACCCCCGGCCTGCTCGACACGCTCCGGCAGCAGCCCGGCGACATCCTTGTGCTTGGTGTCGGCGGCAAGATGGGCCCCACGCTGGCGCGCATGGCCCGCCGCGCGCTCGACCAACTCGGGCGCCCGGACAAAGTCATCGGCGTCGCCCGGTTTTCCTCGAAAGATCTACCGGCGGAACTGGAACAGCACGGCGTTGTGCCGGTCGCTTGCGATTTGCTGAACCGGCAAGCGGTTGCGAAGTTGCCGGAGGCGCCGAACATCATTTTTATGGCCGGCCAAAAATTCGGCACAGCGTCCGGCCCGGAGTTGACGTGGGCGATGAACACCCTCGTCCCGGCCCACACCTGCGAACGCTATCCCAAGTCGCGCATCGTTGCCTTCTCGACCGGCTGCGTCTATCCGCTCGTGCCGGTCGCCAGTGGCGGCGCACGCGAAGACGATCCAGTCGGTCCGCCCGGCGATTACGCCAATTCCTGCGTGGGCCGCGAACGGATTTTTCAGTATTTCGCGAAGAAGAACGGCACCCCGGTGGCGATTTACCGGCTGAACTACGCCATCGATCTCCGCTACGGCGTGCTGCTCGACCTCGCGCAAAAAATCTGGGCCGGCACAGAAATTGATGTCGCGATGGGCCACGTCAACATCCTCTGGCAACGCGACGCCAATGCCCGCGCGCTCCAATGCCTGGCCATTGCCGGCAGCCCGGCGGTTCCGGTTAACATTACCGGCCCGGAGACGCTGGCCGTCCGCGACCTCGCCAACCAACTTGGCAAGCTGCTCGACAGGCCGGCCCGGATCGTCGGCCAAGAAGCCCCCACCGCCTGGCTGAACAACGCCGGCAAGTCCATCCAACTGTTCGGCCCACCGACGGCGAGCGTGGCGCAGATGCTCACCTGGGTGGCGGACTGGGTCAAGCGCGGCGGTGCGACCTTGAACAAGCCCACGCATTTTGAGGCGCGCGATGGCAAATTTTAATTCCACGCCAATCCGCATCGGCATCGTCGGCGCGGGCATGGCCGGCCACTTTCACGTCGCGTGTTTGCGGCGCGTCTACGGCGCGCGCATCGAACTCGCCGGCGTGACTTCGTTGCGGCCGGCCAGCCGGGCAACCTTCGGCACCACGCACGGCCTGCCGGTCTTCGACACTATCGAAGCAATGCTGAACCGGATTGACGTGCTCGATGTCTGTTCCCCGCCGTACGCCCACGAAGCCGGCATTCTCGCAGCGGCCGGCGCCGGCAAGGCAATTATCTGTGAAAAACCGCTCACCGGTTATTTTGGCCCCACCGGCGCGGATGCGCAATACCGGGGCGACAAGGATTCAAAGCAGACGATGCTGGATGAATCCATCGCCCGGATGCAGCGCATTGCGGCGGCGGTGCGCCAGAGCAAAGTCAGCTTCGGCTACGCCGAGAATTTCGTCTATGCGCCGAGTGTCCAGAAGGAACGCGAGATTATCGAGAAATCTGGTGCGCAGATTTTGCGAATGACCGGCGAGGAATCACACAATGGTTCCGCGTCGCCGGTCTACGGCATCTGGCGCTTTGCCGGCGGCGGCTCACTCATCGGCAAGGGCTGTCATCCGCTCGGCGGCATGCTTTACCTGAAGCGCCGGGAAGGCCTCACACGCGCTGGCCCACCGATTCGGCCCAAATCCGTCAGCGCGCGCACGCACCAGCTCACGCGCTTACCGGCGTATCGCGACGCGAAATTGGTGCGCACGGACTACCACGATATTGAGGACTATGGCTTCATGCACGTGACGTTCACGGATGGCACGGTCGCCGATGTATTGACGAGTGAAGTTGTGCTCGGGGGCATCTACGATTACCTCGAGGTGTTTGCCAACAACCACCGGACCCGCTGCCGGATCAGTCCGACCGGTTTGGTGGACACCTACAATCCGCGCGGCGACCAATTCAAAGATGTTTACCTCATCGAAAAAGGCAGCACGAAAGAAGGCTGGGCGCCGGCGGCACCGGACGAGAATTTTACGATGGGTTACCAGGCTGAGATCGAAGACTTCGTGACGTGCGCCGCCGCCGGCACGCAACCGCAGGCGGACCTCGATCTCGCGCTGGACACGACGGCTACAATTTACGCGGCGTACTTGTCGGATGAACGAAAAGGCGCCGAAGTCGAAATCCCCCACCTATGAAGATTGGCATTATTGGCTTGGGACACTTGCATCCGCGGTCGTACATGCCGCATTTTCAGGCCTGCCCGGGAGCGGAAGTCGTCGCGGTCGCCGAGGCTGACGCCGGCTTGCGCGAGGCGTTTTGCAAGGATTTCAAACTGCAAGGGTTCGCAACCGTTGCCGAGCTCCTGCAGGCGGTCAAACTCGATGTCGCGGCGATTTTCCTGCCGCACGTGGACTGCCCGGCGGCGGCGGCGCAGTGCGCGGCGCGCGGAGTTCATTTGATGGTGGAAAAGCCGATGGCGGCTAGCGCGGCCGGCGCGGCGGAGATTGTGAAGTCGGCCGCACAAGCCAACGTGAAGCTGACCACCGGTTACGCGTGGCGGCTACATCCGGTCGCGGGCGAGTTCAAACAACTCATCCAGCGCGGCGCAATTGGCGAAGTTGTCGGCGCGGAAGGCCGGTGTGCCGCGGGCAAGTTGAACCGGTATATCGACGGCCATTCGCCGTGGATGTTGCAAAAGGCGCTGTCCGGCGGCGGACCGATGTACAACCTGGGCGTCCACTGGATTGACTTGTTTCGCTGGATGCTGGAAGACGAAGTGGTTGAGGTGTCCGGCCGCAACGTGAAGGTCAACACGCAGTACGACATTGAGGACAATTCGTTCGCGCACCTGAAATTTGCCAAGGGCACCGTCGTGGCACTGGACATTAGTTACACGGTGCCGGATGCATTTCCATACGGGCGTGATCTTTACTTGTCAGCGCGCGGCACGCGGGGGGTGATTGCGTGGGCCCCGGCGTTTGAAGGGCAACGCGACACGTTGTTTATTTGCCGGGACAAAGCGGAATCCAAAGAGTATAACCTGCCGCCGACACCCGGGTATGCCGGCGGGATGGGGCGCGAGTATGTGCGGTCGTTCCTGGACGCCGTCGCCAACAACCGGCCATTGCCGGTCACCGGCGCGGATGGCGTGGCCGCGTTGCGGGTAGTGGAAGCAATTTACAAGGCGGACAAAGAAAAACGTTGGGTCGGAGTGAAAAACTAATGAGCAAGAAAATCAAATGGATCGTGACTGATTACATCGAGGACAACCTCGACTGGGAAGCCGCCGAGATGCAGAAGGCCGGGATTGAGTTCGCCGCGTACCAGCTGAAGTTCAAACCCGAAGCCGAGGTCGTCGCGCAGATCAAAGATGCCGATGCCGTGCTCGTCAACATGGTGAAGTTCACGGAATCGCTCATCGCCCAGTTGCCGAAGATGAAGTTGTTGATCCGGCATGGCATTGGTTACGACAATGTCGACGTCGCCGCGTGCACCAAGCATGGGGTCCAGTTCGCCTACCAGCCCGATTACTGTGTCGAGGACGTGGCCGAGCACGCCATCGCGTTGATTCTGGCGTGCGGGCGCAAAGTTGTGTGGAGCCGGCGCACGCTCGACGCGTCCAGCGCGAAGCAGCAATGGGATTTTACCGGTTTGTTTCCGCTCCGCCGCATGGCCGGCAAGACGCTCGGCGTCGTCGGTTGTGGCCGCATCGGCAGCCGGGTGGTTGAGAAACTTGCCGCATTCGGATTCAAAATCATCGGCCATGACCCGCTCTTGAGCGCGGCGCGCAAGCAGGCGCTCGGCATTGACTTCGTGGACAAGGAAACACTGTTCCGCACCGCCGATTACATCACGTTGCACACGCCCCTTGGCCAGGGAACCCGGCTGCTGGTCAATGCGCCAACGATCGCGCTAATGAAACCGACCGCCTACCTGATCAACACCTCGCGCGGCCCGATGGTTGACGAAGCGGCGCTCGCGACGGCGTTGCAGAAGAAACAGATTGCCGGCGCGGCGATTGACGTGTTTGCGGTCGAACCGCCACCGGTCGCGCATCCCTTTTTCGGCTTGGACAACGTGATCTTGACGCCGCACATTGGTTGGGCGTCGGAAGAGGCCGGCCAGGAAATCCGGCAAAGCATTGTCAACGACGTGCTGGCGTTCGCCGCCGGCCAGCCCGCGCGTTGCGTCGTCAACCAGGAGGTCCTGAAATCATGAAAATTGCAAATGTGAAAGCGCCGTTACCAGGGCCGAAGGGCCGGGTGCTGCTCGACCGCTGGCATCAATTCGAGGCCGATGTTGTCGGCTTCCAGGCGCCGGTGGTCTGGGATCACGCGCAAGGGTGCGTCGTCACCGACGTGGACGGCAACCAGTACATCGACTGGACCTGTGGCGTGCTCGTCACGAATGTCGGCCATTGCCATCCGCATCTGGTCGCCGCGATTCAAAAAGCGGCGGCCCGCTTGCTCAACAATTATGAGTGCGCCAACGTCGAGCGCATCGCAGCCGCCGAACGCCTCGTCAAGGCATTGCCACAACATTTGAACCGGTGTTTCTTTCTCTCCACCGGCAGCGAAGCGACCGAAGGCGCGCACCGGTTGATGAAACGCAAGACCGGCAAGTACGAAGTGCTCTCGTTTCACGGTGGCTTCCATGGCCGCACCTACGCCGCCGCTTCGATGGGCGGGCTGTCCAGTCCCAAAAAAGGCTACGGCCCGAGCATTCCCGGCATGATCCGCGTGCCGTACCCGAATCCATACCGGGATCCGAATGGCTGGTGCGCGGACGGCCCGGAATTCAAACGCTATTTTGATTTCCTGGAAGAAATCGTTGCCGCAAACAGTACCGGCAGTTTGGCCGGCTGCATTGTCGAGCCGTACGAAGGCGCGGCCGGCTTCATCTTCCCGCCGAAAGGTTGGCTCAAGCAGTTGGAACACTGGGTGCGTGCGAAAGGCTTGCTCCTGACCGTGGACGAAGTGCAGGCGTCGTATGGCCGGACCGGCAAGATGTGGGCCATCGAGCACGAAGACATCAAACCCGACATCCTCACCATCGGCAAGGCCATTGGTTGTGGCGCACCGGTCTCGGCGGTCGCGGCGACGGCGGACGTTTTTTCCTGCCTCGCGAAAGGCGAAATGTCCAGCACGCTGGGCGGCAACCCGGTTGCCAGCGCCGCCGTCTGCGCGGTCCTCGACATTTACGAGCGCGAGCCATTGGTCGCCAACTCGGCAAAAATGGGTGCCTATATGAAACAGCGATTGCAGACGCTGGCAGCCAGCTGCCAATATCTCGGCGACGTGCGCGGCATGGGTTTGATTATCGGTTTAGAGTTTGTGAAAGACAAAACGACGAAGGCGCCCGCGCCCGAGTTGATCAAGTCGCTCATCATCGATTGCGCCAATCACGGCCTGCTCATCGGCTCGGTTGGCATGTACGGCAACGTCATCCGCGTCGCCCCGCCGCTGGGCATCACTCAGGCCGAAGCCGACGAGAGCCTCGCAATCATGGCCGGCGCGTTGCAGCGCCTGCAGCTCTGACATGCACGCCACGATTGCTAAGTTCTTGCCGGACACGCAAAAGTTTCTTTGCGAGTTGATCCGATTCGAGTCCACGCCCGGTAACGAACACGCGGCAATGCTGTATTGCGAAACCGAATTCGCCAAGCTCGGTGTGACTGTCGACCGGGTTCCGCTATCCGACGCGATCAAAAAAGATCCCGATTACTCCACGCCGGTCCCGGACATCAAATACGCTGGCCGGTTCAACCTGCGCCTCGTCCGCACCGGCCGGGGCGGCGGCCGCAAACTGTTGTTCAACGCCCACACCGATGTTGTCCCGGCCTCCGAAGGGATGCCAGATGCGTACCGGCCCCGCGTTGAAAACGGCGTGGTCTTCGGCCGCGGCGCGTGCGACGACAAGGGCCAAGTCGCCCTGCTCTACTTGTTGTTCAAGGCGCTTGCGGCCGGCAAAATTCGGTTGGCCGGTGACATCGTCGCGCACCTTGTCGTCGAAGAAGAGAACGGCGGCAACGGTTCACTCGCCATGGCCCGAACCGGTGAGAAAGCCGACGGCTGCGTGGTGCTCGAAGCGTCCGAAGGCAAGCTCTTCACCTCGATTCGCGGCGCGGTTTGGTTCCGAATCGTGTTTCATGGCAAAGCCGGTCACAGCGGCCAGGCCGGCCAGACCAAGAGTGCATTGCTGATCGCCCGGGATGCCATCGCGCTGCTCGAAAAGTATCATGCCGAATTGCTGGCTGGATCACGCGGGTTGCCGTTGTTCGATCCGTACCCAAACCCGATGCCGATCACCTTTGGCAAGCTGCAAGCCGGCAACTGGCCCGCCGCCGCGCCGAGCCGCGCCGAGTTGGAAGGCGTGCTCGGGCTGTTGCCGAACAAAACGAAAGACCAGGTCATGGCCGGGATGCGGCAGGCCTTGGAACCGCTCGGCGCCAGCAACTTTGAATTGAGTTTCCTGTACCGGCATGACAGCAGCGTCGTGGACCCGACCCACGCCTTGCCGCAGACACTGCTCGCCGCAGCCGGCAAGGCCGGGCATCCACTCACGGTCAGTGCGATGACCGCATCCTGCGATGCGTGGTTTTACAACAACCAGCTCGGGATCCCGACGGTTGTGTACGGCCCCGGCACGTTGAAGGTCGCGCACTCGAAAGATGAACAGATCGCAATGCAGGACATCGCCACTGCGGCAGAAGTCCTTACAACCTTCGCTCAAGATTACTGCGCAAGATAATGCTGTGTGTCGTTCTCAGCGATTGAAACCTTATCGTTGCATTTTCGTATTCCACCGGTAACAATTCAAATTGACCAATAGTTTATCGACTATTGCTTTGAGTAACGCCGAGTTAGTTTCAAACCTAAGACACCGAGAACTATAAGAATCGCGCCGAGGGAAATTTCCATAAACGGCCCGAACGCACCAACCGGTTTTTCCTTTGGAATTAAGGCATCTATTCCCAAGAAGCTACCCAGCAAAAGTAAACAATATTCCAGAGCAAGTCCTGTAACTTGAAGAAGTTGGTACTTCATGGCTCCTTACCGTACTTACATTCGCAGCATTGCCGACAGTTTCGGTTATCATCTGCACAACCGAGGCCAGTAAAGTTAGCTTCAAAATCTTCGGCAGAATCTTTGATTGTACCGCCTTGGAGGTTATCGTGAAGCCAGTTGCGGGCGTTCTCCGGTAGCCACTGAAGAGCCAACTCAATGCCACCGGCAGACAAATCTCTTGTTTCCTTAACTATCCCCAAGAAGTCCGCTATTATTCTGCCACACGGATTACTCAGCTTGCATGACAAAAAACAATGAGCAAGTTTGTCATTTACTATGTGACCTAACTGTGAATGCGCAAATTTGACTTGATTGAGACATTCTTGCGCTCTAACTCCAAACACAAATAGGCCAAATAGTCGGCTAACCAACCACGGGTTACCTCGCAAGTCACATCCACTCAGGGAACTTCTGCCGAGCATGTCCATTCGTTTGATTGGGTCGTTTGCCGTGAACGAGTACAACATTGCAGCACCACGTTCTTCAAGAGGATCCCTGTTCAACCACCGGCCCGCCG
>Ga0316217_10005863_pt1 | contig 12483 bp, 8 predicted proteins | sample 1anoAmetaG_FD_203633 | JGI IMG/M metagenome (GOLD analysis project Ga0316217, IMG submission 203633) | Freshwater microbial communities from Trout Bog Lake, Wisconsin, USA - 1anoA | ecosystem: Environmental > Aquatic > Freshwater > Lake > Hypolimnion/Profundal zone | place: USA: Wisconsin... | reverse complement strand
CATGGTGAGCCTACGGTCGGGCTGCTCTTGTTTGTTCCTGTTGTGTTTGCTAGATTGCCTGGGCGATAGATTGTCTATCTTTTTGCATTTCTCCAGAGCTTCGCCCGAGGGCTACTCATGAGGCAGCAACCGGAAAGTAACCGCCCCCTCGATCTCTTGCTTCTACGACTCGAACTCGTCATAGAACACCACTTTCCTCTCGCTGCTCTTTTGGGCGGTACAATACAGAGTGTAGCTGAGCAGATCGCGGTTGACCTTGAGCAGCTATTTGGACACATTTTGCGACTTCCTCTGCTTTTTGGCAGAAGCAGCCCTGGGAGTGCCCGCAGCCTCTCCCTTCTTGCCCTTGGCCCTCATGGAAGACTTGATTTACGAATAAAATAAATATACTGACTACCAAGTTCCAGATTCGATAGCTTTATTGCCAACCCTTAAGCAGTTAAATAAATCAGCATCATTTGCCCATAGCCCGGCTCTTGACCTGGCTGATGAAGTTGTTATGTCTGGGGTTGGGCTGTGACTAAGGATTTTTGGAGGCTAGGGAGTGCAGCTTTTGTTCGAGAGGCTGGTGTTGGAGTGGTGTTTCGGGCGGGAGTCTGTCGCGGGAGGTGGATTCGATGGTGCTGGACTGGGAGACTAGTTCGGCTGGCTGCGAGTGTATTCTTTTCCTGATGGCTTCTCCCGTGGTGTTGCCCTAGGCCTCCTTATCGTCCCTTTCCTTGGGTTCCTGCGGCTTTCTGGCCAGGTTGGGACTGATTTTGGAGGCTGAACTCAGAATGAATTAAAAGGGCTAGTTGTATTTGGAATTCTTGAGGACTAGTTCGGGCTTTTAGAAGTAGGGCAGGTAGCTTTTTAGCTGCGAGTTGAAATACAAATACAGCAGCTTCTCCTTGTACTCCAGAAGCAGCTCGATCTGCCTCACTAGTTCTATGAATTGCTGGTTCTCGATGGTCTTCTTGAGCTCGGCTCGGTGGTTCTTGCTGATCTTGCCTATCTTCTCGATCACCGTGATCTTCTCCTGCCACTGCTGCGCCCGACTCGCGAGGCAGTCTCCGACAAACCGCGCATAGACCTGCGTAAAGCCACAAGTACACTGATATCGGTGCTGATGATGTAGTAGACCAGCACCCAGCACCCAGCCAGATCCTGCTTGTAGTACTTGCCCAGCCGGTTGAACTCAGTCACTATGCTGCACAGCACCCCCAGGTAGTTCATCACCTTCCACCTCACCTCCTCCTACTCCTCGATGGGGACCTTGCCTCGCATGATCTGGGAGTAGAGCGAGACATCCTGCGATATTTTGAGGAAGTAGGAGCAGAGGGGAGCCAGCACCCTGAACGTCAGCTACTTGATAGCCCCCTTGTCGCTGGTGTTCTCCATTTTCAGCTTGCTCTTGCTTTTCTCATTCTTCCTCGACTCCGACTTGCCCCTCAGGTAGTCGTAGATCTTCTCCACGCTGTTCCTGGGGGTCTGGGGAGGGTGCTTGGTCTCGGTGAGTCTGGGGATGTCGAGCTGGATGACCTCGTTGATGTGTTTCATGAGTAGTTGGGCATCCTGAACGGTGATGAGGCCGGTGAGAGAGCCCTGGTGGAGGAAGATGTGGAGGAAGGCGCACTTTTTGGCGACGTAGATGAGGGTCTGTTCCTGATGCTCTCTTTTCAATACCTACATGACTATCTTTATCTTCTTGCTGAGAAACTCCACATAATTCAACCTCAAGGCAGCCATTTTCAGTTTTTTTGCCAGCATCTCTTTATAACTGGCAACCCCCTCGACTATCTCGGGCTCCAACCTGAGAGTAAGTATCATCTGCCTGGCAAGCAGTTCCCTCTATTACTTGTATTCAGGTGACTTGACGAGGTCCTACATAAATTATGACTTTATTATTATTCTTAATTAGATCATCTCGCAACAACTTTGAACACCGAGGTTGGGTTTCTCGCTTGAAGCTTTGGCGGCCTGCCTGGGGTTGGGGTGTTGCTGAGTTTTTTTTGGTTGCCGTTTCAATAGAAATAGCTTTGACTGAGCCTGGAGATTAGAGATATAGGTTGGATTCAATCAAAATAGGACTATTGACGGGGAGTTTATTATATTTACTGCTACTATGCTTCATCGTCGACTGTGGGCTGGTTGTTCTTTTCTGCTCCGTTCTTTAATCTGGCTATTTTTATAATCTTCCATCAGTTTCTTGAAAGCCTTGGGTCATTTCCAGTCTAAGTTTCCTCATTTAAAAGATCATCTGTGTTAGTTTATCAACAGTTTATTGCATTTGCGCGAGAGAAATTGATATCAATGAGTGAGCTGATTGTCTATTTCTTCCGACTCTTCGGCAGGATTTACCAAACCTAATCTGCTTTCAAGGTTTACTAGACAGATGGGATCTCTCTGCAGCTTTCATACGAAGATATCACATACATTTCTGGCCTCAACCTCCTAGATTGCGAATTAGGGAGTGGATATGAGTTTAGATCGAAAGTTCCGCAAGAATTCGCTGACGTATATATCCAAAAATAGGTCGTTACAATACGAGAGTAATTTAATGCGATCGGGTGCGGGTGCTGTGATGCAAGGGATGAGGGGTGGCGGAGGGTTGCAATAAAATCTCGTTATTGATACTATTGATATTACTTATTTAAATATAATTATCAATGCTTGGTACGACGCGAGCAGTTTAGCTGTAAGTTGTGGGCCCCATCCCTCCTCTTCTCAAGCACCCCAGTTTCTGTTAAAAGTCTACCCTCTGGACCAAAAGCGATACTCACCCTACCATCGAACTCAAATCTATCAAAAGTGTACGCTATGAATACATCAAAATCGGCAGGACGTTCGGCTTTGAGACCACCCGCTACCTCACCTTCTTCGAAGACTATCTTTTTTACTACGACGTACGACGACTGTGAGCTAGGGGGAGAGCGACAAGTAACCCAAAGGATACTGCCCAATGGAAAATGTCTACATGCAATGGCTGGCCCTCAAAAACGGCCGCTATCTGTTCTACCTGACCAACGGGCTGGAGTCCAGCGTCTTCTTCTTCGAGAAGGACACCTTCTGGAAAGAAATGCAGATGAACATCGCCAAGTGCGCCATCCAGCTCAATTTCCAGGAGAACTACGAAATGCTTGAGGCCATCGGCAAGGGCAGCTTTTCCAAGGTAACCTTTTCCCTCACACCAGGTGCAGAAAGTCAGAAACAAGGCCAGTACCAAATAGTACGCAGCCAAGATCATTAACAAGAAAGATAAAAACAGCTCACCCACCAAAACGCTGGTTCTGTAGTAGAGGAAGATCCTAAGACTGATCAAAAGTCAGTATGTCTACACCTTCGAATAGCTCTACTAATAGTAAGACTACTTCATCCTCATAATGTAGTACCTCCCCGGCAAAGATCTGATGACCCTCTGGAAGGAAAAGAAACTAACAGACCCTGCGCTTATCATCAACCTGCTCAGGCAGATTCTGGAAGGGCTCAAAGACATCCATAACGCCGGGATTATTCATAGAGACTTGAAACCGCAGAATATACTTGTCAACCTCACCACCTTCAAGCCCCATATCATTGATTTCGGGCTCTCTCTGCTTGTTGATTAGACTGTCAACAATAAAAGCTATAAAAGGTGTGGAACGATGGGTTATATGGCACCATAAGTTATCGAAAATAGTGGGGAGTTTAAAAAGCCCTATGGCAACAAATGCGACATGTTCAGTTACGGCATAATCGCACACATGCTGCTGTTAGGTTACAACCCCGTAAAGGGCGAAAACTATGACTAAACCTACCTCAAAAACAAAGCATGCGAAATAACAGTCAACAAAAATACAGTCAATAGCAAATATGGAGATAGCTGCTACTTGTTTCTTTCAAAGCTTCTCTCGAAATACCCGCAATTTCGGTTTGATGCCCAGCAGGCCCTAAAATGCTAGTTTTTCAATCCAAAATCTACACAAAACCATGACAAATAATAGTCGTAAAGTTTTTGTTATTTAGTTCTTCAACTTTGGAGTAAAAGAATAAGTTTTTTTATCATTCCACTGAAAAAAAGTGAAGATCTTACATTTGCGTATTCCTAAAGGTGTCTAATATGTTCTACCTTGATATCATTTTAGTATCATAGCCATTTTGGTGCTTATTGACTGCTTTCTCGCCTTTTGCTTGCTATGAAACAACTTGTTTTCTTAAAAATTGATTTGTGAGTTTTTTCTACTTTGATTGCGAATGGAATGAATTGAATTCCATCCAGTTTTTGTGAAACAGATTCTAATCCTCAGCTCCAAATCAATACAAAAATGGGCAAGAGTATGTGTGCTTTTAAAGATCACTCAAAGATAGTCCTTGTATGTATAATTAATAGCTATTATAAGTTCAAATATGTCAACTAATAGATTTGGGAGTTATCGCCCTAAGCTGGATTAGAACGCTGCAAAGGATCTCACTCCGAAGTCCAATAAATATTCGCCCAAAATCTCTCCTGTCTTTTCGAGTCTGAGAAGTGGGATGGCTTTGAAAGCTGACCCCTCATCCAAAATGAAGCTAACGAAGCCGGCAACAACAAAGAACCCCCAGTAAAGTGCTCCTTACTTTCACTCGAAATAGAATAACAAAGAAAGGCAATTTTACAATTCCAACAAGCGTCTTGAGGCCACAAAGACATCAGCAGTTAAGAATAATTACTAATATCAGCCGCGCTCCAAATCCAAATCCCCTCTAAAACAAGTCGATTAGATTGTGAGGGAGGAAGTTTACATTCAGCCTAAATTCTTCAACACTTAAGAGAGAAAAGCCAAAACCTATGAAAACTAGCATCCAAGTTTACCCAAAACTCTAATGCCCATCTCCCACTTTGAACCCGCTAAGCACTCTAAAAACGCACATGGCACAATACGTGCATACTCAGCCTCAACTAACCAAGGCCCAATCCGCTAGTACAATGAAGATAGGGTGGCGATTATCCTCAACTTCACAAAACCTGAGCAAGTCACTGAATGGAAGAAGCCAGCCTACTTCGGAGTCTTTGACGGCCATGGAGGTATGGACTGTGCAGACTTTTTAAGGGACAACTTGCACGCTTTTGTCTCAAAATAACGAAGGTACCCCTAAATCTATCAAGCTTTCCTCTGCGTATGGAATAAGCCATTCGAGTGGGCTTTGAAAAATGCTAAAAATCGTACATTGATCAATCCTACATTGGTAAGGTAGATAAGTCAGGCTCCTGCGCATTAGTGGCTTTCTTTTATGGCAGAGAATGTTATGTAGCAAATGTGGGCGACAGTCGAGCGATAATGAGCTCGCGCAGAGGTCAACTAATCCGTGAGTTGTCACTGGATCACAAAGCGAGTGAGCAATTTGAACAGAAAAGAATAAGCGAAGCTGGAGGCAGCATTTACCAGTAATCTATCTTCTAGGAAGGACAAAGATTAGAAACGCCAATCCTAATTTGAAGATCTTTTACGAAGGTGAAGAGCACAGCTTTATTCTAGGGCCTCATAGAGCCTTTCCAGGAAGGCTTTCAGTAACACGGACTTTCGGTGATATCTAAGCGAAGTTGCCTGAATTCGGTGGCAATCCAAGAGCAATAGTCTGCTCACCCTAAGTCATAAGTGCTACGATTTCAGAGGAAGACGATTTTATGATCCTAGGATGTAGATAATGGCTTAATTAGGTGACGGAATTTATGATAAACTGAGCAATTCAGAAGTTATTGAGGTCGTTTGGGATACATTCAAGAGAGACAAAGGATCTTACAGCAGCATTCATGAATTCTGTGGTAAAGCGGTGGAGAACATAATGAAGCTAGCCTTCAACAAAAAAACTTTGGACAACATCACAGTCGTGATGATCGCCTTTTAAGGGCTTGAGAACTACCTCCATTCACAGCAGTAGCTAAAGCCGCCAAGTGCAGACCAAATGATCTAGACAAGAAAAAGCAAAGGAATATCCAAACTGTAGTCTTCATTCGAGAGAAAGTATGTGGGCAGAAGTGTGTCCCCTTCTAACTACAATTCACTCAGGACCAAAAGCTACAGGCAGAACTGATCATCTCTATCCTTTTTCACTTTGGCCTACTTTTTGTTTTGATAGGAGGCTAGGAGTTTGTTGGAATCCATCTTATTACCATAGCTTGCTGTTATATATTTTTAAATAGTCATAGAAATGACAGACATTCATACCTAGTACCTGAAATAGGACCATTTCGAAGATGATGACTAGGAAGAACTCAACATCTAGCCTCAAAAAAGTACGAATGCCGTCAAAAAGATTTCGTGAAAGAGAGAGAATCTCCTGACTAGTAATTGTAGGCAATCATAATGGAATAGGTCGTCAAGCTATAAAAAATAGAAGGTAGCAATCATTACATTTAGATACAATCAGCGCAGATTTGTAGGCAAAGCTCGCCAATTTGCTAAGCAAAATCGGAGATCAAAGTGAAGAAGAAATTGTGAGATTACGCATGAATGAACTGGCACTAAACAAAGTAAATCCAAACTAAATCAGATTTTGGTTTACACCCATGGCAAATCCTAGTTCCGGCTGGTCGCTGCCCACCACCACATAGGAAAGGCCTACCTAGACTACAAATGTTACGAACAGGCAATCGACCACTTAACTCTAGCTTTGAAGAAGAACTCAAAGATAAACGAAATCAAGGAAAGCAAGTTGTACCATTCTTTTCTGCTCACTACTTTGAGCAAATGCTACTATTAGATAGCCAGCTACTAGGATGCTTTGGAGGTTCTAGCCAGGGCTTTGGATATCCAGAACGTCAGCTATAAAGAGTTGGGCCAGCCTGAAAAGTGTAGCACTGAAACTTTGAGACTCATTGCTTGCTGCAACCTAAAGCTCAAAAATTACAAAAAAGCTCATGAATTTATCGACAAAGCAATCCAATTCAGTCTCTCTTCTTTCGGATAGAAATCAAACTAAGTAGCAAAGCTGAAAATAGACTCAGCCAAGATCTACTACTAATAGAAAGTCTAAGAATCAGCCATCCAAGAGCTAGACAACGCCATCGGTAAAAGTGCAATCACTTAGAAATGCTAATTGAACTGAACTATGGCAACAAGCTCTAGCTAGTCGAGCTGGAAGATCTGTTGGCCACCTACTACTAAAAGAATGGGCAAAACGACAAACAGATCTAAACTTTGTTCGCAAAGCTAGAGATATTCTTGGAGATTTACGACGAGTCCCATAAAAACTCACTCAAACTTAAAAGGAGCATTGCTAGTGTGCTCATCAAGAACCAGAAGCACAAGGAGGCTGTAGCCATTCTGGAGGAGATCTTGGTAAGCATTCACTTATTTAGGAGGCTGAGTAGAAGGTTTATGGACCAACTTCGCTGCACGTGGGCAAAACTTTGAAAATGCTGGGATTAGTGTTTATGAGCAATGAGCAAGAAGCCAACTCTGCCGAGCACTATTTGAAGCGCGCCCAGAAAATATTCCAAGAACAAGGAAACGCAAAATTGGCCAAAGAAATCAAGAGCAAACTTACTGCTGTGAAGTAGGCCCGTTAAAAGAGGATCAATGGCTTGATTTCACAATAATGATAAGAATACGTATGTTATAGAATAACTAACAGTAGAGTAGCTGCCCAAACCTTCAAAAGCATCTTAATCTTGCCGTTTACTGGTTTTGAAAGCTAGTTAATAACAAACAAAATGATACAGTCTCCAAAGTGAAGGATGTTGAAGACAGTAGATGTTAATGTTAATGCTCAGATAAATCTGAGAAGGAGTGGGTTGAGTTAATACAATTAGAAGGGCCACTTAGAGGGGATCCATGTTAGATTGAAGGTTATTTTATTCTTTCGATATTTATATTATGTCTTCCAAATATTCGATTAATGAGCTCGCGATCGGCCATTCCTTTCCACTCAAGCTCAGATTCATGATCGATCGGATCCAGGCCCCACAAAACGCCACTCTCAAAAAATTAACTCAAATCTTTTTCAATAGAGTTAACTCTGATCAGAATACAGGATATAGCCGAGAGAAGTAGAATTAAAATCCGCTGAAAAGTGTGTAGAATTTCAAGAAGACTCCGCAACCCAGAGCCAAACGGGTGGTATCTCACAAACACCAAAGAAGCTAGATTAAAAAAACACCCCCCAAGTAGGACTTGTTTCTAGATTTGTTACACATTACCAGTCAGAACAAAACCCTCAGACAAAACAGTTTTAAACCCTATCGCCTGCAAAAGAGCTACCAGAAACACATCAAAACCGAATCCAGTCCGAGAAATCTAAAGGTTGATCATCGACGCTCAGAGTTCAACCGCAGGGGTAAAACGAATACAACTTGCAAAAATGAGTCTTGGAAAGTGGAGAAATGGTAAACGCAGCTGTAGAGCGTGATGACAGGTTCCTTTTTAATGAAAATTAATCTAAGAGAATGATTCTTTTTGCATGAATTAAGAATTTATAAAAATTGCAGAAAAATTCTTCTTCTTAGCTCTTCCAAACAAACATTATATAACCCTCTATTTGTGCTGAAATTTGAAGAACAAACTTTTGAATCATTTCTTTTTCCTAGTAAGTTTGCCTTTCCCAGCTCCGCTCTTGCTGTTATCCTTACTTACTTCTTCTTTTTTTTCAGTCTTAGTTTTTTGAATTTACTCCTGAACAATCATGAATGAAGGGGAGTTCTCTTATTCTTTATTCGATTCCGGTATTTGAAGGGACTTAGACCTCGTGATTAGCTTTAGCATTTCTTCGTTCTCTTTTGCTTCGGTTTGAGACTATTTTTTACCTATGCTGTCATTTGAGGCAGATTCCCTTTCTTTAGTGTAATATTAAAGCAAAGCACTACTAAAAGATTAGGGTGATATATCCAAGGAAAAAGTCTTTTTTATGCTTTTTTCCTTCTTCAATTGAATTTGTGAGAAGGAACCTTTCTGATTTTCAGGAGTATCTTGAGGCAAAACGGCTTCATTTTCCCAGTCAGCTTAGTTTCTTTAGGGTTACTTTGCCAAATTGTTAGTTTTTTAGCTAGTTTCAGCTTTCTCTTCCACGAAAACACCCATTTCTGAAGCAATCAGGTTTGATTTAGATGCAATCAAACCCGAATCTCCTAAATTTTCTACTTTGATATGATTCGTGAGCTTCAATCTTTTATTTTTTGCTTCTATTAATCTTTCTAGAGCTTATTTCTCTTTATACTTTTTTTAAAGTATCTAAGTTGCTTTATTCCTCAAATCTTCAAGCTTGGAGGTCTAACCTCTACCACTAGAGAAAAGTAGGCTTTCTAAGCGAACCGATATATTTTAAAAGATTTGATCGAAGTCAAATCCTTGTTCTGTGTTAATGATTTCTCGAACCAAACGTTTTTCTTAAAAATCCAGAGATTGAATGAGACTAGTCTGTTGTTTGTACTTTTTTGTGGCCTAATCAGTAAATTTCTTAAGTTAGATAATCTTTGCGTAGTCCTCGAATGAAACTTTGTCAGTAACTGAGCGATTTAGGGAGAGCTACAATGAATAGTCTAATGTCGATGAGTACTTTAATATCGACTATTAAAGTTCTGCATAGATTATGGGCTACGTCGGTTTCCATTGATGAGATTCTGGCTCTCAGTTTCACCATTTTAGTTGCTACTCATTCGTGCTTATCTTTTGTAATATTATAAAACTTCAATAAGTTAAAGGATTGAGAAATCATAATACTAATCAAAACTAACTACTAGTAGATGTTATTCCTTATTTATGGCAGTAGCAGGCATATTGTCACACTTTCTGTTTATAGATCTAAAAATGAATTAGTTTAGATTTACAGTCAAGGCAGGTTGAAAAGGTCTAGCGGTTTCTAGATAGACCATAATAAAGAGATTTAGCAGTAAGGAAGCTAAATAATTATAATTGAGTTAGAATTAATATTATGCTCAAAATTAAATCATTCCTGCTGTCTAAAGATACTTCAAAAGAGGCCTAGGATAGTAATCTTTCATCAGTTCGTACGTTATAAATCGCTACTAAAGATAGTTCTCTTCTTTGATAAGCACCAAAAAAATGGGATTTTCTTCCAATTTGAGCATTCTCACAATTTTCCCTAATTTCAAAGGTCTATTTCTCAACTCTTGATGAGAAATGGAGCTTTGCAAAATTTGGTTCAAATTATAATTCTCTAGTTTCTCTTAGCCAGGATCTCTCTTGTCTTTCTTTGAAAAGGAACGGTCAAAAACGCTTTTAGAAGCTTTGGCTATCTTCTTAATTTTAGGAATTGGCTCCATTAAGCTATTTTCTTCTAAAACCCTTGAAAATTAACATTTGACTTCCTTTAAATACTAACAACTTTCATTCTATTATAAAGCAGGATAAAACCCTTCTTGCTAAGGAAGTGAAGGCATTTCCTTTGATTCTTAGTTTTTGAAAAAGTCATGTGCCTATAATTTGTTGCTTTTTTGTTTTATATTTTCAAAATGTTCTGCGTTTGCCACTAAAGAAGATTATCTTTTATTAAACTATTTGTTATGTTTGTTTTCTTTTGTTTTGTAGCCATCTTCTTCATCACTTAAAGATACTTGAAGTTGTAACATTTTTCCATTGATTTACTAGATCTCTTTTTCCTTAAAAAAGTCCTATTTCTCTTACTTTTAGCCGTTTTCTTGAGGCTTTAACTCAATCAGAACTTCTTTTACTTAGCTTTTAGCTTCAATTGGCTCATTATGATCACTCAAAAATGCACCCTTTTTCTATTAGATTAGATTATTCTCAAAAGCTAAATCCAAATTCCCATTTTACATGTCCTCATTTCCACCAAGCTAATCTTTTTTCAGGTTTTAAGAAGAAGGCTAATCTTATGCCTTCTAGGGTATTATTTCGGCTAAAGTTTATTTCTTCGGAGTTTACAAACTTGCAGTCAAAAAAGTTTTTTATTTCTCAATAACGTGATTCGTGTTTTTCGATTTTCCCCGATATATGTATTTGTTTATGTTTCTTTATATAGGTAAGTTGTTGCAAAAATTTAAGTACTTTTTAGGCGGGCCACTCAAAGAGCTGTAAGCTTTCAAGCTTGTTTACTTAGGCTTTTCATACTCTTCTCTCTAGACGCCGATTTTTAAGCTAATTTCATTATTACTTTATTTTTTTGCTTCTTTGAAGGCTAATTTCATTTAATTGAAGAAACATGATGCTTTTGATGGGGGAGCGGAAAGAGGCTAAGAACCTTTTCTTTCGTAACACTGTGGCTTAGGCTATTCTCTGTTTTGAATTTGCTCAAAAGGAAAGCAAGCCTTTTTGATCGTTGAAACATTCTCTTCAGTAAATTCCTTTGGCTTTGCAGGAGTAATCTAGAGCTAAGGTTCGCTTTAGATTTAAGGCTTTTTTTATGCTAATTAGGCTTATTAATGTTTGCTCTCTTGGAAAAAAGCACTATCCAGAATCTAGCTAAAATCATTGGAAAAAGAATTATTTGAAACGTCATTGTGTAAGTTCTGCTGTCCATTTTCAGACACATTATTCTTAGATATTTTAAGATTATTCTTAAATACATTATTCTTAGATATTTTAGACTTATAGTTGAATCTTGTCCGATACTTTCTTCTTTACTTTGGTAGTCTTTCCTCTTAAATAGATTTATCTTTTTCCTAAATCTTCAAGGAAACCAAGGCATCATTTTAGTTGTGCTGAGGTATCTTTTTGACCTTTTTTGATTTCTCCTATCTTCTTGAGCCTTTTTAACGTTTTGTCTGCATTTTTACTAGCTTCTGAAGTTTTTTTAGCTCATCACTGGCCAAAGGTTCTTTAACTAAGCCTCTTATGAACATCTACCTCCAGCTGTTCTCAATCTGTTAAATATATTGCTTATTTTCAATCTAAAATTTTAAGACCTCACCTGCAATACTCTACAAATGTTGTATAGGCTACCAAGTGTTGTCTTTTTCCCCATAGCCTCTCCACTTTATCTAGTAAAGTCTCCTTCCATTCATAATTCTCATGTCCTATATGTCCTCAAACTAATAGTCACCTTCTTTGTATATCTTTTTTGTTTGACTTGGGACGTAGATCTATCGTCTTTTTTTATTTTCTTTTAAGTGTAGCTTTGCTTTGCCCATAGATTATATGGCAGATTTGAGAAAAGGAGGGATTTAATTCGCTTCTCAAATTTATAAAAAAGAACGTATATATTTGAGCGCATTAAGTAACAAGAAATCAAAATAAATAAAATATTCATTAGCTTATTCATTTAAAAGAAATCAAAGCTCAGCAAGATTTTCAAAAAGGTTTCAAGAAGTTTGGGCTAACCAAGAATTTATGCATATTGTATAAATACCACGACTTATTGGTCCCCTTCGAAAATTTGTATTTTACAAATAATTGAAACAAAACCAAAAGAAGCAAAAGCAAACTATGCAAAAATAGAGGGTATTTCCCAAAAAAATTGCCGTTATTACTTACTGATTTCAATATATCCAACTGTGATGTAGTTTGCTAAAAAGGATTTGTCTATAGAAAAAGAAGGATGAGATTAAGCAGCTATGCCTGCAGTACGTTATCG
>Ga0316217_10005862_pt1 | contig 12486 bp, 6 predicted proteins | sample 1anoAmetaG_FD_203633 | JGI IMG/M metagenome (GOLD analysis project Ga0316217, IMG submission 203633) | Freshwater microbial communities from Trout Bog Lake, Wisconsin, USA - 1anoA | ecosystem: Environmental > Aquatic > Freshwater > Lake > Hypolimnion/Profundal zone | place: USA: Wisconsin... | reverse complement strand
CCCAGGCCAGCATAAGGTTGCCGCCGCCGCGCGCGGAAACAGATTCCACCGCACCCCAAGCCACGACGATGAACACCCCGATGCTGGGCAGGTAGGTGTAGCGGTCGGCCATAGCCTGCGCGCCGACTTGAATAAGGCCAATCGTGGGCACGAGCGTGCCCAGAAACCAGAACCAACCAACGGCCAGGAACGGGCTTTGGCGCCAGCGATAAACGCATAAGAACGTCCAGACTAGCAGCAACGCCACCGCGCCCAGCGCCAGCCACGCCGGCCAGTGTCGCGGATGGGGATAAATGATCGCCAGATCGGTCGGCCAGAACAATTTGGCGGTGTAGCGCGCGTAAGCCAGCACGGCATTGGCGAGGCGCTCGCGCAGGGCGATCCCGGACACCGCCCCGGCGTCGGACTGGACAAAATAAGTCGCCAGACTGCCCGCAATTGCCAAAGCAAAAAACGGGACTTTTTCCAATCCCAGGCGGATCACGGATACCGGCTGGCAGCCCGCTATTCCGGGATTGGCAACCCGAGCCTGGAAACCGGCAATCCGGTTGAGCGGCCAGAGATCCAAGAGCAGCAGCACGCACGGCAGCGTGACGGCCATGGGCTTGCTCATCAACGCGCAGGCGCAGCAGAACAAGGACAGCAGATAGAAGAGGGAAGATGGAAGCGGGAAGCGAGACGACGGACCACGGACCACGGACTTTCGCTCTCCGCACCTGGCGTATTCTGTGTAGGCCAGAAGCGTGAGTAGCCAGAAGAAAGCGCACAGCACATCCTTCCGCTCCGAAGCCCAAGCCACGGACTCGACATGGAGCGGATGCCAGGCAAAGAGCGCCGCCACAAAGGCGCTGCGCCAGAGGGCGCCGGTCGCGCCGCGCAGAAAGGCAAACAACAGCAAAGTGTTGGCCACGTGCCACAGCAGATTGACCAGATGATGGCCGCCGGCGTTGACGCCAAACAGTTGGCAGTCCAATTGATGCGACAGCCACGTCAGCGGATGCCAGTTTGCCTGTTCGCTGGTGGTGAAGGCCCAGACGAAATTCGTGGCGCTCCAACCGCTGGTGACATGAGGATTGCCGACAATGTATTGCTCATCGTCGAACTGGACAAAGGGTTGATGCGTGACGGGCCAGTACAGGGCCAGCGTGCCCAAGGCGAGCACGAGCGAAATCAGCGCGAAAAGTTTTAGGCCGGACCGCGCCGCCGCTGCGGAAGATTCAGAATCTGATGAACTCATGCTGGCGGCGATTGAACCGGCAGGTTTCCCGGTAGCCAGCGCGGCGGGCCAGGGCCAGGGCCTCGGCAAAATTCAGGCCGACTTCTTCCGGCGCGTGCGCGTCCGAGCCGAAGGTGATGGGCACTTGTCTAACCCGGGCGAGTTCAAGCAATTCGAGGCAGGGATAAATCTCACGGCAATCCTTGCGCAGGCCGGCGGTATTCAACTCAATGGCGCAGCCGGCTTGGGCGGCGGCGGCGACAAAATCCCGGTACAGGGGGCGGCAATTTTGCGCGGGCCGGAATCCGAATTTCTTGGGCAAATCCGCATGGCCGATGATCTGAAACAACCGGGATTCCGCCGCCTGCGTGAGGCGCTGGAAATAGGCGGACCACACTTCGAAGACGTCGCGCTTTTTCCATTCGGACAGCTTGGCCGGGTTGTCAAGGTCCCAGGAGTCGGAGATGTAATGCACGGAGCCGATGAAGTAATCCCACGGATGCCGCGCGGCGAGTTTGCGAATCCAGTTTTCCTGGCCCGGAAGGTAATCCACTTCCAAGCCCAGCCGGATGATCAATTGCGGAAACGTCCGCTGCGCCAGCCGTACTTTGGCGACGTACTTGTCCAATTGGCGGTCCAGCATCCGCCAATCGTCAAAATTGTCCCTGGCCATGGGCGAGTGATCCGTAAACCCGATTTCGGTCAGGCCAATATCCAAGGCGCGGCGGGCATACTCCACCGGCTCGCCCACGGCATGATGGCAGAGCGGCGTATGCATGTGATAATCGGCGGGCAATTGCATGACGTCAGTTTCGCGCTTCACGCCGAAAGTTTCAAGCGTGAAAGCCCTGACAGACGGGAACACCGCAGCGCGATGTTCCCGTCTGCCGCCCTTGGCCACCCCACCCCAATATCCCCGGTCCCGGCCAAATTCGCCTCCCGGCTCCTCGCCCGCACCCAAGTTTAGGACAGTCTTGCGGGCGACAATCATTCCGATGGAGCCAAGAACTGCGCTTCACCTGTTTCTAAAGCAACGGCGGCCTCGGGTTACACAGAATTTCAAACTATTTTTGCGTGCATTCTTGCGGGCGCGGTTGACCCGGATTTCCGCCGGCTTCAATTGGCCAAGAATGGCACCCAATACGGAGCGGTGACGGTACCTACCACCAGCACGCCGAAGCCCACATCCACGGTCACGGCGGCGGGGGTCAGGGCGATGCGCCACCAATCTCCTCCTTTGCGGTCGGGCTTGGGAAAATAATCCTGATACACCGGAAACCGGCAATCTTCCGGCGGCTCACCGGGCCGGTAAAGCGTGAAGCTGTCCGCGTGTACTCTGGCCCAGGTGTTCGTTGGGTCGGGGTCGGCTTCCAGGCTGTATTCTTTGATGACCTGGATGGACGGCAGGCCGCGCGCCAGTTTGGGATTCACAAATTGCGGCGGCCGGCCGGCGGCGATGTTCGTGCGGCTGGCTTCGAGAAAATACGCCCGCCGGTGACTGCCCGGATGCTGTTCGCTGCCGCAGTCATAGACCACCAGCGTATCGCGGTTCTTGGGCATCTCGAACAGGGCCAGCTCCGGGTCGGCATGTGGCCGGCAAAACGAGGGCTGGGTTTGCTTCTGCCAGAGGTTGTAGGTGGGGCTGATTTGCTCGTAGGTTTTGCAACCGGCTCCGCCCAGGATCAGCACCGCGACCAAGGGCAACCAGCGCAAATCTTCCCATCGGCACGCTAATAATATATATGAATTCATAAACCGGCCCAAATCCACTCCTGCACATTATGCCTGCACTCGATGGTTCGCAAACCGCCAACGGTAGGTTACCGACAGACTGCCATACTGTTAAAAAGTAATCGGCCAACGCGCTGCTCGCTGGCGGCGCCCCGCCCGCAACCAAACTACGGCTCACCAAGAGCTGTCGCGCCAAGGCTGGCGTGCCTCGTAAAGTCTTAATTCGGCGGCATACTCCGACCGCAAATCAATGTTGGGCACCATGGTCATGGCCTGCTGTTGGAGGCGGATGGCGTTGGTGAAGTCGCCGGTTTCGGCCCAAGCGGCGGCGAGAATGCTCAAAATGCCGGGGTTCCTGCCGCCAACCAGTTGCGAGGCTTGTTCGGCAAAGGCCACGGCCTTGCGACCATCGCGCACTTCGGCGTGGCGGGAAGTCGCCAGAATCCAAGCCAGCCGGCGCAGAGCGTCGGCGTTGTTGGTGGAGTGAGGTTCGACCAATGCGCAGTAGAGCTGCAAAGAACGGACCAGGTTGGTCTCGTTGGAAACTGGCCCTGTCGGTGGCTGGTCCACCTTCCGCCTTGTGGCCGCAGACCATGGGTGCTCCGAAGGCGACCCGGCACCTAAACCGCCAAGGGTGGCGTCGAGAATGCAAATATCGCCTTCGATATCCGAACAGGCAATGTGCCGGCCATCCGGATTCCAAGCCACGGCATAAATCATCTGGCAGATGCTTCCAGGCTTGTCGAATGAGCCAACTTCCGTTCCCGTTCTGGGATCCCAGATTTTAACGCTGAAATCCCAGCTTCCCGTCACCACCCGTTTGGCATCGGGACTCCAAGCCACAGAGTGAACGGAGGTGGCGTGGCCGAACAAGGTGCTGATTTGCCTGCCCTGGGAGACATCCCAGATTTTTGCGCTCGCATCGTCACTCGCGGAGGCCAGACACCGGCCGTCAGGACTGTAGGCCAGACAGCGGATTTGGTCCGCATGTCCTTCCAAAATCCTGCGTTCGGCAAAACTGGCGGCATCCCAGAAGTAAATCTTGCGGCCAACCCCGGCGGCAAGCTGGCGGCCATCCGGACTCCAGGCCACAGAGCAACAAAACCCGGATGACACGGGAATGGTCTTGACCAGCTTTCCAGTCTCCGCCTCCAGAATATTCAGTTTGCCGTTGCTGGCAGCGGCGACAATCCGACGGCCATTCGGACTCCAGGCGATGGCGCGATACTCTTCCGCCGGTGCTCCGAAATGCCACGGGCGGGCAAGACGCGCCGGTTCCCAAACATCAATGCCGTCCGCGCCGCCGGAGGCGAAGCGCCTCCCATCCGGGTCCCAAGCCACCGCCCAAGTCCATGGCGTATAGCCACCCGGCAGGGCGTTTGGCCGGGCGACGCCATTCAAGTCCCATATCCAAGGGGCCATGCGCCGGCTGCCGGTGGCCAGTTGGGTGCCGTCAGGGCTCCACGCCAGAGCGGTGACTTGATCCGGTTGCGAGAGTTGGAGGGTGGAAGGATCGTCCTGGTTGGCATCCCACACTTTGACGGTGCCATCCACACTGGCGGAGGCGATTTTGGAGCCATTGGGCTGCCAGCAGACGCAGTGGACGGAACCCAAGTGACCGCGAAAATCGCGGATTACCTTGCCGCCGGCCAGCATGTCCCGAATGGCAATCCGGCCATCCCCATCCGTGGCCGAAGCCAGCAGCGCTCCATCCCGGTTCCAAGCCACCGCCAAGACTTGGTTGTGATTGTCGAAAAAGGAAACCAGATTGGTGCCCGTCGCGGCATCGCGGAAACCAACCGAGTTATCCATGCCACCGGTGGCCAATTGCGTGCCATCAGGCGACCAGGCCACCGTCAGTGTCTGGCCTTCGGAATTTGGCGGCAAACTCCAAAGCTCACGGCCGCTGGCAAGATCCCAACCTTTGAGCAAGCCGCCTCGGCCAGCGGCGGCCAGGCGCGTTCCATCGCCTGACCAAGTCACGGCACACAGCCGGTTGCTGCACGCAAAGGTCCGCACGCTGGCGCCACTGACGGGATCCCAAATTTTCACCGTTCCGTCCTGGCTGCACGAAGCCAGTCTCGTCGCATCCGAATTCCACGCCAGGCCAACCACCGCTTGCCGATGACCTGCCAGAGTCACCGCTTGGCCAGTATCGGGGTCCCACAGCTTGACTGCCGCATCCTGGCCGGATGAGGCGAGCCGCCGCCCATCCGGACTCCAAGCCACAGCCAGCACATCGCCCTGATGGCCTGGCCAAGCCGAGAGCAGCCGGCCATCGGCCGCGTCCCAGATTTTTACGGAGCCTTCTGTTCCACCCGTGGCCAGCCGCTTTCCGTCCGGGCTCCAAGTGACGGACCAAAGTTGCCGGCGGTCGGCGCGGATGGTCAGCAGATCCTGATGGCACAAGCCGTTGAGGTAATACCATTCCCAGCCGCGCAAGTCCGGCTGATGCCGCGCCCAGGAGTCCAGCAACTTCACCGCTCCAGCCAAGCCACCCACCCGCACGGCGGTCATTCTGGCCGCCAGATTCATATCCGACCAATAGCCGCGGAGTTCCGCGCGTTCGCGCGCCTGTTGCTCGCGAAAAAACATCCAAGTGGAAACGGTCAGGCCGGCCACCAAAGCAGCCAGCACGACGGTGGCGGCGCCAAAAGCCAGCCGGTTTCGGCGCACGAGCTTCTGAAAGCGGTAGCGGGGGCTGGGCGGACGCGCGGCCACTGGCTCATGTTGCAAATGCCGCTCGATGTCCTCGGCCAAGGCCATGGCGGTGGCATAACGCCGGCGGCGGTCTTTCTCCAGCGCCTTCATCACGAGCCAGTCGAGATCGCCGCGCAATTCGCCCACCAACCGGGGCGCGTGCAGCATCCGGCGCCGGGCGGTTTCGGTGAGTTCGTTGCGGTTGAGGGTGGTCACGCGGGCGGAAGGCAAGGCCGGTTCCTCCTCGCGGATGATGCGGCAGATTTCGTCCAGCGCGGCCCGGCGCAAGCGTTCGGGCTCGAAGGGCGGGCGGCCGGTGAGCATTTCGTAGAGCAGGACGCCAAGCGAATAAATGTCGCTGCGCGTATCAATGTCCTCGCCGGTCATGCCCGCCTGCTCGGGACTCATATAGGCCGGTGTGCCGACAAACTGGTCAAAAGCGGTGTAAATCGTCTGGTTGCCCAACCGCTGCTGGCTGATGGCCTTGGCCACCCCAAAATCAATCACCTTGGGCGCCGCTTTGCCGTCCGTTTCGGCGATCAGAATGTTGGACGGCTTGAGGTCGCGGTGAATGACGCCCTTTTGATGGGCATGCTGGACCGCGCGGCACACCTGTTGGAACAGTTCCAGCCGCTGCGGAACCGTAAGCTGCCGGCGGTCGCAATATTCGGTAATGCGTTCGCCGCCCACCAGCTCCATGACAAAAAACGGACGGCCATTGCCGGTGACGCCCGCGTCAAAAACGCGCGCGATATTCGGATGATCCATCAGCGCCAGCGCCTGGCGTTCGGCCTCGAATCGCGCGATGACCGAGCGCGTATCCATACCCAATTTGATCACTTTGATCGCGACGTCCCGGCGCAGGGGATGCGATTGCAGGGCGTGGTAAACCACGCCGCAGCCGCCTTCGCCAATTTTTTGGAGAATTTGATAGCCAGGAAAGGAATCCGGCTCGTCCACCGGCGGAGGCGTCTCATCCCCTGCCCCGTCGGCGTCAGATTGCAAGCCCATCGCCAGCAGGCAACGCAGGCACAGGCCATTAGGCACATCCGCCGTGAGCGGCATGCCGCATTGCGAGCATTTAGGTTGTCCGGGCGTTTCCATCTGCCACAGGTTTCTAAAGCAAAAGACGCGCCGGGTTACAGTTTTTTTGCATGGGTGTGGCGGCGCACCCTCACGCGGCGGCCCACATTCTCCCATTATTCGTGATAAAGGTCGAGGAACCTCTTAATCATCCTCACTTCGCCTTGGGAATTCATGGGGAACGGCGACGGCCAAAATTGGATGCACTTTGGGACCATGAACCGGCGCGATTGTAGCGCAGCCGTCTCGGCGGCGGGTTCTGGCGGCGTCTCGCCGCCAGTTCTGGCGCCGAGTAAGAGTAGATTCGCCTCCGGTTTGCGTGTATCCTTTGCTCATCCATGAACGACGTGACGCTGCTGCTGCAAACTCTGGGCCGGGGGGACGCCAAGGCCTCCGGGGAGCTGCTGCCGCTGGTTTATGACGAACTAAGGCGGCTCGCCGGCGCCCGGATGCGACAGGAATTGGCCGGGCACACGCTCCAGCCCACCGCGCTGGTCCACGAGGCCTGGTTGCGCATGGTGGGCGAGAGCGACCGCACGTGGCAAAACCGCGCGCACTTCTTCGCCGCCGCCGCGGAATGCATGCGGCGGATTCTCATCGAAAGCGCCCGCCGCAAATCGCGCCTCAAACGCGGCGGCGGCCAGGCCAAATTGAACATTGACGACCTGGAACTCGCCGACGCCACGCCGGATGACAAGATCCTGCTGATTGACGAGGCGCTCGGGCGTTTGGACCGGGAAGACCCGGAAAAGGCGCGCGTGGTGGTGATGAAGTTTTTTGGCGGCATGACCAACCAGGAAGTGGCGGAGCATCTGGGGGTGACCGAACGCACGGTCGAGCGCCATTGGGCCTACGCCCGCGCCTGGCTGTTTCAAAGCATCCGCAAGGAAATATGAACCCGAAGCGCGAAGCGTGTCGGATTTCTCCGACGGGCGGCGCATTGAAAAGTGACCACCCAGCATGAATCCGGGAGCAGAAAACGAAGCAGCCATTTTTGACGACGCCCGGCGATTGACCGACCCCGCCGAACGCGCGGCGTTTTTGGACCGCGCCTGCAACGGCGACGCGGCGATGCGCGACCGTCTCGCGGAGTTGTTGCGGTTTGAGCCGGAGGCGCAGGAGTTTTTCAGCGGCGTGGTGGAGGGAGTTTCCAGCTCCCATCTCGCCGAGAACCCGCCGGCTGGACCATCCGGGTTGGATGAGCAAATCGGCACGGTGATTGGCCGCTACAAGCTCCTGGAGAAAATCGGCGAAGGCGGCTGCGGCGTGGTCTATATGGCCGAGCAGCAAAAACCGGTGCGCCGCCGGGTGGCGCTCAAGATCATCAAACTCGGCATGGACACCAAGTCTGTGGTGGCGCGGTTTGAAGCCGAGCGGCAGGCGCTGGCGCTGATGGATCATCCCAATATCGCCCGCGTGCTGGATGTCGGGGCCACGGAAACCGGCCGGCCATTTTTTGTGATGGAATTGGTGCGCGGTTTCAAAATCACCGAATACTGCGACCAGAACAATGCCGCCATGCCGCAGCGGCTCGACTTGTTCATCCAGGTTTGCCTGGCCATCCAGCACGCCCACCAAAAGGGCGTGATTCACCGCGACATCAAACCGTCCAATGTGCTGGTGACGCTGCACGACGGCGTGCCGGTGCCCAAGGTGATTGATTTCGGCATTGCCAAGGCGATCGAGGAACCGCTGACCGATTTGACGCTGTTCACCCCCTACGCGCAACTGATCGGGACCCCGGCTTACATGAGTCCCGAACAGGCGGAAATGAGCGGGCTGGACATTGACACGCGCAGCGACATCTATTCGCTGGGGGTTTTGCTCTACGAACTGCTGACCGGCAAGACACCCTTTGACGGCCAGGAGCTGATGAAATCCGGCCTTGAGAACCTGCGCCGGACCTTGCGCGAAAAGGACCCCCCCTGCCCTTCCACCATGGTGACCACAATGCAAGGCACCGAATTGCTGGCCACGGCCCGGCATCGCCAATCGGAGCCGCCCCGGCTGATTTCCAGCCTGCATGGCGAATTGGATTGGATTGTGCTCAAAGCCCTGGAAAAGGACCGCCAGCGCCGCTACCAGACCGCCAACGGCCTGGCCATGGACGTGAAGCGTTACCTGGCCAACGAACCGGTTTCCGCGTGCCCGCCCAGCCGGATTTACCGGCTGCAAAAGCTCGTGCGCCGGAACCAAATTGTGTTTGCCGCCGGCGCGGCAGTGGTCTTGGCGCTGGTGGCCGGCTTGGGCGCCTCCACCTGGATGTTTTTTCGGGAACGCGAAGCCATGAAAATTGCGGTGGAGGCGAAACTCCAGGAATCGCGCTTGCGCGAGGCCGCCGAGCGAGGCCGCACCAACGAAATGTTGCTGCGCCAGGAGGCCGAATCGCGCGAAAAGATCATTCAAGCCGCCGGCCTGCTGCGCAACAATCGGTTCGAGGAAGCCGACCGATTGATCGCCCAGCTCCCGCCCAACCAGCAAACGATGGAAGGCGCGACGGTCTTTCGCACCCTGGGCGAATGGCACGCGCTGCGCGGGGAATGGAAACCGGCCTCCGAGCGGTTTGCCGTCCTGCTCCGCGCCAACCAATCCGAGGAAATGGACTCGGCCTCGCTGGATTTTTCCGCGCAGGCGCCGGCGTTGATCATGACCCAGGATCGGGCGGCCTATGATTTGTTGCGGCAGGAATTGCTACGGCGGTTTGCCGATGTTTCGGACCCCCAGGTGGCCGAACGCCTCCTGAAAGACAGTCTCCTGCTGCCGTCCGCGGCGGCGCTGTTGACCCAGCTAAAGCCGCACGCGGAATATCTGACGGCTTATGTCAACGCCATGAATGCCGCCTATCCCTCCAAGAGCGCCTGGCAATACTCGGCGCTGGGCCTGTTCTACTACCGGCAGGGCAACTTCACCGAGGGAGCGAATTGTTGCAAAAAATGTCTGGAGTACCAAGGCCCGGAAGGCCCCATTTCACCGCGACCGGCGGCCGCGAATTTGATTCTGGCCATGTGCGAATACCAGCAGGGTCAAACCGCAGCCGCGCGCGCGCATTTTGCCGCCGGCAACCAGATTATCGAAAATAAACTAAAGAGCGGCATCACCCGCGGCGACGGTTTCGCCGGTTACTGGTTCGACTGGGTGGTGGCCCAGATCCTGCGGGACGAGGCCGATGCCTGGCTGAGAAAAACGTAGATGCCCCACGCAACTCGCACGCATTACGCATCACCCATGGCCCGCACGCGCGGATTTGCGCGGCGCAAAATCAATCCCATTCCTCGCATTCTCCCCATTCTTCCCCTGCCCGCCGGCAACCTCCACTTTTCCGCCCTCCTGCCCCCTCCGGCCCCAAACCGTAGCGGCGTCTCACCGTGCCGCCGCGGGGCCGGCTTGCAGCCGGCGGGCATAGAGGTGGTCGCCCAGGTCGCGGGTGACTTTGGTCAATTCATCGTAAGGCGTGTCCGTGACATCCAGAAAACCGATGGGGAAGTTTTCGCCATCGCCCCGGCCGGTCAGTGGCTGATCCAGGTATTGAAACCAGTGCGTGCCGACAATCAGCGGATTTTCCAAGGCGCCGCTGAGATAATACCAATAGCTATCCGCGCGTTGCACCTCACAAAGCTGGCCGCAGCCAGCGTTGGCGGCAAAGCTCCGATCCCAGGCCGGGAAGTGAAATTCGCCGATGATGATGGGGCGATCCAACCCATCCGGCAGATTGAGATTGCGAATGCTGGTATTGTATTTATTGAAGCTCACCACGTCGCAATACTTGGCCGCCGCGCGCACGGCGATTGGATTCATCGTGTGGAAACGCGAGCCAAGGTTGAGCTTGCTGGGCATCGCCCGTTTCAATTCGGTTTCGCACGTCTGATAATAGCGCTCCGCCAGCTCCTCGTTGAAGGCGGTGAAATCCTTGAGTGCCAGCGTGGCGTCCACCTTGTTGGTGGAGTCGAGCCAGTTGTCCCATGAGTCATAGGCCGTATGCCAAGCCTGGTTGAGGTCAGCGATGGTCGAATGACGCTGCTGCAATAATTTAGCCAACGCCTTTTTCCCGGGTTGTTTCGCTGACGCGGTCAGGACTTCGTTGACCAGGTCGGGCCCGCCGCGCCATTCCAATTCGTTGCCAATGAAATACCCGATGCACCAGGGATCTTTTCCAGTGGAATTCTGCTGGGCCGTAAAAACGCGACGCACGCTTTGGGCAAACGCCTCGGCAAACGGATCAGACAGCTTCAAGCCGGGCGCCAGTTTTGATCCCCCCAGGTCGAGCGTTATGGTGTAGGGGGTTTTATCCAGGCCGGTCACCTTCGGATCCGACCAACTCGCCAGCGTATTCAGCCCCCAGCTTGACAGACGGGCGTGAGCGAGCGCGGCGACGGCGGTTTCGGCGGCGGGGCCATACTTGAGCTGTAAGTTCGCCAGATACCAATTGACGGCTTTCGCCTCAAGCTGGTTCGGCTTCGGAAGTTCCGCAAAAAACTGCCGGCGTCCAGCCACCGGAGTGGTGGACGAACCACCGACGCCGGTAACGCCGTGCGACCAGAAAAGCCGGCCAGCCGGATCCACCAGCCACCACTTGCCGGCATATTTTTCCACCCGAAAATTTCCAGTGGCAACAAGTTGCGGACCGTCCTGGAAACCACCGTACTTATCCCAGGACGCTGGCCGCGGGCTGGCCTGCAACGCGGCCGCTTCCGCCGTCCGCTGCGCGGCAAAATCTTTGGGCGAATGAATTTTGGCCGGCCAGTCCGCGTGCCGGAACTGGCCATACGAATCAATGAACGGAAAATAACCAGGAGCCGTCAGCGGCGCGGCGTCACAGATTCCAATGGCACGCAGACGGCGCAATTCCAATTTGAGGTCCTTCCCGGAAGATTCCAACCCCAGAACTATTTTGGTGATGCGCGCGGGATCAAGTCCGCTCCAGATCGGCATATAGCCATCCGGCAAGGCATCCATGCCGGGAAATAGCGTCCGCAGGGATTCAACGGGCGGATTTTTCCGTTTGAGGAAAACGAGGACGGAGGTGGTTTTGCCCGGCCCCACGCGGGCAACCGATTCCGCGAAGTGATGCCACCCGGCGTATTCGGGGTCTTCCGCCCGGCAGATGATCGTCACCTCCTGTGTGCCGCCATTATGAACATCGGCGGCCAGGTACAGATAATTGGAAAGATCCCACGGTTGCATTCCGGAAGTGATGCCCAGATTTTGACTTCTTCCTTGCAGCGGCCCGCTGACTTCGACGGCATCGGCATGGCGAAACACCGTGAAGTTCGGCGGCACAGCCAGATGCTTCAAGGCTTCAGCCGATGCAAAATCGAGCATCAGGAGATCATTGGTACGGCTTCCCAGCAGATCACCATCCGGGAGATTGTCCGCTGTGGTGGCCGATGCGTCAACGGCGTGCGCCTGACGGTTGGCTGCAAAATTAGCGAACAGCAAAACGGCAACAACTGCCGAAGGCCAGAACTGAAAGCGATGGCGCATCATGGCTTTGAAGAGAAGTGGTTCAAACTCAAGCACCGGGCACTCGGAAAGACTTCGATTATTTTCATTCCCACTTGAATGACAGCTTTTTGCAAATGAATCAATCCCGAGAACTCGTGGTGTGCAAAGGAGGGTGGACGTTCTTTCGCGGCCAACTTCGGTTTTCGGGTTCAATCCAGCTTGGACCGGAATCGGTAGTTTCCGGCGCCGATGGCATAGACGGCGGTGTGGTTTTCCAGCCGCAGAAATTTTACGCTGTCCGCTTGCGCCGCCGG
>Ga0316217_10005861_pt1 | contig 12486 bp, 9 predicted proteins | sample 1anoAmetaG_FD_203633 | JGI IMG/M metagenome (GOLD analysis project Ga0316217, IMG submission 203633) | Freshwater microbial communities from Trout Bog Lake, Wisconsin, USA - 1anoA | ecosystem: Environmental > Aquatic > Freshwater > Lake > Hypolimnion/Profundal zone | place: USA: Wisconsin... | reverse complement strand
CAAGCTCCTAAAGCTCGATAGCATTCAATATTTGTAATCTGATCCTTAGCTTCGAAAAGAGCGAAATAAATGTTCAGCAGCAGATGTCGCTGTGCTTTCAATCGAATGCCTCAAAATCCCATTATTCAGGGATATACTGTCAAAACTGAGGCACACAATCAATATAAAGTACATTGATAGCGAAGGAAGGCTAACTCGCTCAATCGCAATACTCTAAAACAAAGCAATCTTAAACAAATACATTCCTTACTCTTCAGTTTGTAGAAATTGGGAACAAGAATCCTTTATGGAGTCGCACTGTTCGATTTACTATTAGCATATAGAAGACAAACAGAGACCCATAGTCGTGGTTCTTCTGGGTTGTTATGGCCCTTTAGACAGAGAGAAAGATATTCAACAAATAGTTTAGTGGTATTGGAAGCATTCGGAATCTTAAACTTCAGGATAAAAAGCTACGCCTCAAACTAGTTCTGCATCAAAAAAAGGCTTTCTCAGGATTTCTCAAGTGGTTGGCGCCAAAGTATAAAAGCAACTTTAACATAAATTGAGACTTTAGTCAGATAACTCGCTTACAAAGAAATATGATAATTCAATAAAGCTTAAGTCCAAAAATGTAAGAATTAAGACACAAGTTTGAATGATCTTTTTCCTTATTTTATGTTTTGATGACTTAAGCAAATCCATGTTTCAAAAAATCATAAGTAATAATAAAGGGTTAATAAACAAGAGGATTCTTGGAGAATAATTGGGAAAGTCTTTGTGATAAAGACTTTTGAAACTTTATTTTTTTCAGAAATGGTCAGGAACCAACAGTTACTAAAATAGTGTTACAAATCAACTATATTTGAGCATTTTATAATATAAACACTTCAACTTATGTCAAAAAACGAAGAAGTTTTGAAATTCCCCAAGCCGGAAATAAAGAAGGAAGAAGACTCAGGAGACGATGATGACTAAGACGTGTAAAAGGAAGTTGTCGGCAACTGGAAACTGGTTGATCTTCCTGAAATTCCCAAAGTTACTGGAGAGGAATAAGAGGAAGAACTTGCCAAGTTCAAGGCCAAAGTATATCGTTTCAGGAAGGAATGGAAATAAAGAGGAGTTGGTGAATTACGCTTCCTGAGGCACAAAGTTTCAGGGTATGTCAGAGTTCTCGTGAGGGCAGATAAAACTCACAAGTGCATCATGAACCACTATGCCATCCAAAAAGACATTTTCTGCAAGCTCGAACAGCTGAAAACTAGTAACAATACCTGGACTTGGGCTGCCAATGACATTTCTGATGAAAAGCCAGAAAGTTAAAAATTCTGTGCGAAATTCACCTCCAAATAAGAGTACTAACGATTTGAAGTATAATTCAACAAAGCCATCAGCATCAACGCCTAGGCGTTGAAAAAGCATGAGGAGAAGCCTGCTGAAAAGGAGCCTGAGGCAAAAGTTGAGGAGACCAAATGAAGCATGATCGCATCTAGAAAGATTACAAACTCTTGTTATAAGGTATTTAATCATTTAACTGTGCTTGGTCTAAGGAGCATAAAATGAGGCTATTGGGATACTTAGTTTTGAGAGTTTAACCTTACATAGTTCATCTTATTGTCGGAGTTTCGTATGCTTGTCACTTGTGGCCTAAGGTTGACAACTTCTCTCACAGTTTGAAAAGGTTTGCTCGGTACTTTATGCGTAGGTACTTTGTCGGAAATAAAGTCCTTTCTTTGGTTGAAGCCTTGTGATGTCTGTGCCTGCTGTGTTACAGTCGTTTTCTGTAAAAGCTCAACCTCACGAAGACCTCTAGGCGCTTTATTCACCTTAAAGTCATTAGATATTAAATGTCCTGGCAGTTTTATTTGGGTCAGATCGTGGTTTTGCATTCCAGGATATTGGATTTCATATTGTGAAACTCTAGTTTGCGTTAAATCCTGCTGAGGTCTCAATCTTTGAACCAAGTCAGGATAAGGATGCCTAGTATGAGTGAGATCATGATTTAACTGAGGTTGATTTATTTGAATTACATGGAATTTGCTTTAGGGCGGCAGATAATAGTCAGATTATCTACGGTTTTGATTTTGAGGATTAAAATTATGCATTCCTAGGGCTTGGTTTTTTAGATGAAGATTTTGCTTAAAATTTTCAATTTCAGGTTCTCTTGGAATTTAAAAGTGACTTATATGGGTTTCTGGTAATCTACTGGGCTGATTACTTTTGTTGAAATTGATGTTCTGCTTAGGCGTAGCTATGATGTTGTTAGACTTATTTTGAGGAAGGATGCTGATTTTGTTGTTGCTCTGATTAACAATTTGGTTCATAGCTGGCCTCTAAAGATGTAATAACTGTTGCGCTCCATTTTGGGCAATAGGACTTGGTTAGACAAAATGAATTTGTTTCGCAAATGTCGAAATGCAAGTCGGCTTGATCTGAATCACGTTATTGTTTGGATTTCTCCGGCTGATGAACTACTTGACTGAGTTGAAGTCGACATTCGCGGCTTTTATGGGCTTTTATTGGATGTATACTCTTTTCTTGCTGCTATCCTAGTTAGTAAAAGATACGCCAGCTTCTCTAAGCTTTTCTTGCTGTTCTCGAGTATTGTTTTAATCAGGTTCAGAAAGCCTTAATTAACTTCGAGGCAACCGCATCATTTGAAAAGGCTACTGACTATGATGATTGGTATTTTATGGAACCTGCGAAGGCAAAAATGCTGATTGAAAGACTGGATTGTTTCGCTGAGGTCTTTAAGAGGGGTTGATATCGAAGGAAGCCCTTAGATGTTGGTTTGGTTGGTTCGGCAGTTTATGTCGTAAATGAATCTGGTGAGTAATCTCTTGAGAATCCTGATGCAGATTCAAAGCCTTCAGTATCTAATCGCATTAGATCCGGGCCTAGTGGTTGTAGGCAAGCATGAGAGATAGCAGATGTTTGTGAAAGTTTCTGAGTTTGTGGGGCAACGGTACTCCTTTTTTTTAAATCATTTCTAGGTAGCTCTGCATCGTCATGCCATGGTCACAGGTTTTGCCGATTAGCATCTAGTAGAGGATCACTCCGATAGCCCAAATATCACTTTTCTAGGAATACTTGTTTTATTTGTAGGCTTCAGGAGACATGTATTTGGGAGATCCCACGTTATAAAACATCTTAGGTTTGTTGGGCACTTCTCTCATCTCGCAGTAGCCGAAATCAATGATGGCGACCTTCTTGTTTTGGGTCGGATCTGCCTTGAATAGTATATTATCGGGCTTCAAATCACGATGAACAATATGTTTATCTTTGATGTACTTATATCCTTCAAGAACTTGTCTCAGAATCATCATAGCTTCTTCTTAGGGCAGACCGTTCGGATGCTTGCTGATGTAATCAGCCAGAGTGCCTCCCTAGAGTAGCTCTGTGACCAGATAGATGTAGTTGTCGAGGATTATGATCTAATGTAGGCGGATGATGTTGTCATGTTGGGTGTTTTAGAGTTTGCCCAAATTTCTCAAGGCGGCGATTTCGCAGCTGAGGAGGTATCTGGTGACTTAGTTGTTTATTTAGTGCAGGTTGATAGATTTGATGGCCACCTTCTGAGCTGGGTTTCCATTCACGCAGCCCAAATAGACATTGCCCGTGCTTCCTTTCCCAAGCATTGCTTCATCGAAGATTGAGTAGACTTCGTTGAGATGTCTAGGTTGGCTGTGCATGTTCTGTCTAATAACTAAATAACTGATTTAGAACTTATAAAGATTATTTTGGGCTAATGGCTGCTATGATCGCACATGTCTTTCGGCCAGTCACTGGCTGGGAGGCTAAGAATCAAACTTAGTTTTATTGTTTATTAAATAAATTACTAAAATGTCTGCTGAAGACCTAGCTGACCACCAGTTGAATATTTCTACATCCAAGCAGAAATATTCTTTCCCTAAGGAAGAAAGATTCAATTAGCGTAACACTCGGTCAGTGTACTTCTATACCTATCTAGTTGTGAGGTATTTTATGATCTCCCCACCACAAGAACCCACAGAGTTACGACGCTCGGACTCGGACAGAAGGATATGGGCTTGAGCAAGCATAATGTAACACCGGGCGTCGGAACTTATACTTACTCTGATGATTTCGCCTCACAGCATCATAAGTATAATATACCAAGTTTTGGTATGGGAAGGGATGTACCTGTTACTTCACTCAGCAAATGGAGTTGAGTGGTCCTTTGGGGCATCTCAAGTTTACCAGCAAGTTGCCAGGTCCTGGCAACTACAACAACTAAAGTCCGAGAGATTACAGAGCCCCAGCCCTCCGGTCTAGATTGCCAGATCTCTAATTTCAAAAAAGTCTAAAAGTAGCGAGTTAATAAGATAGAACCCAGGCCCTGGAACATATAACCATGAGCATATTGGCAGCCAAGCCTACTACATAACCTCCAAGTACCGAAATTTCACAAACCATAAGATCTCTCAAGTGGCCCGGGACAGCAGCCTGCCAAACAAAAGAAATTCAGTGGGGCCAGCTGAGTACAAACCAGTGGATAGTTTGAATCCAGTTGGACGATATGCCCAATCCAAGCACTCAAGTGTGAGTTCTTGTGTGTTTTCGAAGTCCAACCGTCCAGGTTTGGCGATAAAGCATCAGGCAGTGGTTCCAGGACCAGGGCATTAGTAATTCTAGGTTGATGTAGCGCTTCGTTTTCTAGCTTTAGCTGAAATGATCTCTATCATCTTTGCAACTAAAATAAAATGTATGCAATAGTCTATCTGCTTGTACCTTGAAATCTTTAAAGGCTTTTACGATGTCTCTTCGTATTACACATTCTATGGATGGAAGTTTATATAAAACTCATAATATTGAAATTTTAGTTGCTTGGAACATAGTATCTTAACAAGTTTTCTTCGATTTTTGTGAACTTATGTAGAGCTCTATAATTAGGCTATTACAAGCTTGACTTTTAAGCCATTATTGACTGGTTTATTGACATCTCAAAGTAAATAACCTTATGCTATCAATGGCTCAAATCAATCAAAATTTAGAAATCTCACTATTCTTTATCATCCAAGATAAACTTCTCAATATGTTTTGCTTAATGGCTTTCCTCTTGAGCGTTTTCTAGAAGTTAGCTTTACTATTTGTCACTATCTTTGTTACTGCCGCTTTCATTGATTTTGGCTGCTGATCTGCAGAAATGGCTTATTCTCATCTACAGAAGGTTCAAAGTTTTCTATAAATTCATCATTTGTGCATTTTCGGCATGATTCTAATCGTTTTAATTGCATAACTCATTCCCAACTTTGCTTCCTAGTTTCTCCGTTTCACTCAGAAGAGAATTGATTCGATCGTTTAATTTGCTGATCATCTCATTTTAAGATTACCTTTGTATGATTTATTTATTTTTAGCTTTTTCATTCTATAAACTTCGCATTTTACTAAGCTAAAGTACCTGAGATTAAGTCTGCCTTTTTTTTGTGAACAGCATGCTGGTTTTGTCACACCTACGTTTATAATTCAAGTTGATTTAGAAGTCTTTGCTGCTCTGGAAGCATGTAAGACTATGTTGCTAGGTCTTCACTCGGAGGAGATTGCTTTTACTAGGGTTGCTACTCAATTGGCTTGATTCTTTGCTGCCTGAATTTCTTCTTTACCCTAAGTTGATTGATTCTTACTTATGAAGCTGTCCTCAATCCCAAAATAATATCTGTCCTTTTTTTCATCCTTAATGGCTTTTAGCAATCTTTCAGGATTGTAAGCTATCTTTTTTGAAGTGATTGGTGTTATTTTGTTGGAAGACTGCTTAGGCTCATGAATCTTTTTGATCTGCTTTTATATTGCTTATTGATTTTTTGAATTTTGTAGGTTATTAGTTTTATTTTTCTTTTGCATGAATTATTATATTTAAGCTACAATAAAGGCCCAATCTACTCAAAAAATAAAGGATTAAAAACTATAGAGTTTATTGAACAAATTAACATCACTCAAGCTATCACAAATACAAAGTCTTCAGATGGCGGATGGGCTTCGGCTGCTGATTTTCTATTGCCCTGTATTTATCAACCAACTGCAAAACAGCCTCCCTCGTTTCATTAAAATGGTTTGGATCATCCAGATACTTTTCGTAGTGATGAGCATATATCTTCTTGTTATAGAGTTGTGAAAACTTTTTTTACATCTCTAAAAACTTATCACTAATACAGGTATTGTTTGCTAAGCAAAGTAAGGAGTAGTCTTGGCCAACTGGAGGTGTGTTGCAAATACCATACTTGAAACCTTAGGTATTCCAGTGCACAAACCGTAGATTCTTCTTTTCTCTTAGAATCTTTATGTTTCTGTTCACGTCAGAAAAAGGCACTTTGCCTCTCATTATGAGGCCCATAGCCCAATATGTTCTAGAAAAAGGGTTGCACTCAATAAGCTGATATTTATCATCATAAATATCGTGAAATATTTCGTCCAGTTTCCTTGGCTGGAGCCTTGGATCTGCTAGAGAGTACAAGGGCGCAATAGAGCTAACAAGGAAATGCAAGTCAGGATAAGGTACAAGATTCATTGTGATTTAGTTGAAATCTACATTCAAAACTCCTTCAAAGCGCATTGAGCAAGTTAAATTCGACAGCAGATTCGCAATGATGTTATTCATTTTGTCATAGGGACGTTTTTGTTTGCCAGTAATTTCACTACCTTTCGCCACTTCCTTTTGATTAGCTTTGTTTTTTGCAGCCATTTACTATACTGTATCGACTATGTTTAGTAGAGCTTGATTGTCGATGGGCAATGAGCAGTCGGAGTGCTTCATTAGCTAGTAGAGAGAAAAAAGACTATTGTAAGGGGATGTCACAACATCATCATTCTTTTGAGATGGAAACACTGAGGCTGTAAATCTAAATATTTCAGGAAACTCATCCTAAAGAAGCCCAACTATGTAACTGCCTAAGCCTGAACCGGTGCCTCCTCCGAGGGAATGCAAAAGGAAAAAAGACTGAAGTGAGTCGCATTGTTAGGTTGCTTTTCTAATGTTCTAAGTAATTGAGACTCTATATTTGTTCCCATACTCATAGAAACCATGAGCCCAGTTGTTTCCTGCACCTGAGACATCATTCACAAAAGATTTTTGATCAAAGATTTCACCAATATCGCTTTTAAGAAGCTGGTTTGTGACTCCTTCTTCCATATCGATTACAATAGCTCTTGCTTTTAGGTCTTGAATGGGTGAACCGATTTTGAGAGAGGAGCCTCTGTCTGTATTTCTGAAGAAGCTGCTAAGAGCCTCATCGTAAATACCCTGGGAATTGTATTTGGCGTGTTATTGAAGTAAAAGATCCCAGAATTTGAGACCAATCTGATTGCCACATTGTCCTACTTGAATAGTAATCAGCTACCTGGGCATTTATATTTTATAAAGATGTTATTCAAATCAATTGATAATGAGCTGGTGGCCAACTTCGCAGCAAATGGCATCCTAGAAGTAACCCTTAACATCCTAATCCAGCTCGAAGTGCTCTCCTTTGATGGGAAACTTACTGCGGTAGAGTAGGCCTAAGTATCTGAATAGCCTTTGCTCTGGTTATTTCGGATTGTTGGTGTGCTTGATGTCAACTAAAGTATTTATTATCCAATCATTCAGTGTGTCTCTGTACTATTCTTATTTGAGTTAGCAGTACTCTTCTTACATTAATCTCGTCAGCTTTTTTACAGCTTAATACACCTTAACGACTGAGAGAAAGCCTAAACTTCGATGACTTTTCAGTTCAAGCCAATAGTTTTTGAAAATATTGTAAGAGTTTGTTTTCTTCTCTTTCTAGCAGTCCTTTGCACATTTGAGGAAGATTTAAAATACAATGGTTATTAAGTTTTCCCTCAAAAAGTTTGATAACTTCGTTATTCCTTCCTTGAGAAAGCTAAAATCCTTATTATCCTAAACAATGATTGGAGCCAACCTTTAAACCTCATCTTTGAATCTTTATTCCCTCATTTTTTCCAAAATTTCTGTTTCTTTAAATTTAGACTCCAACCTCTTGATATCACTTTTGGCCTGTCTCAGTTCTGCTTCTAGTCCATTATTCTTGCCATTTAGCTCAAGATTCTCTTTATGAAGTATTTAATTGTGCTATTTGAGCTCTTTGTTTTAAAAGATCATGGGTACCTGAGAGAAATTGTTGAGTTGTATTTCAGTATTTTCCTGTGAGTTTTGGCTATCTAGCTTAGAGCTGTATTGGAAAAGTGTGATTTTTTGCTTCAATTCGTCTATCTGTCCTTGCATCCTTATGATCTCTGTATCCTTTTTTCTAAGTTGTGTCCTCAATTTGGCCAATTCCTCTCGCAAATCGTCTTGTGAATGATCAGGTTCGTAATTTGGAGAACTTCTCTTGAGAGACTACTTTTTGATCTAGTAGAGAATATTTTGTGTCTGGTGCATTCGAAATTATAGTTAAAACCACTTTATAATTAGCTACTACTAGATTCAAGTTCTAAGAAATTGACATTTCTCGTCATTCTGACAGAGCTCAATAAATAAAACTACTATTTCCATCAACTGTTACTTGTTTGCTTATCACGCACACTTTGTTACTTAAGTAAGTTGAATCGTAAAATAAAATAACTGTAATCATTCTAAATCATGCATAAACCTGCTGAAATGCCGAATAAAATCCATCCTGAAGTTGAACTTCGTATGAGTCATATTCTCGACAAGCTTAAGTCTGCAGTAAGACTGGCATCCTGACATTAGTTTTAATGAATGTTAATAAGGCACTAGTGTATCTTTCGAGCCATGAATTATTAGCAAAGGGCATTTGATTTGTCTACAGTTCTATTAGTTGTCAAATGCTTACTTTATTATCGCTCCAGCGCACCCCCCGTACATATCTTTGGCTATCTTTTTGAGAGAGATGAAGGGACTCAGCAAAATGGCGCTATGTATCGCGTACTTTTGCGTCACAGTCAAAGCTACAGCACATCCGATCGATCTTCCAAAGAGTATTATTTGATTACTTGTAAATTTGTTGGCCTGTAAAAATTCCATGACCCTTGCAGCATCTGTTTCTATGTTTTGGGGGCTAGTTTCTCCCTAGTAAATGCTGTAGCCTCTGTACTCCATGGCCAAGATAGCGTATTTGGTTTAGGAATTGACCATTTTTAGAAATTCGTAGGCTGAGCTGAGATCTTCCCCATTTGCGTGGAAAAAAAGTAAAATTTGAGGTTTTTTGCCCTTGAGAAAGAGACAAGGTATGAAATCGTCACTTGAAACTTTTTCTTTCAAGTTTAAATTCCCTTAGAGTATGCCAGTATTCTAATTTTCAGCCTCAGTTCTGGACATAGATTTCTAAAGAACTTTTTATTTTCTTGGAAAGCCGCTTTCCTACAAGGAGGAAAGGTAATCTTCGAAATCATCTTAGTTGCGGAACGAATGTTAAATGCATTGAGGGTTGTACAAGTTGTGACGATTGTTATCTGATTCTCGCGGTATGAGTATGATTTTGTTCTTATTTACTCAGTGTGTACTTGAATTGGGCCGATGCTGTAGTTTTTCGGGGAGGGAAAAACAAAACAGTTTGCTTACATAAACAAACTAAAATATAGCTATAATTACCCAAACCATGCTTTATTAAATTCTTCAAACTTCTCGATAGTTCAGAGATAAAAATAGAACAAGGTTTCAATTAAATTTATAGTCAATTCAAGGCTTATCTTAATGTGATTGAGGATCAAGACGTATGCCATAAATAATGGAGGACATAGAGAACTTACATAGTTGGTATAAGTACTGAGAGATGATATAAGGAGTGCAATAGAGAAGAGAACAAGTGAATGAAAAATGAGAAATTTTTAGATAAATTGCAATTAATTTTGACGAAAAAAAGCAATTAATTGATTGCAAAATTAAAGAAAAGCAAAAGAAAATAAACTCCAAACATCTGTTAGGCTTAAAATCATGATAATTTTTACTAAAATGTCATTAAAAGCTTTTTTTTTAAGATACTCAAGTTACTGAATAGCAGTGAAAAGTCTTAAAATTCATTAGAGTGTTGAGTAAGAGCCTAAGACTCAACTATCTTTTCGAGAATATTGAAGACATTTGAATCTCTTATTCAGATCTTGTGCATAGAATAAGTGCTTAGGCGCAACTAAGAGGATAAAGATATCAAAGATTAGTTGGTAAGCGTAGTCTGTAAGTGCAACATGGTTGTTTTGATTGCGTGGTCAGATTGTTTCAGGAAAAAGTCTGGAAAGCCTTTGAATGAAGGATCTTTAGCAGTAAAAAGCATATCCTTATCAAAGAGCTAGTATTTACTAAAAATAATTATTTTTGTGCAGTTAAAAATCATGAGAGTTGGAGTTAGATAAAAAGAAGGAGAATCATAGAAGTTTCGACCACAAATTTATTCGTCTATTCTTCCTTCTCGATTCCTCCTCTTCCTTTGTTTAAGCACCCTCTCCTAAAACTTTTAGGCCACTTTCAATCGATTTATCAAGTTAGCAATCCAATGCTTCGGTTACCTTTAATTTCTTCCTGTGCTACATTGTTTGTTGATAATTTTTGTTAATTTTTTTTCTTATATTAATTTAGATAATTAAATAAACATGATTTAAGTCAAATTAAGATTTTCTGATGTAATATGTAAAATTTGAAAATAAGGATAAATGTTTTTGATTTTGCTTCTTTGGCTTTATGGGGCTATTGCAAAAAGGTAAAACACGAATTTATGGATTAGTCGGAAGGTTCTTGAGTGAATCGTGTTAAAGTTTGTAAGTTGGTGGACCTTTCTGTTGGAGATTAAAAAGAGCTTATAAAAAAATTGGCATTCGATGTGGTCAGCAACTTGAAGGTTGGCGGTGAGTGGTAGGAACGGAGGAGGTAGGTAAGGTGGGTTTGGGGTAAAAAGTACATTTATTAGCGGTGTACATGGTGGTTTGTAAGTTTTATAATTAATGTTATCTAATTACGAATGGTTGAGGTCCTGAAATTATAAGCAAAATTGGCAAAGCTACAATAAAAGGAATTTAACAAAAACCCCTCCCACCACCTATTTTTTTACTTATTTATTCCCCAAATTTAAAGTTGATTATAATTTTATTTCTTTAAAATGCCAGCTAACACAGCCTATACTCTGCATAAGAAAAAGTACACGCAAATATCTGTCAAAGTCCTTTTTTTATTACATAGAAGCGTAAGCTCTTAGTCTAGCTCGTTGTTTAACAAGGCAAGACTCTTAGCGAGGCAGGAAGAAAATTGCATATCAACCCCTCTACAGTTCGTTTAATAATAAAGAAATACCAATAAACTGGGACGTATTTCATGAAAAAGCTGAGAAACACTCCAAAATAGCCCAGATTAGCTTAAAGATCTTTATAAGTTGAAAGAAAAGAAGTAAAAACACCAAAGGAGGTCGAACAGAATAATAGCAAACTTTAACTTAACGAAAAACAGACCCCTAAATTTGACGTCAACATCAAAGTCGAGGAGACAAGACCCAGTTCCCTTGAATGGTATTATCCGTTTATGCATTATGGCTTCCAATACTGATTCTATGCCATAACCTTATTAACTTTATCACTTACCCATAATACGAAAAGCCTTCCATTTTGATATTTGCCTCCAATCCGTATACAGAATATCATTTCTGCTTTACTTCACTGTGATTAGTGCAAGGTTTGCTTTTGAATGGATTCGAAACTTGATAATAGTAATGCAGTATCAGCAAGGATGCATAACAGATCTAGTAAAAGGGCTTAAGCTATCAGCGTCCCTCCTATATGCTTGAAACAATGCAACCTTGACTTTAGACCTGCTTTAATAGCGGCTGACAATGTTTTTTGGGTATGGACTAATCTCGAAAATCAATTTTTTTTGGATTAGGATCGACTATCAATAGTATGCAAATGTTAACTGAACTACAAACTATCAAAGAGAAACTGGGCCGGTTTCTTCACTAACTTATTACCAATCATTTCATGGAATCGGAGCTAACTGTTTTAGATTAACTGGCGCTCTATTTATAATTTTTTTCTTAAAGCAATAAAAAATAATTTTTGGGAAAATTAAGAATATTAGACTACCTCCAAGACCTAAGTTGAGTATATACTTTCAATTTGGAAAATCTTGTCCATTAAATTTCTTGTTTTGATATCCTTGGCCAAAACCAAGCTCTTTAGCTATTCTAGGTCTTAAAAGTCGCATTCTTTATCATCAAGTTTTTTCTTCTTCCATAATGCACTAATTGCTTTGACTATTTGGGTGGTCCATCTCACATTGAGATCCTGTCGATTTTATGTGAAGTTCAAATCGAATCAAAGGCAGGTCTAACAAAAGAAAAAGACTTCCCAAATCATTTCAAAGAATTAAGCTAAGAAAATAGGTAAGCAAGTGACCAGAAGGTAGCAACTGTTTTTAGTCTCTTAATGTTATATACCAATACCAATACCAATCAAGTAAGAGCTTACCGCTCTTAATAATTCTCTTCTTAATAACTTCCATCTTCAAGACTTTCTTCATAACTCCCCATACGATTATGGAAATTGAGAGAATATTCGTAT
>Ga0316217_10005860_pt1 | contig 12486 bp, 9 predicted proteins | sample 1anoAmetaG_FD_203633 | JGI IMG/M metagenome (GOLD analysis project Ga0316217, IMG submission 203633) | Freshwater microbial communities from Trout Bog Lake, Wisconsin, USA - 1anoA | ecosystem: Environmental > Aquatic > Freshwater > Lake > Hypolimnion/Profundal zone | place: USA: Wisconsin... | reverse complement strand
TGTGGCGCCGGCTGTGGGTGGCCCTGGCCGAAAGCGAGGCCGAGCTGGGCCTGCCGGTGAGCCCGGCTCAGCTCCAGGAACTGCGCGCCACCCAGGACGCGGTGGACCTGGAGGCGGTGGCCCGGTTTGAATCCAGCCTGCGCCACGATGTCATGGCGGCCATCCACGCCTGGGGCGAGCAGGCCCCGCTGGCCCGGCCGATCATCCACCTGGGCGCCACCAGCTGCTTCGTCACCGACAATGGCGACCTGCTCATCTGCCGGGAGGCGCTGGAACTGCTGCGCCGCCGGCTGCGGGACGTGATCGCGGCCCTGGCGGCCTTCGCCGGCCAGTGGCAGGACCAGCCCTGCCTGGGCTTCACCCACTTCCAGCCGGCCCAGCCCACCACCGTGGGCAAGCGGGCGGCGCTCTGGATCCAGGACCTGCTGCTGGATCTGGTGGACCTGGACCACGTGCTGGCCACCACCCCGGTGCGCGGCATCAAGGGCACCACCGGCACCCAGGCCAGCTTCCTGGAGCTGTTCGACGGCGACGGCGGCAAGGTGGAGGCGCTGGAGGCCCGGTTCTGCGCCAAGGTCGGCGTGCCTGCCATCCCGGTCTCGGGCCAGACCGCCACCCGCAAGCTGGAGGACCGCCTGGGCCAGGTGCTCTGCGGCATCGCCGCCTCGGCCTCCAAGTTCGCCTGCGATCTGCGCCTGCTCCAGCACCTCAAGGAGGTGGAGGAGCCGTTCGAGCAGCACCAGGTGGGCTCCTCGGCCATGCCCTACAAGCGCAACCCCATGCGCAGCGAGCGGATCAATTCCCTGGCCCGGTTCGTCCTGGGGCTGATGCCCAGCACCTACCAGACCAGCGCCACCCAGTGGATGGAACGCACCCTGGACGACTCCGCCCACCGCCGCCTCACCGTCAGCCAGGGGCTCATGGCGGTGGACGCCATCCTGGTGCTCTACCGCAACGTCGCCTCGGCCCTGGTGGTCTACCCGAAGATGATCGAGGCCCGGCTGCAGGGGGAACTGCCGTTCATGGCCGCCGAAGTGATGCTCATGGAGGCGGTGAAGCGCGGCGGCGACCGCCAGAATCTGCACGAGCGGTTCCGTCTGGCGGCCCTGGAGGCCGGCCGGCGGATCAAGCAGGAAGGCCGGCCCAACGAACTGCTGGCGCTGCTGGCGGCCGACCCGGCCTGGGCCATGACCGAGCCGGAACTGCGGGCCCTGCTCGATCCGGTGCGTTTCACCGGCCGGGCCGGGGAGCAGGTGCGCCAGTTCCTGGCCGGCGAGGTTGCCGAGGCCTTGGCCGGACACCGTCCGGGCGAGGAAGCCGCCGTACGCGTCTGAAGCTCCCTGAATCTTTGTCAACTTCTATGGTGAATCAATGCTGAAAATAGCTGTCATCGGCGCCGGCACCCTGCTCGGCCGCGAACTGGTGGACACCCTTGAGCCCCGGGAATGCTCGGTGGCCCCGCTTTCCCACGGGCCCATGACCCGGGACGAGGAGTTCGCCGACCTGGTCATGTTCGCCCCCGAACCCGCCCTGCTGGAGGACATCGAGCTGGTGCTGCTGGCCGAGACCCCGGCCGCGCCGGAACTGCTGGACGGCTACAAGGGCCGGATCCTGGATCTGCGGGCCGAGCCCGAGGCCTCCCTGGACCCCATGCCCCTGGCCGGCCCCTGGCCCAAGGGCAAGCTGGCCCTGCGCGGCCGGCCGGCGGTGGAGCAGGTGCTGGCGATCCTGCCCCGGCTGGTGTCCGGCCTGGGCGAAGTGAGCGGCACCCATCTGCAGTCGGTGGCCCACCTGGGCGACCGGGGGGTGGACGGGCTCATGGAGCAGACCGCGGCCGTCTTCAAGGGCGAGGATCCCGATATCGAGAAGCTGGGCTACCGGGCCGCCTTCGAAATCGTGCCGCGCCAGCCCAGGGGCCGCATGATCCAGGTGCAGGTGCCGGCCTTCCACGGCGATCTGCTGATCCTGCACCTGCGCGCCGCCGAGGGCCAGGCCCTGGCCCGGCTGGACGCCCCCCAGGGCGTGGAGTGGCGGGAGATCCCGCCGACCTCCCGGGAGGTGGCGGTGAGCCCGTTCCTGCTGGCCCACTTCGCCTCCGCCGACGAGGGCCGGGCGGGCGTGCTTACGTTGGGATTCGACCCTATCCTGTGGGGCGTGCTGATGCCCATCCTGCGCCTGCTGGAACTGTGATCCGATGAAGAAGCTCGACCAGCCCCACGACCGGGGGGACTTCTTCAAGTCCCTGGGGATGGTCGTGGCCGGGTTCATGGCCGAGCGGATCTCCGATGTGGTCACCTCGGCCGGCCCCAAGCTGCTGCGGCCGCCCGGGGCCCTGGACGAGTTCGAGTTCCTGGTGACCTGCACCCGCTGCGACAAGTGCATCCAGGTGTGCCCCCAGGCTTCGATCTTCAAGGCCGGGCCCCAGGCCGGGCTGGCGGCCGGGACGCCGGTGATCGACCCGCGCAACATGCCCTGCTTCCTGTGCAACGGCCTGCCCTGCATCACCGCCTGCCCCGAGGGGGCGCTGGTCTGGCCCAGGCGGAAGGTCGCCGGCGAGTTGCTGGACGGCCAGCCGGCGGTGCGCATGGGCCTGGCCCGGGTCAAAACGCGGCGCTGCCTCACCTACGAGCGGGACGACCGGGCGGCCCAGGCCTGCCGCACCTGCGTGGACCGCTGCCCGTACCCCGGCACGGCCATCCGCATGACCGAGCCGGGCCCGGACGGCCTGTCCCACCCGGAGGTGATCGCCGACCGCTGCACCGGGTGCGGACTGTGCAGCTTCGGCTGCCCCACCCCGGAACCGGCCATCGTGATCGAACCGCGCGAGTAAGACTCATTTGCAAATTCATCGCCCCCTGGCACAATGAGGCCCAATCCGGGGGGGAAACGTGAACGCCGAAGGGATCGGAAGCTCCGTACCGCGCCGGGAAGGCCCGGAAAAGCTCACCGGCGCGGCCGTCTATGTGGCCGACCGGCAGGTGCCCGGCCAGCTGTTCGGCGCCACGGTGCGCTCGCCGGCGGCCCACGGCCGGATCAAGGCCATCCACTACGGGCCGGGCATCCCCTGGGAACAGTTCACCCGGGTCACCGCCCAGGACCTGCGCGAGCGGGGCTGGAACAACCGGGTCGACTTCATCGAGCGGGACCAGCCGTTCCTGGCCGACGGCGTGGTCAACCACGCCGAGGAGCCGGTGCTGCTGCTGGCCCATGCGGACCGCTACCTGCTGGAGCGGGCCCGGCGGGCGGTGACCATCGAGATGGAGGAGCTGCCGGCGGTGCTGGACCTGGACGAGGCCCTGGAAGGCGTCCGGCCGGTGGGCGGCAAACGCAACGTGTTCAAGGAGATCACCATCGAGCTGGGGGACCCGGGCCCGGTCTGGGCCCGGGCCGCCCACGTGGTGGAAGGGGAGTACCGCACCGGCGCCCAGGAGCAGCTGTACATCGAGACCAACGGCATGACCGCCGAGGTGGCCCACGAGGCGGACGGCGCCCGGGTCACGGTGCGCGGCTCGCTGCAGTGCCCGTACTACGTGAACAAGGCCCTGGCCCACCTGTTCGGGCTGCCCCCGGAGCGGGTGCGGGTGGTGCAGATGCACACTGGCGGGGCCTTCGGCGGCAAGGAGGAATACCCCAACCTGATCGCCGGGCACGCCGCCCTGCTGGCCTGGAAGGCCGGCGCGCCGGTGACTGTGGTCTACGACCGGGAGGAGGACATGGCCGCCACCACCAAGCGCCACCCCTCCCGCAGCCGGCTGCGCACCGCCTTCGACGCCGAGGGCCGGATGCTGGCCATGGAGACCGATTTCCTGCTGGACGCCGGCGCCTACACCACCCTGTCGCCGGTGGTGTTGAGCCGGGGCGCGATCCACGCCCTGGGTCCGTACCGCTGCCCCAACGTGCGGATCCGGGCCCGGGCGGTGGCCACCCACACGCCGCCCAGCGGCGCCTTCCGCGGCTTCGGGGCGCCCCAGAGCCTGTTCGCCATGGAACGCCACATGGACCTCGCCGCCGCCCGCATGGGCCTGGACCCGGTGCAACTGCGCCGGGTCAACCTGCTGGAACGGGGCGACCTCATGGCTACCGGCCAGCGGGTGTCCGAGGACCTGGACCTGGCCGGGCTCATGGACCGCGCCCTGGCCGACCTGGACTACCATGCCAGGCGCGAGGCCTTCGCCCGGGCCAACGCCGCCGGCGGCCCGGTGCTGCGGGGCGTGGGCATCTCGGTGTTCATGCACGGCTGCGGCTTCACCGGTTCCGGCGAGCAGCACCTGGCCTCGGTCACCGCGGTGGAGACCCGGGCCGACGGGCGGGTGCGGGTGCTGGCCGCCTCCACCGAGATGGGCCAGGGCCGGGAGACCGTATTCACCCAGATCGTCTCCGAGGCCCTGGGGATCCCGGGCGAGCTGGTGGAGCTGGCGCCTGCGGACACCGCCGTGGTGCCCGACAGCGGGCCCACCGTGGCATCGCGCACCACCATGGTGGTGGGCCGGCTGGTGCAGGAAGCCGCCCTGGACCTGGCCGGGCAGCTGGCGGCGCGGGGCTTCCTGGCCCGGCCCTATGACGCCTCAGGGTTCCGGGCCGCGGTGGCCCTGGCCCACGCCGTGGAGCCCATCATCTGCCGGGCCCAGTACCGGCAGCCCGAGGGCCTCGTCTGGGACGACGCCAGCTACCGGGGCGACGCCTACCCGACCTTTTCCTGGGCCTGCTACGGGGCCGAGGTGAGCGTGGACACCGCCACCTGGGAGGTGAAAGTGGAGGATTTCGTGGCCCGCCAGGAGGTGGGCCGGGTGATCAACCCGGTGCTGGCCGCCGGCCAGATCGAGGGCGGCGTGGCCCAGGGGCTGGGCTGGGGCCTGTGGGAGAAGGTGGAGACCCGGGGGGGGCGCATGGTGAACAACCAGATGACCAACTACATCGTCGCCACCGCGCAGGACCTGCCGCGGATCCGGGTTTTCTTCGAGGAGAACACCCCGTACGCCCTGAGTCCGGGCGGCGCCAAGGGGCTGGGCGAGCTGCCCATGGACGGTCCCGCCCCGGCGGTGCTCAACGCCGTGCAGGACGCCCTGGGCATCCTCGACACCCGGGGCTTTGGGCCGCTGGAGCTGCGGGAGGTGCCGCTGACCCCGGAACGCCTGCTGCAGGCGGTGGAGGGGCGGCCATGAGCGATCCCCGATTGACCCTCAGCCTGGAGATCAACGGGACCCTGCGCACGGTGGAGGCCTACCCCATGGCCCGGCTGCTGGACGTGCTGCGGGACCAGCTGGGCCTGACCGGCACCAAGGAGGGCTGCGGCGAAGGGGAGTGCGGCGCCTGCTCAGTGATCCTGGACGGCGAGCTGGTGAACAGCTGCCTGGTGCCGGCTTTCCAGGCCCAGGGCTCGCGGCTGCTGACCATCGAGGGCCTGGCCGAGAACGGCCAGCTCAACGGCCTGCAGCGCGCCTTCGTGGCCTGCAACGGCGCCCAGTGCGGGTTCTGCACTCCGGGCATGGTGATGGCGGCTGCGGACCTGCTCGGGCGCTGCCCGCAGCCGGACGAAGCCGGCATCCGCCAGGGACTGGCGGGCAACATCTGCCGCTGCACCGGCTACGTGAAGATCGTGGAGGCGGTGCGCCAGGCCGCCGGGGGGCAGCCATGAGGGGCGATGTGCCGCAATGCGAAGTCCTGGCGCCGGCGACGCTGGCCGAGGCCCTGGAGCGGCTGGCCGCGGAGCCCGGGCGCTGGCGGCCCCTGGCCGGCGGCACCGACCTGATGGTGCCGTTCGCCGCCGGGCGCCTGGAGGACACCCGGTTCCTGAGCCTGCACCGGCTGGGCGGACTGCGGGCCATCGAGGCCGGCCCGGAAGGCTTGAGCTTCGGCGCGCTGGTCACCTACACCCAGGTGCTGCGCCATCCTGAGGTGCAGGAGCGGTTCCCCAACCTGGCCCAGAGCGCCCAGGTGACCGGGGCGGTGGCGATCCAGAACCGCGGCACCCTGGGCGGCAATCTGGCCAACGGCAGCCCGGCCGCCGACACCCCGCCCAGCCTTCTGGCCTACGGCGCCCAGGTGGAGCTGACCTCGGTGCGCGGCAGCCGCTGGCTGGACTACGCGGACTTCCACACCGGCTACAAGCGCACCGCCATGGCCCCGGACGAGCTGATCACCCGGATCCGGGTGCCGTTCGCCGCGCCGGGGTTCCATTTCTACCGCAAGGTCGGCACCCGGGCCGCCCAGGCGGTGGCCAAGGTCTGCCTGGCGCTGTTCGCCCGGGCCGAAGGCGGGATCGTGCGGGAGATCCGCATCGGCCTGGGCAGCCTCGCCCCGGTGCCGGCGCGGGCCAGGGCGGCCGAGGCCGCACTGCTGGGCCGGCCGCTGGACGCCCTGCCCCTGGCCGAGGCCCGGGCGGCGCTGCTGGCGGACATCAGCCCCATCGACGACATCCGCTCCAGCGCCGGCTACCGGCGCACCGTGGCCGGCAACGTGCTGGCCCAGGCGCTGGGCGCGTTCGCAGCGGCGCAGGGGGGCGGCAGGTCCTGAACCATAAACCACTGAAGGTTGGACGGGTCCATAATGAAAGACTGGCGCTGACCCTGGCGCCGCACCTTTTCCCAACCCATGACCTTCATGAAGGGCCGCCCCGTGAAACCCTCGCATGCGTTCAGAAACGCCCTCTCGGGAGGAGTCAGCCTGGCGATCGCCGCCCTGGTGCTCGCGCCTCCCCTTGCCCTGCGCGCCGGGCAGGAACAGGAAAAGTTCAAGGAAGGCGGACACGAGCGCGCGCAGGAGGAACCCCGGCCCGAGGCTGCGCCCCGCGCGCAGCAGGCGCCCGCCCGGGCCCAGGAATCCGGCGGGGCCCGGGTTCAGGGCTCCGCGCCGGTCCGGAACCAGGACCAGGCTCCGGCCCGGGGCCAGGAATCCAGCGGGGCCCGGGTCCAGGGCACCACCCCGGTCCGGACCCAGGACCAGGCTCCGGCCCGGGGCCAGGAATCCAGCGGCGCCCGGGTCCAGGGCAGCATGCCGGCCCAGTCCCAGGACCAGGCTCCGGCCCGGGCCCAGGGCGCCGCGCCCGCCCCGGCGCGGACCCAGCAGGTCCAGCAGGCCCCGGTCCGGAACCCGGGCCCCGGCGGTTCCCAGGAACGGGCCCAGCAGCCCGGCGGTTCCCAGGAACCCGCCGCGGCGGCCCGGGCCCAGGGCGGCTCCCCGGCCCGGAACCAGGAACCCGCCGCAGCGGCCCGGGCCCAGGGTGGCTCCCCGGCCCGGAACCAGGAACCCGCCGCGGCGGCCCGGGCCCAGGGCGGCTCCCCGGCCTGGAACCCGGAACCCGCCCCCGCGGCCCGGGCCCAGGGCGCCGCGCCGCGCCCGGCCACTGGCCAGGCTGCCCGCCCCGCGCCGGGGCCCGCGCCGGCCTCGCAGTATCTGTCCCGGCCCGTGTCCGGCCCGGGCGTGACCGTGGGCCGAACCCAGGACGGCTCCCAGGTATACCGGGGCCCCAGCGGCGCCGTGCGCGAGGTGCGCACGCCGGCCGGGGCAGTGGTCCACTACGCCCCCAACGGCATGCGCCATGTGGAAGTGGCCCGGCCCGACGGCCGGGTGGTGTTCGCCAACGGCAACGGGCACGAGGGCTTCATCCAGCGCCCGTACGTGGTCCACAACCAGACCTTCGTCCAGCGCACCTACGTGGAGCGCGGAGTGGTGAGCGTCCGGGTCTACCGGCCCTGCGTCTACGCCGGCGTGACCTACCATGTCTACATGCCGGTGCACTACTACCGGCCGGCCTACTACGCGTACGCCTATCGACCCTGGGGCGCGCCGGTCTACTACCGCTGGGGCTGGGGCGCGCGGCCCTGGTACGGGTTCTACGGCGGCTACTACCAGCCCTACCCGTACTACGCGAGCCCGCTGTTCTGGCTGACCGACTTCATGGTCGCCGCCACTTTCGAGGCGGCCTACCAGGCCAACCTGGACAACGCGGTGTCCGCCCCGCCGCCCAGCGCCAGCTACCAGTCGGACGGCATGACCCCCGAGGTCAAGCAGGCCATCGCCGACGAGGTCCACCGGCAGATCGAGCAGGAGCGGGCCGAACAGCAGCAGGCAGCCAATCCGGACTACCAGCCGGAGCCCGTCGGCCCGCCGCCCGCGCTGTTCAGCGACAACGTCTCGCGGATCTTCCTGGTGCCCGCCAGCACCGTGGCCTACGACCACCAGGGCCGCGAGGTCCATCTTTCCGAGGGGGACGTGCTGCAGTTGAACGGGCCGCCGGCGCCAGGCTCCACCTACGCCGACGTGGAGATCCTGGCCAGCGCCCACCGGGTCCTGCCCAGGGGCAGCACGGTGTCGGTGAGCCTCTTCGATCTGCAGGACATGCAGAACCGGATGCGGGCCAACATCGATCAGGGCCTGGGCGATCTCCAGGCCCACCAGGGCCAGGACGGCCTGCCGCCGCTGCCGGCCTCGGACCTGGGCGCCACCCCCGCGCCCTACGCGGCCGCGGTGCAGCCCGATCCGGGCGCCCCGGCCGAGCTCTCCCAGGTGGCCCAGCAGAACGTCGGCTCCGACCAGCTGCTGGACCAGGGCAACGGCCAGAGCCGGACCGTGGCCCTGGGCATGACCGAAAGCCAGGTGCTGGGCATCCTCGGCAACCCCAGGACCGTCGCCAACGCGGGCGCCAGGAAGATCGAAGTGTTCCAGGATCTCAAGGTGACCTTCACCAACGGCCGGGTGACCGACTTCCAGTAGCCCGGATGTTCCACGTGGAACCGGAGCCCGTCCCCGCCGGGGGCGGGCTCCCGCTATAGCCCGTACTCCTGCCAGCGGCGCGCCAGCAGCGCCAGGGTCTCGCCGGGGAACACCAGGTCCCGGGGCCATTCCCGGGGGAACCCGTCCAGGTCGCGGCGCTTGCGGGTGGCGTCGATGCCCACCTTGCTGCCGAAGGCGAACCGGTCGCTGCTGTGGTCGAGCACATCCAGCGGCCCGTCGGTGAACAGCAGGTCCCGCCGCGGGTCCACGTTGCTGGTGACCCGGAACAGCACCTCGGCGGCGTCGTGGGGATCGATGTCGTGGTCCACCACCACGACGCCCTTGCTGAACATCATCTGGCCGGTGCCCCAGATGGCGCTCATCACCTTCTGGGCATGGCCGGGGTAGGCCTTGCGGATGGCCACGATCACCAGGTTGTGGAAGCCGCCGGCCGGGGGCAGGTGCATGTCGACCACTTCTGGCAGGACCATCCTTAGCAGCGGCAGGAAGATGCGCTCGGTGGCCAGGCCCAGGTAGGCATCCTCCTGGGGCGGCCGGCCGACGATGGTGGCAGGATAGACCGGGTGCCGGCGGTGGGTGATGGCCTCCACGTGCAGCACCGGGTAGTCGTCGGCCAGCGAGTAGTAGCCGGTGTGGTCGCCGAACGGCCCTTCCCGCTTCAGTTCCCCGGGGTCGACCCAGCCTTCGATGACGATCTCGGAATCCGCCGGCACCTCCAGGTCGTGGGTGACGCAGCGCACCATCTCCACCCCCTCGTCCCGCAGGAAGCCGGTGAACATGATCTCCGACAGGAACGGCGGCAGCGGCGCGGTGGCGGCGTAGGTGAGCGCGGGGTCGCCGCCGAAGCTCACCGCCACCGGCATGCGCTCGCCAGGGGCGTAGCCGTGCCGGGCCCGGGCGCCATCGTGGTGCAGCTGGGTGTGGAACCCCAGGCTGTGCTCGTCGTGCACCTGGAGCCGGTACAGGCCCATGTTGCGCTGGCCCTCCCGGGTGCGGGTGTGGCTCAGGCCCAGCGTGATGAACGGTCCGCCGTCCTCGGGCCAGGTGGTGAGCACCGGCAGCCGGGACAGCCGCGCCTCCTCGCCCCGCCAGACCACTTCCTGGCAGATCCCCCGGCGCACGGTCTTCGGCATCCAGCTGGCCACCTCGGCCAGCATCGGCAGCTTGGCCAGCTTTTCCAGGAAACCGGCGCCGGGCCGGGGCATGGCGTCGCGGATCAGCTTCTCGATGCGGTCGGCCACCGCGTCCAGGCCCCTCGGCTCCCGGTCCACGCCCAGGGCCATGGCCATGCGCCGTTCGCTGCCGAAGACGTTCATCGCCACCGGCATGTCGGCGCCCTGGATCCGGTCGAACCGCAAGGCGCAGCCCCCGCCAGGCTGCTTGGATACCCGGTCGGCGATGGCGCCGGCCTCCAGGCGCCGGTCCACCTCGGCGGCCACCCGCTTCAGTTCGCCTGCGGCCTCCAGCTGCAGCAGGAAGGTTTGGAAATCCCGGGCCATCGCACACCTCTGCTAGCAGTTTCCCCGCAAACGCCCGCTCATAGGCTCACGATTCGATGGTTTCCAGCAGCCAGGGCGTTGCCGCGGCGGGGCTGTCGCCGAGGGTGATCCAGCCGGAAGGCAGCGGGTTGCCTTCCCGCTCGTTGCAGTGGAGGGTGAGCAGCGTCTCGCCGGCTTCCACCCGCTGGCCCACCCGGGCGTGCACCCGGATGCCGACGCCCAGGTCCAGTCGATCGTCCAGGTTCTGCCGCCCGGCCCCCAGTTCCATGGCGAGCACCCCCAGGGCGCGCCCCTGGATGGCGTGCACGTAGCCCGTGCGCTCGGCCCGCACCGCCACGGTCCGGGCGGCGCCGGGCAGCAGGCTGAAATCGTCCAGGGCGCGCGGATCGCCGCCGTTGGCGGCCACCCATTCGCGGAACCTGGCCATGGCTGCGCCGCCGGCCACGCACTCGGCCACCCTGGCCTCGGCCTCCGCCAGGGTCGGGGCCGCGCCGCCCAGGACCAGCATCTCCGCGGCCAGGCGGAAGCTCATTCCGGCCAGGTCCGAGTCGCCGTGCAGGCCCTTGAGGATCTCCACCGACTCCATGACCTCCAGCGCGTTGCCGATGGCCCAGCCCAGGGGCTCGGCCATGCGGGTGACCAGGGCCTTGACCCGCATGCCGTGGGCCCGGCCGACCTGGACCATGGCCTGGGCCAGGGCGTGGGCGTCGGCGGTGGATTTCATGAAGGCGCCGCTGCCGCACTTGACGTCCAGCACCAGGGCGTCGGCGCCGCCGGCCAGCTTCTTGCTCATGACGCTGGCGGCCACCAGGGGGATGGACTCCACGGTGGCGGTGATGTCCCGCAGGGCGTAGAGCCTGCGGTCGGCCGGGCAGATGTCGCCGGTCTGGGCGCTGTTGGCGAACCCGGTCTCCAGCAGGCTGGCGCGGAAGGCGTCAGGGCTCAGCTCCACCCGCAGCCCGGGGATGGCCGAGTACTTGTCCACGGTGCCGCCGGTATGACCCAGGCCGCGCCCGCTGAACATGGCGCAGGGCACCCCGCAGGCGGCGACGATGGGGCCGAGCACCAGGGTGGTCTTGTCGCCCACGCCGCCGGTGGAGTGCTTGTCCACCTTCACCCCGGGCACCTGGGAGAGGTCCACCTTCTGGCCCGAATCGCGCATGTCCAGGGTGAGCGCCAGGGTCTCCTCCGTGTCCATGCCCTTGAGGCAGATGGCCATGAGCAGCGCGGCGCTCTGGGCGTCGGGGATGCTGCCGTCGGTCACGCCCTGCACCCAGTAGGCGATCTCCCCGGCGCTGAGCCGGCCGCCCATCTTCTTGCCGTAGATCAGGTCGTACATGCGCATGCAGCCTCCTCCGGGCGCGCCGCGGCCCGCCCCGCCGCCGGGATCAGACGCCGGACAGCAGCCGGTCCAGCGCGGGATCGGCCTGTTCCTTGAACCGGGCCTTGTATTCCGCCAGGTCCTTCCAGGCCTGGTTGCGGTCGCCCTGGAGCCGGTCGGCGTCAAGCAGGGTGTTCCAGAACAGGCCGGACCAGGCCTGGTCGGGATCGGCGCCCTTGCGCAGCCCGGCGAGGGTCGCCGTCGCGTCCTGGGCCCGGCCCATGGCCACCTGCTTCTGGGCCAGCCGCAGCTGGCCCCAGACGCCGGCGGCGGGAACGGGAGCGGCGGACTTGTCGCCCAGCTGCAGGCGCCAGGTGGCCAGCAGGCCCTCGGCCACGGCCTTTTCGTCGCCGGGCGCCGAGCGGGCCAGGGCCTCGAGGCGGGGCAGCCGTTCGCGCATGCGCTGTTCCATCTCCTGGGGCGTGGCCGGCGCCGCGTCCGTGCCGGCCACCTCCAGCTGCAGGTCCGCCAGGGAAGTCTGGTACTTCTCCTGGGAGTTCGAGCGCACCGCCCGGAAGCCGAAGTATGCCGACACCGCGACCACCGCGATCCCAGCCACCATGAGGATGGGCTTCAGGTAGCCCACCCGCAGGTCCTCGCCCGAGGCGACCTTCTGCTGGAAGGCCTGGAGGCTCTGGGCAGGCTTCTGCACCTGGATGACTTTGTCTTTGTGATGGGTGACCATGCTAGGCTGCTCCGATCCTAAAGAATGCCCGAGGCCGCCAGTCTTCGCACTTGAAAAGATGAGGGAGGCTGGTAGGATAGAGCGCTAGGCCCGGATAGCTCAGTTGGTAGAGCAATGGACTGAAAATCCATGTGTCGGCGGTTCAACTCCGTCTCCGGGCACCAATAAACACTAAGAGAAAGCCTCGG
>Ga0316217_10005859_pt1 | contig 12486 bp, 11 predicted proteins | sample 1anoAmetaG_FD_203633 | JGI IMG/M metagenome (GOLD analysis project Ga0316217, IMG submission 203633) | Freshwater microbial communities from Trout Bog Lake, Wisconsin, USA - 1anoA | ecosystem: Environmental > Aquatic > Freshwater > Lake > Hypolimnion/Profundal zone | place: USA: Wisconsin... | reverse complement strand
TCGAGGACGTAGGCCCGGTCGGCGACCTGGAGCGCCTTGTTGGCGTTCTGCTCGACCAGCAGGATGGTCTTGCCCAGGCCCTTGAACTCCTTGATGATCTCGAACACCGTCTTGACCAGCAGGGGCGCCAGGCCCAGGGACGGCTCGTCCATGAGCACCAGGTCGCCGTTGGTCATCAGGGCGCGGCCCATGGCCAGCATCTGCTGCTCGCCGCCCGACAGGGTGCCGGCGATCTGCTTCATGCGCTCGCGCAGGCGCGGGAAGAGCTCGTAGACCCGCTCCATGTCGAGGGCGATCTGCTTGCGGTCGTTGCGCAGGTAGGCGCCCAGCATGAGGTTGTCCTGGACGGTCAGGTTGGCGAACACCAGCCGGCCCTCGGGGACGTGGCAGATGCCCAGCTTGACGATCCGGGCCGGGTTGCGCCCGAGCAGGTGGCCCTTGAAGGACAGTTCGCCCTTCACCGGCTTCAGGAAGCCGGTGATGGTGTTGAGCAGGGTCGACTTGCCCGCGCCGTTGGCGCCGATGATGGTGACGATCTCGCCCTCGTTGACTTCCATGGAGACGCCCTTGAGCGCCTTGATGCCGCCGTAGGAGACGTGGAGGTTCCTGACTTCAAGCATTGGAGCTCTCCTCTTCGGCGCCGAGGTAGGCCTCGACCACCTTCGGGTCGTTGGCGACCGATTCGGCCGAACCGTCGGCCAGGGTGCAGCCGAAGTTGAGCACGTGGATGTGGTCGCAGATGCCCATGATCAGGTCCATGTGGTGTTCGATGACCAGGACCGTCAGGCCGAACTGCGTGCGGACCTCGCCGATCAGGTGCATCAGGTGCTCGGTCTCGTCCGGGTTCATGCCCGCGGCCGGCTCGTCCAGGAGCAGCAGCTTGGGGTCCAGGGCCAGGGCCCGGGTGATCTCGAGCCGGCGCTGGAGCCCGTAGGGCAGGTTGTTGGCGGAGATGTCCATGCGCTCCTCGAGCCCCATGATGGCGAGCAGGGAGCGGGCCTTCTCCTTGAGCCGCTGCTCCTCCTTCCAGTAGAGCGGCAGCCGCAGGACCGAATCCAGCAGGGTGTACCGGGCCGAGCGGTGGCAGGCGGTGTAGACGTTGTCGAACACCGAGAGGTTCTTGAACAGCCGGATGTTCTGGAAGGTGCGGGTGACCCCGCCGCAGGCGATCTTGTAGGGTTCCAGGTTGTGGATCGGCTTGCCCTGGAAGTGGATCTCGCCCTCGGTGACCTTGTAGACCCCGGTGATCAGGTTGAAGATGGTGGTCTTGCCGGCGCCGTTGGGGCCGATGAGCCCGGAGATGCCGCCCTCGCGGACCTTGAAGCTCACGTTGTTCACGGCCGCGAGGCCGCCGAAGCGCTTGGTCAGGCCCTTGAGCTCGAGAAGGGGAAGTGCCTCGGTCATGCCGCGTCTCCTTGTTCAGCCGCCTTGAGTTCGGCCTCCAGCTTGGCCTTGGCCCGCCGCGCCGCGAAGATCTTGCGGATGCCCGCGGGGGTCATCTCCACCCCGCCCATGATGCCCTGGGGCCGGCCCACCATGATGATGATCACCGCCAGGCCGTAGATGACCAGGCGCCACTGGGCGAAGTTGCGGAACACCTCCGGCAGCGAGACCAGCAGGATGGTGCCGACGATCGACCCGGAGATCGAGCCCAGCCCGCCGAAGATCACCATGATGGTGAGGTCGGTGGATTTGGCCATGTTGAACATGGTCGGGCGGATGAACTGGATGTAGTTCGCCATCAGCGCGCCGGCGATGCCCGCCAGGGCCGCGCTGACGATCAGGGCGGTCATCTTGGAGCGGAAGGTGTTGACCCCGGCCATCTGCGCGGCCAGCTCCTCCTCGCGCACCGCCACCATGTTGCGGCCGTGCCGGGAGTTGATGATGTTCCAGGCGAGCAGCACGATCGCCACGTCGAGCACCAGCACGATCCACCAGGTGGTGAACTGGGGCAGGTTGGCCCAGCCGCGGGCGCCGCCCACGTAGTCGACGTTGTTGAGGATGACCCGGGTGGCCTCGCCGAAGCCCATGGTGGCGATGCAGAAGTAGTCGCCCTTGAGGTTGAGGGTCAGCTTGCCGATGAACACCGAGACCAGCCCGGCCGCCAGCGCCCCGGCCAGGATGGCCGCGGGGAAGGCGATCGGGGCCGGCAGGCCCAGGCGGGTGCTGACGATCGCGGAAATGTAGGCGCCGATGGCCATGAAGCCGCCGTGGCCGAAGGAGAACAGCCCCGTGAACCCGGTCAGGATGGACAGGCCCAGGACGGCGATCAGGTTGATGCCGATGAGAATCGCGATTCCCTGTATGTATTCCATGCCCATGTCCGGCTCCTAGGCCTTGTCCTCGGCGTCCTTGCCCATGATTCCAGAGGGCCGGACGACGAGCATTCCGATGAGGATGATGAAAGCGAACAGGTCCCGGTACTGGGTGGACAGGTACCCGGAGACGAAGGTCTCGATCAGGGCCAGGAGCACCGAACCCAGGAGGGCCCCCGGGAGGCTGCCGAGCCCGCCGAACACCGCGGCGATGAACGATTTGAGGGTGATGGCGCTCATCTGCGGGAACACCTGGTACTTCATGCCGTAGAGCACCCCGGCCATCCCGGCCAGGCCGCCGCCGATGGCGAACACCAGGATGATCACGAAGTTGGGATTGATGCCCATGAGGGCGCTGGCCTTCATGTTGTAGGCCGTGGCCTGGATCGCCTTGCCCAGCTTGGTGAAGTCGATGAAGATCATCAGCAGGGCGAGGCAGGTGGCGGCCACCAGGAAGATGGCGATGTCGACCCGGCCCACGGTGAGGGCGCCCCATTCCAGCGGATCGCCCTGGAAGAAGGTGGGCAGCAGCTCGGTGGGGAAGGTCTTGGGGGTGGGGCCGATGGTGGCGATCACCGAGTTGTCGATGAAGATGGAGGCGCCCATGGCGGTGATGATGAAGTAGAGGAAGGGCGCGCGCCGGTCGCGCAGCGGCTTGTAGGCCAGCCGCTCGAGGATGACGGCGATGGTGGCGGTGGCCATGGCGGCGATGAAGAAGGCCACGTAGAACGGCACGCCGAGCTTGGTGAGGGCATAGAAGCCGAAGTAGGCCCCCAGCATGATCACGCTGCCGTGGGCAAAATTGGAGAAATTCATAATGGAATAGACGAGCGAATAACCTACGGCCATGAGCGCGTAGATCACGCCGATGGACAACCCGTTCACAAGCTGTTGTAGAAATTGATCCATCGAGCCCTCCCCGGGTGTGGCCAAAAAAGGCCGGTCCGGTTTCCCGGACCGGCTTGCTTCATGATCGGATCAGTCCTTGGCTGCGAACTTTTCCTGGAACTTCATGTCGGGGCCGACGATCTTGATCAGCCAGGCTTCCTTGCCGACGGGATCGTGGTTGGGGCCGATCTTGATGTGGCCGGTGATGCCCTGGAGGTCGCAGGTGGTGAGCGCCTTCTGGATGGCCACGGGCTCGACCGACTTGGCGCGCTGCATGGCGTCGACCACCATGGCCAGGGCGTCGTGGACCATGTAGGAGTTCAGCTCGGCGTTCTTGTTGTACTTCTTCTTGTACTCGTCGCGCATGGGCTTGGCGGCGGCGCCGTCGAAGTCCAGGTGGTTGACGAACAGGCAGCCTTCCAGCGACTTGCCGGCCAGGGAGATCAGGTTGTCGGAGGGCCAGCCGTCGCCGCCCAAGAGCAGGGTCTTGATGCCGAGTTCGCGGGCCTGCTTGGCGGCCAGGGCGACGTCATTGTAGTAGGCGGGGATGAAGATCACGTCGGGATTGGCGGCCTTGATCTTGGTGAGCGGGGCGCGGAAATCCTTTTCGCCGGAGGTGTAGCTGACTTCGGCGACGACCTTGCCGCCGAGCTTCTCGAAGCTCTCCTTGAAGAACTGGCTTAGCCCGGTGGAGTAGGGATCGTCGATGGTCATGAAGATGGCGGCCTTCTTCTTGCCGAGCTTCTGGTTGGCGAAGTAGGCGGCCACCTTGCCCTGGTAGGGGTCGGTGAAGCAGGCGCGGAACACGAACGCATTGATGGAGCCGTTGTCGTTGACGGTCACCTTGGGGTTGGTGGCGGTCGAGCAGACGAGGGGAATCTTGGCCTCGTTGACGATGGGGGCCACCGGGATGGCTTCGCCGGAGCCCTGGGCGCCGACGATGGCGACGACCTTGTCCTGGCTGATGAGGCGCTTGGTGACGTTGACCGCCTCGACCGAATCGCCCTTGTCGTCGTAGGCGACGATCTCGACCTTGTACTTCTTGCCGCCGACGGTGATGCCGCCCTTGGCGTTGTAGTCCTCGGCCATCATCTGGACCGTGGCGAGTTCAGCCTGGCCCCAGAGGGCGCTGTCGCCGGTTTCCGGACCGAACCAGCCGATCTTCACGGACTGGGCGTTGAGGCTGAGGGCCGCAGCCGCCATGAGAGTACCGCACAGAAGCTTTCGCACGATGGATCTCCTTCCTTGGTGTGGGGGGTGAATTGCTGGGGAAAAAAAGCGCTTGCCTGGGGACCTGGTCTAGGTATCAGCAACGCCGGAAGAGGCCGGTGGGAACCACCGCCGCCATGGAGACAATTTTAAGTCCTGCGCATTCCAGGATATCCCTGTTCCTTCCTGGATTCAGGCTTTCCATCACCATACGCAGGGTAACTGATATCCTGTCGCCGACAAAGGCCTGACACGATCTCTCAAGGAGAGACCTCCTTCGTTGAAGTGCAATGGGTCGGGTGACGGATGGGCGTCTTTGGTGTGCTGACCAGGGTCTTGGTGATCCGCTTGACGGGGATCTGTGCGGCCGGATGAGCGGTGGTGCTCCGGCGTCGAAACTCCTTGGATGGTCATGAGTGCGGGGAACCACGGTCATGAACCATAACCGGGATGCCGCATGCTGCGGGAGGGGGGATTTCAAGCGAGAGGTGCTTAAGTGATTTCACTATATAGAAGGAGGCCAAGCCCAATGTCAAGGCTTTTACACCAATTTTATAATTTTTTTAATTATTTATCACGAAGTCGGGCATTAACCAAAATATATTATATACAGAGGGGTTTACCTCCCCAGACCGGCGGCGATGCCTGGGCACCCATCCGGAACCGGCAGTCATTCATCTTGATTGCAACCGCGGGCGCCGGGCTCTCGGGACGGCCGCTGATCCTCTAGGATCATTATAGATACATGATGGCCTGGCAATTGCTTCTCATGGCTGGACGCGCATGGCTCCCCGCAAGGCGTTCGGGGCTTGCCCCCTCGTGGCGGGATGCTTCCCCCGGCGCGCAACCACGGAGGACCTGCCCATGGTCAGCCCGGCCTCCGGATCCTCGGCGGCCGCCGGTCGCCATCCTCGAAACAGCAGGACCCTGGAGTCTCCTCATGAAGGTCGGAATCGTCGGTACCGGAGCCGTGGGCAGCAGCGCGGCGTTCGCCTTGATCCTGAACGGCACCGTCAGCGAACTGGTGCTGATCGATCCCAATGAGGGCCTGGCTCGCGCCCAGGCGGAGGATCTCGAATCGTCCACCCTGTTCGCCAGTCCGGTGCGGGTCTCGACCGGCGACTATCCGGGGCTCGCCGGAGCCGAGGTGGTGGCCCTGTGCTGCGGCGCCCGGCAACAGCCCGGGGAGACGCGCCTGCAGCTGCTGGGACGCAACGAGACGATCTTCCGGGAGATCCTGCCCCGGATCGTGGCCGGCGCCCCCGAGGCCATCCTGCTGGTGGTGGCCAACCCGGTGGACCTGCTCACCGGGCTGGTCTGCCGGCTGTCCGGGCTGCCGGCGGGACGGGTGTTCGGGACCGGCACGCTGCTGGACACCGCCCGGTTCCGGGCCCAGCTGGGCCAGGCCGTGGGGGTCTCGCCCCAGTCGGTCCACGGGTATGTCCTGGGCGAGCATGGGGACTCCGAAGTGCTGGTCTGGTCCACCGCCACCGTGGGGGGCATTCCGCTGGAGCAGTTCGCCAGCCAGATGGGCAGGCCCCTGACTCCGGATTTCCGGGACCGGATCGATGACGGCGTCCGCCACGCGGCCGGCCGGATCATCCAGGGCAAGGGTTCCACCTGCTATGGCATCGGCGCCGCCATCGCCCATATCGTCCTGGCGGTGCGGGATGACCGGCGGGCCCTGCTGACCGTTTCCGCCCCTTCCCCGGAACTGGGCGGCTCCGTCGCCACCTGCCTGTCCCTGCCGCGGATCGTGGGCGCCCTCGGGGTGGAGGCCACCCTGTTCCCGACCCTTTCCGGGCCGGAGCGGGCGGCGCTGGAAGCCAGCGCCCGGGTCCTGGCCGAGGCGGACCCGGGTTGAGGGGCCGCGCCGGCCGTCACCCCAGGCAGGCGATCATCGCCTCGACCACCCGCTTGGACTCCTGGGGGCCGCCGACCTGGATGCACAGGGCGCCGGCTTCCTTGGCCGGATAGTCGTTGCCCCCCGGGAACAGGGCATCCCCGACGAAGATCATGTCCTGGATGGCGATGCCGAGCCGGTCCCGCAGTTTCCTGATCCCGTACGCCTTGTCGATCCCGGCCTTGGTGACGTCGACGGAGGTCGTGCCGCCCAGGCGCACCGAGAATTCGGGAATCCACTGATCCAGGAGCAGCTTCATCTTTTTTCGCCGGAGGAAATCCGGGTCCCAGGCCGCCTTGGCTTCGAGGGGCGCCCTTTGGCCCAGGGCGGAAAAGGTGATCTGGCTGCCCCGGTCTTCCACCTGCTCGCCCCAGGTCGGCTCCGCCGCGAAGCCGGACTCGGCGATGGCGCGCGCCAGCGAGGCCAGGATCTTGGCCTTTTCCTGGCGGTTGAAGTCTTCCGAATACACCCGTTCCCAGGCCGAGTCGAACCGGAAGAACTTGGTGCCGCAGGTGGGGAGGATGGAAAGCCGCTGCAGGTTCCGGTCCCCGGCCAGCGGGGCGAGCACCTGCTGCTGGAACTGGGGCCAGTCGCCGCCGGAGATGATGGCGACCTGGACCACCGCCAGCAGTCCGCCCAGCAGGGTGGCCATCTCTGGATCCACGGGCGACTTGCTTTCGGCCAAGGTGCCGTCCAGGTCGAACACGATGAGCTTCTTCATGGGGTGATTCCCTTCGAAATGGGCAAATGCAATTCCCAGGCCAGGGCCATCCAGCCGCGCCCGCAGCCGCCGGCTCGCGCCGGCCCGGGCGTGCTCCATCCAAATGATGGAAAGGGATTGCATTTTGAGCGGGTCAGTTCCCCGGCTCGGTCCGGCCCGTCCCCCGCGGGAGCGGCTGCGGCAGTTCCATGCTGAATTCCGCCCAATGGCCCACCTGGCTCTGGGCGTCCATCCGGCCGCCGTGGAGGTGCACGATCCGCCAGGCGGTGTAGAGGCCCACGCCGGTCCCTTTGCGGCCCTGCAGCTCCGGCGCCTGGAGTCGGCTGAACTTGCGGAACAGGCGCGGGCGCTCCTCGGCCGGAAAGCCCGGGCCTTCATTCCAGACCCGGACCCCCAGCTGGTCCGGCGCCCGGTCCAGGGTCACCCGGAGCACCCCTCCGGGCCGGCCGTACTTCACCCCGTTGCCCAGCAGGTTCACCAGGACGATCCGCAGCAGGTCCGGGTCGCACTGGACCGGACCCAGGCCTTCGGGGATCCGCCGCTCCAGGGTCATGCCCTGCGCCTGCAGCTGGGGCAGGATGAGCTCCAGCGCCGGTTCCACCACCTCCTCCGGGAACCGGCAGAGCCGCGGCCGCAGGACCAGGTGGCCGCCCTCCATGCGGGCCAGGTCCAGGTACTCCCGCACCAGGTCCAGCAGGTAGGCGCCCTTGGCCATCAGCCGTTCCAGCTTGTGGGCCTGCGCCGGCGCCAGCGGGCCCAGGTAGCCGTCGGCCAGCACCCGGGCGTCGGTGATCATGGAGGCCACCGGGTTCTTCAGCTCGTGGCTGACGAAGGCCAGCATTTCCGTGTAGGCCCGGTTGGCGGCCTGGAGCTGCTCGATCCGCCAGACCTTCTCCACCGCCTGGGCCAGCCGTTCGGCCAGGGCCATCCACAGCTGCACGTGGTAGGGCGTGTAGACCCTCGGCTGGCGCGAACTGAGGAAGATGACCCCGAAGGGGCGCTCGTGCATCGCCAGGGGGCAGGTGAGCGAGCTCTGCACCCCCTCCCGCACCAGCAGGCGGCTGGAGCGGCTGAGGGGATGCGCCTCCAGGTAGCGGGGCAGGTCGTAGATGATCCGCGAGCAGTTGCCCTCGATGACCGTGGCGAGCGAACTGCGGGCCAGGTCCTCGGCGTAGCCGCCGTCCAGGAGCACCGGCTGGTAGAGCGCCTTGTGCTTCTGGGCCACCAGGCGCCGGCCGTCGTCCTCCAGGAAGGCCAGGCCGATGCGGTCGCAGGGATACAGCTCGCGGATGGTCTCGAACAGGAAGTCCAGCAGGTCGTCCAGCGAAGCCTCCCCGGCGACCTTCTGGTTGACCGTGTCCAGGAGCCGCTTCTCCTCGGCGGTGAAGGCGCGCCCCCGGCCCCCGGCGCCGGTGGGGGCGATGAAGTGGAGGCTGGCGTGGGTCTCGGCCATGGGCTCACTCGATGTAGCGCCCCCGTTCGGTGTAGTGGGTGTGCAGCAGCCGGTGGCTCAGGGGCCCGCAGGGGCCCTCGGTGAGGAACTCCTGGTAGATCTTGAGCACATCGGGGTTCTCGTGGGACTTGCGGATCGCGTAGGAGGCATCCTCATCATAGATGGCCCTGGCCCGGGCCTGGCGGATTTCCGGGGAGGTGGGGATGGGCTGGCCGCCCCCGCCCAGGCAGCCGCCGGGGCAGCCCATGAACTCGATGAAGTGGCACTGGCTGAACGGGCCGCCGGCCTTGATGTCCTCCATCACCCGCTTGGCGTTGGCGGTGCCGTGGGCGACCGCCACCTTGAGGATGGCGCCCTTGAGGAAGTCCCAGCTGGGGAACAGCGGGGCCAGCAGGGCCGGGACCGGGCCCAGGGAGGGCAGGGCCAGCTCGGCGTACTTCACCCCGTCGAAGCCGCGCACCGGCTTGATGTCCGCGTGGGCGAACAGGTCCTCCACCTTGGTTCCCGTCACCAGCTCGATCACCGTGCGCAGGGCCGCTTCCATGACCCCGCCGGTGGCCCCGAAGATCACCCCGGACCCGGTCGCGGTGCCGAACGGGGCGTCGAAGTCCGACCTGGGCAGGCGCGGCAGGTCCAGCCCGGCCTCGCTGATCATCTTCGCCAGCTCGCGGGTGGTGAGCCCGTAGTCCACGTCCTTGAACCCGGAGGCGTCCATCTCCGGGCGGTTGCACTCGAACTTCTTGGCCGAGCAGGGCATCAGCGCCACGGTGACGATGTCCCGGGGGTCGATCCCGTGCTTCCGGGCGTACCAGGTCTTGATCACCGCCCCGAACATCTGCTGGGGGCTCTTGGCGGTGCTGAGGTTGGGGATGTACTCGGGATAGAAGTGCTCGAGGTACTTGACCCAGCCCGGCGAGCAGCTGGTGAACTGCGGGAAGGCCGCCGGCCGGCCCTTGGCCAGGGCGTCCTGCAGGCGCAGCAGGAGCTCGGTGCCCTCCTCGATGATGGTGAGGTCGGCGCTGAAGTTGGTGTCGAACACCCGGTCGAAGCCGCACATGCGCAGGGCGGTGTTCAGCTCGAAGGTCAGGGCCTGGCCCGGGGGCAGGCCGAAGCATTCGCCGATGGCCGCCCTCGGGCTCGGCGCGGTCTGGATGACCACGTGCCTGGCCGGGTCCTGGATGGCGGCCCACACCTCGTCGGTGGGGTCGTTGGCGCGCAGGGCGCCGGTGGGGCAGCGGTTGATGCACTGCCCGCAGTTGATGCAGACCACGCTGCCCAGGGGCTTTTCCAGGAAGGCGGCGATCCGGCTGGCGTGGCTGCGGCCCAGGACCTCGATGGTGCCCACCTCCTGGAGGTCGATGCAGGTGCGCACGCAGCGCCGGCAGAGCACGCACTTGTCGCTGTCGCGCACCACCGAGTAGCTGGAGCGGTCGATGCGAAAGCGCGGCCGGTCCGGGTGGCCGAAGCGGAAGAAGTCGACGCCGTTCTCCCTGGCCAGGGCCTGCAGCTCGCAGTTGTTGTTGCGGCCGCAGGCGTAGCACTCGCCGTAGTGCTCGGAGAGCAGCAGGTCGATGACGTGGCGCCGGGCCTGGCGGACCTTGCGGGTGTGGGTGTGGACCTTGATGGGCGAGGTGACCGGGTAGGCGCAGGCCGCCTGGAGCGTGCGCTGGCCCTCCACCTCCACCATGCAGACCCGGCAGACGCCGGCCACGCAGAGATCGGGGTGGTGGCAGAGGGTGGGGATCCGGATGCCAGCCTTGCGGGCCGCCTCCAGGATGGTGGTGCCCAGGGGCACGCTGGTCTCCTGGCCGTTGATGGTGACCCGGACGGTGCCGCCGATGGCCGACGGATTGTCCGGTCCCGGCAGCACCTGGGTCTTCTGGCTCGCCGGGGCCCGGCGGGCGGTATCGGGTTCGAGCGGATTGGACATGGTCGCCACCTCTCCGGATCACGCGTGCGCTGCCATGCGGCCCATGATCTCCTCGCGGAAGTTCTCCACGACGGAGAGGAAGGCGTTGGGGCTGCTCTGGCCCAGGCCGCACTTGGAGGCCAATTGCAGGGTCTCGCCCAGGGCGCAGAGCTCCTTGAGGTAGGCCATGGAGCAGGTGCCGGCCTGGAGCTGCCGGACCCCCTCCAGCAGCTTGGGGTTGCCGACCCGGCAGGGGGTGCACTGGCCGCAGGACTCGTCCACGAAGAATTCCAGGAAGTTCCGCAGCACGTCCAGCATGTCCCGGCGGGGGCCGAAGACGATGACCGAGCCGCCGGTGGGGATGTCCTCGAAGGCGATGGTGCGGCCGAACTCCTTGGCCGGGACGCACTGCCCGGCCGCGCCGCCGATCTGCACCGCCTTGGCGTCCTCGCCGCCCACTTCGGCCAGCAGCTGGGCCACCGTGAGGCCCAGCGGGAACTCGAACACTCCGGGCCGCCGGCAGTCCCCGGAGACGCTGAAGATCTTGCGGCCGGTGGACTTCTCGGTGCCGAAGGCGCGGAACCAGGGGGCGCCGTTGGCCAGGATGCAGGCGGCCCAGGCCAGGGTCTCCACGTTGTTCACCACCGAGGGGAAGCCCAGGAAGCCGGTGTTCACCGGGAACGGCGGCCGGTTGCGCGGCTCGCCGCGGAAGCCCTCCAGGCACTCGATCAGCGCGGTCTCCTCGCCGCAGATGTAGGCTCCCGCCCCCATGAAGATGCGGATGTCGAACGTCAGCGGGCTGCCCAGGATGCCCGGGCCCAGCAGGTTGCGTTCCCGCCGGCGGGCCAGCGCGGCCTCCAGCCCGCCGCGCAGGTAGGCGTACTCCCCGCGCAGGAACAGGATGCCCTCGCGGGCGCCCACCGCCTTGCCGGCGATGGTCATCCCCTCGAACACCAGGTCGGGGTGCTCCATGAGGATCACCCGGTCCTTGAAGGTGCCCGGCTCGCCTTCGTCGGCGTTGCAGATGACGAATTTGCGCGCGGCCTGGGCGGCGGCGGCGAAGTTCCACTTCACCGCGGTGGGAAAGCCGGCGCCGCCGCGGCCCTTGAGCCCGGAGGCGCTGATGGTGCTGATGATGTCGGGACGGTCGGACTTCAGGGCGGCCCTGAGGCCGGCTTCGGGCGTCTGGGCGGCGTAGGTCGGGATGGCGTTCATGCGAACCGTACCTCCTTGCTCTCGGCCGCGTGCACGCCGAAGACCCGGCGGCATTCCCCGAGGATGTCGTGGACGGTTTCCGGGGTGACGCGGGTGTAGATGCGGTCGTTCACCAGCAGCGCCGGGCCCTGGTCGCACATGCCCATGCAGTTGGCCCATTCCAGGGTGAAGCTGCCGTCGGCGGTGGTCTCGCCGAAGCGGATGCCCAGGTCGTTCTCCAGCTGGCGCATGACCCGGTCCTTGCCCTGCATGTCGCAGGGGAGCGTGCGGCAGAGCCGGATCACGAACCGGCCCTGGGCGCGGTCGCCCAGGAAGGCGTAGAACGAGACCACGCTGTGCACCTCCACCGGGTGGATGCCCAGCAGGTCGCCGATCACCTGCATGGCATAGCTGTCGATGCGGTGGTATTTCCGCTTGATCTCCAGCAGGATGGGCACCAGCGAGGTGCGGTCGTGGCCGAGCTGGCCGGCCAGGGCCCTGATCTCCGCCGCCATGCGCTCGCGTTCCGTCATGAGCATGTCAGGCCTCCCGTGACTTCAGCAGACTGGCCACCTTGCGCACCAGGTCGGCCGGCTCCACCGGCTTGGCCTGGAAATCGTCCACCGGCACCATCTCGGCGTCCCGGCCGAAGGCCAGGCCCGAGGCCGAGGCCACCGAAGTCAGCATCAGGATGGGCAGCCCGATCCCCTGGCGGCGCAGCTCCTGGGCCATGACGAAGCCGTCGTCGGGCTGGTCCATCATGACGTCGAGGATCAGCAGGTCGGGCCGGAAGTCGGCGAGCGCGCGCATTCCCTCGGGGCGGTTGCCGGCCCCCTCGACGGTATGGCCCGCCTTGCGCAGGAAGAGGCTGCACGCCTCCACGATGTCCGGATC
>Ga0316217_10005858_pt1 | contig 12487 bp, 9 predicted proteins | sample 1anoAmetaG_FD_203633 | JGI IMG/M metagenome (GOLD analysis project Ga0316217, IMG submission 203633) | Freshwater microbial communities from Trout Bog Lake, Wisconsin, USA - 1anoA | ecosystem: Environmental > Aquatic > Freshwater > Lake > Hypolimnion/Profundal zone | place: USA: Wisconsin... | reverse complement strand
GTCAGCCCGACCCACGGCGAACAGGAGCACAGCCCCTGGAACGGGCACTACCAGTGCACCTGCTATCATCCGCTGTTCCTGTTCAATCAATTCGGCGATCTGGAACGCTGCGCGCTGCGTCCCGTTAACGTGCACAGCGCTGATGGCTGGGAGGGCGTTCGCAAGCCTGTCGTGGCGCGCTATCTCGGACAGGTCGCGCGCATCTATTTCCGCGCCGACGCCGGCTTCGCCAATCCTGAGGTCCACGTGTATCTCGAAGGCCAAAGGATCAAGTACGCGATCCGGCTTCCCGCCAACCGCATCTCGCAGGAACGGATCGGCTATCTTCTCAAGCGCCCGGCCGGCCGACCGCCGAACGAAGTGCGACGTTCCTATGCCAACTTCACGTATCGGGCGGGAAGCTGGACCAAGCCCCGCCGCGTCGTCGCCAAAGTCGAGTGGCATCCGGGCGAACTCTACCCGCGCGTCGGTTTCATCGTCACCAACATGGCGAGGCCGCCCGAGAATGTCGTCGGTTTCTGCAATAAGCGCGGAACTCGCGAACAGTGGATCAAGGAGGGCAAGGGCGCGATCCGATGGACACGGCTTTCTTGTCGCTCGTTCGCGGCGAACGCCGTCCGACTTCAGCTTCATGCGCTGGCCTACTATCTCAGCAATATCCTACGCACCCTCACCACGCCCGAGCCGATCAAGGATTGGTCGCTGACGAGACTGAAGAGAAGCTGATCAAGATCGGCGCGAAGGTCGTCAGCCACGGCCGCTATGTCGCCTTCCAGATGGCCGAGGTCGCGATCCAGCGAAAACTCTTCGCCGACGTCTTGCGGCTCATTGCCGAACTGCGGCCGCCGCCGGCCGCGTGTATAGCGTAGGGTGTTCGGGTGTCGCCAGTTTGTCAAAACCGACAGGAAACGTGTGTCTTGATCGAGGAAGTTTTTGTCTTCCGAACGTTCGAGGCGGCTTCGACACGCCTCGGCGGTGTTCGCCGCTGAGCCAACGGCGATTCGACGAACGTTTCCGGCTTGCCGGGAGCGCGAAATGGTCGCAGATTAGATGCGAACCGAGAGCCTACTGGCGGATGTCGGTTGGAAGCGATCATCAGTTGACCCGCGGCCGGCGGTAATATTGCCGCTCGGACGGAGTCGCGGTTGCCCCGTGCCAGCCCGGTCATTACCAATAGGCGTGCGGCGGGGCGCAAGGGGGAAACGGCATGGCGGGTAAGCGCGGGTCCTGGCTTCTTGGCGCGCTCGCGCTTGGCCTCGTTTTCGGCGCCGGTCATGCGGCCAGGGCGGAGACGGCGCGTCCGACATCGGAGGCGGTGCTCGACACGCGCTACGGGCTCGTTCTCGATCTCGTGCGCCATACGGCGACCTACTCGCCTCCCGTCGCCAGCCGCGCCTTCGCCTATTTCGGCGCCATAGCCTACGAGACGGTCGCCAGCGGGCGCTCCGACATGACCTCGCTCGCCGGTCAGCTGCAGGGCCTCAAGGCGCTGCCGAAGCGGGAGGCGGGCGTCGCCTATGACGAAGCCATCGCGCTCGACGCGGCGATGTCAGCCGCGACGCGGCGCTTCTTCGACAATACAGGCCCGACCGGTCAACGGGCGATGAAGGCGATGGACGACAAGTTCTCGCCGACGGTGAGCGCCGGCGCGGCGGAAGACGTCGCTGCGCGTTCGCAGGCGTTCGGTCGCGCCGTGGCGGCCGCCGTAAGCGACTGGGCGGACGACGACGGGCGCAACGAAATCCCCAACATGGGCTTTCCGCGCGAGTATTCCTTGAAGCCGGGGCCGGAGCATTGGCGCCCGACCAGCACCATCGACGTGCAGCAGAAGCCCTTGCTGCCCGATTGGGGTCAGACCCGAACCTTCGCCATCCCGACGGGATCGAGCTGCGCCCTGCCGCCGCCGCAGCCCTTCAGCACCGACAAGGACTCTACGTTCTACAAGGAAGCGCTCGAAGTGCGCGAAACCGTCGTGCATCTGACCGACGAGCAGAAGGCGATCGCGCGCTTCTGGTCGGACGATCCGATGCTGTCGACGACGCCGCCCGGCCACTGGATCCAGATCGCGTTTCAGCTCTCCGACAAGCTCCAGCTGCCAATCCAGAAGCGCGTCGATCTGCTCCTTCGGCTTGGCGTCGCCACCGCCGACGCCTTCATCGGCTGCTGGCAGGCCAAATTCGAATACGATCTGGTGCGGCCCATCACCTATATCCGCGCAAATATCGATCCCAAGTTCAACCCGCTGCTGATCACGCCGCCGTTTCCCGAATATCCGAGCGGGCACTCGACCCAGTCCGGCGCGGCGGCGACGGTGCTGACCAAGGTCTTCGGCGACAATTTCGAATTCGACGACGCCGCGCATGTGAAGGACGGCCTGCCGGCACGCCATTTTTCGAGCTTCTGGGCCGCAGCGCAGGAGGCTGCGATCTCGCGCCTCTACGGAGGCATTCACTTCCGCACCGCTAACGAGCGCGGGCTCGAGCAGGGCCGCTGCATCGGACGCTTCGCCGCCGAACTGAAGTTGCTCAACTGATGGCTCGCTTCGCTCTCTTTGCACTTGCCCTCGCCTGGGCCGCAACAGCCTCGGCGGCGGAGGATCCGGCGGCCCCGCATTTCACCGACGCGACCGCAAGCTCGGGCCTAAGCGTGAGCTATGACGGCGAGTGGCAATATATGGTTGGCGGCGGCGTCGCCGCCTTCGATTGCGCGCATGACGGTCGCGCCAGCGTCATGATCGCCGGCGGCGAGTCGAATGCGAAGTTCTTCCGCAATCTCTCGACGCCGGGCGCGCCGCGCTTCGAGGCGCAGACCAGCGGGCTCGAACTCGAAAATGTGGTCGGCGCGTATCCCATCGACATCGACGGCGATGGAGAACCGGACCTCGTCGTGCTGCGCGTCGGCGAGATCGATCTGATGCGCGGGCTCGGCGGCTGCCGGTTTGAGAACGCCAACGCGCAATGGGGCTTCGTGAGCCAGGACGCCTGGTGGACGGCCTTCTCCGCCACCTGGGAAAAAGGCGAGGCCTGGCCGACGCTCGCCTTCGGCTCCTATGTCGATCGCACCAACGACCAGCCCTGGGGCACCTGCACGCAGAACCTCCTGTATCGGCCGGGCCGCGCGGGCGGCGAACCGCAGCGCCGGTTCGACGCGCCGGTCAAGCTGTCGCCGAGCTATTGCCCGCTGTCGATGCTGTTCTCCGACTGGAACCGCTCGGGCACGCCGTCGCTGCGCGTCGCCAACGACCGCGAATATTACGAAGGCGGGCAGGAGCAGATGTGGCGCATCGCGCCCGGCGAGGCGCCACATCTCTACACCGAGGCGGAGGGCTGGAAATACCTGCGCATCTGGGGCATGGGCATCGCCAGCTACGATCTCACCGGCTCGGGCTATCCCGACTATTTCGTCACCTCGATGTCCGACCAGAAGCTGCAGCGCGTCGACCGTCCCGCCGGGGGCGCGCCGACGCAGCCGGGCTTCACCGATGTGGCCTATCCCAAGGGCGTGACGGCGCCGCATCCCTATGCCGGCGGCGACTGGCGGCCGGGCACGGGCTGGCACGCGCAATTCGAGGATCTCACCAATTCCGGCCTCGTCGATCTCTTTATCGCCAAGGGCAATGTCGCGGCCATGAAGGATTTCGCCGCCAAGGACCCCAACAACATTCTGATGCAACGCGCCGACGGCACGTTCGCCGAGAAGGGCGTCGAGGCGGGCATCGTGAGCTTCGATCAGGCGCGCGGCGCCGCGCTCGCCGATTTCACGCTGAATGGCGCGGTCGATCTGCTGGTCGTCAACCGCAACGCCCCGGCGCGATTCTGGCGCAACGACACGCCCTCGCTCGGCCACTGGCTCGATGTGCGCGCGACGCAGCCGGGCCCCAACCGCGACGCCATCGGCGGCTGGATCGAGGTGCGCGCCGAGGGGCGCGTGCAGCGGCGCGAACTGACGATCGGCGGCGGTCATGTCAGCGGCCAGCTGACCTGGACGCATTTCGGACTCGCGCAGTCGCAGCACGCCGAGGCGCGCGTCATCTGGCCCGACGGCGTCGCCGACGACTGGCGCCCCGTCGAAGCCGACGGGTTCTATCTGCTCCAGCGCGGCGAAGCGCCCCAACGCTGGACGCCGAAACTGTAGCCGGGATCACTGACCCCGGCAGCGGCCTCAGCGAGGCGGCCTACAGGGGGCTCCAACCGGCGATCGCCTCGCGCGTCGCGGCCTCGTCCTGCCGGCTCTGGTCCAGCGCGTGGTCGATGAACCCGCGCACGTTCGGGCTGAGGTATCGGCTATGAAATGAAACGCTTAGGCAGACACGGGACGCGCCGCGCGCTCTTCGCCGGACTGGCCTCCCTCGCCATCGGCGGCGCGGCTCTGGCCAGCAGCTGGGACGAAAAGGTCTTCTCTTCCCACATCGACTTCGATCAGGTCGCCGCGATGGGGCCTTTCGCCCTGCCCGCGCTCATCGCGCGCGGCCGAGACCTGTTTCGCGCCAAGTTCACGACCGAGGACGGCGCCGGACGCCCGAAGGCGACCCAGGCCATCGTGCCGACGAAGCGCAAGTTCGGCGTCAATCCCGCCTTCACCCGCACCAGCGGCCCGGACTCGAATTCCTGCGCCGGTTGTCACAACGATCCCGTGGTCGGCGGCTCCGGCGATTTCGTCACCGATGTCTTCGTCTCCGAGGGGTTCGAGAGCGCGCAATTCGACTCGACCGACCCATCCTTCTCCAGCGAGCGACATACGATCGCCCTGATGGGCGCGGGGCTGGTCGAATTGCTCGCCCGCGAAATGACGGCGGAGTTGCGCGCCGAGCGCGCGGCGGCCATCGAGCGGGCGCGCGCCAGCCAGGCGGACGTGCGCCAGGACCTGTCCGCCAAGGGCGGCCCCAACTGCACCTTCACGCTCGCCAACAAGGACTGGAGCTTCGGCGGCGACGCAGGCTGGACCACGTCCTTCGCCGCGGAATGGGAGAAGGGTCAGAAGTTTCCCACCCTCGCCATCGGTCATTACGTCGACCGCAATGCGCCGGGCTCGCCCTGGGGCACCTGCGAGGAAAACTCGCTCTACAGGCCGCAGCCGGGCGACAAGCCGGACTATTCCGTCCGCACGCCTCTGGTCCCGGGCTATTGCGCGCTGTCGATGCTGTTCACGGACTGGAACCGCTCCGGCACCCCTTCGCTGCGCGTTTCCAACGACCGTCAGTATTATCGCGGCGGCGAGGAACAGATGTGGCGCATCGAGCCCGACAAGGCGCCCAAGCTCTACGGACGCGCCGACGGCTGGCGGCATGTTTCGATCTTCGGCATGGGCATCGCCGAAGGCGACATCGACGGCTCCGGCTATCCGCAATATGCGCTGACGTCGATGGGCGACACGAAAATCCAGAAGCTCGATCCCGACGCGGGCGATCGCGGCGAGTTTCCGGTCTATCGCGACATCGCGGGCGAGGTCGGCGCCACCGCGCATATCCCCTATGCCGGCGGCGACAAACGGCCCTCGACGGGCTGGCATTCGGAATTCGCGGACTTCAACAACGCCGGACTGCTCGATCTCTTCATCTCGAAGGGCAATGTCGCACAGATGCCCGATTTCGCCGCCTACGATCCGAGCAATCTGCTGCTCGGCCAGTTCAACGGCAAGTTCGCCGAGGCCGGCGAGGCGGCGGGCATCGCGCTCGACCGGCAGGGGCGCGGCGCGCTGATCGACGACTTCAACCTGGACGGCCAACTCGATCTGCTGGTCGTCAATCGCGCGGCTCCAGTCAGCCTGTTCCGCAATCTTGGGGCCGAAGACGGCTCCGGCGGCGTGCGGCCCATGGGCAACTGGACGGAGATCCGGCTGATCGAGCCCAATCCCAACCGCAATGCGGTGGGCGCCCATGTCGCGGTGAAGACGGGGACCAAGACCCAGATGCGCACCGTTCAGATCGGCGGCGGCGACGCCTCCGGTCATGCCGGCTGGATCCATGTCGGGCTCGGCACGGCCGAGCGCGCGGAGATCCGCGTGCAATGGCCGGACGGCGAATGGAGTTATCCCTATCGCGTCTTCGCCAACCAGTTCGTCGTGCTCGACCGAACGCGCCCGCAGGCCGAATACTGGTATCCTGGAAAATAAACAGATTTTTTCTGTGTTACTCGGCTGTCATGAAGGAAACGTATGCAACGCGTCGTCATGACCCGATCGCAGGAATGTCGACGATGAACGAACAGAACCCCGGAGCCACGCTCGAATTCAGCCGCCGCAAGTTGCTGGCGGCCGCCGGACTTGGCGCAGCCGCCACCCTGACCACCTCCGGGAGCGGCGCGCAGGCGAGCGTGAGCGCGCAATCCACGCCCTCGAGCGCAGTCGCGCCGCCAGTCGCCGGCCTGCATCTGCAGTTCGGCGCGGACGCGTCCTCGGAAGTGACGGTGTCCTGGCACACGCTGGAGCCCGTCAATCATCCCCGCGTCGTGCTCGGCCGGGCCGACGGAACGTTCGAAACCTTGGTCGAGGCCACGCCGGCGAGCTATCTCGACGCCAAGAAACAGCAACGGGTTTACGCGTGGCACGCGAAGCTGACCAAGCTCGAAGCGAATTCCAGCTACATGTATGGCGCGCTGCACGACGGGGCCGCGCCGGAATTCGGCACCTTCCGCACCGCCCCGCGCGGTCGCGCGGCGTTCACCTTCACCAGCTTCGGCGATCAGGCCACGCCGACTCTGGGCAAGAAGTTCACGCCGCCGGAGGGCGTCAAGCTGCCGGGAGCCATTTTCATCAACGACAATCTCGGATCGCCGGCGGCCGGCGACACGACGCTCGGCGTCGAGCGGTTGCAGCCGCTGTTCCATCTGTTCAACGGCGATCTCTGCTACGCCAACATCGCCGAGGACCGCGTGCGGACGTGGTGGGATTTCTGGGAAAACAACACGCGCAGCGCCCGCAACCGTCCGTGGATGCCCTCGCCCGGCAACCATGAAAACGAGCTGGGCAACGGCGTCATCGGCTACGCCGCCTATCAGACCTATTTCTCGGTGCCCGAGGTCGCGGGCCAGACCGACGTCACGCGCGGGCTCTGGTACGCCTTCACCGCCGGCTCGGTGCGCGTCGTCAGCATCGCCAACGACGATGTCGTTTATCAGGACGGCGGCAACAGCTATATCCGCGGCTATTCGCAGGGCGCGCAGAAGGCGTGGCTGGAAAAGGAGCTCGCCACGGCGCGCGACAACCCCGACGTCGACTGGGTTGTCGTCTGCATGCATCAGGTCGCCATCTCGACCGCCGACAAGTTCAACGGCGCCGATCTCGGCATTCGCGAGGAATGGGTGCCGCTGTTCGACAAATACAATGTCGACCTCGTCGTCTGCGGCCATGAGCACCATTACGAACGCTCGCACCCGATCCACGGCCACGAGGACAACCAGACCCGGACGCCGATCCCCGTCGCCACCGCGACCGATGTCATCGACACCACCAAGGGCGCCGTGCACATGGTGATCGGCGGCGGCGGCACATGGGCGACCTCGAACGAATTGTTCTTCAACCCGCCGGCCTGCCGCGTCATCGTCGGCGTCGCCGATACGCCGGATCCCGCCACGGGCCACCGGGCGCCGGTCTACGTGCATGAGCATGCGCCGTGGCACGCCGTCCGCAATGCGGCGCATTCCTATGGCTTCGCGGCTTTCACCGTCGATCCCGGCACGGCGGCGGGCGGCTACACGACCATCAAGGTCGAATATTTCGATGTGTTGGGCGTCGGCGGACAGCTCGCCTCGTTCGAGACCTTCACGCTGCGCCGGCCCCGCCGCGGCTAAAGAAAGACCGGCCTGCGCTTCGCCATGAAGGCGGCGCGGCCTTCGACGAAGTCGGGGCCCATGGCGGCCTCGACAAAGGCGCGCGCGAAAGCCTCGCCGATTTCGGCGTCGGGCCGCAGCGCGCGCAACAATCGCTTGTGCGTGCGCACGGAATGGGAACTCACGGCGAGCAGTTCGGCGACATAGCCGTCGACGAGCGCCGCCAGATCGCCCTCGGCGACGCGATCGATCAACCGCAGCGCCAGCGCCGTCGCAGCGTCGATGCGGCGGCCCGAGAACAGCAGATCGCGCGCGGCCGCCGGCCCGACCCGCTCGACGAGGCGCGCGCAATCGGCGTGCGGATAGACCAGCCCGAGTTTCGAGGGCGTCACTGCGAAGGTCGCCGCCGCCGATGCGAAGACGAGGTCGCATTGCGCGATCAGGCTCACGCCGCCGCCAACGCACTGGCCCTGAACGCAGGCGATCACCGGACGATCCAGCTGCGCCAGCCGCTGCATGCCCGTCTGCCCGGCGTCGTAGTAGGCGCGCGCGGTCTGCGGGGTCGCGAATACGGCGTCGAATTCGGAGATGTCGGCGCCGGCGCAGAAGTGCTCGCCGTCGCCGACAAGCAGCACGACACGGCAGGCCGCGTCGGCCTCGATGGCGTCGCAGAGGCGCGGCAGCGCGCTCCACATCGCCGCCGTCATGGCGTTGCGGCGCGCGGGATTGTCGATGACGATGCGCCCGACGCCGTTCTCGCTCCGAAGACGGATGCTGCCTTCGCCCATGTCGTCGATCCCCCGTCCCGCGCCCGCCGCCTGAACTCTAACCGATTCGCGGAGCGGGCGAAGGCGCGGAGGGTTCCTCGCCGGTTCGCATCGTGCTGATGAGGGCGGCGGCGAGCGCCAGCGCCGAGGCGAAGGCGAGGCCCCAGCGCGGCGCGAGCGAATCGGAGAAGATCTGGAACAGCAGCGTCGCCAGCACGCCGCCCAGCGTCTGTCCGGTCAGCCGCGCCAGCCCCTGCATGCCGCCCGCCGCGCCGCTGCGCTCGCGCGGCGCGGAAATCAGCATATTGCGATTGTTCGGCACCTGAAAGAAGCCGAAACCAAGGCCGCTCAGCATGGTGATGAACACCAGCGGTCCGAGGCCGCCGCCCAGCGGCCAGATCGAGACCAGCGCCACGCCGACGCTGAGCGTCCCGGCGCCGGCGGCGCAGAGCCAGGCGGTGCCGACGCGGTCCGAAAGCCGCCCCGACACCGGACCGGCGATGGCGACCGTCAGCGGCCAGGGCGTCATGCACAGGCCCGTGAGCGTCGCGCTGAGGCCCCAGGCGTGCTGGAAATAGAAAGGCAGCGCGACCATGCTCGACATCTGCGCTGCGAAGCAGCAGATCGAAGCCAGGATCGAAATGCGGAACGAGCGGCCGCGCAGAAGGTCGAGCGGAAACAGCGGCGCGGGGCGCGGCGCCTCGCGGCGAATGAGCGCGACCAGACACATTCCCGACACGGCCAGCAATCCGGCGCAGCGCCAGGGAAAGGCGACGGCGATCTCGCCGCCGATGACCAGCGGCGCGAAGACGCCGATGTTCAGCGCCACGCTGACGAAGTCCAGCGGCCGCCGCGAGCCCCGGGGATCGGGCAACGCCCGCGTGAGCGCCAGCGCTACGACGCCGAGCGGCAGGTTGACGGCGAAAAGCCAGGGCCAGTTCGCCACGGCGAGAATCGCCGCGCCGATCGAGGGTCCCGCCGCGCCGCCCAGCGCCACGGTGACCGCGACGGCGCCGATGATCGCGCCAAGCCGGCGATGCGGAAAGGTGAAGCGCATCAGCGCGACGGTCAGCGACATGATGCCGCCGCCGCCGAGCCCCTGAAGAAACCGCGCGCCCGCCAGCCAGGGCAACGACGGCGACAGCGCGCAGAGCAGCGAGGCGAGCGTGAACACGACGACGCCCAGCGTAAAGACCCGGCGATAACCGACGCTTTCCGCCCAGGCCGCGAGCGGCAGCAACGAGACGACCAGCGCGGTCTGATAGGACGTGACGATCCAGACCGACGCGGCGGCGCTGACCTGCAGCTTCGCCGAGATCGTCGGCAGCGCGACATTGGCGATGGCGCCGTCGAGCACGACCAGCCCGAGCGCAACGAAGGCGGCGGCCGCCGCGATATAGCGGCGAGGCGCAGGCAGCCCTTCCTCGTCGCCGATCCCGGGCGGCGGGGTCGCGGCCTTGGCGGCCTCAGGCGTGGCGAGCATAGTCATGGCATTCCCCGGATGCGGCGCTTTTGACAGTTTGAACGCTCCGGCGCCAGCCGGGGTTTGCCGGCCGGCCGGCGGCGCGGTCACGAAATCGCGAGGCGGCGCCGTGGCGCGCGGGGCCCGTTCTTGCAAAACGGGATGCGCCGGCGTCATTCTCACGGCAGGATACATCGCAGCTTTGGGGTTCGCGCGGCATGCAGGTGGAAACAATCGAAACGCTCGTCATCGGGGCCGGTCAGGCGGGCGTGGCGATGAGCCGACATCTGGGGGCGCGCGGGCGCCCGCATCTGGTGCTCGAGCGCGGCCGCATCGCCGAGCGCTGGCGTTCCGAGCGCTGGGACTCGCTGGTCGCCAACGGGCCGGCGTGGCACGACCGTTTCCCGGACAAGACCTTCGCCGGTCTCGATCCCAACAGTTTCGCCTCCGCAGGCGACATCGCGCAATACATGACCGATTACGCGAACGCCCACGGGGCCCCGATTCGTTGCGGCGTCGAGGTCACGTCGCTCGCCAGGGCGCCGGACGGCGAGCATTTCCGGGCCGAAACCGCGAGCGGCGTGATCGAGGCGAAAAATGTCGTCGTCGCCACCGGTCCGTTCCAGCGCCCGGTCATCCCGGCCGTCGTGCCGGCGGAGGCGGGCGTCCTGCAAATCCATTCCTCGCAATACCGCCATCCCGGCCAGCTGCCGCCGGGCGCCGTGCTGGTGATCGGCGCCGGCTCCTCGGGCGCGCAGATCGCGGCGGAGCTGCAGCGTTCGGGGCGCCAGGTCTATCTCTGCGTCGGCCCGCACGATCGCCCGCCGCGCCGCTATCGCGGCCGCGATTTCGTCTGGTGGCTCGGCGCCCTCGGCCACTGGAACGCGCGGGCGGCCGACCCGGCTGCGGAGCATGTCACCATCGCCGTGAGCGGGGCGCAGGGCGGCCACACCGTCGACTTCCGGCGCCTCGCATGGAGCGGCGTCACGCTGACCGGCATGGCGCAACGCTACGAGGACGGCGCGCTGCATTTCGCGCCCGATCTGGCGACGAATATCGCGCGCGGCGACGCCAACCATCTCGCCATGCTCGACGCCGCCGACGCCTACATCGCGCGCGAGGGCATCGATGCGCCCCCGGACCCGGAGGAGCGCCGCCGCGACGCCGACCCGCCCTGCCTGACCGATCCGCTGCTCCGCCTCGATCTGAAAGCGGCGGGCGTCGGCTCCATCGTCTGGGCGACGGGCTATGCGCTGGATTTCGGCTGGATCCGGATCGACGCCTTCGACGCGAGAGGTCGGCCCCTGCACGAACGCGGCGTCTCCTCGACGACGCCGGGCCTCTATTTCCTCGGGCTGGCCTGGCTGTCGCGCCGCGCCTCGCCGTTCATCTGGGGCGTCTGGCCCGACGCCGAGCATCTGGCCGAACAGGTCGCCGCGCGGATGACGGCCGGCTGAGCGCGCCTTACGGCCGGGGCGCGTTCATTTGCGCGAAATAGGCGTCGAGCTCCTGCCGGCTGGCGAGGCGGCGGACTTCGGAGGTCTCGTAGCCGACTTCCGTCTCGCCCGCGTCGAGCCGCGCGAATACGCTGTCGGCGAAGGCGTCGACATCGACGCCGAACGTGTGCAGCCCCGGCCCGCCGAGGTCGGTGTTGACGGCGGGCGGCACGATCTCGACGACATCGAGCGTGGTGTCCTGCAGCTGGCGCCGCAGGCTGAGCGTGAAGGAATGCAGCGCCGCCTTGGTCAGGCAGTAGGTCGGCATGATCGCGTAGGGCGCGAAGGCGAGGCCGGACGTGACATTCACCACCGCCCCGAACGGCGCCTTGGCCAGATGCGGCGCCAGCAGCATGGTCAGATGCAGCGGCGCGTCGAGATTGGTCGCCAGCTCCAGCCGATGCGCGGACCAGTCCTGCGGCTGCAGCAACGGCGCCGGGCGGTTCTGGATGCCGGCGTTGTTGACCAGGACATTGAGCGCGGGAAAGCGCGCCCGCGCCTCGTCGGCCAGGGCGAGACGCCCGGCCTCGGTGGAGACGTCGCCCGGCAGCGTCTCCAGTTCGGGCGTCGCCGCCTTCGCCGCCGCCAGCGCCTCGGCGCGCCGGCCGGAAACGACCACGCGGTTGCCGCGCGCGACGAAGCGCTTCGCGATGGCGAGGCCGATGCCCGTGCCGCCGCCCGTGACCAGAATGGTGTTGCCCGTCATCTTCATGGCGTCCGGCTCCCTTGTCTCGCGCGCGCGGCGCGAACTTGCCTGCGCGGCCGAACTTACACAAGCGGCGAAAGCCGACCGCGCCGGAACCGAGCCCGCACGGCGCCGCCGGCCGCGCGAACTTTTGGCGCTTCACGAAGCCGTTTGTAGCCAAATAGGCAAGACCGCCTTAAAAGGCCGGCGCAGATTTCGCCCGGCCCCGCGCCGGATCGCTCCCCGGCCAATCGAGGCTTCATGACCCCCACGGCTCCGGCCCTCGTCCCTTCGACCGCTGCGGCGGTCGA